>Ga0105092_10001957_pt1 | contig 10947 bp, 11 predicted proteins | sample PPLLak2March2015_FD_87021 | JGI IMG/M metagenome (GOLD analysis project Ga0105092, IMG submission 87021) | Freshwater sediment microbial communities from Prairie Pothole Lake near Jamestown, North Dakota, USA - PPLs Lake P7 Core (1) Depth... | ecosystem: Environmental > Aquatic > Freshwater >... | reverse complement strand
TGTCCCTGGATACGCCAAACTTCCACGATGAAGGGGAAACCGAAAATTCCCGCAAAACGGTCGAGGAGCCAGAGGGCGATGATCCACTATCATGAAGAAACAGCAGGGAAGCTCCGGCCTTCAGGCCGTGGGAGGAGTTCACGTTATGGATTCTATCAAATTATGAATTCTCTCCAAAGGCTATAAAAAATTCCTTGCAAAGAAGTGAGCAAAGCAAGCGGCAAACGCGAAATGAGCGAAATGAAGATGAGTTTGGCGGGAACAAAGGTCGCAGGAGATCTCGGCCAGATGAGCGAGGCGTGCTGGATCAGGTGAATGTTGATGGTGGGTATTTGCAGAAGAGTTCTACGCATGGGACTGGCGGCGATGTTGCTGTGTTGCATGGCTGCTAATTGCCTTGCAGTGGCTGGCGAGAAAGCAAATGAGTGCAAAGGAATGGTGGGCCACCCTGACGACGAGGGGCGGATGTGTCAACCAGTGGACGGTCAATTTTCGATCGTCCCTATCGAGGTAGTGCAAAGCGGTCACGGCTTCGCTTTCCTCGGCAATGGGTCTCATCTCTTGAGGCTGAATGTGGAGTCACTATGCCCATTGGAGCCTGTGCAGGTTTGGGACATGCTGGCTACAAACAAGAGCCTGGACGAGATTCGAAACGATATCCGAACCACGAAATGCGTTGCTGCCTATCGAGGCGGCTTGATGCTGGACCGAGAGATTTACTCATTGATTAATATAGTAATATCGCCTTCCGATGAAAATTCAACTACATTGGACGCAGATGTTTCAGAATCGAGGAATCAGTCTGCCGGAGGCGAAGGAAATGATGCTGCAACTCTTGGCAAACTGTCTTTGAAGATATCGCTGTCTGATGGCGGCATCGTGGGCAAGGGCAATCTTGAGCTGGGCGGGTCCAGCAAGGCCGGAAAATATTCCGTCTTGCTGGACATGATGCCCCGCGGTCCCAGGGATGATAAGGGCGCTTTGCGTGATACGGGTCGATAGGTCATCGGCTCTACTCACTTTCTTTTGCACCTTTTCTTGCACTTTCTTTATTGCTTGATCTATTTTGCCTGGATATAATCGGACGCATGATCGAGCCGCTATCTGCAACGCCTAACGCTGGTTCTGTTTTACAAAATCGTGATTCGCCCGCTATTCGCATCCACTTCGATGAGGACTCCGTCCGTCAGATGCAAAAGGTCGTCGGGTACCCTGTCCACCAGCGGAATTCCGCTGATGATCGCGCCCACGGCCACAATGGGTTCGGAGCGCAGATTGATCATGGCAGCCGGGGCCACGCCCCTCTTTTTTAGCTGGTAGATCACATAGGAGCCAACCGTCGAGCCCTTGCCCCCCGGAAAGATGAGCACCGATCCTGCAATGCACCGCCCGAAAAGCTCATGCGCCGGATCGACGACGACCCCTGTTTCGGGATTGACATTCCCAAGAAACGATATCCGATCTTTCGTGACCAGGGCCGGGCCGCTGGCCTTGCCGGAGGCTACCTTATGACACTTGATATCCACCTTTCAATTCCTCCCCAAAGCGGCGTTGATGCACTCTTCCAGGCTGCCGAATCCCGCTCGAACGCCGCAAAGGCCGGGAATGTAGGATAGCGCCTTGCCGGAGTTGACCATCATCTTTTGGTAGCGCTCGCTGGCCGGCGAGACGACCATGCAGGTGTCGCAAAATACTTTGGCCCCGCTCTCCTCGATCCTTGCCACCAGGTCGGGGAAAGAATCGGCGATCTTGCGGGCCGTGCAGACCCACAACTCTTTTTGCACTTTGTGTCCCGCCAGCAGCCCGGCGATCTTCTCCAGCTCTTCTTGGGAGCAGTGAGGGCAGCCCAGGGCCACAATATCCGCATCTTTGCCGGGATATTTTTCGTAAACCTCGTCGATATCCGGTTTTTCCAGCGCGATCTTTTCGATAACTTCCCAGGCGGCAGGCGATGTGGGCGGGGCGGGCGTGACGCCGTCCACATAATAGAGTGCAACTGATCCGCTGGCAGCCATTGCCGCTCCCAGCGTCTTCAGCTCATCTTTGCTCGGCCTGGATCGCATCTGAAAGAGGGGCACGCCATCTTTGACTATACTTCCCATGATAAATCCCAAGGCTCCATAGTCTGATCCCGAAAGATTCGCATTAACGCTCACGAGGTGCGTCGGCTTGCGGTTTTCGTCCAGGTGATACCCGTAGAGCGGCGTCTTTCCTACCAGAGCCGCAGCAAGGGCCGAGGGCCCGCCTTCCCGGTTGGTTTGAGCGCCGATGACGGAGTTGGCGTATGAAATCGCCGAGGACTCGCTCCAGGCCAGATGATCGCCATGGCTCGCCAGTGAGTCGTAGAGCTGGTAGGGTGTGCAGGTGCAGTCGATGGTGACGCCCAGTCGTCGATAGGCTTCGATGGTAGCCTGCTGCTTGGCGGCAAAATCTTTCGAGATGCCCATCTCCTGCCACCGTTCCAGGTCCATGCCAGCCGGATTGAGGATGCTTGGGACGACCACCTGGCCGCTCAGGTCGGATATCCACTCTAGGCCCGCATCGCCGATGTTCTTAAAAGAGACTCCTGCGATCTGAACGGAGCGCACGGGCACAAGTCTCTCGGCACCATAAATGTCTCCCAGGGCCACTAAAATTTCCATCATGCGGCGCAGCGTATCGCCTCGCTCGCCGCGAGCGACGGCCTCCTCCTCGCGGGAAAGATACATGTGCCTTGTTTTGGGAGATTGCCGCTTATTAACTCTTCCTAGACCAATCGATGTATCGGATGATTCGCTGCGGGCTCATTATCTAGATCACGCACGGCTTCCGCCACAAGAATGTCCGCCATCGCTGCTGCCGGAAAGATGAACTCGGCATTCTCAATCGGGCCGTAGAGCAGGAAGTCGCCCGCCGCCAGGATCTGCATGGCCGAGGCCGCGCCGTCGCAGCACTTCTTTGTCGCCTTATCCTTTTGCCGCAGCCAGGGCCAAGCGCTAACAGCATTGTGAATGCCGGAGCCCACGGGAAGGGCGAGCTTCGCTTTAGCGACTGTGGAAAAGCGCAAAGATGCTCCTGCGCCGCTGCCCATCGGCACCACACCGGGATCTATGAGCTTATTCGTGATTCCCAGATCTTCAGCCAGCGGAATCAATCCTTTTTCGGCCATCGCTGCGCCTCCTTCCAGAACCTGCAACATGCCGTCGACCCTGCAGTCCGTCGGATTGTAGGCTAGCAGGATAGCTGAATCGACCTCAGACTCCTTGATTGCCTGCGCTTCCATCCGGCTGGTGGCCACACTGATGCTGTTATAAATGGTCTTGTCGGCATAACCAAGCTCTGAGACCAGCGCCGCAGCTCCGGCCCTGACAGCGGCATCGGCTGAGTCTACGATTATCGGTCCTGCCCAGGTCAGATCGGCAAAGGCTAGATATCTTTCCAGGGCCTCAATGGTGCGGGCATAAAGATGCAAAACAGCCGGAGTTCCCGTCTCTTCGGACAGCTCCGCCTGCCGGGCTATGAGTCGCTCCGCTGCAGCGCGGTCGAAGGCCCCTTGCTCCTCGTCCTGCACGATCTTGTGTCCCTGGTAAAATATGGTGCCGCAAAGGACGGTTGCATTCTCGCCCGGCTGGCCGCCGAGTTTTATGCCTCCGACATTCACCACAGATTGCTCTCGCTTGAAACGGAACACTATTAATCAACACTCCACTACTACCTCTGCCTGAACGAGCCACGTCGCCGTATTCATGACAACGCCGGAGCCCAGCAACAGATCGCCCTCTCCGGCAGAAATGACCTTCGCAGTAGACTTCTTCTTCACAACCTGGAATGGCTCTCTTGGATACGGCTCGGCCCGGCTGTTGTATATCTCGACAAGCTCTGCAATCTTCGCCTCATCCTCAAGGCCGATGAAGTCTATCAACTGCACCTGCTCCTGAAATCGCAAAATTGCATCGGGCGCAAGATTCTGGATGAAGGGGATAGCGCCCTTGGAGCCCACGATCCGGCCCTGCTCGTCAATGCCGTTCCTGTGCAGGGCCAGCAATGTGTTGCCTGGCAGGTGGCCTTTGGACTCCGCGCCGCAGAGCAGAATAAAACGGATGTTGCAGTTGGAGACTACATTGGCCACGATCTTCTCCACCCCCAGGTTTTCGGTCTTGCAGGGACCGCTGATGGCAGACCCCCGGACGTGAAGCTGGCTGGCCAAGGTGACGACTGCCACTCTTGCATTCGGGTCCCCTACCACATATTCGCCGCGCACCGGCGGCCAGGATTCTTCAAAGCATTTTCTCTGGGAAGAGCATTCTTCAGTCATGGTCTACCTATCGAGCGTCAATTAGTTTAGCTAGATTCAATTGATTTGAATCCAACATGTGTCTGGAGACTCTAATCTATTCATTCATTTTACTAAATTTTAATCATTTAACATATAAAAGCATGTCCAAATGCTAAATAGTTATCGTGGAAAGGGCGAAGTGGCGGCAAATATTTTCCGGGTCCCTTAGAACTGATAGCAACTTTGCATCGGATCGAATGCAATATGAAAAATTGAAATATGAGGGTAAGGAATAAGAACTAACAATAATAATCTTTCCACAATTGAAAAACGGCGGAGCGAAACAGAGAGATACATGAATGATTGCCCTCAAATCTAATCTTCTCGAGAGAAAACGGTGGCGTTAAATGCCCTCCTATAAAGAACGGATACTGGAAGTTATCGGGGAATCTGATGTGGGCCTTACCACGGTAGATGTGGCCAAAAATGCAGGCGTGAGCAAGACCACGGTTATCAAGTACCTCTCCGTGCTCAGCTCCGAAGCCCAGGTCGAGTTCGTGGAGGTGGGCCCGTCGAAGCTGTGGCGGATCAAGGATGCCAATGGAAGACACGCAGCGTCGGACCCGGCCTCCAAGGACGTTGAGGCTATGCCCGTTGTGGATATTGACCTTTGCGACGGGGATGATAAAACCATTTACTTTTCGTTTCGCGTAAAGCCTGAAAAGATTTGCACGCTCATGAAGCGCGCCAAGAAATGCGTCTGCGACGTTGAAAATCCATGCTAATTTGAGGAGATACAGATCATGCCGAGCAAAGGTAGGATGTCCATCCCCGCGGAGATCAGGGACTTCTTCCAGATAGAGAGCGGCCAGACGCTTCTTATCAAAGGTCAGCCGGGAACGGGAAAGACCACTCTGGCCCTGGAGATCATGAACTGCCTGTGCGAGGAGATGAATGGGATGTACGTGTCCACTCGCATCGATCCGCGCCGTCTTTATGCCACTCAGCCCTGGATAAAAGATATTATTCCGCCCAAAAACGTGATCAATGCCACTCAAACCAAACTCCTGGAGAGCTTGAAAGGTATGGGCAAAGATCTCACCAGCTACTATTCCGTCCTGGACTTCTTCCGGGTATTCTTCGACGAGGCGGAGGATATGGACAATCCCATGATCATCATCGATAGCTGGGATGCTGTCCTCAATTACACGGCGCACTTGATCGGCGACGCCAGGGCGAGCTTCGAGCAGAACATCTGCGAGTTCGCCCGCGATCTGGATACCCATCTAATCTTCGTCTCGGAGTTTGCCAACATCATGCCGCTCGACTATATCGTGGACGGCGTGGTGACAATGGAGCAGTTTCCCTTAGCCAGCCACTCGGAAGGGAGCATGAGGTCTCGCTATGTCCGGCAGATCAAGCTGGACAAGCTGCGGGGCGTGGAGATCGGGCAGAAGGCCTACACGGCAACGCTTCACGGTGGCCGATTCAGATTTTTTGAGCCCTATCGAGAGCACAAAGACGCCAGGATCGCCAACGACGGCATGCGTGTGCCGGACACGGCAGAGGGCCGGATATCCACCGGCATTCCTGACCTGGATCAGGTCACGGGCGGCATGAAATATGGGTCATGCAATGTTTGGGAGATAGACCACGGCGTGGGCAAGAGGTACTACCAGCTCTTGACCGCACTCGCTTCCAATGCCATAAAGAATGGCCGGGGCGTCTTCATCCTGCCCAGCATCGGCTATCAGCTCAGCTCGCTCGACATCTTCGTGCCGACCAACGTCATCGTCGCCCAGCCGGAAGGAGACGATCCGGCGGTTTGGGGAAAAGAGTTGCTGGAAAAGTGGGACGACTTGCGGGAGAGAACGGGAAGGCCGATATTGAACATTATCGGCCTTGATGCGATCGAGTTCACCTTCGGCTACAAGGCGGCCTTGAACCTCACTAACCTCATGGTCCGCAACTGGAAGGAGACCAACGACATAAACGTGCTTGTGGTAAAGAGCGGCCAGGAGAGCATGAACATGGCCATCCATACTGCCGATACCTATTTCCTGGTAAACGAGCTTAACGGCGGGCTCTGCCTCTACGGCGTGATACCGCGGACCGCGCCCTACAATATGCTTTTAGAGGACCGGAACCGGATCTGCCTGACTCCAATCGTTTGAGGCCGCACCAGGTGCGTCTCTCATTCACTCCTTGTCACCAGCGCACCCTACGCTCTCTCTTTTCTCGGGTTCCGTTTATGCTCCTCGACTATTTCTGATCACGCTCTGGCAAGGCCCTTCGCTTCCCTGGCGATTTTTGATGCGGCTGCTTTTCTCATCAATTCCATGAACTCACCCTGCGTGGCATAAACCAGAGCACCTGCCGGGCAGGCATCCACGCAGGCCGGAACATCCATGTCAGGGCAGCGGTCGCACTTTACGGCCACCCGCCTCTCCGATCCCTGACCGATTACGCCATAGGGGCAGATCATGGCACACATCCAGCAGCCCACGCAGCGAGTGACGTCTCGGTCCACTACTCCCTTGATGGGGTCCTGCGACATGGCTCCGGTGCGGCAGACGGCCACACAGGGCGCATCCTCGCAATGCCGACAGACCAATGGGACTCTTATGCCCTCCGCGCTCTCCACGTAAAGCCGGCGAACCGGACCCGGCTTCTCCGACGCGGCTCCGTAAAGACTCTTGCTGGCAGAGTGCTGCACGGCGCAGGCCATCTCGCAGGACTTGCAGCCCTGGCAGCGATCCAGGCGCACGAATATTTCTTTCATCTTCGCCTCTAAATTCCCAGTTTCTGGCGCTGGCTGTCGATGTGGTCGATCATGAGTGCGGCGGCTTTCATCGGGTCCGGCTCGACGGCAAAGGTTGCGCCCAGCACGTCTTTCGCTCCCGATGTCAAGAGCCCGGCCACGGCCTGGCTTCCCAGTATCGGAGGCACAGTGCCAAGCACGGTGAAGACTCCCGAGCCCACTACGTAAGCTCCGATGGCCACGGCCTTCTCGCTCATCCATTCCGGGGCGGCACCGGCGGCGGGCAGGTCACTGATATCCACGCCGAGGGCATTGGCGATGGCCGCTGCTGCTACCAGGATGCGGCTGATGTCCACGCAGGAGCCCATGTGTAGGACCGGCGGAATTCCCAGGGCTTTGCATACTCCCTTCAAGCCTTCGCCTGCGAGGTCCGCCGCCTCGGGCAGAAGAAGTCCGGCCTTGGCGCAGGCTTGCGCATTGCAGCCGGTATTGACCACCAAAACGTTGTTTCGAATCAGCTCTTTCACGAGATTGATGTGGCCATAGTCTTGCTGCACCTTCGGATTGTTGCAGCCCACCACGGCACCGATGCCGCGAACGGCACCGCTCGTTATGGCTCCAAGAAGCGGGTCGAGGCTACCGCCGAGTGTTTCCACGATGCTCTCCACGGAGAAGCCGACCATGCATTTGGACTTGATGTCGGGAATGTGAACCTTGGCGGGGTCACGATTCTTGTAGTTCATGACCGCCGCGCTCACGATCTCCTTGGCCGTCTGCAGGGCGTTTTCCTCATGAAATTCCATGTGCGTCATCCCTGGAAACTTCGCTTTAGGCGAGGTGGAGATGAACTTGGTGTGGAAGCAGCCCGATAGTGCTCCCAGCGCCGGCATGATGCACTGCACATCCACGACCATAGCGTCCACGGCTCCTGTGGCCACGGCCAGCTCTTGCTGCAGGAAGTTTCCTGCCACGGGAACGCCGTGGCGCATAAGAACCTCGTTTCCCGTGCAGCAGATTCCTGCCACATTGATTCCGGCGGCGCCCTGACCCCGCGCTCGCTCAATCAGCTCCGGGTCGGTTGCAGCAGCCACAATCATCTCCGAGAGTAGGGGCTCGTGTCCATGCACAATGACATTGACCAGATCCGGCTCGAGAACGCCCAGGTTCGCCTCCGAGAATGTGGGCGTAGGCGTTCCGAACATGACATCCTGCAGTTCTGTGGCGATCATGGAGCCGCCCCAGCCGTCGGCGAGGCTGGTTCGCAGGCCGTGCAAGACCAGGTTGACGTAATCGTTATCCACACCCATTGTAGTCCTGTGCATGCACTCCACGATCTCTCTGTCAATGCCGCGCGGCTCGATGCCCAGCTTCTGCCACAGCTCCTGGCGCTTGGCTGGAGCGCGGCGGGTGAATTGGATGGGGCCGTTCTGCTTGCCGAATTCCTCCAATATTGCTTCGGCGAGAGCGGCAGGCGTGGCGACGCCGTATTCCTTCATGAGCCGCTCAAGCTTTGCCTGGTCCTTGATGCCGTAAGAAGGGGCCTTGCCATCCACTAAAAGCTGGAAGGTCTGGGCCACATCTCTGGCATGATCGGAGTGGGCCGCGGCCCCGGCGGCGATGGAGCGCAGCAGGTTTCGGGCCACCATGATATCTGCCGTTGCTCCGCAGACTCCCTTGACAGGTCCTTCTCCGAAGGGATCGATTCTGCAGGGTCCCATGTTGCAGTTGCGGCAGCACAGTCCCAGCTCGCCGAAGCCGCATTGCGGCTGCTGTTTCTCAAAGCGATCCCACGCAGTCTCGATGCCTGCCCTTTGGGCAATGGAAAGCATCTCCTGGCTGGCTGGGTCTATTGATCTTTCCCGAACGTCCTTAACCATATTATCAGTCCCTCATCCCTAATTTGATAACGTAGTTTGTGGCCATCTCTTGCTAGTATTTAATACTAATCTATTTTATTTAAAATTATTTTGAACAGTTTTGAAAAGTAATCCGTTAATATTTGCCATTAATTGTTTTTTATTAAATCATTTATGCCAGCAATTATGCCAAATTGAAAATTATTTACCAGCAGATTTTGAGCAAGATTAACCGGTATTAGTAGAGACTGTCATGTTGAAACTGGAATATTTTATCGAATAATTTAGACGTTTATGGGATTGCATGGTCTCAATGTCTGTATATTGTTGTATTCTGAAAATTTCTGAGTTCATATTTAAAATAAGATACTCAAATAAGAATTATCTATGTTTTGCCTCATACATCAACACAATGCATTCCGATGGTTTTCTTCAATAATAATAATTATCAAATATGTATAAATACATGATACCGGAAGCGTACTACCTCCTATAATTGCCATCTATTTGAAGGGCCTTGGGACTCGCATTGCGCGGGCCTTGGCCGGAATTTCTAAAGTTTGGAGTCAATGGAGGGAGGCAAAGTTATGGCATTCAAAGTCCCCGCAGAGATCGCAAAAGCTGCAATAGCATCTGGATGCACTAAGTGCACCATTACCTGGCAAAAGCTGCTAGTCCTTGGTTTCTTGGCCGGAGCGTATATCGCCTTCGGTGCATTGTTGAGTGAGATCGTGGCCGGTGGACTGTCCAACGGCACACTGACCGACCCTGACGGCGCAATATGGAAGATCGCACTTCCCGGCGGCCTGATCAAGCTCGCGGCGGGAATCGTCTTCCCCGTGGGCCTCATGCTGGTAGTAATAGGCGGTGCCGAGCTGTTTACCGGAAACTGCATGTTTGCGCCCATCAGCATTCTCAACAAAGAGGCAGGCTTCAAGGGCCTGGTAATCAACTGGACCGTCGTTTACATCGCCAATCTGATCGGTTCCATGTTCGTGGCCTTCTTCCTGGCCTACAAGTGCGGATACTTCAACGCCATTCCCTGGGCGGGATGGGCGGTCACGGTGGCCAATACCAAGTGCGGCCTTGACTTTGCCACTGCATTCTTCAGAGGCGTGGGCTGCAACTGGCTGGTGTGCCTGGCCATCTGGCTTGCCATCAGCGCGGACGACATCGCCGGAAAGATCCTGGCTATCTGGTTCCCCATCATGGCCTTCGTCACCATCGGTTTTGAGCACAGCGTTGCCAACATGTTCTTCATTCCCCTGGGAATATTCGTGGCCAACAATCCGACCACGGCAACAGCACTGGCCGAAGCTAACATCAAGACCGGAAATCTGATCGGCTCCGCCGGTTGGTCCAACTTCTTCATCACCAACCTCGTACCCGTCACCCTCGGCAACATCGTGGGAGCAGCGATCTTCGTAGCAATGCTTTACTGGTATGTCTACATGAGCGGACCCTTGTGCTCATCTAAGAAATGAGAAATAACGCTCAGGAAATGATGCCCGAATTGTGGGCATCATTTTTTATAGCAATTTTTCTGCGAACTTAAAAAAAACGACTCTGTTTTTAGCGTTCTGCTAACAATTTTATAATATTTTTAATATTGCCAGATGGGGGTGTCCGAGCGAAAGGTCAAAATCCGGGATCATATCTCGATCCCGTATCCCATCGCAGTATTCACGATTCCCGTCTCCAGCCTCTTGCGCTCGAATTCCTCAGTGTGTAGCAGATGCCTCAAGCATGAGGTCGCCGTCCCACATCTTTGCAATCTCACGCATCCGGTCCAAAAAACCATAGGATCGAAAGTAATTGGACACCAGAATAAGATCGATTTCGCTGGAATAGAGCCAGTCATCCCTGGCACTCCGCCATCAGAATATCTATGGACCCATAACTAGATATCGATTTCGCTTCAAGTTCAATCGCATTAGGTACGGCATTCATACCCTCCCTTGAAAGGAAGGGGTCTTCTGCCTGCTTTTCTATAAAAAACAGATTCTGAATATAAGCCTCGGGCGGGATTCGAACCCGCGACCTCGTCCTTACCAAGGACGCGCTATACCGAGCTA
>Ga0105092_10001955_pt1 | contig 10949 bp, 8 predicted proteins | sample PPLLak2March2015_FD_87021 | JGI IMG/M metagenome (GOLD analysis project Ga0105092, IMG submission 87021) | Freshwater sediment microbial communities from Prairie Pothole Lake near Jamestown, North Dakota, USA - PPLs Lake P7 Core (1) Depth... | ecosystem: Environmental > Aquatic > Freshwater >... | reverse complement strand
GGGATTCCGCTGACGTTCACCGTGACGGCAGGCGGGGGCTCGATCGTGACGAGCGCGGGTCCGGTGACGGAAACGATCGTTGCCACCGACGATGATGGAACCGCCGAAGTCACCTGGAAGCTCGGGGGAGCGCTCGGCCTGCAGATCCTGGGAGTCGCCGGCGCGGGACTCACGAATTCACCGACGCATTTCGAGGCGAACGCGAACGCCGACCCGAGCACGCTCCCGTTGTCGCTGGCACAGATCATTCCGGTCGACGGGTCCACCGACATCAGCCCGACCACGGCGCTGCTCGCGACCTTCAGCCGCGCGATCGATCCGACCACGATTACGTCGTCGTCGTTCTACCTGCGCGAGGGTCCGACCGGGCCTGCACTCCCGGCCACCTTCGGATTCACCGATTCGGACCGCAAGGTGTCGGTGACGCCGTCCGCGGCCCTGGACGTGGCCACGGCCTACGAAATCGTGGTGACGGGTGCCATCACGGCCAGCGGCGGCCCGGCGTTGTCCAACCCGGGTGTGAGCCATTTCACCACGCTGGCGGCGCAGCCGCTCCATCTGGCGTCGGTGTGGCCGCCGAGCACGCTCAGGGGCGTCGCCGTGACGCTTTCGGGGACGGGATTCGATCCGGACTTCGCGGACAATGTCGTCATGTTCAACGGCGTGGCCACGACTCCGTTCGACGGTACCTCCGACGTGTTGCGCGTTGTCGTGCCGCTCTCGGCCGTCACCGGCCCGATCCAGGTCGTGGCGGGCTTGCAAACGTCGAACACGGTGCCCTTCGTGGTTCTCTATCCGTCGACGACCACCATCGACGACGTGATCGCGAACATCGGGACTTCTACCGGAGCCAAGAGCATTGCGATCTCGGCCGACGGCACCTTGTGTTATTCGGTCGGCACCGACGGAGACGTCGTGATCCCGGTCGATATCGAGACGGCGACCACGTACGCGTCGATTCCGGTGGGCGATCAGCCGGTGGCCATCGTCATGCACCCCGCGGGGACGTTCGCGTACGTCGCGAACTTCAATTCGGGAACCGTATCGGTGATCGACGTCGATCCGTTGTCGACCGCATTCAACACGGTGGTGGAGTCGATCACCGTAGGCACCAATCCCATCGACTTGGCTATTACGGCCGACGGCGACCGGTTGGCGGTCGCCAACGCGGGATCGTCCAACGTGAGCATCGTCGATACCGACGAGAGCAGTGTTGCCTACAACGAGGTGCTGGGGACCGTGCCGACCGAGTCGGGTGCCAAGAGTGTGGCCTACTCCGGAGACGGGACGCTGTACGTCGGCACCGCCACGGCGATCCTTGTCATGCAGGCGTCGACCGGCGCGTCGTACGAGGTCCTGGGGACCGTGCCGACCGAGTCGGGTGCCAAGAGCATGGCCATTTCCGGGGACGGGACGCTGCTCTTTGCGCTCACCGACGACGGCGACCTGCTCGTCATCGACATACAGGATGGAAGCGCGACCGAGAATCAGGTTCTCGGGACCGTTCCCACCGAATCGGGGGCGAAGAGTGTCGCGATTTCCGGAGACGGCACGTTGCTGTATCTCGTCATGGAGGACACCGACGAAGTCTTGGTCTTCGCGCTGTCGGTGCTTCCGGGCGTAGGGGTCATCGATCCCGGTGCCGCGCCGACCTTCAGGGTGTCGTTCACTTTCATCACGACGTTCGAAACCGGGTCGGACCCGGCCGATGTGGCGGTCGATCCCAGCGGCTCGGGCCGCGTCATCGTGGCGAACCCGGGCGACAAGACCTTGAGGGTTTACGGACCGGGCTTCGACGCCGTGCAGGCGACGGTCGTCGTGACACCGCATACTCTGAACCTCAAGTCGAACGGCAAGTACGTCACCGCGCGCATTGAAGTGCCTCCTCCGTACCTGGCGCAGGAGATCGTCGTCAGCACCGTGCGGCTGCAGGGAACCATCCCGGTGGTGCCGGGCCTGGAGTTCATTGCAGACACCGACAACGACGGGATCGACGAGTTGGTCGTGAGCTTCGACCGGGCGCAGTTCCAAGCGGTGCTGCCACAGGGCGAATTCGTGGAGGTGACCGTCGAAGGCCAGGTGCGCGACCGGATGTTCATTGCCGAAGACGTTATCCGAACGCTGCGCCCGACCGTGACGCATCCACACAATGTTCACCTGATGCCGGGTTCGCAGACGACCATCACGTGGACCACTCCCGCGGGCTACACCGCGCCGCTGGCGGACGTTCATTTCTCGAGCGACAACGGGAACCACTGGACGGACGTCGCGTTGCAGATCCCCAATACCGGGTCCTTGGCGTGGACGGTGCCGCCCTTGAGCTACGCCCCGCAATGCTTCGTGATGGTCACGCTATGGAATAACGGCGAGATTTTCGGCCACGGCATGAGCCAGGAGCCGTTCATGATCGGTTCCACCGTGACGGTCCGCCTGAAGTCGTTCGACGTGGCGATGGAAGACGGGACGGCGGTGTTGCGCTGGGAGACGAGTCTGGAACTCGGGATGGAGGGCTACCAGATCGTCCGCTCGGATCAGGAGACGGGTCGTTACGACACGATTACGGAGGACCTGATCCGCCCGAGCGGGGAAGCGACGGGGGGGAGCTACGAGTACCGCGACGAGGGCGTCACCGCGAATCGGACCTATTGGTACAAACTGCGCGAAGTGGCGAACGACGGGCTGGGCGCGGAGTACGGGCCGTACTCGGTGACGTACCGGCTCTCGAACCGGCTGGACCAAAACGTCCCGAATCCGTTCAACCCGACCACGACGATCAAGTATGCAATCGCGTCGGATGAAAACGTGAACCTGACCGTCTACGACGTGGCGGGGCGGCAGATACGAACGTTGGTGAACGAGCGCCAGCGGGCGGACGTGCACCGCGTGGTGTGGGACGGCGTCAACGACGCGGGCGAACGGGTGGCGAGCGGGGTGTATTTCTACCGACTCGCGGCGGGGAAGTTCACGCAGACGAAGAAAATGCTCTTGTTGAAATGAGGCGTCAGCGGATGTAGCCGAGCGACTTGAGCTGTTCGAGTCGCTCGGCCTGGTCCGCCGCTTCCCGCATACGCGCGGCGCGCGCGGCTTCGAACGCGTTGTCGTCGTGGGTATCGATCTCGCGCACCGGGAAGCGTTCCAACCACGATACGTCGAGCACGCCCGTCAGCACGCGTCCCGCGAAATCGCGCCCCACGGGGATCCCCTTCAACGCGAGCAGTGTCGGCAGCACGTCGTAGACCCCGCCGACCGCCTTCAGTGACGCGCGCGCAAACGGTGCGGCGAGCGAATCTCCCGGCGTACCGTCGACGAAGCCCGGCCCCGACGCGATGAACACCCCCGGCGGTGCGTCCAAGTGATGCCCCGAGTTCCAATTCTCGGGCGTGTCCTCTACGGAGAAATCCCCTCTCGGATTCACCGTGTGCATCCCGTGATCCGACACGATCAGCACCGACGTCCCCGCGGGTGCCGCGCGCTGGAGTGCGGCGACCACGCGGTCCAGGTGTATGTAGTAATCGTCGATCACGTGGCCGAATGCGGCCGCCTCGTCGGGAGGTGGTGGGTTGCGAAAATCCTCCGGGTACGCATAGCGCCAGAAGCGGTGGCCGGCGACGTCGGGTCCGCCGATGTATACCGATAGGATGTCGAACGGCTCCTTCGACGCGAGCAGTCGTTCCGCCACGCGCGTGTACACCGCGTCGGCGCGAAACGACCAGCGCGACTGGTCCCACATGAGTTTCGTGAACGGGGACATCGGCGCCGTCGCGGCGGGACCGAAAATGGCCGCGGCCAGGCTGTCGAAGGACGCTTCCGTTTCCTCCAGGATGTCCATCACTTCGTTTTGGCGCTCGGGCGGTGTCACCTGCCCCTCGACGCCGCGCAGCAGGGATCCCTTCCACAGCGCGCGCTTGGGGTCGTCGAGCACGCCGGTGGTGTTGGTCTGCGCCACCATGACGCCGTGGATGGTCTCCGCGGGATACGTCATCCACCAGCCCAGCAGGTCCACCGTGAGCCCGTAATCGGAGAGGATGTTCCAAAACGCTTTCGTCTTGCGGTGGCCGCTGGTGTAGTAGCGGGTGCCCTGGCCGCCGCCGGCGTCGTATACGAAATGCTCTATGCCGTGTTCAGCCGGCGGTTTACCGGTCGCGATCGAGGTCCACACGACGGGCGAATAGGTGGGGATCATGGAGTCGAGGTAGCCATAGGAGCCGGTCGCCATGAGGCCGGAGATGGCGGGCAGGCGGCCGGCGTTGACCAGCGGCTCCATGACGGACCATTCGAGCCCGTCGGCGGCGATAAAGATGAGCGGTTGGCGGGCTTCCGGCGCTACCGAATGGTCGGCTCCACCCGAACAGCCGGTCAATGTAAAGGACATCACTAGCAGGACAAGGCGCATGTGCTTAACTGTAAGTTGGAGTCCGGCGCTTGAAAACGCCAACTTCGGCGTGCTATAATTTTTGGGCATTTGCACCGCCATCGTAATTCATTGCGTTGACGCCGAGGAGTGGCAGAGTGGTTGGTTCGCGAATCGGCGCCGGCGCGGCTTTACTCGTTTTGGGCCTGGCCGGTGCGGCCGGAGCCCAGGTAGACGAGCGGCTGGCAGCATACACCGGGCGGAATGCTAAGGGTTACCTTGCTCCCCTCGTCGATGCCTTCCGCTCGAACCTGAACTCCGCATTGTTTTACTCGGCGTATGTGCCGACCAGAGGTTTTTACGTGAGCCTGGAAGTGAACGCAATGGGGACTTTTTTCGACGAAGACAGCCGGACCTTCGTGGCCACGACTGAGGGCGATTTTTTGCCCGAACAGTCCGCGAAGGCGCCGACCGTCATCGGGGATAACGACGCGGTCTATGTCGACGGGAACGCGGCCACGCAGTTCGCGTTTCCCGGCGGCTTCGACGTAGACAACATCTGGTTTGCTTGTCCGCAGGTGCGGATCGGGTCGTGGAAGGGGACGGAGGCGATGGGACGCTTCATCCTATACGACACGAGTGTCTCGGAGCTGGGCAGTCTGACGGTATGGGGCGCCGGCTTGCGCCACAGCATTTCGCAGTATATCGAGCGTATGCGCCCCGTCGACTTGTCTGTCTCGGTCACCGGGCAACGCGCCCAACTGGAGACCGACGATTCGCGGGACGTGCTTGAGGCGCGCCTCGTTTCGGCCGGGGTCCAATCCGGCATCGCACTGGGCGGGATGTATCCATACGGCGGACTTTCGGCCAACTGGTACGAAATGGACGTCCGCTACGAATTCGAACAGGACTCCGAGCTCGAACCCATCGCATTGGATTATCGATACGACGTGGAATTTCAACTGACATTAGGGATTGCATATCGTTTGAGCGGAATAACCGCCTATGGAGAGTACAATCTTGCCGATCAGAATTGTCTGGCGGCGGGGTTGTCGGTCACTTTTCCCTTCAACAGCAGGAGCACGACACCATGAAACACGTGTGGACCAAGGCCCTCGCGGGCGCAGCCGTAATGACGATGCTTGGGTTGTCAGGTTGCGTTCTGGAGAACGGCGACTTGGTCGTCAGCGAACTCGTTTGCGTGACGCTGACTGAATCTCAGACCACGGGAACGTTCTCAACCTTTGCCGTAGTCGATGACTTTCAGGAAGCGCTCGAAAGGAAGCTCAAGGAGAACGGCAGCTCCAAGAGGCAGGTCAAGAGCATCCACATGGTCAGCGCGACGTTCAAGACCTTGACGGTGACCCCGCACGACTGGAACGTCACCGGTGACATCGACATCGCGCGTCAGGACGTGCCGGGCGGTGCGTACGAAGACGGCCCCGCGACGTTGGTCGCTTTCGACAACCAGTCGCTCTTGGCGCTCAGGGGTAAGCCGACCGATGCGGACTTGCTGGCGGACGGAGTCCTCGTCGTGAACCGGGCCCTCGAGGCCCTGCTGGCGGACGAGGATCCGCGTCTGGTCTTGCTCGTCGAGAACGAAACCGTCTCGCCGACTCCGTCGGAGTCCGACCCGATGGGGTTCTCGTTGCTCATATGCGTCCAGTTCCAGATGGTGGTTGAAAAGGGCAACAACAAGTAAGCGTCCTTTTGATCGCCTCGACCGGCGAAGCCCGGGTGCCGATGCGGCATCCGGGCTTCGTTTTTCGCGGGCGTGGTTATTGCGCTCCGAGCAGCTGCGGCAGCTCCTCGTCGGCAGGAATCAAGAGCGCGGCTTCCGCCCACAGCGCGCGCGCCGCGGTCGAATCGCCCAGCGCGGCCACGGCCTTGCCCTTGTTCTTCAAGAGGTAGCCCTTGATGCCCGCGTCCGGGTCGCGCGCGAGCGCGCTGTCGATGACAGCCAACGCCGCGGCGAAGTCTCCGCGTTCGTACAGCAGCGAACCGAGGTTATTCGCCGCGGCGAGCGAGCCATTTTCGTTACTGCGTGCCGCACGCCGGAAATACGACTCCGCACTGTCGATCGCGCCGGTCTTGTAGAAGCGATTGCCGATGTTGAACAGCGCGGCGGCGTACTTGGGATCGAGCCGCACGGCGCTGCGATACAACGAATCGGCCGCCACGAAGTCGCCCGCCTGTTCGGCCAGGGCTCCCAGGTTGTTGTACGGTTGTGGGTACGTGGGGTCCTTCTCGATCGCCTTGCGGTAGCTGATCTCGGCGTTCACCACATCGTCTTTGGTTTCGAACGCCTGGCCGCTCTGGTTGAGATTGATGGCGGCGTTCCGACTCGCCGCGTGCGTTTGCTTTTGCGCGACATTCCACGCCGCCAACCCGAACCCGAACACCACCGTCGACACCACGCCCACCAAGAGCGCGATGCGCACCGGCGAGGTGTGCGACTCCTGTACCACGCTGCCGCTCAACTCGGGGACGACTTCCAGGATCGCGTTGCGGAACGCCGTCGCGTCCGCGAAGCGCTTGTCCATTTCCTTCTCGAAGGCCCGGTCGAGCACCTTTTGCAGTCCCATGGGGCAGTCGGTCGATTGGAGCTTCAACGGTTTCGGCGTCTCGCTGCGGATGGAGTACATGATGGCCATGGGATGGTCGCCGCGGAACGGGTGCACGCCCGTCAGCATCTCGTGGTAAATGGTGGCGATCGAGAAGAGGTCGCTGCGCGAGTCGACCTTGCGCCCGCTCACTTGCTCCGGCGACATGTAGGGCGCAGTGCCCACCGTGAGGCCTTCTTGCGTGAGTGCCGTGCTCGACGCCAGGTGCGCGAGCCCGAAATCCATCAGCTTGATCACGCCGTCCTTCGTCACCATGATGTTCTCGGGCTTCAAGTCGCGGTGGACGATGCCTTCCGCGTGCAGGCGCTGGAGCGCGTCCAAGACTTGTATGACCCAACGCGTTGCCACCCGCCAGTCGATGGCCCCTTCGTCGATGACGTCACGGAGCGTTTTCCCTTCGATCAGCTCCATCGCCATGAACGACTCGCCGTCTTCTTCGCCGGCGGCGTAGATCGTAATGATGTTGGGATGGTTGATCTTCGAAGACGCGCGCGCTTCGCGCAGAAAGCGCTCCTTGCCCTCTTTACTCAACGCCTTCGCGCGGATGACCTTGACCGCCGCGGGGCGGTCTAGCGTCGGGTCGTGCGCGCGATACACCGTACCCATCCCGCCTTCGCCGAGGACGTCGCGCAGCTCGTATCCGCCGAGACGCTTGGGGTCCATTGGCGGAGGGTAACAGGGGGAACGCGAAGGGGGCAAGGACACGGCGCGCACGCCTGGTATCATGCGTGCGCGCCGGTCACGAGACGGTGCGGATGGTTAGCGCGACTTCTCCATCTCGTCCATCGCTTCATCCGTCTGACCCGTCTCCGCGTAGAGGCGGCCGAGGATCGCGTGCAGCGAGGGGTTGTCCGGGTCGGTCGCGATGGCGGCCTGCGTCTCCGTGATCGCGTCCGAGACCAAGCCGCGGTCGAAGTAGAGGCTCGCGCGCAGCAAGTGGTACGTCGTCGGCCCCGGCTTCTTCGCATCGATCGACGCAAGGTCTTGATCGAGTGCCTTGATGTCGGCCGGCGCGATCACTTCAAAAAACGACGCCGGCGTGCGCAGCGGCGGCGACGCCAGCGGATCGGCAGTTTCGAGCGTCCACGAGTACGACACTCCGGGTACGAGCGCGGGGGCGTCGATGGGGTACGCGACGCTCGTAACGCGGGAGATGGTCGACTTCCAATGGACGCTCGATTCGTTGTAGAGAACGAAATTCAGCTCGAGGCTCGGGTCCTCTGCGGACCAGCGAAACGTCGGCCGCGCGTCGCGCACCTTGGTCTGGCAGGGCGACGTCGCCACGAGCGCGCTCGATTTGTCGCCCGAGCGAAGCCCGCTGATCGAGCTAGTGCCTTCCGAACTCTTGAGCTTCAAGAAATTCTGCACGACTTCGAAATTCTGCTCTTTTGCCTTGGACCCGGGTTGCCCCTTGATCTTCATGCTGCTGTTAGCACCGACCGACACCCAGTTGCCGGAGGCGAACATGATCTCCGCTTCCGCGTCGGCGCCGGTCTTCACTTCGTCGCCTTCGACGAGGGCCGCGCCGAAGGTGGCGGCGCTCGCTCCGCCCGCGCGCACGATGGTCACCGGGCCCTTGCACGACGTGAGCACGGCCGTCGGCGAATCGCCTTGGGCGGGAGCCGGCGTGGGCGAGCCGGAGAGGCCGATGGCCACGGCGAGCCCGAAAACTGTGATGACTTTCCAACGTCGGAACATGGCTACTCCTATTCGTAACATAATGCCCGGCAATATCTTACTAGGTCCGTGCCGAGGCGAGAAGCGCGATCTTGGGCTGCCGCCCCGCAACCCTACTACACCCTAGCCGGTCGGAAGTTGGCGCGTCACGGCCCGATCCTCCTCTGTTAAGATGGGACGTCTGGACGCCCCGGGAGGCCGCACCCGGGCTTCGTCGAACGCGCTATCTATGCCATCGAAATATGCCATCGAATTTGATGAAAGAGGACACCCCATGAAGAAGGTCGGGATCTGGATCGACCACCGCACCGCGGTGGTCGTTACCATCGAAGACGGGCAGGAATCGATCAAGACGATCGAGGGCACGGCGGATCGACAGCCAAAGGCGGCAGGCCGTTCGGGCAACCCCACCAAGTGGGGACCGCAAGCCACGATCAACGAACATCGCGTCGCGGAGAATTACCGGCTCCACGTCGTCAACTTCTACAAAGACGTCATCAAGTCGATCGGCAAAGCCGATCAGTTGCTCATCATGGGTCCCGCGCAGGCCAAGCTCGAGTTCGTCGAAGAAGTGGAGAAGGTGGCGGATTTGCGCGCGGTGCCGCGTAAAGTCGAGACCGTCGACAAGATGACCGACCCGCAAGTTGCCGCCAAGGTGCGCGCGACGGAGTTCTGAAGGATCATCCGCTCGCTGCTGCCGCGCGCGCGCGCTTCCCCCGCCCGGACAAGTAGCTCATGACCACTCCCGCGCCGATGATCATGTTGATAATTAGCGTGAAGAACCGCCACAGTATGACGTAAATGGCCTGGTAGCTGGCCGGAATGACGGGGCTCATCACCGCCATCGTCGACACTTCGGCGAGACCCGACGAACCGGGCGTGGGCGAAAAATAGAAGACCAAGAGCGGAATGATCTGCAAGAGGAGGACCTGCTCCAGATCGGCATGGATGCCGAGGCCGCGCAGCACGATCCACCCGATGAAAAACTTGTTCAGGTAGATGAGCGCCGTGAGCGCCAACCCGGCCACGAAGATCAATTTCCCCCGCTTGAGAAATTCCGTCATGAGTTCGTGATAGCGATCCACGGTCGAGAAGACGCGCTCCACGATGTGGCGGCGCTCCAGCGCCCTTCGTACGCGCGGGATTCGTGTCAGGATCCAGCGCGCGACGTGCTTGAACTGGCGCGGGTGCGTCAGCGTCAGGAGGATGGCCACCAGAATCAAGACGTAGACGCCGAACGAGATCATGGACAGCGTTCGCAGCTCCGGGGAGAGGACGTCGGGGGTTACGATGAGCAGAGCCGCGCCGACGAGCAGGATGATCACCGTGGTGATGAATCCCCCGACGAAGCACACCACCGTCGCGCCCAGTGCGCTCATTCCTTCCGCGTACAGGACGTAGACTTGCGCCGCGGCGCCTCCCGTCTGGGAAGGGGTGACGCCGGCGAGGAACACGTGCACCAAGCAACTTCGCCAGCAGGCGCCGAGCGTGATGGGTGGGTAGAGCTTGCGAGCGAAGATGAGGATGCGCGTGGCCGAAATCAGCCAATCCAACGCGACCAGTCCGAGCCCGAGGGCGAGATACCGCAGGTCGAACTCGCGCAGGTGTCGCACCGAATCGCCGATCGACGAGCGCTGAAACAAGAAGAAGAACCCGACCAGGCTGAACGCGATGAACAGCTTCGCCCCGGTCTTGATTCTGTCGATGGGTATGGAGAGAATGCTCGCCGGCATGTGGGCGAGTTTACACGATCGCCCGCGTAGCTGCTATTATGGCGCGGTCGCGTGTTGGAGCGCGGCGTTTCACGCGAGGAGCTTGGACATGGATCCGAATGGCGCGAAGTTCGGTCTCTCGGCGATCGGCCAGATCGCGATAACCGTGAGCGATCTCCCCAAGGCCACGGCCTTCTATCGCGACACCCACGGCATTCCCTTCTTGTTCGAAGCGGCTCCGGGAATGGCGTTCTTCCAGGCCGGCGATGTCCGCTTGATGCTCGGCCTGCCGGAGAAAGAGTCGCAGAAATTCTCGTCGATCCTCTATTTTCGCGTGGACGACATTAACATTGCATACCACCATTTGATAAAGCGCGGGGTTGCGTTCACACACGAGCCGCGCCTGATCCATCGCGGCCCGCGGACCGACCTGTGGCTCGCGTTCTTCGCGGATCCCGACGGCAACGCGCTCGCCCTCATGAGCGAGGTCGCGCGCCGCGACTAGCCGCTCGCGACCCCTTGACACCCGCGCCACGATCCCGTAATTTTTGCGCTCCCGAAATCTCACTCAACTTTTCTTCCCTG
>Ga0105092_10001953_pt1 | contig 10953 bp, 8 predicted proteins | sample PPLLak2March2015_FD_87021 | JGI IMG/M metagenome (GOLD analysis project Ga0105092, IMG submission 87021) | Freshwater sediment microbial communities from Prairie Pothole Lake near Jamestown, North Dakota, USA - PPLs Lake P7 Core (1) Depth... | ecosystem: Environmental > Aquatic > Freshwater >... | reverse complement strand
TTTTTCTGGACGTTCCGTGAGCGCGAGACCTTGCTGGACATGTTTGAGAAGCTCTGCGGTGCCCGGCTCACGTTGAACTATTATCGCATCGGTGGCGTGGACAGCGACCTCACACCAGATCTGGTTCTGCGGCTGAAGACGTTCCTCGACACCTTTCCCGACAAAGTGAAAGAGTACGACTCACTCATCGCTGCAAACCGTATCTGGCTCGGCCGCACCAAGCATGTGGCCGTGATTTCGGCGGAGGATGCGATCAACTTCGGATGTACGGGACCCGTCCTGCGCGGCTCCGGTGTGGCGTACGACGTCCGCAAGGCCGAGCCCTATGGCGTTTACGACAAAGTGGACTGGGAGGTGCCGATCGGCAAGAATGGCGATACCTACGACCGGTACTGGGTCCGGATGGAGGAAATGCGGCAAAGCGCGCGAATCATCAAGCAATGTCTGGATCAGCTGCCGCAAGGTCCGATCATGGCGGACGCGCCCCAATACATTCCCCCGCCCAAGCCGCTCGTGATGCGTGACATGGAGAGTTTGATTCATCATTTCATCATTTTTACGCAAGGCTTCAAGCCGCCGAAAGCGGAGACCTACTGTGCGACCGAGGCACCAAAAGGCGAGCTGGGATTCTTCATCGTGAGCGACGGCAGTGCCCGTCCCTATCGTCTGAAGATCCGCGCTCCGTCCTTCGTCCATATGGGCGCTTTCGACCACATGGCGCGAGGCTATCTGATTTCCGATATCATCACGATTTTTGGAACGTACGACATTGTAATGGGAGAGTGCGACCGCTGAAACAGCGAATGTTCAATAAGGAATGATCAATGTTAAATGACTCGGATTTCATTCCACATTCATCATTCCACATTTCACATTCAGGATGCGCCCATGTTGGTGGAAAAATACAAATCGGAAATTGAGAGCCTCCTGGCTCGCTATCCGGTCAGGCGGTCCGCCTTGATCCCATTGTTGTATCTGGCCCAGCGGGAAACGGGCTATATCACCGAAGCGGCAATGATCGAGATTGCAGGAATTTTGAAATTGACGCCGCCACAGGTGTACGAGACCGTCACCTTCTACACGATGCTCAACCTGAAGCAGGTGGGGACATTCCACATTCAGGTGTGCAAGTCCCTGATGTGCGCCCTAGTGGGTTCGGATACGCTGATCGGTTGGATTCAGACCAGGCTCGGCATCGGGCCGGGCGAGACGACGCCCGACGGCGCGTTCACCCTCTCCACGGTCGAGTGCCTCGCGGCCTGCGGCACCGGCCCGATGATGCAGATCAACGACGATTACTATGAACGGCTGACGGAAGAAAAACTCGACCGCATTCTCTCGGACCTCAAGTCGACGGGTTCGTCCGCATTAAAAACCGGTCCATTCATGTGGCCAGAACCGCTTGCACCGAAAGGGGAAACGTCAGTACGTTGAGGGTATGCCCAAGCACGAACCGATTCTGCTCAAGAACATGAGTCAACCGGGGTATACCGGAACGCTGGCCGAGTATGAAAAGACGGGCGGCTACCAGGCGCTCAAGAAGATCTTCGGAAAGGTCTCGCCCGCCGACGTGACGCAGCTGGTCATCAAATCCGGCCTTCGCGGACGCGGCGGTGCCGGCTTTCCCACCGGCGTTAAATGGGGATTCCTGCCCAAGGATTACCAGGGCCCCCGCTATCTCTGCTGCAACGCCGATGAAAGTGAGCCCGGGACGTTCAAGGACCGCCAGTTGATCGAGCGCGACCCCCACCAGATTCTGGAAGGGATCGTCCTGACCTGTTACGCCATCGGAGCCGAGACGGCCTACATCTATATAAGAGGCGAGTTCGTCTTGGGCGCCCGGATCCTGGAGGAGGCGATCGGCGAGGCCCGCCGGGTAGGCTACATCGGTAAAAACATCCAAGGGACCGGCCTCACGGTCGAGGTCTGGGTGCATCGGGGAGCCGGCGCCTATATTTGCGGGGAAGAAACCGCATTGCTCGAGTCGCTGGAAGGCAAACGCGGCCTGCCTCGCGTAAAGCCGCCGTTTCCCGCCACGCATGGACTCTATAACAAGCCGACTGTGGTCAATAATGTGGAAACGCTCGCGAATCTGCCGCACATCATCAATCGGGGACCTGAATGGTTTGCGGCCATCGGTTCACCGCCAAAGAGCACGGGCACGCGCATTTTTTGTGTCAGCGGGCATGTGAAGCGCCCGGGAAACTATGAAGTCCCGATGGGCATCACCTTCAGGGAGTTGATTTACGAGCATGCGGGCGGCATGCGCTCAGACAAGCCCTTGAAGGCCTTTATTCCCGGCGGCGCGTCGGCACCGTTTCTCACGCCAGATCATCTTGACGTAAAAATGGATTTCGAGTCGGTCGCGGCCGCCGGTTCCATGCTGGGGTCCGGCGGCGTGACGATCATGGAGGAAGGCACCAGCATGGTATGGGCGGCATTGCGCCTGATGGAATTTTTCTATCACGAGTCCTGCGGCAAGTGCAGCCCGTGCCGGGAAGGCAGTTCCTGGCTGGTGCAGACCATGCGCCGCATCGTTGCGAAGCGAGGCCGTGCGCAGGACCTCGAGACTCTGACGGATCTCTGTAAGAATATCGCCGGTCGCACGGTCTGCGCCTTCGGGGACGCCGAAGTCGCGCCGATCATGAGCACCCTGAAGCATTGGCGGCCAGAGTACATCGCGCTCATCCATGAGGCCGAAGTGTCCAATCTCCTACGTCCGCAGCCGGCCGCCGCAAGGCACTGAAGACGAAATTTATGTCTGACACCACCACGGGGACCGTGCGGCTGACGATCGACGGCATTGAAATTACGGTGCCCAAGGACACCCTCGTGATCGAGGCGGCCCGCCGTGTCGGCGTCATGATCCCTCATTTCTGTTACCACCCGAAGCTGAAGCCTGATGCCAACTGCCGCATGTGCCTGGTCGAGATCGAAAAGATGCCGAAGCTTCAGACGTCATGCAGCACCGTCGCGACCGACGGAATGTCCGTGCGGACCGCCACCACCGTCGTCAACGATGCGCACAAGTCGGTGCTGGAATTTATCCTGGCCAACCATCCGCTCGATTGCCCGGTCTGTGACCAGGGCGGCAAATGCGACCTTCAAGACTTCTCACATGAATACACGGCCACGGGCAGCCGGTTCATTGAAACCAAACGGGTGTTTCAGAAGGAGTACTTCAGTCCGGTCATCGAAACGGAGATGAACCGCTGTGTGCAATGTTTGCGCTGTGTCCGGTACTGCGACGAAGTGATGGACGTCAAAGCGCTGGCCCCTGCGGGGCGAGGCACCATGACGGAGATCAAAGCCTTCGGGCCGCACCCGCTGGACTGTGAATTCTGCGGCGGCTGTGTTCAGATCTGTCCCGTAGGCGCGATTACCAGCCGCCTATCCATGTATGAATACCGGCCGTGGATGCTGAAGCGCGTGGATACCATTTGCCAGTACTGCGGCGACGGCTGTCAGATTACGGTGCAGACCAAGGACAACCAGTTGATCGAAGTGAATTCGTCGTACGGGGCAGGCCGCAATAACGGCGACCTCTGCGCGCGCGGGTTCTTCGGATTTCATGCGACGAGCCATCCGGACCGACTCACCAAGCCGCTCATCCGGCGCAATGGCGTCCTCGTGGAAACCACGTGGGAAGAGGCGCTCGAATACACCGCGCAGCAAATTTCCCGGCTCAAGCAGACACACGGCGCCGACGCGTTCGGCGGATTGGTCTCCAGCCGATGTACGAACGAAGACCTGTATCTGTTCCAAAAGTTCATGCGCCTCGTGATCGGCACGAACAACCTCGACAGCAGCGCCCGTTACGGCCACATCAACGCCGTGCAGGCCATGCGCCGCGTGCAAGGGACGCATCGCTGGACCGTCACGTTCGAGGACATCGTCGACGCCGATGTCCTGCTGCTCGTCGGCACCAGCATCACGGAAACCAATCCCGTTGCAGGCCTCAGAGTCAAGGAAGCGGTCAAGAAGCGGCAGGCCCGGCTGTTCACGATTGAAGCGACGGAGCCGGGCATTGACTCGATCAGCAATATCACCAACCTGTCTCAGCAGCATGTCGGCGTCCCGACGGCTCAATTCGGCGACGCGCTGCTCGGCCTGCTCAAAGCGGTCGTCGATGGCCGGCACATCGATCCTGCGATGCAGAACCGGTCGAGTGCATACGTCGCGTCGCTCTCCGAGGCGCTCGGGAAGCTGAACTGGACGGACATCGAAGCGGCGACCGGAACCGCCCGGGACAGCTTCCTCGAGATGGCCGGCGCCATTGCCCAGGAGCGTCGTGTGGTCGTGCTAGCCGGTCAAGATATCCTGCGAAGCGCCGGCGGCTACGGCGCCTGCCTGACCCTACTGGATCTTCTCGTGCTGACAGGAAAACTGACGGAGCCCGGCTGCGGATTGGCCGCGCTCGCCGAAGAAAACAACGACCAGGGCGCCGTGGAGATGGGGGCTGTGGCTGAGCTGCTCCCAGGTGCGCTGAGCGCCGCAGCCGCCGACACGCGAGCGACCTTGGCTCGCGCGTGGAAGGCTGAACTCCCGAGCGCCCCCGGGGCCACCCTCAAAGAGATGATCGACAAGGCCAGGGCCGGGCAGTTGAAAGCCATGGTGGTGGTCGGTGAGAACCCGGTCGGCAGCCTGCCGGCTCACATGGACGTTGCTGGGGCGCTGAGAAGCCTGGAGCTATTGATCTGCCAGGAGCTCTTCCTGACCGAAACTGCCGTGCTTGCCCATGTGGTTTTGCCGGCCGCGGCTCCCCCCGAGAAGACAGGCACCTGGACGAATGAGGAGGGCCACGTCCAGGCGATTCGTCCCGCCATCGAACCGGCAGGCGAAAGCCGGGCAGACTGGGAGATTTTGTCGGTGCTCTCAATGCTGTTGGGGACACCATCGGCGTACGGCGAGAGCAAAGAGGTGCTCAAGGAAATTCGCAGCGTGATTCCCGGCTATGGACTGTTGGGTCCGGCACCCACTCCGCCAAAGGTGGATCCGGCTGCTGTCGAACGGTATGTGACAGGGGACTATCGCCAGGACCTCGCCCCTCGCTATACTCTGGCCCCTCGACGACCGAAGGCTGAGGGAGCCGCGTGGCTGATGCGCCTGACTCAAAGCCTTTTTCACTCGGGGAAGTTATCCACCCGTGCCAAGGGATTGCTTCAGCTCGAAGAGCGGGCCGTGCTCCGGATGAACCGAGCCGAAGCCGGGCGCCTCGGCATTGCCGATGGTGATCGGGTCCGTGTGTCGAATCCTCGAGGCGAGCTGACGACGACCGTCAAACTCGTGGAACGGGTCCCTCCGGGAACGGTGTGGTTCCCCGACCACTTTGCGCAACAAGCCTCAGAGCTGTTCGACTGTACGATCGATCCTGTCACGAAAGTTCCAACGTTTAGAACAGCGTCGGTCTCGATCGTCAAGGTTGGCTGATGCTCAGCAGGGAAAAGAGAGAAGAAGGAGCGAATCGTGACTGAGTTGAGTTTGCGGCTGGCAGTCTCGTTGGTCCAAATCGCCGCGGTCATGGGCGTGGTCATGTTGACGGTCATGATCCTGACCCTCGCCGAGCGCAAAGTGCTCGGCTGGATGCAAGACCGCATGGGCCCCATGGAAGTCGGTCCCTACGGCATCCTCCAGCCGATTGCTGACGGCTTGAAATTGTTCTTTAAGGAAGACATCGTCCCTGCCGGCGCGAACAAGTTCATGTTCAGCCTCGCGCCGATCCTCGCCATGGTTCCCGCGCTGATCAGTTTTGCCGTCATTCCGTTTGGTCCGAGCCAGAAAATCGAGGTATTCGGCATCTCGGTCGAGCCGTTCGTCATCAGCGACATCAATATCGGCATTCTCTACATTCTGGCCTTCACCTCGATCGGTGCCTACGGCATCATCCTCGGAGGATGGGCGTCCAACAGCAAATACTCGCTGTTGGGAGGACTGCGGTCCGCCGCTCAAGTGATCAGCTATGAGCTTAACGTGGGCCTCGCGATCGTCGGCGTGCTGATCCTTGCAGGGTCGCTCAGTCTGGTCAAAATTACCGAAGCCCAATCCGGCGGATTCTGGCACTGGTTCGCCTTCGCGTTGCCTGCGCCGCAGATTTTCGCGTTCGTCGTGTTCGTGATTTCGGCCGTGGCGGAAACCAACCGTGTGCCGTTCGACTTGCCGGAAGCCGAGAGTGAGCTGGTGGCCGGCTTTTTTACGGAATACAGCGGCATGCGCTTCGCGTTCTTCTTCATCGCGGAGTATGCCAATATGGTGCTCGTGTCCTGCGTCGCCGCCGCGATGTTTTTGGGCGGTTGGAACGCCCCCTATCCGGGGACGATTCTGGCTCAGCTTGGCCTCGAGCGGATTGCCTGGGTCGAAAACCTGGCCTGGTTCACGGTGAAGGTGTACGCATTTCTCTTCCTGTTCTTCTGGCTCCGTGCGACGTTGCCCCGTCTGCGGTATGACCAGCTGATGAAGTTCGGCTGGAAGGTCATGCTGCCGATCGCGCTTGGGAACATCGTGGTGACGTCGATCGCCGTGTATCTGTTTCCGAAGGGGTGAAACAGTTCGTCCGGTTTGTGTTGTTTGTTTGGTTTCTTTGGTTAAAAAGATGGAAGCGAGGCCGCATTACATCCACCGAGATAAGCCAGACAAACAAAACAGACCAAACACATCAGATTAACCAGACAAACATGAAGCTGAAAGCCTGGCTCAAAACCATCACCTTTTACGAGATCCTCGTCGGCATGAGAGCGACGATGTCGCATCTGCTGCACTATAAGCCGATCACGGTCCAATACCCTCACGAGAAACGGACGCTTCCAGACAACTATCGCGGCATGCTCGGCCTGCTGCGCTACGACGACGGCACGGATAAATGCGTCGGCTGCGATCTTTGCGAAGCGGCCTGCCCCTCGCGCGTCATCCGCGTCGTCAGCGCTGAGGTCCCCGGTGAACCGACGAAGCGCTACGCCAAGGAATATTACATGGACATGACGCGCTGCCTGTTTTGCGGCATGTGCGTCGAGGCCTGTCCGGTGGATGCGCTCGGGATGAGCCGTGAATTCGAGTGGTCTGTCTACGACAAGCGCCAGCTGCACCTGAACAAGGAACAGTTGCTCGCCATCGGCGACCGCTCGTTTCCGGTTCGCGAGAAGCAGCTGGAGCTGCAGCACCCGAACGTCGCCTTTTTTAATGTCTCGTTCAGCCACGTCCCTCCGAAGCCCAACTGACGGGCAGCCATGACCGGTCGTGGGCAATGCAAGTCAGATTGGACGGGGGATCGCGTCTTCTTCACGATGACGGGAACGCCGACCTAACCATGGAACATCTGTTCTTTTTCTACTTCGCCCTGGTGATCGCCGCCTCCTCGGTACTCGTCGTCGCATTACGCAATCCGATTTACAGCGCGCTCTCCCTGTTGATCATGTTTTTCCACGTGGCCGGCCTCTATGTGACGCTTCATGCCGAATTTCTGGCCGCCGTGCAGGTGATCGTGTATGCGGGGGCGATCTTGGTGCTCTATCTGTTCGTGGTCATGCTGCTGAACCTGAAGCAGGATGAGCGGTATCACCGCCAGTGGCCGGCGGTGGCCGCGGTCGGATCGACCCTCGCACTCGAAGCCATCATGCTCACGCTGTTAAAGGGACCAGCCGCCACGGCCGGACCGCCGGCCGCTTCCGCAACGGCAGCAGCAGGACTGGGCAACACGGAAGCCTTGGGCGATGTCCTGTACTCAACCTATCTCTTTCCATTCGAAGTCGCGTCGTTGATCCTGCTCGTCGCCATGATTGGCGCGATCATTCTCGCAAAAAAAGACATTGTGGTCAGTGAAGGGTGATCCGTGATGAGCAATTACAATAGACTCGTCGAGCGTCGCATCACGCGTCACCCATCACTCGTCACGAGGGGTCTATGACCATCCCTCTGTCCTACTACGTCACGCTGAGCGCCGTCGTCTTTTTCACCGGACTCGTCGGCGTTTTGATCAGACGCAATATCATCATCATCCTGTTGTCCGTGGAATTGATGCTCAACGCTACCAACATCAACTTCGTGGCATTCTCACAAACGTTTCATAACATCGCCGGGCAAGTCTTCGTCTTCTTTGCGCTGACGGTCGCCGCAGCGGAGGTGGCGGTCGGGCTTGCCATCATCATCGCCCTGCATCGGGCGAAATCGACGATCAATGTGGACGAGTTTCAATTGTTGAAATGGTAATCTTTCTCAGAGGTTGTCCCCAAACCCCCTCCATCCTTGCGGGTGGCGCCGATCTGGGCCCGACCCAGCCGCTAGTTTTCACCCGCCCGCCCACCGATTGCGTTGCAATCGATATCCCGGGACGCGGCTTTCACCAGGCTGACAGGCGACAGGACCCGCAACGATGACTTACGAACTCATTCCATTACTGCCGCTGGCCTCCTTTCTGATTCTCGGGATTTTCGGGCATTGGATCAGAGACAAGGCGCATCTCGTTGCAGTTCCCGCCGTCATCCTCTCGTTCGTGATTTCGCTTGCGGCGTTCATCGACGTGGCCGGTGGACACCATTCGACGTTTCGACTCTACACCTGGCTGACGTCGGGCACGCTCGACATCCATATCGGGCTTATGATTGACCGCCTCACGGCGGTGATGCTGTTGCTCGTCACCGCGGTCAGCGCCCTCGTCCACATCTATACGATCGGCTATATGCAGGGTGACCCCGGATACGCCCGCTTCTTCAGTTATATCGCGTTGTTTACGTTTTCCATGCTGATGCTGGTTCTCGCGGACAATTTTCTGCAGCTATTCGTCTTTTGGGAGGCCGTCGGCCTCTGCTCGTATCTCTTGATCGGCCACTGGTACGAACGACCGTCGGCCGTCGCCGCCGCCACAAAGGCGTTCATCGTCAATCGCATCGGAGATTTCGGATTCATTCTGGGCCTGTTGCTCGTATTCACGACATTCGGTTCCCTGGAGTATGCGACCGTCTTTGCCAACGTCGGGCGCGAGGCGGGACAAGTGATCAACGTCCTGGAGTCGGTGGGGGGCACTCTCGAGGTATCGGCCCTGACGGTGATTTGTCTGCTTCTCTTCATGGGTGCGGTGGGGAAATCCGCCCAGGTCCCGCTCCACGTCTGGCTGCCGGATGCCATGGAAGGCCCGACGCCGATTTCCGCCCTCATCCACGCCGCCACGATGGTGACCGCGGGCGTGTTTATGGTGGCCAGGCTCGCTCCACTCTACGACGTGTCTCCGGCCGCAATGTCCGTTGTGGCGGTCGTGGGCGCCATGACGATGGTGCTCGGGGCGACCATCGCCCTCACGCAAACCGATATCAAGCGGGTGGTTGCCTACTCGACAATGAGCCAACTTGGCTACATGATGATGGCCTGCGGGCTGGGCGCCTACACCGCCGGCATGTATCACCTCTTGACCCATGGGGCGTTTAAGGCCCTGTTGTTCCTGGGCTGCGGTTCAGTGATCATCGCCCTGCACCATGAGCAAGACATGCGCAGGATGGGAGGCCTCAAGGACCGGCTGCCGATCACCTATTGGACGTTTGTAGTCGGCTCACTTGCACTGGCTGGCTTTCCGCTCACGGCGGGCTTTTTCAGTAAGGACGACATCCTCGTCTCCGCCTGGTCCTCAGGACCGCTGGGGCAGGTGTTGACCGTGTTCGGTCTTCTCACTGCGCTCATGACCGCCTTCTACAGCTTCCGTTTGGTCTTCGTGAACTTCTGGGGCCCTTCCCATGCGGACCGGCATCACGCGGCTCACGTGCATGAGCCTTCACACACAATGACTGTCCCCCTGCTCGTCCTGGCCGTCCTGAGCATTGCAACCGGCTATGTCGGCATCCCCGAGTTTCTCTCGCCCATGTTCGAACATGAGGGAAGTGCTCATGACAGTGTAGGCACCATGATCATGCTCCTGGCCACGGCGATGGGAATACTAGGCATCACGGGCGCCTATTATGCGTACGTGCTGCATCCCTCGCTGCCCGACCGCTGGGCTCAGCAGTGGCGGACGGCCTATGAGTGGTCTCTGCATAAGTGGTACGTGGATGAAGCCTATGACCGCAGCATCGTCCGTCCGACGTTCGCGGCGGCTGCCGAACTCTGGAAGCGGATTGATGTCGGCATCATCGACGGAGCGGTCAATGGCATCGCACGGGCGATTGCGTGGGGTGGCTGGCTCCTGCGCCTCGTCCAGAGCGGACAAACACAGCATTATGCACTGGGCATGGCGCTTGGTGCCGTCGCGATTTTGACGATGTTCTTGATTTTTTAGGAGCGCGTCAATGGTCAACAGTCAATGGTCATTGGGAACAGCACGCTTCTGTTCTCTTGTCGGTGGCCACAGGCTGGTGACCGTTGACTATTGACCTATGACCGACTTTCCCTGGCTGAGCCTCTTGATCTTCCTGCCTCTGGCGGGAGCGGGCGCGCTGTATGTCGTGAACGAGCGCCATGCCCGGGCGATTGCCTTGGCGGCGACGGTTGCCGACTTCTTCGTCGCACTGCCCCTCTGGTGGCTGTTCGATCCGTCATCAAGCCGCATGCAATTCGCCGAACATGTGGCCTGGATGACGTCGCCGCCGATCCATTACAGCCTCGGCGTCGACGGCATCAGTCTCCCGCTCGTCCTCATGACCGCCGCTCTGATGCCTCTCTGCGTCCTCATTTCCTGGGAGTCAATTCTGACGAGAGTGCGGACCTTCATGGCCGTCTTGCTGGTCATGGAGACGGCCATGCTGGGCGTATTCGCCGCCTTGGACTTCGTGCTGTTCTATGTGTTCTGGGAAGCAATGCTGATCCCGATGTACCTGCTCATCGGCGTCTGGGGCGGCCCCAACCGCTTGTACGCGGCCATGAAGTTCTTCCTCTACACGTTGGCGGGCAGCGTACTCCTCTTGGTCGCCATCCTCGTGCTGTACTTCTACGGCGGACGCACCTTCGATGTGCTGGCGCTCAGCCAGGTGACCTACCCCG
>Ga0105092_10001952_pt1 | contig 10958 bp, 8 predicted proteins | sample PPLLak2March2015_FD_87021 | JGI IMG/M metagenome (GOLD analysis project Ga0105092, IMG submission 87021) | Freshwater sediment microbial communities from Prairie Pothole Lake near Jamestown, North Dakota, USA - PPLs Lake P7 Core (1) Depth... | ecosystem: Environmental > Aquatic > Freshwater >... | reverse complement strand
GGAGAGCCGCACTTATTCCCGGATGGTCTGGTTGTGCTGGCAGTTCATCTGACCTGGACAATATTGTTTTGCTCGATGGCATTGGCAGTTCTCGGCTGCCGCCCGCTTACTTTGTTTGGTTATACCTTCGGGGGAGCAGTAACATTACTGGGTGTGGTCGTGATTATTGGGTTGGGAAGTGTGGGGGCAGTATTTGGCGCCCAGGTTGCACTGCCGACAGCCTCACCAACCGTTACCCCAACGATCACAAAAACGCCGACCATCACGGTTACTCCAGTACCGCCAACAGCCACATCTACTCAGGCACCGACAGCTACGATTACCCGATCACCTGTACCTTCTCCGACGCTGACAGCTACCCCGGTCTATGCCCTGGTCCATTCCCCGGAGGGTGGTGGGGTCAAGATGCGAGAGCAGCCCGGCTTCAATAGTTTACCGATCACGACGTTCCTCAACGGTACGTTGATGGTTGTGCTGCCCGATACCGAAGAGATCGACGGATATCTGTGGGTGCGTGTACGCGCTCCAGACGGCAGGGAAGGCTGGATCCTGCAGAATCTCCTTCTGGGCGCGACTCCTGCACCGAACTGGTAATTAGGCTTTCAAATACTCCTGCCCAAAGGATCCGGGGAGCAATTCCTTCACACGGGTTTTGGTGATAATCTTGCCCTCATCATTGGCGATGATCACTTCAGTCTCTTTGCCAAATTCTGCCATCACCTGGCGGCAGGAGCCGCATGGAAAGCCCCCATTCCCGGTCACAACGGCAATGACTTCGAACTCTTTTTCCCCCTCTGAAACTGCTTTGAATATTGCCACCCTTTCAGCGCAGGTAGTGTCTGGGTAGGCGGCATTTTCAATGTTTACACCGGTGTATACTTTTCCGGAAGAAGCTAGCAAAGCTGCCCCAACCTGATAATTCGAATAAGGGGCATATGCCCACTTCCGCGCCTCTACAGCCGCCTCGATCAACCTCTGAACCTGCTCATCTGTTGCCATTATTTTGTCCCTCACCTTCTGATGGTCCATCCTCCAGCCACTGAGCACGCACTTTGCGAATACGACGACCGGATACTTGTTCAACAGTTAGCATCAAATTACCTACCTGGACCGTTTCACTGCTGCCAGGAACCCGACCAAAATGATTGTAAATATACCCACCCAGCGTCTCGGCTTCTTCTGTCGGTAAAGCGCTGCTCATGACCTCATTGAAATCGTGCAGGTCGATCCGCCCCTGAAAGATATACTCATTTTTCCCGATTTCCATGTACGGCAGCTCTTCTGCCTGGTCAAACTCATCGTGGATCTCGCCGACGATTTCTTCGACGATGTCCTCCAGTGTGGCAACACCTGCCACTCCACCATATTCATCCACGATGATTGCCATATGTACTCGACGTGCCTGCATCTCCGAAAGAAGCTCGACCACATTCTTCGCTTCTGGTATGAAATAAGCCGGCCTGAGCAGGGAGCGTACCGAGGCGATCTCCTCCCCCGACTTCCATAGTCGCAAGAGATCCTTGGAGTATAGAACGCCTAGAATATGATCGATATTATCACTGTACACCGGTACCCTGGAAAAACCGGATTTTAACAGCAATCCAACGGCATCTTTCAGGGGCAGCTGGACGTCCAGGGCTGTAATATCAATACGCGGGATCATGATCTCACGCGCGACCCTGTTCCCAAGCTGAAAGATCGAGTTGATCATCTTCCGTTCGCCCTGCTGGATGACGCCCTCCTGCTGGCTTACGTCGACGATGTTCTTTAACCCGCTCTCCGTGATCGGAGAAGTTTCGTTTACAGTTCCATTCTTACGTGGGAACAGCCCAATTGTCAACGCAACCAGCGGGTAAAGGACGATCACTAGAAACCGCATGAAGCCAGATAACCGCAGAACGGTGCTATCAGGGCTCCGGGAAGCGTTCTCCTCGGCGAGCCATTCAAGCAGCGCAAGAAAAAGAGCGCTGATCAGGAGGACAGATACAGCCCTCAGCAGAAGATTGCCTTCATACTTCCAGTCTACAAAGAGGACAAGGGCAAATCCGACCGCAAAAAAACGAAAAAGTGCCAGCGCAGCGTGTAAACTTGCGCGTGTTCTGACGATTTGTGCCGGTTCAAGCAGCCTTATGGTTCGACTCAGGCGTTCATCTGTCATTGGATTTTCTGCAGCCAGGCGGGTTGTGTTTGCTCCAGCGGCTCCGGCCTTCGCAGAAACGGTAATCAGATCTAATACAATGGCGAGGATGAAACCTATCGACAACAAGGCTTCAGAATCAGTCATGTTTCTCCAACTTGCGAATTGCCCGCGCTGGAACGCCTACTGCCAGCGTATACGGCTCGATATTCTTTGTTACCACAGAGCCTGCCCCTGTCCGGGCGCCTTCTCCAATCTTTACTGGGGCGACCAGCATGGTGTCACTGCCGATGAACGCATTCTCGCCAATCTCGGTCGGATGCTTCTTTACACCATCAAAGTTGCAGGTGATCGTTCCTGCGCCAATGTTCACATTGGTTCCGATGTTCGCATCGCCCAGGTAAGAGAAGTGGCCCATCTTGGTGCCGGGTCCCAGGTAAGAGTTTTTGACCTCGCCAAAGTTTCCCATATGCACACCGGATGCCAGGTGAGCACCCTTCCGAAGGTGGGCAAAAGGCCCCATCTCCACATCATCTTCTACGAGCGCACTTTCTAATACGGAGGCTTCAATCGTGCAGTCCCTGCCAACTTTGGTACTGCGAATGATGGTGTTCGGGCCGATTACACAACTCTCTCCAATTTCCGTGTTTCCCTGTAAATAACAATTTGGCCAGATCACTGTATCACGCCCGATTGTTACGCCCGATTCGATGTAGGTCATGTTCGGATCGATGATGGTTACCCCCTCCAGCATCCACGAGCGGTTAATGCGAGCGCGCATCGCGTTTTCTGCCTCCCAAAGATGGATGCGGTTGTTGATACCGATCATCTCGCTGGTCTCGTTAATTGCCAGGGCCTGAACACCTTTATTTTCTGTTACTGCCATACCAGCGAGATCGGTAAGGTAATATTCTCCCTTGGGAGATACTTTGACTTCCTTTAGCGCATGCCAGAGCCAATCTGCATCGAAACAGTAGACACCGGTGTTCAGCTCACGTATAGCTAACTGCTCCGGTGTGGCAGAAGCCTCTTCGACGATGGCCTGGACGCGTCCTTCCGTATCCCGTACCACCCGTCCAAAACCGCGCGGGTCTTCTGCGATCATGGTAAGCATGGTAACTGCGCAGCAACCCGAATGATGAACGTCAATCAGCTGTTTTAGCGTGTCTACTGTGAGAAGGGGCATATCTGCATATGTGACCAGGACGACCTCTGACTTCCCCTTCAGCAGGGGTTCAGCTTGTAGAACTGCGTGTCCGGTTCCGAGCTGTGGCTCCTGAACCACATAGTCAGCAGATGCTCCCAATGCCTTCTGTACTTCTTCTGCCTGGTGCCCAACCACCATAACGGGCGTACTGCCGGTGGCGAGGCGGGCTGCTTCGAGTGCATATGCGGCCAACGGCTGCCCGAGAATGGGATGGAGGACTTTTGGCATCGATGAGCGCATACGCGTTCCCTGGCCTGCAGCCAAAACGACAGCATGAATGGTCATAATCATCACCTCAGTGTGGTTAAGTAAAATTTGGTTTTATACGCGCTGCTGCGTATAAAACCAAATTCATTCAAAAAAACCTCTTTGAGTACGAACAATTGGACACAATTCTCAAGATCAGGCTGGGGCATCCGGATTCGAACCAGAATAAACGGCTCCAAAGGCCGCTGTGCTGCCGTTGCACCATGCCCCAGTGGTTTCGCCCTTCGTTCGAGCGAGCTAGATTGTATCATATGCACCGATTGATTGGCAACATTCTCGAAAGAACTTTAGTCAGTTTCGCTGCCTGGCGCTAATCCCAGCTTTTCCGCTTCTTCAAAGGTGAGGGCTGCCCCTCCTCTTACATTCTTATCGGAAAGTTCTTCCGCTGCAGATTCCCAAAAACTTTCCAAATCACCTGCATTCAACCGGCTGATATTTTTTCGCCTGAAAATTTCTTCCAGGTCAGATGCTTCTTCCGGGCTCAGGGGTTCGAGCAAAGCCGCTGGTTCGATCTCAACCGGGGGTTGAGAGACGGCTTCGGACAGAAGGACCTCCAGTGGAGGTGATTCTTCTTTTTTGCTTCCGTTTACCAAAGGCACAGGAACTTCCTCCGCTGAGAGATTGATACCTCCCAAGGAAGCCAGGCTCTCCCCTATACAAGGGATCGAGGCCAGGATTTCGGAAGCAGCCTTCTCGGGAAAACTATCAGCCTGGTTAGCCGGTAAGGCGGCTGCAAGGTAATGCTCCACTCCCAGGTTAGCAACGATTAGATCATGCCCGCGTCCCTGGATGTAATGGAGCGATTGAGAGGGCATGAGTCCCAGGTTTACTTTCGCGCTGGCACTGCACAGGCTTAAGATTGAAAGCAGCATCCCTGAACCTGGAGCGATTTCTTTGATGCCTCCGGCCTCTTCCAGGATTTTTCCCTGGTAATCAAACAGCGTTACCGAAATACCTTGTATCCTGCGCCTTAACTCACGCAGACTTTCGCCTAAGGTTGGCAGCTTTGCTTCTGGCTTTGCAATTGGAGCCGCGGGAAGACTGGTTTCGACCAATCCAAGGGCTCGTTCGATCGCATCCAGAAAATCGGGCATTTCGATCGGTTTAATAAAGAATGCGTATGCCCCTGCTTCTGCTGCCTGTTTGCGCACGCGGTAATCGGAGACGCCGGTGATTAAGATGACTCGCATTGCCGGGTGACGCTTTTGGATCTTTGTCATTAACTCGATCCCGGTTATACCGGGCAGGCGTACGTCGGCAATCATCAGGTCGATCGACCTGCGGGATGCTTCGAGCATGGCTTCCTCGCCTGACGGCATAGAAAACACATCCACCGCCGGGCGCAGAGTCTCGATCCAGGCGTGCAGCATCCTTCGAACTTCATGCTGGTCATCTACAACGAGGACACATTTACGGGGCATATAAAAAATTGTATCACAGAACGGAAATTTGCCTGTAAATTTTGCAGGTATTCTTGAAGTTGTTCTTACTCGTTGCAGAAGTCGCCGTAGTTAATGGCTTCCAGATTCCAAAGGGCATCGGTTCCTGTGGTTTCCACCATTAACCTGCACAGATCGGACCGCGAGGAAAATACACCGTAATGCGTGTATAAGGGTAGGGCAGGGAGGTCTGTGGCGAAAAATTCCAGGGCAGAAAGTCCGGATCCATCACCGCTCACCTGCTCGGTTAAGGCAAGGAGAGAAGTGCGGCAAGCCTGGTCAAATTCCTGGTTTGAATACCCGCTGAGGTTAGCACCGCCCCAGCCTTTCGGATATTCGGGGTATAGTCCGGGAATTTCACTGCTCAAGAAAAGCGAACAGTTTGCCTCCCCGACTGCTGCCCAGCCAAATTGGGCCATATCAAAGTTACGGCCGAAAACCGGTCCTTCAGGCCCCGCAGCAAGCAATTCTTGCCATTCCATTGAGACGATTTCCACATCAAAACCGCAAGCCTGAAGGTTTTCCTGAACGAAGGCGGCAGCTTCCTGGTGTTCAGCATCTTCGGGGACCAAATACGAAACCTTGAGGGAATTTCCTGCTGGTATACCGCTTACACCCATAGCTGTCCGAGGTGTGCCTGGGTCAGAATCAGAATCCAGCCAACCAGCGGATTCGAGCAGTTCTGCACCTTTGGCTGGATCGTAAGGATATTGATGGACTTCAGGAGAATAGCCTGGGTGCTCAGCGGGTAGATAGCTGTGCATGAGTTTCGCTCCTGTGAGGTTCAGCTTCCCGATCAGGCTTTCACGGTCGATACAGTAAGCTGCTGCCTGGCGGACTTCCTTTGATGCGAATGGAGCAGGCCGGGCAGGATCGAACGGCTGAATACCGAAGCTGATCTGCTCCCAGCCTGTATCTGGGTGGATGTAGGTGTTCAGACCCGTTTCGGATAGGAGACGAGCGATGGTCTCTCGCTGGTCTGTAGGAAAGGATGTCTCATCAGCTAAATCACATTCACCAGATAGAAGGGCATCGATGGCGCTTGTACTGCTGTCTACAAAACGGAAAACCAGGCTTTCAAACGGCGGCAGGTTTTCAGATGCCCGGAAATAGTTTGGATTCTTCTTGAGAAGGATGTGATCGCCCTGGACCCAGGAATCAATTCGATATGGCCCCCATCCCAGTGGAAACCGGGATGCAGTTTCAGACGCCAGCAGCTGCTGGGCATCAGTTGTCCCGAGAGAATGCTTTGGAAGCGGGTGGAAAAAGTAGCCGCTGGGCGATCCTCCCCGGTAACCCGCAAGGCCTCGCCATTCGACGCTTGTCTCGTCTATTGCGGTGTATGAATCTGTCGCAGCGATCAGCTCAGGGAGGTAGGAGGGGTACAGACTGCGAGCGACCTCGTAAGAATAGACAGAGTCTGCCGCTGTTAGAGGCGTTCCGTCTGACCAGAGCAGCCCTGGTTTGAACGAAAACCGGACGACCATCTGGTCGATAGTGACCGGCTCAGTACCTGAATAGACTTGCTGGCAGGCATCACTGGTGCACCCATTTGGATAGTAGCTTACGCCCTCTTGCAGAGTCGTCCATTCACCATCACTTGTAGAGATCAGGTCACCAGGATTTATCTGGACTGCTTCGAACCGTACACCGGTGTTTTGAAGCGAGGGGATATCTTCCAGGATAACTGGAATCTCCTCATAACTGATCCTATCAATAGGCCCATCATAAATCGCCTGGTACACGCTCTTCGCTGCATTGGAACTGTCTGCGTAGATAAAGAGAGAGGCAGGCTCCTGGCCGAGGCATACGGTCAGCAGCTCGGGTTGGATCGGACCGGCAGTAGGTGTTACTGTAGGAGAGGTTGTGACCGGTGGGATGGTTTCTTGCGGAACGCCTGGTGTTTCAACGACATTTGAGCAACCGGCGATAAGAAATGCAAGCATGAGCAGTAAAGACAGGCGAAACAGTTCCGCCACCCTTCTTTTTTGGCTGTATCGATTTTGTTTCATGCAGGTGAAAAGATGCCCAATTCAGATTAATTTCAATGGATGGGATTTACATTACAACACGAATGTTGGATAGACCCCAGCGAAGCGTGTTGATATTCGGAATGTCGATAGGGCGGAATACCAGATTGTAAACAAAACCGACGTCGACTTCACGATTATTGACCGCTATCGAATCGATGATTTCATCACTATTTGGTGTACAGTGTCTTGCGGCTTGCAGCAGTCGAAGTTTTCCGTTTCGAGGAGCCTGATATTCTTTGCTGAAATTCTTCAGCTTTTTACCGATATACTCATCCGTCGCGTCCATCGTAATACCCTTTAAGTAAACTCATACTTAAGATCAGATAATCGTTCATTTGGTGACACACCAAGGTGTCGTTTCAAAACCTCTCGACCATAATGGAGGCGGGATTTAACAGTACCGACAGGCACATCCAAAATTTCGGATATCTCTTGTAGAGGTAGATCGTTAACATAGTAAAGAACGATGACCATCCTTTGCTGCGCCGGAAGTGCAGAGATGGCAGTGTTGATTTGATGCCAATCATCGTTGTATTCATGCGATGAGTTATTTTCTACTCGGACAGTACCTGCCAGCCATTCTGCAACCTCTTCTAAAGAGGGAAGCCAACGGCGGTTCTTCTTGATCCAGGTATAGGAAAGGTTGGCAGTAATCCGGTACAACCAGGGTTCCAATGGCCGCTCGGGATCGATACGGTCTGAAAAACGGTAGAGCCGCAAAAAAACATCCTGGACGAGATCGGCTGCTGATTCCGGATCGCCGGTAATAACAAGAGCGGTCCGGTAAACCATCTTTTGGTGGCGATCGTAGATGAAACCAAGAGCTTCCAGGCTGCCTCTTTGTAATTCTAGAACCAATTCTTTATCGGTGGGCATGCTTCTCTAGTTTCCTCTCTTAGTCCATTTATTATACCAACTTCAGACGATCCTTGGTTCAGAATTGGGTATTACGTTTCGTCTGTTTCCACGCCCTGGCGCATCATCCGGTAGGATTCATATCGTTCCGGATGGATTGTGCCATTCTGGACGGCCTCGATAACAGCGCAGCCCGGTTCATGGGAATGGGTACAGTCATTGAACTGGCATTCAGAGACGAGGTCGCGCAGCTCCGGAAAATAGCCGTCCAGCTCTTCAGGCTCGATATCCCACAAGCCAAGAGATTTCAAACCGGGTGTATCTGCGATATAACCGCCTTCTTCCAGAGGATACAACTGCCGGACAACCGTCGTGTGGCGGCCCTTGCGGGTTGCCTGGCTTACTTCGCGGACAACGATGCCAAGCCCGGGCTGCATAGTGTTCAGGAGGCTGGACTTCCCGACACCCGAAGGCCCAGCGAGGGCTGATACTTTACCTTTCAAAGTATCTCTCAGTTCATCAATCCCCAGGTTTTGCTTTACGGAGGTGTAGATGACCGGGTACCCGATATCTATATAATTCCCGAACATCTCTTTCGCAGCATCCAGACCGACCAGATCGACTTTATTGGCTACAATGATTGCCGGTATATGCTGCCTCTCGGCGATTACCAGGAAACGGTCGAGCATGCGCAAACGCGGCTCAGGCCTGGCGCAGGAAAACACGAAGACTGCCTGGTCAGGATTCGCGATGATGATCTGCTGGTACTCGCCGCGTGGAGTTGGAGCGAGGCGGACTATCATCCGCTCACGTTCTTCAATTTCTTCAATAACCCCCGTATTTTCATCTAATGGAGTGATCTTGACCCAGTCACCGATGGCAATAACATCGCCCAGCTTTCGCCCTCTCTTTAAACGCCCGCGCATTTGGCATGTATATACACCGGAATCCGTTTTTACGGTGTAGAACCCTGATTGAGAGCGAATGACCTGGCCTCGGATTTGATCCATATTTACTTAAGGCTCTGGGGTAGCCTCCTCCATCCCTTCAGGAATATCGGTTACTTCTGGGGTCGGTGTGCGCCAGACACCGAACTGCGATTCCCACCAGTACAAAGTGAGGGGCTTTCCGGAGAAGTAGACTTCCATAATCCGCCGGGCAATGGGAGCGGCATAATCCGAACCTTCACCGGCATTTTCGACAACGACCACAACGGCAATATCTGGTTTATTCGGGTTGTTTGCAAACGTGTAAGCGACGAACCAGGCATGAGGATCGCGGGGTGGGTCCTGAGCAGTACCAGTTTTGCCGGCAACCGGGACATTGAAGCCTCGGAAGCGGTGAACGGCAGTCCCGCGCGGGTTTTTCACAACATCTACCATGGCGTTGTGGATGGCAGTCAGGTTGGCTTCACTGATAGGCAGCTCACCCTTGACAGTGGAGGTAAAGACATAGGTCGGGTCTCCTGCGGGGGGGATGATCTGGTCAATTACGGTGGGCTGGTAGATCGTCCCGCCGTTTGCGAGGGCAGTCACGAACTGAGCAACCTGGATGGGCGTCACCAGGGTTTCACCCTGCCCGATGGCATAGTTGGTCGCATCGATGTTTTCGGTCGGGTCGAGGATCTGACCTTCTTCTTCCCCGATCTCAATTCCGGTCGGGCTGCCCAGACCAAAACTGCGCGCCATGCCGGAAACCGCATCAACCATCCCGCGGCTGAAGAGGTCGAGACCGATGTGGTAGAAATAGGGGTTGCAGGAGCGCATCAATCCGCCGGAAAGAGTCAGCAGCCCACTTGGAGCGGTTTCGCCGTCCTCCTGGTAGTGGTCCCAGGTCCAGTCATGCAGCACAGTACCTGGAAGCTCCTCGAAATGGTAACCGCACGAGAATTCCGAATCGGGGGTGTACAACCCGCTCTCCAAGCCCGCAGCCATCGTGATGATTTTGAAAACAGAACCGAGCGGGTACTGCCCGTAAGTAGCCCGGTTCATCAGCGGAATGTTTTCGTTGTAGTTTTCGTCCATGATCTGTGATCCGCTGTTGAAGTTGCTCGGCTCGAAAAGGTTGGCGTTGAAACCTGGCGAGGAAGCCAGAGCCAGAACACGCCCGGTGTCGACTTCCATGACCACCGCAGCGCCGTTAAAACCGTTTAGTGCAAGTTGAGCACCCTGCTGAAGATCTCTGTCGATTGTGGTGTAGATAGCTGCAGAAGGCTCGGTGCTCGAGCTTGCTAACTGGGTGACGGGTTTATTATCCGGACCCATTACGTAAAGTGTTCCAGCGCGTTTGCCAGCCAGGTACTGTTCGCCCCACACCTCGATTCCATCACGTCCGACGCGTTCGTCAATATTGTAGCCCAGGCGTTGGTAAGTTTCAACTTCGTCCGGTTGTATCAGGCTCATGTAGCCGACCACATGCGAGCCAATTCCTTCATAATACCGGGTTCGGAAAGGCTGAAGGATGACTCCGGAGTAGCTCGACAGACTACCCTGGTATGGAGCAATGGCATCTGCCGACATATCCGTTATGGGCAAATACCAGCCGCTGCGGGCATAATTTTCGATCTGCGGTCTCAACACTTCGGGACGTATCAAATTGTTGGTCATGCGGGCGAAGGTTGATAGGAGCCCGTCGATATTCTCCATGTCTACTTGCGCGGCGTCTATGCCGATCGCAACTGCGTCTGTCTGGGAGGCCAGAGCGTGCCCATCACGGTCATAGATATTTGCCCGGGCAGGAACCTGATAATCCATTGTTAAATAATTGCCTCCCCGTAGCTCGGGTAAAATCAACCCTTCGTCCCACTGGACACGCCAATTTCCTTCTTCCATTGAAAGATTCATGACGGTCTCCCGGACAATGTCTCCGACCAGTACGCTGTGCATCGAGACCCGGTAACTGACCTGAGCCCCAGTTGGACTGTTGATCAGTGCTGAGAGTATCTCGTAATCGATCCCCTCTTTGAGCGCTGCTACCGCTGATACCTGGTGGTATTTCGTTGTGAACGCTGCCTCATCGAT
>Ga0105092_10001951_pt1 | contig 10959 bp, 12 predicted proteins | sample PPLLak2March2015_FD_87021 | JGI IMG/M metagenome (GOLD analysis project Ga0105092, IMG submission 87021) | Freshwater sediment microbial communities from Prairie Pothole Lake near Jamestown, North Dakota, USA - PPLs Lake P7 Core (1) Depth... | ecosystem: Environmental > Aquatic > Freshwater >... | reverse complement strand
CAAGAGCTTGCCGATGTTGTGGGCGAAGAAGCCCTTGCCGACGCCCTCGCCGCCCCGCAGCACGATGGCCACGCTGCCCACCTGGGCCGGTTTCTGCATCAAGCTGGCCATCCAGCCCAGGAGGTAGCGGTAATGGTCCTCATTGCCGGCGCAGATGTTCTCGCGGATATGCGCCAAGAACAATCCACAATCGCCCGCCCTGGGCTGAACGGCAAAGCCCTTCCACATATTGTAGGTGTTGTCCGGGGCCTCTCTGCCCGGCAGGAACGCGAGGAATTCCTTCTGCCGACGCATGGGATGCTCTAACCACCACTTGCCCAGGGGGACTTGTTTCGGCTTGTCAGCGCCGACGGTCATAAATCGGTTGCTGTAGCGGTCGCGGAAATCCTCGAATGACTGGTGTTCGATGGCGGCCCGCTGCATGGCGGGGTCGAAGATCTCCGACAGGACCCGGCACCGGCCGCCGATGGATTCGATGACGCAGTGTTTGGCGTTCAACTCGGCCAGTTCGGGGATCGCGGCCGTGACCTTGGCCCGCGAGATTTGGTGCAGGGCGTAGCGCTGCGTCGAATTGCCCTTGTCCAGCACAGAGGACGCGATGCCGAATCCGGGGTCCGTGATAATCGAGTAGATCGTCTCATCGGTCAGTCCGCCCCGGACCATGCCGCACACGGCGGCAAACAGGGCCTCGCTGCGGGACGGCCAGCGGCCGGGATTGTCCGGGTCGTTGCCTTGGACGATGAGGACCTTCAGCCACGACGGCAGCGGCAGCGTCGATACGTCGTCAATCCGCTTGATGTTGGCGGGCGCTGCGGCCTGGGGCACGGCGGCGGCCGGCCCGGTGACGCCAGGGACCGAGACCGGGGCGACCAGTTTCGGCGGGGCCTGCGTGAACGCGGACAGGTCGTAGGTCATGGCCGGGTCAAAGTGGATAAGAGTCGTCGGACATTCGACGCGGCCCTTCTTGCGCTTGCGTTCGTTCGGATGGTTCACCGTGAACGGCAGCCGCATGATCCGGTCCAGGTTGTGGCAGTTGTCCCCGCCCAGGGCGATTTCGAGTTGCTGATTGTAGCGGGCGGCGTCGTCGGCGGCCTCTACGCTGCCGGGCAGCGCCAGCGGGGCCGTGAGTTTCCAGAACGCTTGATAGCCGCCGCCGCTGAAGATGAGACAGGACGGCAGGGGCTTGAACGCCCGGAACACGCCGAGGATGCGCTGTTGTTCGGCCTCGATAGGCTCGCCGGCTCGCGGGTCCAGGTCTACGTGCAGGTAGTCCATCGCCGCAATGTCGGTCTTTTCAGCCTTCCGGTCGGCCGGCTCGCGCGAGGGATTGACCGCGAAATAGAGATTGCAGTCGGCCCGATCCGCAAGCCATGCGGACGCGGCCTCGGCAGCCGAGGTCGCGAAGCACTTGGCCTCTGGGGCACGGGTCACGTCCGGCTTGATGGCGAACAGCGTCCAGTAGCCGGTCGGACGGAACTTCTGCAAAAATTCTATGGCGGGGTGAATCATGTTTCCTGTGGGGCTGGCGGTTCCGGCTGCGGTCCGTTGTACTCACACGCGACCTCTAACAAGAGGCACATACCTATGGCCAAATCGACATCGGGTTTGTAGTCGATGACCCGTTGTAATAGGTGATCCACCGTGACCCACTTCTTGGCGAGGGGTCCGCCCTCGATCTGCCGGAATCCGAATCGTTCGGCTGCCGGCATTTGCTGCTTATTTCCCATAGAGTTGCAACCATTCGTAATAACTGACGCGGCCATGTGGGATGGAATGCGTGGTTCGGTTCAGGCAGTGCAGAAGTTCGCGGGGATCGCGAGTGACAATAACGGCCAAGGCGTACAGATCATCGCGAGTCAGCGACCTGCCAATCTCGGCTACGTCCTTACCACGGAACAACAACCACTGTTGGGCCTTGGCGACCTCCAGGACCAGCCAAATCCCGCAGGGGTCTACGCGGGCACGGCGGATGGCCCAGACCTTTTGCTGGGGGGTGAAGTGTTCGATGACGACCGGGGTCGTGGCCCGCTTGGGCCAATCCTCGATCCATTTCAACTCGACCCAGCCGCCGACGTACTGCACGTCCGGCGTCCCTGGGCCTGCGGGATTCTCGACCGATCCCGCGTCAAGCCCTGCCTCAGTCAAGAGCTTGACGATGCGTTGCCGCATTGTTTTCTCCATGTTGATATTCTACCTTCCGGTCCCCAGCATTGCAAGGACTATTTCATGGAATCGCCCCAAGACGATCCGATTTCCACGTCCACCTTCATCGGGACTGTGAGTTTGACGCTGTTGGCCATGATCTCGGCCTCCTCTTGGGCCTCGCGGGGATCGTAGACCGTCCCGCCGACCTCATCGTGAACCTGAATCTGAATCGGATGCCCGGCCTCCTCAAGAAGGATCATGGCGAGTTTGACTTGATCGGCCGAGGACCCCTGAATCAGATTGTTCGGACTCTTGCGCTCGTCCCCGGACCCAGCGATGATCCGGCAGTGCCGGCCGAGGATCGTCTTGATGTAGCCGCGCTGCTTGGCCGTGTTCTGGACGAGCTTGACGAACGACTTCAACCACGGGACCATCCGGTGGAATTCGTCCAAGAATTGCTGGCCCTTTTCGCCCGCGACCTCGCGCATGACGCCGTTGATTTCCTTGATCGCCGTGGGATAGCCCAAGGATCGGCAGAGCTTGGCCCCGCCCATGCCGTAGACCAGACCGAGGAAGATCGCCTTGCACTGCTTGCGGGCGGCCTCGAAATCCGGGTCCTTCTTGCTGCGGCCGGCCAGATGCGGATTGGCCATGAGGGTCGTCATCGTGTGGAAGTCACAGTCGGGATTCTTGAACTGTTCCACGGCGGCCTCGGCCCCAAAGCAGTGGGCCGCGTAGGCGAAATGGACGGTGAACCGAGGCTCTTGCTGGCTGAAATCCTTGGCCGCCCACAGGCCGCCTTCGTCGGGCAGGAAGATCGAGCGCCACATTTTGCCGAGTTGGCCCTTGCTCGGCTGTTGCTGGGCGTTGAAATCGGTGGACGACAGGCGGCCAGGACCGGCCCCGACCATTTCGCCGTTGTCCCGCTGCGTCCGCAGTTGGTTGAAGGTGCAGTGGACGCGGCCATTCGTCGCGTGCTTGCGGATGGACTTGACGAACGTGCAGCGGACCTTATTGTACTTCTTGGCGTCGATGAGGGCGGCCCCGACCGGCGTCTTTTTGTGCCGCTCCAGAGTGAATTTGTCGATCTGCGGCTGGCCGTTGGCGCAGTAGGTGTAGGACAGCTTGGCCACGTCCATCGCCCCGGCCACAAGGACCTTTTTGTTGATGTCGTCCAGGCCGAGGCGGACGCCGGTCTCGGTGTAGATGCGGTCCAAGGCGATTTGCTCTTGCTCACGGCAAAATATCTCGACCCGATCCAGTTGGTCAAAGTCGATCCGCACGCCGCGCCGGCGCATCTTGACGAGAATCGGCAGAACGCGACATTCGAGGTCGTAAATCTCACTCAGGTCGTCGTCCTCGATCTTGCGTTCCTGTTTGCGAATCAGTTGGTGCGGCAGGCGGGCGTCCTGTTCGGCATACGGCCCGACGAATCGGGCGGGCAGCCGCCACAAGTCCTTCTTGGGGTCAAGACCGTAGGCTGCCGCCGCATCGCGTAGCATGTCCTCGGATTTACCCGGCAGACCCCATCGGCCGGCAATGGCCTCCAGGCTATAGGACAGTTGGTGTTCATCCAACAACGGCTCTGCGACCTGCACGTCTCGGTATCGCCTCGGACTAAACTCCACGCCCACCTGGGCAAGAAAGTCAATATCATAAGGCAGGTTAGCACCCACAATATCGCCGGCGAATTGCCGAGCTTGATCGCGAAGATAAGTAAATACCTTTTCAGGATCAAGGTTGTCCCCTCCAAGATGCCGGACCGGCAGGTAATGGGCCGGGCCATCCTCGATGGCAAAGCTGACGCCGACGATGTAGGCCCCACGGCGGACCCCTGGGCCTAACACGGTCAGTTGCTCGTCGCGGGTTTCGCAGTCAATCGAGACCCGCTTGGCGGCGGCCCAGGAGGGCAGATCGCCCAGGGCGGGCGGACGCCACGGGGAGTCCGGCGCGAACATCGCCGGCGTCAGCTTGTCGGTCCAGCGTTTCATGCGTTACTGTTCTTCGTCGTGGGGTCCAAAGAGGAAGCGGCCCAATGCGCCTTTGATCCTTGTGCCAAGGCCAGTTCGCGGCGCGGGATCGGAACGGGTCTGGGCTTTTACCGGGACGCCCTTGGTCTCAGGGTCGCCGTTCCAATACTCATTGTAGAGGTCGGCCCGGATTTGAGGCAGGGCCTTGATCCCTGCCTCTCTGGCCCAAGAGTGGACGGCCATGTTGCACAGCACGCGGTCTGTGGCGTCCGGGTTCGCCAGGAACGGCTGCTTGATCTGTGCGATGACGGCCTTGCGATCCTCTTTGGACAGCGGCGGCAGGCGGCCGGCAAAGCCGGGGTCACAGGAGGCATAGAGGCTGATTTTCTGGTCGGTCAGTGGCCCGTTCGCAAGGTGCATGATGCGAGCGTAGAGGGCCTCGGCTTGCGGATTGTTCATGGTAACTCCCAACGGAATAGTTCGGTTTTCTTGGACATGACGGCAATCGCGGTCACGGTCAGTTGCATCGGATCATCGGGGCAGGTGACGTGCGGCAGCCAGTCGGACGGCACGAAGGCGACAATCCACGGCGGGAATTGCTGGCCGGTGGACAGGGCCTTGACCGGCGATTTCCAGCCGACCGTAATCTGCCGGTCCAGATCGAGGACGAACTGGCGAGGCTGTTGCTGCTTGATCTTGGCAGCAATGAAATCCGTCACGGTCGCAATGTCGCCGGGCCGGCCCTCGCCGTAGTAGGTCAAGGTCGCGTGCAGATCGGGCCGTTCCTTGAATCGCAGTGCGGTGTAGTATTTCATCTTAGTTTCTCGTCACCAGTGTCAAGGTCTTGGCGGCGCGGGTCACGGCGGTATAGAGCCATCGCGAGGCGTCAGCGCCGAACGCGCCGGATTCATCGAACACCAGCACGCTGTCCCATTCGCTGCCCTGGGCCTTGTGACAGGTCACGGCATACCCGTAGTCAAATTCCTCGGCCTCTTGCTTTTCCCAAAAGGCCAGTTGAGTCGGTTCATACACAGAATCTACAAAATGATGCCGCCAAACGGGAACGGCCATCTCCCCGTTTTCGTCCTTGACCACCAAATCAATGATGTCGTCCGCCCCGGATCGGTCCACCACCTGCCAGATGGACCCGTTCAAAAGTCCCATATCATGGTTGTTTCTGAGGCAGATAACGCGGTCGCCGGCCACGGGCAGCGGGTCCGCGAGCTTGCGCAGGCCACGGATACGGTGATTCGTCGCCTTGCGGGTCTTGTTCCGGCCCACAATAATTTGCTCATAGCCCAGGGCGGCGTCCGGGGAAATGCTGCCCCACGGGACCACCATCTGGCCATCGGGCTGCGGGCGGCGGCCTTCGCGGATCGTGGTCGCGAGACGGATGATGGGACTTTCGGCGGCCTGCCGGTGAACCTCAGTCAGCAGCACGTCGGGCTTTTTCTTGAGGAAATAGCCGGTGCCGGCCACGGGCGGTAGCTGGTAGGGATCGCCTACGGCCAGGATCGGCACGTCGAACGACAATAGGTCGTCGGCCATGCGGGAATCGACCATGCTCACTTCGTCCACGACCAGCAGCTTGGCTTGCCGCAGGTCGCTGTCGGGATTCAGCGAGAACGCCGGCCGGGATAGCTGTTTCTTTTCCTCAGCGATGCGTTCGTTCAAGGACCGCACGGCCTGCGAATTGGCGACATCTTCTTCCGGCATTTCGGCCTTGAGGTCTACGAGTTGGCCCTCAAGCCGCTCCAGGCGATACCGGGACTTTTCTTTCGGCAGGTAGATGAGGCTGTGGATCGTCACAGCCGGCACGCCCTTGCGGCGCAGGACATGGGCGGCCTTGCCCGTGTAGGTTGCGAACAGCACGTCATCGGCGATAAGCTCTTTGATCGTGTGGGTCTTGCCCGTGCCGGCCGCCCCAAACATCGTGAACACGGGGCGGTCACGATCCTCGCGCCAATGAGCTATCGCGTCCAGGGCCGCAGATTGTTGTACCGATACGTCGGTCATATCCGCCCCGCGCTCTTGCGAATACAGTCATAGGCACGGCGAAGCTGGACGCTGAGGTCCCGCAGTCCGTAGTCAGTGCCGAACGCCTGATTGAACCGCTGGGCGCAGGCCCCGCAGGCGAAAAGCACGTCGTACCAGTGACCGACCTTGCCGGTGATCGGCGCTTTGGCTTGCCGGGGCAGGCTGTGGCCTTGGCCGGCGTACTCACAGATGACCACGTACCAGTCGGTCCTATCCCGCAGGACGATGCCTTCCAGTTCGACCGTGACGCGGGGCGCAATCTGCCAGTCTTTCCAGGTGGTCACGCTGGGGCCAATGAAGGGACAGTCGGGCCGACCCAAACAGAGATATGCCTCGGCGGCCTTTATGAGAAGGTCCGTTAGATCGTTGGGGACCGGACAGCCGAACATGAGTTGCCCGTAGGCCCAGGACATGACGGGCCGAGGATCGCCCCAGACTTCGCGGATACGTATACTCAGGTCCATAATTACCTCTTATCTGAAAAATTCCGGGCGGGATAGCCCGCCCGGAACGGAGGATAGGGAGGGAAAGAGTGTGTGGCTTGTTAGAACGGAACATCGGACTCAGCGCCATCGCGCGGGGTCTGTCCCGACGTGTCGGCGTGCATCCGGCCGGCGTTGATCTCGTCACTCAGCTTTTTGCCGGCGACGAGCAACGGATTCGGCTGGCCGTCCACCGTGGGCGGCAGCAAGGATGCGACGACATCGCCCTTGAAGGGCTTGAACACGAAATTCCCGAAGGTGCCCTTCGGATTCTTGTCGATGGCGGTCGTGATCCGCAGCACGTTGGCGAACAGCGGGGCACGGACCTTGCACATACGCAGCGTGGTAATGATCTGCTTGTAGGGCTTGATCTTCGTGCCAGTGATCGCGATGACAACCGGGCTGACGATCTGGAGGTTCTCGTCCATCTGCATACCGAACATATAGAACGTCTCGACCAGATCATTCGCGCCTTCGTCGGTCTGGTGCGTGTACTTGCCGAATTTCTTCGACGCGGCCACGGCGTCACGAACGAGCGCGCTATTCGGGTCGTGCTGGCCCACGAAACCGCCGCCGCGTTCCCTGGGCTTCCACTCGGTAAAGACGTGCTGGGTCGTGCAGGGCACGAACAGGATGCCCTTCTGCCCGTCGATGATCTCTTTGGTCACGGTGTTGAACAACTGGCCGGTGCGAGCGCCATCAATGTACTCCGACGTGCCCTGTGTGACCTGGGGCGAAAGTGCCTGGAGGACGGCGATGAACGGAATCAGCGAATCCTGATTCGTCATGTTCTCGTAGCCGGCTTGGGCCATTTCGCCATAGTTGAACGCGGCGAGGTCGGTCGGCCCTTGTCCTTGAACGGAAAGCATGTTCTCGTTACTCACAACTTGATCTCCTAACTGAGACACGGTTTATTTTGCGATCTCAACAATGCTGAATTCGTGAATTCCGAAAACGTCGTGGGGAACTTCTTTGCCCTCCTCAATCAGACTGCGAATGAGAGCGCCCAGGGACGCGGACGCAACCTCTTGGTCAGTGCGGACGTTCTCGAATTTTGGTTCAAGGGTCTTGCGCAGGTCCGCAACCTCTTTCTCTTGTCCCTTATTGAACGCCACGACTACGGTATTTTTAATCATGCCGCCGTGGCCGTGTTCGTCCAGCCACTTCATCGCTGCGGCTTTGCGGTCCTTGCTGACGCTGTGTTGCACCTTGTCCTTCTTGACCAGATGCACGCCCTGGGTCGTTTTGAATTCCTTCATCCCGACTTGATCGAATAGTTCCGGCAGGCGGCGCTCGGCGATTTCGTCACGCTGTTTGGTCAGTCGTTCGACCAGCGCCTCCGCAGCCTCGATTTGCTGGCCCAGGTCGGCCATTTCCTCGGCCAAGGTTGAAATCTTGCCGAGGGCGTCCGTTTGATCGGGCTGTTCGAGATATTGCTCGTAACCATCCATCCGTTTCTCATCCTCCAGGGGTTGAACTACTTATCAACCACTACACTCAAATTGTAGCAAGCGAAGGTTCGTAAGTCAAGAGCCAACTGCGGAATTTTTTATCAATTAGTGAAGATGCAATATCAAACTTATTCCGCAGGGCGGCCACGATCCGCAAATCAAGACTACTGTTGGCCACAATGTCAATGATATGCACCGGCGTATCCGTGCCGATGCGATGCGCCCGGTCCTCGGATTGCAGGCGTTCCTTCAACTTGAACGAGTTGCTGTAGTAGACTTCGGTCTTGGCCACGACGAGCGTATGTCCCTCGCCCATGCTTTCCGGGGTCGCGGCCATAAACTGGCAGGCGGGGTCCTCCAGGAAGCGGCGCTTGTTGACCTCGCGGCGGTCCAGCGGGATCGAGCCATCCCAGCGGGTGCAGCGGTCGCCCAGGGCGGTCACGATCTGGTCGATGTCGGCCCGGAATCTGGCCCAGATGATCGCCTTGTGCGGAAGATCTTCGCAGATTTCCCGCAGCAGATCGAGACGCGGATTGTGGTCGTCAATCGGCATGAATTTCTGGCCGTCCGGCACGGGCTGCGCCGGCACGGGCGCTGGGGCCTCCAGCCCGGTGAACAGGCTGTAGTCGTCGGCCGGCTGCGGCCCGGCCGGGGCCGCTGCGGCGGTCGGCAGGTAGCCGCAGGTGATTTGCTGAAGGCGCAGCATCCGGGTAATCGCCAGCGGGGCCATGATAAGCTCGTCGCCGAGCATGGTCATAAAGTCGGCCTCAAGCTCGTCGTAGAGACGCTGTTGTTTCGGGGTCATATCGAATCCCCGGTAGGAATAGACCTTCGGCGGCAGCGTCAGCACGTCCTCTTTCAAGAGGCGAGTGACCAGCGGCTCCAGCAGCGTCTTGAGTAGGTCCAGGTTCCGATACGATTTGAGAACCTTGTACTCTTGTTTGGTCTTGCCGTTGTAGCCGTCCTCCCACACGCCGAAGAACGCCTTGAACGCGGCAAAGCTGCCCAGGCCGTAGGGCGTGCGATCCCAGAACGTGGGATCGAGGAATTTGACCTGGGTGTAGACATCGAAGGGCGTATTCGTGATCGGGGTCCCGCACAGCACGCGGCGGAAGTCCGCGTACTTGCCGGACGCCAACACGGTCCGCGTGACGATGGCTGAGGGGGTCTTGATCCGGTTCGACTCGTCCAGGACGTAGAACACGCGGCGCTGGGTCAAGAATTTCTTCGCCAGGGCCTTGCCGGTCTCGGTCTTGATTCCGTCGTAAGACATGACCAGCACGGCCAGCCCGGTCCGGTAGGTCAAGACCTCCTGGGCGTCTCTCTGGGCCGCCTTGGTCTGGGCCTTGTGCGTGTTGTAGATATGGCAGCGGTAGGGAACGCCCAGGTGCGGCGGAAGTTCGTAGAGCGCCCAGTTTTCGTGAATCCCGTTCGGGGCCAGGACCAGCAGCCCGTCTACGAATCCCGTCTGATACAGGCCCTCGGCCTCGGCGATGGCGAGCCACGTCTTGCCAAGGCCCTGTTCCCACCAGACGCCCCGAATCCTATCGGCCCCGTGGCTGACAAGCTCTGCCCCCTGATGCGGCATGGGAGGTGTTTTCATGGTCGTAGTGATCCCCATTGCGCCGCCATCGCGGCGGCTATGCCTCGATACGTCCGGCTGCGGTTCTTGGCCCGCTCTGGGTCGGAGGACCCCAGCCGGTTCTGCCCGCTGGGCGTTTGGCTCGCGTAGCGGGCTTTCTGGATGATGTTTGTCGGCCGTAGCAGCGGTAGATTCTTCAGCCACAAGCACGTTGCCTTGCTGGCGTCCTCGCCAAACTGCCACGGCTGGATGATCTGGTCCGGCCTGCGCCAAGCCGAGCTAAGGATGCCCACCGGATTTTCGATGCAGATGAGGTCGATGGGCGCGTTCGCCAATTCAAGGACAAACGCGATGGCGGCCTGTTGCCGGCCGTCCGCCTGTTTGGCGGCCCAATAGCGAGCGCCGGACGCGGACAGATGCGTACAGGGCGGATGGGCGATCATCAAGTCCCATCCCCAGCCCAGCACGGCCCGGACATCGCCCCGCCAGTGCGGCCCCAACTGCTCCGTGTCGTCCAGATCGCACGACATGGCGTCATGGCCCAAGGCACGGAATTCGTCCCGCACTATGCCGCTGAATTCACAGGCTATCAGCACTCTCATAAGCGGGCCTCGGCCTCCAGCCGGCCGGCCTGGGTCGCTTGTTCCCAAGAGAAGTGGGGACCCGATAGCCGGCGCAGGCGGATCATCGACCGGGCCAGCATTTCCACCGGCTGTTCAAGTGCAAGGTCCTCCAGAATTCCACCGTCCAGCGATTCCCCGGCCAGCAGCATCAAGGGGTTGAAAACGCTATGCATCATTTCGTGAACAAGGTCGAGTTCCATATCGCAGCGGTTGCGGCTGCGGAAGCAGCGGCTTTCCCAAGTGCCGATCTCGATGTCCAGTTCCTTGTGGTGCGCCCGCGTGCGGGATCGGGCCAGGGCATTGCCGTCCATGTCCGCGCAACTGACGATGAAAATTTGCACTTCCCAATCCGACAGGCCGAGGTAGGGCTTCCACCACGCGAGGGCCTCATTCAACTGTTCAATCGTCAAGACGATCATGGTTTCTCCTACGGGTCCAAACGGTGCCCGATGTTTCGTTTCCAGGCCGGCCAGCCCGCGACGATACGGCGGGCGTCGGCAAAATGATCCTTCGGCCACGACACGCCGGCCAAGGCCGCAACACCACGGGCGGCAACGTCCTGGGTCTTGGGACGCCGGCGATACCGCAGGATGAGATAGACCCAGATGCAGTTGGCCGTCACGACGCCCAGGCCGCCAATGAAGCTCGTCCATTGGGACAAGGCTGGGT
>Ga0105092_10001949_pt1 | contig 10962 bp, 7 predicted proteins | sample PPLLak2March2015_FD_87021 | JGI IMG/M metagenome (GOLD analysis project Ga0105092, IMG submission 87021) | Freshwater sediment microbial communities from Prairie Pothole Lake near Jamestown, North Dakota, USA - PPLs Lake P7 Core (1) Depth... | ecosystem: Environmental > Aquatic > Freshwater >... | reverse complement strand
CTGTCTGGTTGGAAGCGGGATTGGCCGCGCGCTTCCACGAAGCCGTCTTGGCAGCAGCCTCCATTGCCTTCGCGGCGTCGAGGGATTTCGGAGCGAGGAATCCGACGAACTGCCCATCCTGGACCGCCGTCACACCCCTTATCGCCTTGGCGGCTGACAGATCAATCGCTTCGAGCGTGGCTCCGTAACTGGGTGGCCTCAGCACCTTGCCAAAGAGCATGTTCTCGCGCTCAAGGTCTGCGGGATACTTGTGCGCCCCCGTGACCAGGTCGCGTGAGTTCGGCCTCGGGACGGACTTCCCGAGGACCTGGAACGCGGAAACGGGCGTCAGTCCGACATTCGCGCGGACCGGCTGCTGGAAAGCAGCGACGATGTCCTTTGACTTGGCCAGGTCCGCGTAAGTCAGAACCCGGTTAGTTGGCGTGTGTGTAATCGAGCCGTCCCGGATCACGAGCGTGGAGGCATCCACCTGCCACTGCCTGGCGGCGGCCTCTGTTAAAAGCTCTCGTGCCGTAGCACCAGCCTGGCGCATTGCAGGGACGTTCGATGGCGTTGTCCGGCTGCCGGCCGTGATCCCATCGTCGGGGACAAGGTCCGTGTCGGACATTACCAGGCGGACACGGTCCATGGGAACGCGCAGCTCTTCTGCTGCAGCCTGGGACAACTCCGCCCGGGCACCCTGCCCTTCTTCGACCTTGCCGCTCAGGGCGGTGATCGTGCCGTCGGCGTTCAGGTACAGCCGGGCAACGACGGGCGATGCAGCGCCACCACCCTGCTGCGCGTAAGACATCGGCTCCATCACGGTGATGAGGACTCCGCCGCCGAGGATCTGGATGAAGGCGCGCCGGTCTAAGTTCGCAGTCGCGGGCCGAGATCCGATCATCGGAGCCGGCGATCCAATCTGACAATTGCCTTTCGGATCCATGGTCTCACCTCCGGCTCTCGTTCGCCGCCCGCCTGACGGCATTGGCGATTTTGACGTATCCGTTACAGCGACAGATATTCCCGTTCATCCCGGCGACAATATCTTCATCGCTCGGATTGGGTTTCTGCTGAAGCAGTGCAACGGCGGATATGATCATCCCGCTCGTACAGTAGCCGCACTGCATCGCCCCTTCCGCCAGAAACGCGCGCTGAACATGATTCAGGGAATCGCCCTGGGCCAAACCTTCGATCGTTGTCACCGTTTTCTTGTCAACCGCGGAGATGGAGAGACGGCAAGACAGGGCGCGCCGGCCATCCACAAGAACAGCGCACGCCCCGCATTGCCCTTCGCCGCAGCCGTATTTTGTTCCGGTCAGCTGGAAATCCTCTCGAAGGACATCAAGAAGCTTGCGTTCCGGGTCCGTGGTAACGATCCGTTCGATTCCGTTCACCTTAAATTTGATCGTGACATCCACTGCGTACCTCCCGTGTCGGGTACGTCTATCACACAGGGATCTCTTTTGTCGCCTGTTACCTTTTCAGCCGACGTGGGGCGAGTTTCGGGGACATAATACTTAATTCCCATGCGTCGGCACGTTCTTGCGCAAGTTTCGGGGACATAATACTTAATTCCCATGCGTCGGCGCGTTCTTGCGCAAGTTTCGGGGACATAATACTTAATTCCCATGCGTCGGCGCGTTCTTGCGCAAGCAAAGGAATTAAGTTTTGTGTCCCCGAAACTCGCCCAGGGGAATAAATTTCGGGGACACAAGACTTAATCCCTTAGCTCACGGTGAGGTGATTCGTAACGGCTTGGGGATTAAGTATTATGTCCCCGAAATTACCGGATTTGGGTCAGTCAAGCGGGTACGGGACGCCGTAGGGGCCGAACACGACACAGGAGAACTCCGGCCCGACTCCCTGCCGGATCTGGACAATTATCTTGTGCTCGTAAAGAGCCCCGTCCTTGTGCCTGACAGTCGCGGGAACCACGACAAGAGGGCCCAGGGGAGACCGGCCGCGTCGCCGCGCCTCGCCGACCTCGACCAACTCGACAACCATTTCCTGGCCGTCCACTCCGCCCAGAATGGCTTCCACCTGTTTGTCGTCCCAAAGAGAAGTCACTGGAGCCAGGCGTTTTAATGCTTCTAAATCCCCGCTGATCTCGGCTGCGTAAACCTGCTCAACAATCTTTCGACTTGCTTCGGCCTCTGACACGCCTGGCTCGGAAAGCCCGAAGGAACGGGCGCCCAGGAGAGCAATCAGCTCGGTCGGGACCGTAACATCGCGCTCGACGTAGGAGACATAGGTTGGTAAATCGACTTCGAATAGGCTGTCTGGCGGAGAGTCCAGATATTCGACTGAGTTGGCGCTAAAAGCCGGTGCGCCCGACCAGTCGAAGTTCTGCCAGGACTTGATGCTGACGAGCAGTTTTGACGTCGGGTCGAATTCCAGAATGAAGGATTTGGCGCCTCCAACGTCGATCATCTGCGCTTTGAAAACAGCCACCCGCCGCCTGCTGAACAGGTCGAAGCGATAGTCGATTTCGGCGTTTCGTACGATCCGGCGCAACAATTCCAGAAACTCGGGCCCCGGCCAGTGACTGAGGCCGGCCGTCTGGGCGTCGTCCGTGTGAACTACCGATTCGGGGGGATTGTAGAAGTACGTGGCGTTCCCGTTCATCCAGATGATCACACCATTCCTGACCCGCAGCACCATGTCCTGAATGCGGGGCTGTCCCTGCCGGCCTCGAATCCACATCTCGCAATCAACATGGTTACCGTCCATCATCAGCGAACCTGAAAGGTGAATGCCACGCTTGCCCTGGACAGCCTTGATCCCCTCGTCGAGCGTCCAAGCCTGGGAGGGCGCGGACAAGAAGACCCCGACGAGCGAAACGACAACAAGCAGGGCAACAGCCAACGCAGCGAACCGGAGCTTCCATGTCCCGAAGAAGCGTGTTCGTAGGCTGTTCGGCGGCCTGAGTTCAATCACCATGGCGGCACCGGTTCGTCTTCGCTCGGCGATGGTTTCCATGACTTCATTCGCGATGGAGGGAGACCCCAAGGCCGCCGCGTGCTCAACGATACGGCGGCGCGTTTCACGAATATGCGTCGCCTCCTCTCGACACGGCTCGCAGTCTTTCAGGTGCGTTTCGAACGACGTCCTTTCGGCTTCATTCACACAGCCTTCGCGCAAGGCGGTCTGTTGTTCACTGGTAAGATGGCCTGACATTGGTGCTCCTCAGTTTTCGATGCGCTTTCGAATCAGGTCGTAGGCGCGGGAAAGTCGCTTTGTCACGGTTCCGAGGGGCACACCGATGACGTGTGAGATTTCCAGACAAGAACAGTCGGAGTAAAAACGGAGCAGAATGACCTCCCGGAGATTCGCGCTGAGTGAGGCGACCGCTGCCTCAAGTGCGAGATCCTCCTCGGGACCAGGACCCGACCGAGCCATCAGCCGGGCGCGCTCGGCATAGGCGCCAGACAACCCCCTCTCCCTCTGCTCCCGCTTATCCGTCTCCCGTGCAACATGCATCGCGATTCCCAACAACCAACAGAAGAAGGATTCGCGCTTCTTTAACTTGGCCAGGTTGAAGTACGCGCGCACAAATGTTTCCTGGGCGGCTTCCTGCGCCTTGTCACGATGGCGCATACGACCTCTCAGGTAAGCGACGACCGCCCGTTGGTATCGGGTGACGAGGAAGGCAAATTGGTTCGCGTCGCCATCCAGACACCGCTCGATGCACTCTTCGTCAGTCAAGACCAGTTCCGCCTATTGGATTGCGTTTATCACGAGTGTTCTCGTGTAATTAGTGACGCGACGAGGTGTTTTTGCGACAGAAGGGGCAAGGAAATTTCTCGCGGGGCGCAGGTCCGACTCCGAAGTCGGACAAGATATGGGACTGGGCGAGCCTCGCGTGGATGCGAGATCGAAAGGAGCCGCGCACGACATCAGCCCATAACAAGTCTGTCTATATCTTGTCAGCCGAACGCGTTTGCCGACCTTATGCAACACCCCTCGCAGCGCTTTTCAGCGGAGTAAGCGGGGTCTCCTTTCGTCTCCAGTCACACCTACCTAACCGTTGCTCGCGTGACCAGAGTCGGCAGCACGCTGGTGGTGTTCTCAAAAGGCCTCTTGGCAATTATGTCCGCCAGGACTTCGACCGCTTTTTCACCAAGGAGACGGGGATTCTGGGCAACGGTCGCCTCCATCTTTCCGTCCCGGATCGCCTGCAGAGCCTCCGGTACCCCGTCAAACCCCACGATGACGGGCCAGGGGGAAGCGCCTGCCTGCTTGAGGGCGTCTATCGCTCCCAGCGCCATCGCGTCATTTTCGGCGAACAGGCCGGCAAACCGTTTCCCTTCAGCCAGAAACTGCCTCATCCCGCTGAACGCCTTTTCACGGCTGCTGTCTGCCTGCACGACTTTGATGACTTCCAGCCTTTGGTGCCCGGCCTCCGAGACAAAGCTGCTATTGCGCAGCATAACGTTCGGCAACCGTTCGGCCCGGATGTGGACGATTGTTTTGTCGGATGGAAGGCAACTGGCAAGGTGCTGAGCGGCCATGTAGCCGCCCTTCATATTCCCTGCGATCACGCTCGCGGTCGTTATGCCGGTCATGGTTTGATCGAGAGCAACGACCGGGATACCGGCGTCCCGAATCGCCCGGCACGGTGCTGAAATGGCTGACATCTCGACTGGCGAAATGAAAACAGCAGCCGGTCGCAACTGCAGGCATTCCCGGAGTTGCGACGCCTGGACCGTCTGGTCGTGGCCCGCACTCACCGTCTGCAGACTCATCCCGAGCACGCCCGTGTTCGCTTCGATGCCTGCGACAACCTCCCTCCAGAACGGATTACCGCTGTCCGGGAGGTAATACATGAGCTTGCTTGACTCCATGGTCCACCTCCTCCTCAAGCAGGTCCGACTTCCAGAGTCGGACAGGTCCCACTGGGAAATGAGACCTACATGTCAGGTGCTCGGCGGGACTCCGGGCACCTGGGTGGTCGTGTGGGCCCTTGTTTTCGGAAAAACGGGCTCATCAGCTAACCAGCAAGGACTAGCCCGCATTTCTCACGCCGTGCTCGGGCAACCGCCGTCAGAGCCGCGCACGCAGCGCTTTTCAGCGGAGTAAGCGGGTTCTTGCCTTGAGCAAGATCGTGGCTGGCGCCAAGAACCCGCTTACTCCGCTGAAAAGCGCTGCGTGCGCGGCTCTGACGGCAAAATCAGTCGGAGAGTTGCGAGAAATGCGGACTAGGCGACCACCTCGGAGTTTGCATTCCGGATGTCCGCGTGCGAGCGCTGAAGACTCTTCACGCCGCCCCGGCCTTCGCGATAAGCCGCAATTCCTCTCGCCGCCGCGATGGCTGCCGCTGTAGTGGCGATGTAAGGCACCTTGTATTTGATCGCAGCCTTCCTGATGTACGAGTCGTCGTGAAGGCTGAGCTTCCCGGCCGGCGTATTGACCACCAGCTGCAGTTCCCCATTCTTGATCGCGTCGGCGATGTTCGGGCGACCTTCGTGCATTTTGAGAATGGGCTCGGAGCTCACACCATGGTCGGCAAGGTAAGCGCGAGTCCCCTTGGTTGCGAAAATCGTAAACCCGAGCGCGGCAAACTCCCGAGCTGCCTGCAGGGCTCCCCGTCGATCGGCCTCCGCTACAGTGATCAAGACCGCCCCATCCAGTGGCAGTCTTTGCTTGGCCGCGTCCATCGCTTTCCAGAAGGCGAGGCCGGGGTTCCGCGCCATCCCGAGAACTTCGCCGGTCGACCTCATTTCCGGACCGAGAACCGGATCGACTTCAGGAAACATGTTGAACGGAAAGACCGGTTCCTTGACCCCATAGTGCGGAATCGCCCGCACCTGCAGGTCCAGCTCACTGAGCCGCTTGCCGAGCATCACCTGGGTAGCAAGGCGGGCCATGGCAATGTTGCACACTTTGCTGACCAGCGGGACCGTCCGGCTGGCCCTAGGATTCGCTTCGAGCACGTACACAACATCCTTGGCGATCGCATATTGGATGTTCATCAGGCCAACGACGTTGAACTTCACGGCGATCAGCTTGGTGTACTCGATGATCGTTTGAATATGCCGGTCAGGGATGCTCACCGGGGGAATCACGCATGCCGAATCTCCTGAATGGACACCCGCCGGTTCGATGTGCTCCATCACTGCCGGCACGAAGGCGTCCGTGCCGTCGGCGATTGCGTCGGCCTCGGCTTCGATCGCATCCTCGAGGAACTTCTCGATCAGGATCGGGCGCGTCGGGGAGATCTCGACTGCGGCCGCGACATACTCTCGCAACATCTCCTCATCGTGCACGATTTCCATGCCGCGTCCGCCAAGTACGTAAGAAGGCCGGACGATTAGCGGATAACCGATCTCATCCGCCACCTCGAGCGCCTCCTGGAGATTTGCAGCCATGCCGGAAGCCGGCTGGGGAATCTGGAGCTCGCGCATCAGTTGCCGGAACAGGTCGCGGTCCTCGGCGAGATCAATGGTTTCAGGCGAAGTGCCCAGGATCCTCACTCCTGCGGCGGCCAGGTCACCTGCCAGGTTCAACGGCGTCTGACCTCCGAACTGGACGATGACCCCCTCGGGCTTCTCCTTGTCATGGATGGCCAGAACGTCCTCCACGGTCAACGGCTCGAAGTACAGCTTGTCGGAGGTATCGTAATCGGTCGACACAGTCTCCGGATTACAGTTCACCATGATCGACGTAAAGCCTTCGTCACGAAGAGCAAAGGCGGCATGCACACAGCAGTAATCGAATTCGATCCCCTGCCCGATCCGGTTGGGGCCCCCTCCCAGGACCATTACCTTGCGACCAGTCGCGGCGGGCAGTACGTCAGGTGCGTTGTATGTTGAATAGTAGTAAGCGGCGTTTTCAACCCCGCTGACGGGAACCGGATGCCAGCCCTCGACGACTGATATCGCGGTCCGGGCCTTCCTGACATCCACCTCCGGCACCGAGAGGATTTTCGACAGGTAGAGATCGGAAAAGCCGTCCTTTTTCGCCCGCGCAAGAAGCGATTCAGGAGGAAGCTGTCCTTTGAACTCAAGCAGTTCCTGCTCGAGGTTCACCAATTCTTTCATCTGCCCGATGAACCACGGTTTGATGTGAGTGCGCTCGTAAAGCTCGGCAATGTCGGCTCCTTTTCGAAGCGCCTCATACATGATGAACTGCCGTTCGCTCGTCGGCTCGGCGAGCATTCCCATCAGTTGCTCGAGCGATTTGCGATTGAAATCCTTGGCAAATCCCAATCCGTGACGGCCGTTCTCGAGCGAGCGGATGGCTTTTTGAAAGGCCTCTTTGTACGTCTTCCCGATGCTCATCACTTCCCCAACCGACCGCATCTGAGTGCCGAGCTTGTCCCGCACCCCACGGAACTTCTCAAAGGCCCAGCGGGCAAACTTCACGACTACATAATCCCCGGACGGCGTGTATTTCTCCAAGGTCCCATCGCGCCAGTACGGTATTTCATCCAGCGTCAGCCCTCCGGCCAGCATCGAAGACACCATCGCGATCGGAAATCCCGTCGCTTTAGAGGCCAGTGCCGAAGAGCGCGAAGTGCGGGGATTGATTTCGATAACCACCACCCGGCCGGTTTTCGGGTCATGGGCAAACTGGATGTTCGTTCCCCCGATCACCTCTATCGCCTCGACAATACTGTACGAATACTTTTGCAGGCGCCGCTGCAACTCCGGGTCAATCGTCAGCATGGGAGCGGTGCAGTAGGAGTCGCCGGTGTGGACTCCCATGGCATCGACGTTCTCGATGAAACAGACGGTGATCATCTGGTTCTTCGCGTCGCGAACCACCTCAAGCTCGAGCTCCTCCCACCCGAGGACCGATTCCTCAACGAGCACCTGCCCGACGAGGCTTGCGCTCAGGCCTCGGCTCACGATGGTCTCCAGCTCTTCGGTGTTGTAAACGATCCCGCCACCGGTACCACCCATCGTGTACGCGGGACGGATGACGAGCGGAAAACCGAGCCGTTCCGCGATCTTCTCCGCCTCGCTGACGCTGTGGGCGATTTCGCTCTGCGGGACCTCCAGTCCGAGTTTGCGCATCGTGTCCTTGAACGCCTGGCGATCTTCGCCGCGTTCGATGGCATCCACGTTCACTCCGATGACCCGAACGCCCAGTTCCTCGAGGATCCCTGATTTGGCGAGTTCGGAGGCGAGATTAAGCCCTGACTGACCGCCCAGATTCGGCAACAAAGCATCCGGACGCTCGAGCCGGATGATCTCCGACACGCTTTCCAGCGTCAGTGGCTCGATGTAAGTGACGTCCGCCATGCCTGGGTCGGTCATGATTGTCGCCGGATTCGAGTTGACGAGCAGAATCTCGTAACCCAGCTTTCTCAGCGCCTTGCAGGCCTGCGTTCCCGAATAGTCGAACTCGCAGGCTTGCCCGATAACAATCGGTCCGGACCCTATGATGAGCACTTTCTTGATGTCTTGACGTTTGGGCATGGTTGTCCTCTGAATTGAAAACTTGCGCGAGCAGTCGGCGGACAAGAGTACAGAGTTCAAGAGCCGAAGGCAACAGGGGGGTGAAAGATTCAGGTTTCTTTTGGATGGCGCTACTAATACTGCCGGGTGAAATGATCCGGTTCACGCTGCGCCCGCTTGATCCAATCAACTGGATCCGGTTGCCTTCGCAGCCGCCTCACCAGGGCGATCGGCAGAATGATGACGTAGAAGGAGAATGTGAGGAGGATGGTCGAGTTCACTACCCCCATGAATCGCCCGATCGTCAGAAGGATCGAGCGAATGGTCAGCCATATCTTCTTCAATTCTTACTCCTCTAACCCGACCGGCTGCCTGGATTTTTCGAGCAGGCAATCACCGAGAACCAAGGCGTCAAGACCCGACCGCATAAAACACTCATAGGCCTGCGCTGGTGATTCCACGATCGGTTCGTTCCGCAGGTTGAAGCTTGTATTGAGCAATACCGGACAACCGGTCTGCGCGTGAAAGGCGCTCAACAGCTCATGGAGCTTTCCCGGTCCCCCGGGGCAAACCGTCTGAATGCGAGCAGTGCCGTCGACATGCGTGATCCCGGGGAGCGCGGCCCTCATTTCGGGCCGTACCGGCGCGACGAGCAGCATGTAGGGGCTGGGCCGGTCGAGCTCGAAGTGCTCGGACGCGTACTCGGACAACACTGCGGGAGCAAACGGGCGGAATGACTCGCGGAACTTGACCCGTGCATTGATCCGGTCCTTGATGTCCGGCTGGCGCGGGTCCGCAAGGATACTGCGGGCACCCAGTGCGCGCGGACCGAATTCCATTCGTCCTTGGAACCAACCGATGACGAGGCCCTGCGCGAGCAGTTGCGCGCCCCGGCAAACGAGTGACTGTCGATCGAGTGTCTCGTACCGGGCTCCGCGGGAATCCAGGTAAGAACGAATCTCGGCGGTGTCGTATTCAGTTCCGAGCAGCGAGCTCTGCTGAGCATTGGCCGATTGGTTGCGTGGCTTGCCAAGATGGCCGTGCCAGGCAGCCAGTGCGCATCCCAGAGCACCACCCGCATCCCCGGCCGCCGGCTGGATCCATAGATCACTAAAACTGCTCTCGCGGAGAATCCGGCCGTTGGCCACGCAGTTCAATGCAACGCCTCCGGCCAGGCAAAGATTCTTCTCACCTGTTTCCGCACGAGCGTAACGACACATTGCAAGCAGGGCGTCCTCGGCGACCTTCTGAACCGAGCAGGCGAGATCCTGATGCTTCTCGGTCAGCGGAGTCCCTGGTTGTCGAGGCGGACCTCCGAACAGCCGGTGGAATTGTCCCGACGTCATTTCGAGACCTACTTCGTAGTTGAAGTAGCGTGGATTGAGCTTGAAAGCCCCGTTTTCACTGAAGTGAATCAGGTGCTCGCGGATCTGTGCCTCGTAGACCGGCTTACCGTAAGCCGCCAGCCCCATCACCTTGTATTCCCCGGAGTTCACCTCGAATCCAAGGTACTGGGTGAAGGCCGTGTAGAGAAGACCCAGGGAGTGCGGGAAACGCAGCTCGCGGTCGAGTTCGATGCGATTGTCGCGGCCTCTTCCCAAAGCCGTCGTCGTCCACTCTCCCACGCCGTCGACGGTCAGGATAGCCGCCGACTGAAAGGGCGAAGGATAGAAGGCCGCAGCCGCGTGGGATTCATGGTGTTCCGCGAAAAGGATCGTGCCGGAAAAATCCAGCTTCTTTCGAATGTGGTCCTTCACCCACATTTTTTCTTTGAACAGCGCGGGCATCGCTTTGAGATATGAACGAAGACCTCGCGGGTAGTTCCTGACGTAGGTGTCCAGCAGGCGCTCCATCTTCAGGAAGGGCTTCTCATAGAAGACAACGAAGTCGATGTCACGAATCAAGCAGTTCCCAACGCGCAGGGCAGCCGAAACGGCCTGAGTCGGAAACGCGCTGTCGTGCTTCCGCCTGGTGAAGCGCTCCTCTTGCAGGGCGGCAACCACGCGTCCGTCTTCGACGAGGCAGGCCGCGCTATCGTGGTAGTAAGCCGAAATCCCCAGAATTCTCGTCATGTCAGTTCGTGGACAAATCAGACGTTCTTCGAGTGGCCGTTCCATTTCCCTCCGGCTGCGCCGCGGCCTTCAGCATCTGGTCGGCCAGGTGCTGGTACATGGCCTCGCCCACAACATGATTGCCTTCGGCTGTCATGTGGGCGAAATCGTAGTACAGGTCCTTCCCGCCGCCTTTGGCCACCGGCTCGGTCAGATCGATGAACGGCAGGCCGCTTTCGCGCGCCTGCGTCAGCCCCCTGTGCATCAGGTCGGTCGCGTAGCTGCGCCACGGCTGCGGTTCATCAAACATGTAGCGCGACGGGAAAACGAGAAGCATGAAGGGGACCCCTCGCTCCGTGCAGATGTCGCGTAAGCCCTGCAGGGAATTGAACGCTTTGTACCAACCGGAAGCAAGCCGCTTTTCGTCAAGAACGTAACGGTCGAACCCGAGATGGTAGTATGTGACCCCCTTCGGGCCTTCGCTCTTGAACGGTTCCTGTGGCGAGATACGCTGCACTAAGTTGAGG
>Ga0105092_10001947_pt1 | contig 10965 bp, 10 predicted proteins | sample PPLLak2March2015_FD_87021 | JGI IMG/M metagenome (GOLD analysis project Ga0105092, IMG submission 87021) | Freshwater sediment microbial communities from Prairie Pothole Lake near Jamestown, North Dakota, USA - PPLs Lake P7 Core (1) Depth... | ecosystem: Environmental > Aquatic > Freshwater >... | reverse complement strand
GTCGATGGGATTTATCGGCAAGTCGCCGATCGGTGGCAGCAACGGGTCAGCAGCTCGCAATTCATGAAAGCTCTGGTCGCGGGAAAACTTCCCAAGGAAACCTTTCGGCTGTTTTTTAAGAACTGGGCTGCGTATACGATCGAGATCAACACCCTTGAAGCGGCCTCTTATCATAAACACATCCATTTTTTTCGTAAACATCGCGACTTAATGGCGGCGATGGCGGAAAAGCTCGCGGATGAGCTGATCCATCCGAAGCCGCCAGGACATATTCACGTGGTTATCGAAACGGCCAAAGCATTTGGCATCAGCGAGGATGAAGTTTTTGTTTCCCCGATGCTCGCCGAGTTCCGCGCGAAGATCGACTATTTCCGCGCCATTGTTTGGGAAGGCACGGTAGCGGAATTTTATGCCGCCGGCGCCACTGAAGAGCAGTTCGGCCACTGGGCCGGCGAAGTGTTCAATGCTTTAACGACTCACTACGGGCTGACCGCGGAACAGGCGGTCTATTTTTCGCTTCATGAGGAAGCCGATACGAGGGAGCATGAGGGCGGCATTATGGGACATGGAGACTTCCGCAAAATGGTCTTGCGGCGTCTCTTGGAGGACGGCGCGGAGGTGAGGCCCGGCTATACGCTGGAATATTGCGCTCTGACCTGCATCGATCTGCACGGCGTGATTCTCGACGCTTGCATGAATGCGGCCGCAAGAGGGCAGCAATGAAGTTAGCCCCGATCATTTTGGGAAGAATCCTCGCGGGATTCATCCTTGCGTTGGCAATCCCTTTCGGCATTTGGGCGCAGGAGGGGGCGGTGGTCAGCTATGACGGCCATGCTGGTTTTCAAGGCCCGTTATGGGCGGCCAAGGATTTGGAGCTGTTCAGGAAGCATGGCTTGAAAGCTGAGTTGGTGCTGATTGCTGGTAGCGCGCGCGGCATGGCGGCCTTGATCTCCGGAAGCAGCGATTTCGCGCAAGGCTCGGCGAGCGCGCCGATTCCCATCCGTCTGCGCGGCGGCGACATCGTCATTGTCGCGGCGGCGCTCAATAAATTTCCGTTTAGCGTCGTGGCGCAAAAAGAAATTCGCAAGCCCTCGGACCTGATCGGTAAGAAAATCGGCATTCTCAACTTCGGCGGTTCCACCGATCTGGCGATCACGCTCGCGCTCAGAGAGTGGAATATTCCGCGGCAAGCGGTCACGATCTTCGCTAGTGGCGGGGCGCCGGAGCGGCTTGCGGCATTGTCCACGCGCGCGATCGATGCGTCGGTATTGTCGCCGCCGGAGACCATAGTCGCAGCTCGCCTGGGCATGAGTATTCTCGCGCACCTAAGCGATTTGAAGGCGGCCTTTCCCCAGACCGTGATCACGGTGCGGCGTTCGTTTCTGGAGAAGAATCGAGAGACGGCGAAGCGATTTGTGCGCGCCTACAGCGAGGCGATCTACCTGTTTAAAACCGATAAGGCAAAAGCCATGACGGTCTATGCGAATCGCCTCAAGCAGCAAGACTCGAAGATTATCGAGTCGACCTATGATTACTTTGCGCCCAAGTTTTCGTTTCCTCCGCGGGTAGACCGAGATGGGATTCGTAATGCTCTTGAATTGGTCAGCGATCGGGACCGTGAAGCGAAGGGTGGAATCAACGTGGAGCAGTTTGTCGACGAAAGTCTGATCGACGAATTGGAAGGAGAAGGATTTTTCAAAAAGCTGCGCTAGGACGAGGTGCACGGTGGATTTGACGCTCACAGCAGCCTACTCCAATAAGACGCCGTACGAGATCTGGCAAGAGCAGGAGGGCATTCCGATCGTGCGCGGCCACGTCGTCGAGGACCTCACCACGGTTCCGGTCGCGCCTTGGAGCCGCAAAGGAGTGTTCGGCGCGTTCATCAATCTGATCGGCGCGGGACGGACCTGTGACGTCCATATCTGTGAGATGCCGGCAAAAGAAAAAAGCCTGCCTCAACGTTACCTGTTTGAGCAGCTCATCTACGTGGTGAAGGGAAGGGGCGCGACCACGGTGTGGAACGACGAGGGGCGTAAGCAAACCTTCGAGTGGCAAGAGGGCAGTTTATTTTCGCCGCCCTTGAACGCTTGGCACCAACACTTCAACGTGCAAGGCGATACTCCCGCCCGATATCTCGCCATGACCGACGCGCCGCTCATGATCAATCGTTTCCGCAATCTCGATTTCATTTTCAATAATCCGTTTCGCTTTGACGATCGCTTCAGCGGCCAGGAAGGATATTACAGCGGCCAGGGCAGAGAGATCGAAAGCCACCGCACATGGGAATCTAATTTCATGCCCGATGTGCGGGACATGAAGCTGAAGGACCGCAGCGCCAGGGGCAAAGGCGCAACCGGCATCCGCCTGCATCTCGCCGCCAATACGATGAGCGCTCATATCGAGCAGTACCCGGTCGGAACTTATCCCCGGGGACACAGGCACGGCCCCGGTGCTCACATTCTCATTCTCTCAGGCGAGGGCTATTCGTATTTCTGGGAGGAGGGAAAGCCGCGCATACGGATCAACTGGCGGCCGGGCAGTTTGCTCGAGCCTCCGGCCAACTGGTTTCATCAGCATTTCAATCCCGGCAGAGAGCCGGCGCGCTATCTCGCGCTCAAACCCTGGGGATTCACGTACCAGGTCGAGGATTTGTCCAAAACCGATCAGGACATCAAGTCCGGGGGGACGCAGATCGAGTATAAGGACCAGGACCCGGAGATACACGCGACTTTCCTTGCCGAGTGCAAAAAGAGAGGAACCGAAGTCCGCATGACTTTCTGAAGTAGGGACAAGCATGATGGATGACAAAGAAGCAAAAGAGCAGGTCGATGAACTCTATAAAAAGGTTCGTCAGAGATGGAAGGAAAGGGTAACCGACGGACAGTTCATGCGCGCGCTCGCAGCCGGAAAATTGTCCAGGGATGCGCTGCGGATATTTTTCAAGAACTGGGGCTCCTATACCATCGAAATCAATACGATCGAGGCCGCTTCCTACCACAAGCACAGCGCTTTTTTCAGAAAACATCGCGATCTCATGGGTCCCATGGCGCTAAAACTGGCCGATGAGCTCATTCATCCGAAGCCGCCGGGCCACGTGCACGTGGTCCTGGAGACCGCGCGGGCCCTGGACATTCAAGACGATGAGATATTCCTCGCGCCGATGCTTGCTGAATTCCGCGCCAAACTCGATTTCAAGAGATCGATACTCTGGGAAGGCACAGTGGCGGAGTTCTACGCCGCTGGAGCGACCGAAGAGCAAACCGGCTACTGGTCCGCGGAATTCTTCAAGGCGCTGACGGGCCAATACGGACTCACTCGAGAACAGGCCGTCTATTTTTCCACGCATGAAGAGGCGGATTTGAAAGAGCACGACGGCGTGATGGGGCATGGCAGCTTTCGACGGCTGGTCCTACAGCGGCTGTTTCAAGATGGCATGGCGCAGGCTCGTCCAGGCTATACTCTGGAGTATTGTGCGCTCACGGCTGTCGATTTACACGGAAAGATTCTCCAGGCCGCCTATGATGCCGCCTAGGCCGCGTGACACACCGGTAGTCGTGGCGAATCCAAGCACATAAGAGAAGAACGCCAACCCACGGGTCTCGATCAACTTAAGCGCGAGCTGGCTGCAAATCATGAATCAAGGTTGAGCGATTGTGGAGACCGCAGCGAGTTTGACGATAAACGTAAGAATGGCAAAGGAGGCAGCTTATCGGGATGAGCCGAGCTTCACAGCAGGCAATCCGATCGGGTGAAAACTTCAATGTTCACTAGATTCTTGTCAATTTTGACAATCGCGGTATCGCTGTCTTTTCTAGGATCGGTGATCGAGCTCTCGTATGGCGCGCCTCTCGATGAAGCTTTGAAGACGCTGAGAGGATTGTCCGCTAAGGAACGTTTGGCGCGTATAGAGAATGAGGCTCGTAAGGAAGGCAGCGTTCGTTGGGCATCCTCGACTCCTCAAGCGTGGGCGGAGCCGGCACTCCAAATATTCCGAAAGCGTTATCCTACCATCAAAGTCGAGTATATGCGGCAAAGTGGCAGGGTGCTTGCCGAAAGAATTATTCGCGAGCATCGCGCCGGAAAGTATGACATCGATATCGTCGGGACCAGCGCAGTAACGTTCGCCGGGATGAAAGACTCCGGAGTCATTGCGCCCTATGTGTCGCCTGAAGCTGCTCAACTACGACCAAACATGATTGACCCGGCGGGTTGGTGGGTTGCCTATTTCGGAAATATTCAAGCCATCGTCTGTAATAGAGCTCGGGTAAAGAGTGCTCCCAACGATTGGAAGGACTTTCTTGATCCAAAATGGAAAGCGGAGTTCTCTATTGATGATACCCGATATGAATGGTTTTACGCCTTACAGCAGATTTATGGCAGAGAAGTTGTGTGGACTGGGTGTGTATCTAAACAACGTCCGTGACCTGACGGAACAAAATGCGCCCGTCACTTACTCAGTGCCGGAGCCAGTGATCGTAGTTCCGGTCATCAACATGATGGCGAAACTTCCACCACACCCGTATGCGGCAATACTTCTCTATGATTTTATTCTAACCCCTGAGGCAACCGGGCAATACACGCGCGCAAACGCCATGGCTCCTGCTCGTGATAATCTTCCGCTCGTTAAGGAGGTCGTGGAGCTGCAAGGAAAACGTACCTACGTAGTCGATGTCGAGGCATCCAGCCGCGATTACGAAAAGACCGTCAAGGAGTACAATAGTCTGCTGAAGAAATGAGGATTACCAAGATGAAAAAACCGAGCGGCTCTCCTTTTAGGTAGTGTTGTCTTTAGTTGTGCTAGAACCAGCTTACTGCTGTGAGACGTTCTCAGTTTGCGCCACAGGCAGTTCTCATCGAAAACACGGAGAAAGCATTCAATGCGGGTGATGCTATAAGCCAAGTGCGTTCGGACACATTTCTAATTGATAAGAATAGGTTCGCCCGTTCCCCAAAAAGCCTCTTTTGCTGGGGCTTTTTCTTTTTCAGAGCCGGATAATACCGTTATCTCTGTCAGGCAGTGGCCACAATGCCCAAGTCTTCAATCAGAGCGCCGACACTATGGGGGGCAGCAAAGCCGGCCCCGTTCCTTTTTTTTCTCAGCGCCTGGTGAGATTTTAATCGTGCTGCGATTGCGCCCGTCCGATGATGTGCTAGGAATAGCCAGATCAATCGGGGTAGCCTACTCGCGGGATCGAAACATGGCAGACAAGAATTTCGCTCCGACTGAGCTATACGACGCCTGGCCGCTGCTTTCCATCGACGAAAAAGTCGAGGGTTTCGAGTTTTTGCAGCGGCAGGAGGCCGATGACTTTTTCTTGCAATTGAGCGCGCGGGATCGGGCGCAACTGGTTTTGGGGTTGCCGCCGGGGGAGCGCCGACTTTGGATCAGATTGTTGGCGCCGGACGACGCCGCCGACTTGATACAAGAGTCGCTGGCAGAAGAACGAGAAAATTTACTGGCTCTTCTCGACGATTCTACCCGCAGAGAGGTGAAGGGGCTCCTCGACTACGCGGAGGACGAAGCCGGGGGGCTGATGAATACCCGCTACTCCCGGCTGCGCGCGGATATGACGGTGGACGAGGCGATCGCCTACCTCCGCCGGGATGCGCGTCATCGGGAGAAGACGGTCTACTACGTCTATGTCGTGGACGCGGAAGAACATCTGCTGGGAGTGGTCTCTTTTAGGGACTTGATTGTAGCGCCGGGGGATAAGCACGTCAGCGATGTCATGCGCAGGGAGGTTATTTCCGCGCCCGATGACTTGGATCAGGAAGCGCTGAGCCAGCTCTTCATGCGCCATCATCTGTTGATGATGCCCATCGTGGACGAGGAGGGACGAATCAAAGGCGTCGTTAACGTGAATGATATCGTTCAGGTCGTCCAAGAGGAAGCCACTGAAGACATCCAGAAGATCGGTGGTGTGGCGACCTTGGAAGGACCCTATTTGCAGATTCCTCTGCTGTTGATGATTCGAAAACGCGCGGGTTGGCTGGCGGCGCTGTTTTTAGGCGAGATGCTAACCGCCACGGCCATGGGACAGTTCGAAGCGGAGATCGCTCGAGCGGTGGTCCTGGCGTTGTTTGTGCCGTTGATTATCAGCAGCGGCGGCAATTCAGGATCGCAGGCGACGACCCTAGTGATCCGCGCCCTGGCCCTGGGAGAACTGAGAATTGGAGATTGGTGGAGGGTGATCCGCCGCGAGTTGGTTACGGGATTGGTGTTAGGATTGATTTTGGCAGCCATTGGCTTGGTGCGAATTCTCGCGTGGCAGGGTTTGTTTAACGCTTATGGCGAGCATTATGTCCTGGTCGCTATGACGGTGGCTCTGAGCCTCGTTGGAGTTGTGTTGTGGGGCTCGATCGCCGGTTCGATTTTGCCGTTCATCCTTCGCGGTCTCGGCTTCGATCCCGCCAGTGCCTCGGCCCCTTTCGTGGCGACGCTCGTGGATGTCACCGGCTTGATCATCTATTTTAGCATTGCCGCCGTGGTTTTGCGCGGCACGTTGTTGTGACGTGGCGGCCCGCCGCACACTCAATTTCACGACTTCTTCCGTGATCGACTTTTCGATATACTTGGAGTGCGTCGCTGGCGGGGTTCCATGAAGAGCGCATTACAAGAACAGATAGTTGGCAAGCTTGCCAAGATCGTTGCGCCCGCGCATATTATCACCGATGAAAACCGTCTTGACGAGCTGTCATGGGATGCGCTGAGTGAGGGGAGACTTCATCCGGCGAACCGCCCTGAAGTAACGATCCCCCTCTGTAGTGTTTTGCCTTCTTCCACCGCTGAGATCAGAGGGATAGTGCTTTTAGCCAATGAAGAAAAAGTGCCGATTATTCCCTACGGTGGGGGATCGGGGCTTATGGGCGGGGCGTTGTCGGTCCAGGCGGGGATCGTCGTCGATCTCAGACGGATGGAGCAAATCCTCGACGTGGATACCGAGGCTCGTTCGGTCCGCGTGCAGGCAGGCACGGTTCTGGAAAAACTGGAAAAGCGGCTTAGCCAAGAGGGTTTCATGCTGGGTCATGACCCGTGGACCTTACCCGTGGCGACCGTGGGCGGCGCGATTTCCACGAACAGCATGGGGTACCGCGGGGGACTTTACGGCTCCATGGGCGAGCAGGTCCTTGGGCTGGAGGCTGTGTTGCCCAACGGCGAAGTGCTCCGCACCCGGGCGGTTCCCAAGTCGTCCGCTGGCATTGATCTCAAGGCGCTGCTCATCGGCGGCGAGGGTTGCTTTGGCATCATCACCGAGGCAACGGTGCGGATTTTTACCGCTCCGGAAACCCGCGCACTTCATGCACTTCGCTTTGAGTCTTTCGAAACTGGCTACCATGCCATTCAAGAGATGTTTCGCCAGCGGGTGCGACCCGCTGTTTTGGATTTCGGCGATGCGGATCTGAAATTTCAAGGCGATGCGATGCTCTACTTAGGCTTTGAGGGAATCCGCGAAGTCGTAGAAGGGGAGGAGAAACGCGCGCTCGGAATCTGCGAACGGTTTGGCGCCCAGCAGTTGCCCCGAGAAGAGGCGGAAAGATTCTGGAATGATCGCCACGAGATTGCTCGGCGATTCATGCGGAACCGCCGGCAACGCAGAGAGCGCGGCAGGGATGGCATCTATCGGGATTGGATTCATGTCGCACTGCCGGCCTCGAAGGTTTTGTCGTTTCGAGCGGCGGCGACGGAGATTGCCAAACAACATGGAGTCCAGGTTCTGGAGAGCGGACTCTGGATTCAACCGGAGCTTTTTTCCATGCCTTTGGGTATCGAGGATGACGGTACGAACCAGGCGCAGCTCGCTTTGGAAGAGACCGTCGATGAACTGCTTCATCTGGTTCATGAGTTGGGCGGATCCATGGAGTACACCCATGGCGTTGGCGTGAAATTGGCGCCGTTGATGAGTGAAGAACACGGCTACGGGGTGGAAGTGATGCGCCGGATCAAGAACACTTTAGATCCCAACAACATTATGAATCCGGGAAAGATGGGCCTGTAATCCCGGCACCGTGAGCCGAACCTCCCTCCGCCAGGAACCAAACGCTCTTGTATAGCCTTAGGCGCCGAGCTACGATTTTTGCGATGATGAGTAAAAGTGTCGTCACGGTCTGTACCGCGTTCTTGTTTCTGATGGGTTGCGCTACGGCCCCCTATACGGGCAGGAGCCAACTCATGCTGGTTCCTGAATCCAATGAAATAGGGTCCGGGGAACAGGCATACCGCTATATCATGCGAGACAGCGTATTGTCGGATAACGCTGAAGCCCTGCGGATTGTGCGAAGGGTCGGTGAAAGGATCGCGCGCGCGGCAAACAAACCCGAGTACAGTTGGGAATTTCGGGTCATCAATGACCCGGACAACGCCAATGCCTTTTGCGTTCCAGGGGGAAAAGTGGCGGTCTATACGGGGATTTTCCCGATCGCCAAGGACGAGGCGGGATTGGCGGTCATTATCGGTCACGAAGTAGCGCACGCGTTGCTCCGCCATGCTGGAGAAAGGATGAGTCAGAGCCAGCTATTGGGGACCGGTCTGGCTCTCGCAGGGGCCGGCGGCGTTAACCCGCAAATTTTGCAGGCTCTTGGTTTGGGCGCTTCCCTTGGGGTCGTTCTCCCTTTTAGCCGCTCGCAAGAATCCGAGGCGGATCACGTCGGGCTTATCCTAATGGCGAAGGCCGGCTACGATCCGCGGGTATCGCTGGAAATGTGGAGTCGGATGGCGCGCAAAGAAAAAAACGCACCGCCCGATTTTCTTTCAACGCATCCGGGCTCAGAGGCGCGCATTCAACAGCTCCAAGCATGGATACCAGAAGCCTTGCAACACTATCAGCCTGGGCAGCAATCGGTTGAGCTTCTTCCCTCCCCGCAGCGGCTGGACTCGCCAACGGCGAAGAGCGAGCGAGAGCTGCTGAAAAGGATTCAGGCGATCAACCAGTATGTCGAGCAGCAGAATGGGGAACGTGCGATCGCAGAGACGCTGGCCTTTCAATTGCGCCTGAACCTCGAGACTATAGTACGGGAACGGCAGCAGCTCAGGATAGGCTACGGTCAGTACACTGCATTGAGAGGCCTTTCCTCGTTAGGCCGCGGGTCGATGAGAAATATTTTGGCCGGCTATCAAAATGGAAGCTCCTGGTCGGAGATAGCGCAGAATAACGGCAGTCGAATCGATGAGTTAACGACCTGGGTCGGCGAGTTCATACGCGCCACCAATGCCGTCAGCCGCCAATTGAGAAGTCAACAGTATCGGCCAAATCGCCGGATGCCATAAGCCGGCGGGTTAAAAGCGAACGTTCCAGAGCCGGCAAAAGGGCTGGCGTTACAGAATTTTACAGGGAATTAATGCGCTTTTGACAATAACCAAGAATCCAGATAAATATTATTAGAGGAGCTTTAATCAGGAGTGGAGATAATAACAGCCTCATTTTATTTATTGGCAGGTTTGATTGAAGAAATGCACCCCCGGGGGTGCATTTCTTTTTTAGCCAAACGGGAGAAGTTAAATTGCGTGCACAGATAGAGATACTGGCTACTTTGCAGAACGTCGATCGTGAGATAAAGGAAAAAAACGGCACTAAACAAGAATTACTGGGGGAGCTTCAAATCAAGGAGCAAGAGATCCAGGCCAAGAAGCAGGAAATCGCTCTGGTAACGGCTGCCTATGCGGAAAAGGAAAAAGAGCGTCAGCAGAAGGATCGAGTCCTGCAAGAGGAAGGCAAAAAGGCCATGGATAGACGGATGCGAATGAATCGCATCAAGAACACGAAAGAACTCCAGGCGCTCCAACGGGAAATCGACCAAATTAGACAAGGCAACAGCGAACTCGAGGAAGAGCTGATCAAAGTTTTCGAAGAGATCGACCGTTTGAAGGCGGACCTCAAGGCCAAAGAGGAAGAAGCGAACCTCATGCAAGAGGATTGGCAACAGAGGCAGCAAGAGATGCAAACGAAGATCGCCGGCATTGATCAACTTGTCTCTGAGGCTAGCACGCTCAGAAAGACCATCGCGTCGCAGATTGCCGGTGATCTGATGTCGCGTTACGAGCTCATCTTCGCACGGCGCGGAGGTTATGCGGTTGTGGAAGTTTCCGGTGGAATTTGTCAGGGCTGCTATATGAACATTCCGCCGCAGCTGTGGAATGAAATTATCAAGAGCGAAAAAGTCAATCTTTGTCCCAGTTGTCAACGGATTCTTTATTACAAGCCTTCCGCAGAACAGACTAAGGAAGCGTAACCCCTCGGCAAAAGGTTCGTCTGCCAAAAAGGCCCTTCAGCGGTCTCGCAACCACTGCGCTATGGTGTCACCAAAGTAGATGGGAGCCGCTGGATCACCATCGCCGAAAAAACAGTTCTATCGCCGCAAGGTTTGTGACCGCTGATGTCAGAATTAGCCGATGAATGGCTCCTCATGGTTGATGGGGCTGCGCGGGGTAATCCTGGAGACGCCGGATGCGGGGCTGTGATCCTTGATAAAAATGGTACTGTGAAGCAAGAGCTAAGTCGCTACCTGGGACACGCCACTAACAATGTCGCAGAGTACGAGGGCTTGATCATGGGGCTCGAAGCGCTACTGAAGCTCGGTAAAAAGCGTATCCGGGTGCAGAGCGATTCGCAACTGCTGGTTCGCCAACTCAATGGTGAATACCGGGTGAAGGACGAGAAGCTTAAAGAGCTTTCTCATAGGGCTATTTCTTTGTTGCGTCAGTTCGATGCCTATCGTATCGTTCACGTGCCGCGAGAGTTGAACAAGCTGGCGGACCGATTGGCTAACAAAGGTATCGACGAGGCAGACAAAAAATCCTAACGGGCTAGAGTGGATCTAGCGATCGCTTTCCGCTTCAGGCGGAGGGAGGAAAGTCCGGACTCCACAGGACAAGGTGGCCGTTAACGGCGGCCCCGAGTGATCGGGGGAAAGTACCACAGAAAAGACACCGCCTGTCGTTCGCGATGGGTAAGGTTGAAAAGGCGAGGT
>Ga0105092_10001946_pt1 | contig 10965 bp, 7 predicted proteins | sample PPLLak2March2015_FD_87021 | JGI IMG/M metagenome (GOLD analysis project Ga0105092, IMG submission 87021) | Freshwater sediment microbial communities from Prairie Pothole Lake near Jamestown, North Dakota, USA - PPLs Lake P7 Core (1) Depth... | ecosystem: Environmental > Aquatic > Freshwater >... | reverse complement strand
GTCAGTCTTGACGCCGAGAGCGAGCCCAGATACCAGCTGAGAATCCCCCGGGCGCTTGCTGTTGCGTATGAACTCTTCCGCCAGGTCCTCCTCGAGCTCTGCACTGAAGAAGAGATTGGGCGGTCCGGGATGAGACTCCGAAACGGCTCGGAACAGACTTCCATTCAGCTCAGCTCGAAATCCGAGCATTCCCGATTCGAGGGCGTCGCGACGTTCCTGCAACTCCTTCTCGCTCAAGCGATCGATCAGTCCGACCACCATGAACCCGCTGACTAGCAGAGACACCAGGAGAACCGAGAGGATGATCGTCGTGGCAGACAACCGCCGAATCTTCAGCACGGCGCTATTTTACCGCGTACGGCGGTGGCTTCGATAACCGCCCGGCGGCGCCTGCGCGGAGTTTACAATGAATTTACACGGGCGCGGGCGCCTGGGAGCGCAGGCATCCTGCCTGCGCTCCCAGGGACGCTCCCGGGGACCTTCGCAGTTCTTCGGCCGCGGTGCTAAGCTGAGTCAATAACAGAGAGGAGCTCAGATGCGATCGCTTCTCCTTACCAGCCTTTTACTTGCCGGTCCGGTTCTCCTGATGGCTGCGCAAACGGAGGACGGATTTGGCGCAATTCGGTTCCTGCATAACGCAACCCAGGAAACTCTCAAACTGGTTTTCTTCGCGCGTCTCGAGGCGAGTCTTGTCAGGGGTGAGTCGATCAAGCCTGAGCACCTGCTGCTTGCATTGACTCGACAGCAACCCTCCTTGGTTGGTCGCTTCCTGACAGCCGGGGATTCCGTGGAAAGCCTCCGATCTGACCTGATCCGTTCGCTGGGGACTGATCCTGATCTTGTCCCCAACTACAATCCCAAAGAACGGGCGGAGTGGATGGCGCTACTGCAGGCCGAACCACCCAGCTCGCATGAAGTCCCTTTAAGCCAGGAATGCGGTCAGCTGTTGATCTTGGCCTTCAACGAAGGAAGAAGGGAGCAGGTCCTCAAAACGAATGGCCAGGAACCGCCGGAGATGCCTGTGCCGGAGTACTGGAATCGGAGCGACACGCCTTCCGAGATGACCGAAGAGATGAAGGCGGAACTCGCCCGGATGGAGGAGGCAGCGAAAAGGGGAGCCCGCCCCTATGTGCAGCCTAAGCACGTCCTGATCGCAATCCTCTCCATGAGCGGGACACCGGCAGAACAAATCCTGACCGAGCACGGCGTCCGCCTGGATGACGTGCGGAAGGCGCTGGCGGAGGATGAAGCGGAAGAGTGAAAGAGAAGATTGTTGCTGAGCCGGAGGTGTGGCACGGTCTCTTTCGGAGTGCGGTGGCCCTGACACCGCTTTGTGTTCGCCGGCCTTGCCGGCGGCCTTTTCACGGTCGATGCGCTTAGCCGCCGGCAAGGCCGGCGAACACAAAGCGGTGTCAAGGCCACCGCACTCCGAAAGAGACCGTGCCACACCTCCGTGATCACTTCAGAGATAGATACTCGACAATGCCTATGAAACCCATTTTCACGGCAGTAATAACTATCGCTCTCGTCGCATTGACTTTCCCTCGGCTCTCGGCGCAGCCGTCGGAGCAGGCATCTCCCCCCGATTACCTCAGAGGGCTCAATCTCAATCCCATCAAGGGGGAATTCAAGGTGCGCACCGACCGTCCGCGCCTTTATATCAATCGGGATGATCTTCCCGTGATCCGCTCCCGGGTGAAGACGACCCACCAGGACGCCTGGCAGAGCTTGAAAAGCATCGCAGAGTTCAGCGGGCTCGAAAATCCGTGGTACGACATTCATTCGGTTTACTCCGGAACCAATGGCAAAGGAGCTGTCCGTTCCAACAGCTTGAGGGACCGGATACTGGTCCACGCCTTCTCCTACCTGATCACCGGCGACGCCGCCGAGGCAAGGCAGGCAATCGAAACGGCGCTCGAGCTTTCGGCAGATACCAGCGGAGACGATCTGGCGAACGCTTACCGGGTGTGGCCGGAATCCATTGCCTACGACTGGTGCAATGACCAGTTGCGACCGGGTGAGGGACAAAAGCTCTTCGCGAACGTCCAGGCGCAATTGAAAATCGTCGACGCCGAAGTGCCGCTCGAGAAGAGTGCGCTTCACATGGGACACCTCGTCAACTACCTCGCGGACGCATTTCTTCCTGCCGGGATCGCCTTCTTCGACCTCGCGCCGGAAATCTTCGAACGGACTATACAAGTCGCTCGCTCGCAGCTTGCGGCGAAGAACGTCTTCTACCGTTTCGGGATTTCGTCGCAGGGCAATTCCTACGGCTTGACCCACTATCACGGCGACCTCCGTATGATGGTCATGCTCAAGAAGGCCACGAACCAGGACTTGTTCTGGAAGTACCCGTTCTACAAGCAGGTCGCCTACTACTGGATTTACACACGCCGTCCGGATGGTCAATTCCTCCGAATGGGGGACGAATGGATGGATTCCCAGAACGTGCCCGTCTGGGATCCGCCCGCGCCTTGGGGACCGCCCTGGCTAATGGAAGTCCTGGCCTATGCGTCAGGGCTTTTCGGTGATTCCTACCTGGCCGGCGAGTACATCAGGGTGAGAAACCTCAACCACACCTGGATCGCAATCACCGACATAGTCTGGCGTGACCCCAAGATCCGTCCGATAGAGCCGGAAGGGTTGCCGACGCTCCGGTATCTTGACGGCACGGCCGGAACGCTTCTTTTCCGGACCGGCTGGGGACCGGACGATGTCGTCGGCCTGTTCAAAGTGATGCCGCTCTACGTGAAGAACCATGACCATTTGGACCGGCTCAGTTTTCAGATCTATTGCCGCGGCGCGCTTGCCATCGATTCAGGAATCTACGAGGGGGTCGACTCTGGATATGGATCGCCTCATTGGCTCAACTACCTCCAGCGCACGATCGCTCATAACTCACTGCTCATCCGCGACCCCAACGAGGAGGTGCTCTATCGCGGACGCAAAATCGTTGCTGATGGCGGCCAGAGGTTTCCGGGAGTCGGGAACGACCCCGTTTCCCTGGCCGATCTCCACGACCCACTTTGGCAGGTCGCCCGTGTGTTGTCTCACCGTGAAGATCGAGAGTACGATCACTACGCGTTTGTGACTGCCGATGCAACTCCTGGCTACGGGGCCAAAGCGGAGAAGGTCCAGCGATCTTTTGTCTTCCTCAAGAAATTCGACCTGAACAGGCTAGAAGGCCGGCCGCCAAAAGCCGCATTTGTCATCTATGACCGCGTTGTCTCCCGAAACCCGGATCATCAAAAGGTCTGGCTTTTTCACTCTCTGGAGGAGCCGACGATCTACGGTCCGAAGGACTTTAGCGTACAGAATAGCGGCGCCAACTACGGAGGCTTTTTGCTGTCTCTCTCGCTCCTGCCTCGCCAGGCGCGGATCGAGAAGATCGGCGGACCCGGTAAGGAGTTCTGGGTAAACAACACGAATTACGCCACCACCAAAGTTGGGACCTGCGAGGCAGGCGCGTGGCGAGTCGAGGTGACATCACAGGAACCGGGGAAAGAGGTCGAATTCCTGCACGTCTTCCTGGTGGATCCCCGGCGAACCGACAGATCGATTCTGGACGCCCAACTGGTAGAGGGCCGGGGTGCGGTCGGGGTCGAAGTCTTCGAGCGAACGGTGGTTTTCTCGACAGGGCAAGAGCCGGCACGTTCGTTAAGCTACATCTCGAATGGAACCGGCGACCGAGAACACCTGGTCATCGGCTTGCCGCCCGGCAAAATGGCGAGAGTGAACGTCAATGGAAACACTCTCGTGCGATTCGAGACCGGAGAATCAGGCTCGATGCGTTTCAGCGCCGTCCAGACGGGCAAGGCGGAGTTTGAAATAGTGGTGGAGTGAATCGGCTGCGCTTTTTATCGTGGCCGGACTCTCCAGAGTCCGGTGCCGGGCTCGCCGAGAGCCCGGCCATACACACGAAGGGGCGGAGGAGGACGAAGGGGAGAAGCGACGGACGGCGAGACCCATGCTAGTCGCTGCCGCTAGACTTAAAGCTATGCCGGGCTCTCGGCGAGCCGGCGCCGGACTCTGGAGAGTCCGGCCACGATAGAGCTGGACGCAACTACGCCCCTTCACTCCGTCTGCTGCTCGATGAGCGTGGCGAAGCGCTTGTTGATGGCCAGGGCCGGATCCAGGGGGACGTCAACCGGGCGGCAATCTTCCGGAATGTGGACCGCCGGGACCGACCGGAGCTGTTTCCCCTCGAACTGGGGCAGCCACTTCCTTTCCGCCGCCAGCAGTTCGCCGCACATCTCGCGAATCTCGCGAAGCGTGCAAACCGCCGACGTGAGCGGGTCGAGCGCCACGGCGTGCATGGCGCGCTCGGGATCTCCTGATAAAGCCGCCTGCGCGGTTAGAATCTGTACATTGACATTGGTCATGCAGGCGGCCGCGCATTGCGGAGGAAGCGCTCCGATCCTGGTGGGATGCAGTCCCGTTTTATCCGCAAAACAGGGCACTTCGACGCAGCAGCCATCCGGCAGGTTGGTGATGTAGCCGTCATTGCGCACGTTCCCCATGAACCGAAACGGCCTTCCGGTAACGACGGCTTCCATGATGTACGAGCAGTATTCGACACTCCGGCTTTCGATCTTCGGGGATTCATATTCGAGCGGATCGTGCCGGGCGTACTTGGCCGCGAGCGCTTTGGTGTACTTGTAGTAGGCGCCGCTTTCCCCGCCAAATCCCGGTTCGTCACAGTATGCCGCGAGCGCGCTCGCATTCTTGCGAAACCAGGGCACGTACTCGCTCAGGTGCCCCGTGCTTTCCGTCATGAAATAGCCGAAATGCCGGAACACCTCGCCTCTCACCTTCTCGTTCTTGTAGTACTCCGGTTTTTCGAACACTTCGCGCAGGAGCGGGTAGAGATCGCGGCCTTTGTGCTCCAGCCGGAGAAACCAATCCATGTGATTGATTCCTCCGCAGGTGTAAACGATGTCCTCTTTCGGGACACCGCAGTAGCCGGCAATCAGGTCGAGAGTGGTTTGAACACCGTGGCAGAGCCCCACAAAAGGAACAGAGCCGGCTAGCCCCAGCGCCAGGCAGTTGGCAGCCATTGGGTTGGCGTACTGGAGCATGACAGCGTCCGGCTTGGCCAGCTGCCGCATGTCGCGCGCGATGTCCACCAGCACGGGAATGGTGCGCAGGCCTCGGAAGATGCCGCCGGGACCGAGCGAATCACCGATACATTGATCGACGCCGTACTTCAGCGGGATCAGGTAATCGAGCTCGAACGCTTCGAGCCCCCCGACCTGGATCATCACCACAACGAAATCGGCGTCGCGAATCGCCTCCTGCCGGTTGGTCGTTGCCCACACGCTTGCGTTGAGACCGTTCGCCTGGATCATCCGCCGTCCAAACGCTTCCATGCGCCGGAGCTTGGATTCGGTCGGGCTCATCAGGACGAACTCGCTGTCGTACAAGGCCGGAGTGGCCATGATGTCGCTCATTAACGTTTTGCAGAAAACCACGCTTCCTGCACCAATCATCGCGATTCTGCGGGGCATACCGTGCTCCTTTTTTCTTTGTCTTTCGCAATCCTATTCGCTTTTTGAACCTGTTGCCAACCTGCAACGTTTTATTAACGAACGGTGGACAATGGACAGCCGAACAAGGCTGTGGAATCATAGCGTCCTCGGAGGTTTCCATGAACGTTTGGGACAAGCTGCGCGGCGAGTTAATTGACATCATCCAGTGGCTCGACAGCACGAACGACACGCTGGTGTACCGCTTCGAGCGATACAACAACGAGATAAAGTACGGCGCCAAATTGGTCGTGCGGGAAGGCCAGGCTGCGGTCTTCGTCAACGAAGGCCAGATTGGCGACGTCTTTAAGCCCGGAACCTACACTCTCGAGACCAAGAACCTTCCCATCCTGGCCACTTTGCAAGGCTGGAAATACGGGTTCGAAAGCCCGTTCAAGGCGGAGGTTTATTTCTGTTCGACGCGGCAATTCACCGACCTGAAGTGGGGCACCCAGAACCCGATCATGATGCGGGACCCCGAGTTCGGGCCGGTCAGACTGCGTGCCTTTGGAACTTACGTCATCCGTGTGGCAGACCCGGCGGTCCTGATCCGCCAGATCGTCGGGACGGACAATCGCTTCACCCTCGATGAAATCTGCAATCAGCTGCGGAATTTCATCGTCTCACGTTTTGCGGACGTCCTGGGCTCGAGCCGGATTCCGGTGCTCGATCTTGCGGCGAACTATACCGACCTCAGCACCTTCATGACCCAGCGGATCGGGCCCGAGATCCAGGCTTACGGCCTGGAGCTGACCAAGTTGCTCGTCGAGAACATTTCGCTTCCGCCCGCTGTCGAGGAAGCGCTCGACAAGCGCACCAGCATGGGCGTGGTCGGAAACCTCGCCGCTTACACGCAGTTCAACATCGCCAATTCCATTCCGGATGCTGCGAAGAATCCCGGCGGCCTGGCGGCCGCTGGCGCAGGCCTGGGGATGGGCATGGCGATGGCAGGACCGATCGGCCAGGCGATGATGGGCCAGGCGGCAGGCGCGTCGCAGCCCGCAGGGCCTCCCCCATTGCCCGGCGGGCCGAGTTTCTATGCCGCGATCGGCGGACAGCAGGCCGGTCCATTCGACATGGCAGCCCTGCAGGGGCACGCCAGCGCCGGCCGTTTGACCCGTGAGACGCTGGTCTGGCGCCAGGGAATGGCGGGCTGGACCGCTGCCGGGCAGGTTCCGGAACTTGCGTCACTCTTTGCGGCGGTGCCTCCGCCTTTGCCTCCGAACGCATAATGGAGACCCTGACAGCCACAGCCAAACAGTTCCCGTGTCAGAAGTGCGGAGCGCGCCTGGACTTTGCTCCCGGAACGACCGCGCTCCGCTGTCCATATTGCGGATTTGAGAACCCGATCCCTCAGAGCAACGAGGAGATCCGGGAGCTCGACTACCAAACTCAACTGACCGAGCTGGCGGGAACCCAAGAGACTTCAGAAACCGAGCGGGTCCAGTGCCGGAACTGCGCAGCGGAAACTACCCTTCCGCCGGACGTCGTGTCCGGGACGTGCCCATTTTGCGGCTCAAACCTCGTCGCGACCACGCAATGCAGGCGGTTGATCAAACCTCGCTCGTTGCTACCGTTCGGAGTTACCCAACGGCAGGCCTTTGATTCCTTCCAGAAGTGGATAAAGGGACTGTGGTTTGCCCCAGGCGCGCTGAAAACGTACGCGCAGTCCGAAGGGAAGCTGACCGGGGTTTACGTCCCGTTCTGGACATACGACAGCCGGACCGTCAGTTTCTATACCGGGCAAAGAGGCGACGACTACTGGGAGACAGAGAGGTACACAACGACCGAAAACGGCCGCACGGTTTCCAAGACTCGACAAGTGAGGCATACCCGCTGGCACTCGGTGTCTGGAACAGTGTGGGAAAACTTTGACGACGTTCTCGTCGCGGCCAGTGACTCACTGCCCGGCGAGTGCCTGCAGAAGCTCGAGCCTTGGGATCTTGACCGGCTGGTGCCGTTTGCGGACGACTACCTTAGCGGTTTCCGGGCGGAGAGTTACCGGGTCAGCCTGCCCGATGGTTTCGCCAAGGCCAAAGAGGTCATGGACGCGGCGATACGCTCCAGCGTCGCGCGTGATATCGGCGGCGACCACCAGCGGATCCACTCCGTTCGAACTCAGTACGATGGCGTAACCTTCAAGCACATTCTGCTGCCTGTCTGGCTGAGCGCCTACCGATTCAAAGAGAAGGTTTACCGCTTTCTCGTCAACGCCCGCACAGGAGAAGTCCAAGGGGAGCGGCCGTGGAGTGGCTGGAAGATCGCCGGGATGGTCGTGACGATCTCGCTGATCATTCTTGTGCTGGTGCTGGTGTTTCAGGATTAGGCGCTAATTACACGGACAAACACGGACAGACACGGACTGGAAAAACCGGTCCGTGCCGGTCCGTGTCTGTCCGTGTTTGTCCGTGTTAGTCAAAACACCACCGTCGCGATCGAGTGCGGCGGCAGCTTCGACTTCGCTGCTTTCCCTGCCACCCAGACCTGGAAATCGCTGGCTTGGTCCCTGGCGTTCATCACGATCACCGCAACCTGGCCGTTCGGATTCTTAAAAGCGGTCGCCAGCAGATGGTCCGAAGACGACGAGCAGGTGGCGCGCCGTGCCCCCGGCCGCACGAATTTCGACATGTGGCCGATGTAGTAATAGGAATCCATGTAGTGCAGGCTGCCGTTACCCGTGTCGCCGACTAGAGGCGCGAGGCAGTAGTTGCCGACGTGGTTTGGCCCGCCCTTCTCATCAAGCAGCAGATTCCAGTCTGTCCAGCCGCACGCCCAGTTGTTGAGGTCGTTGATCATCGACTCCGCATACTCCTCGCCCCACTTCCACTGCTTGACGTTGTCCCAGCTGAACGGGTATCCGCAGCCTTCGGTAAACATCAACTGCTTGTCCGGATACGCTTCGTGGGTCAGCCTCACATTGTCGAAGTGATTGCCTACGTACCAGTGAAACCCGGTTCCCCAAACGTACTTGGCGGCTTCGGGATCGTCCAGCACGGCCCTCGCCCGCTGATACATGATTCCGCGGTTGTGGTCCCAGACCATTAGCTTCACCTTCGACATACCGGCCTTCTGCAGCGTCGGTCCCAGGTGATTCTTCACGAAGTCCCGCTCTTCCTCTCCGGTGTAAATGCAGGACTCCCACGTCTGAACCGCCATTGGCTCGTTCTGGACGGTGAGGCCCCAGACCGGCACGCCCTGCTTCTTGTACTCTTCGATGAAGCGCACGTAGTAGCGGGCCCAGGTTGCGAAATATTCCGGCTTGAGCTTGCCGCCGTGGAGCATGTCGTTATTCGTCTTCATCCACGCAGGCGGACTCCAGGGCGACGCGAAGAGCCTCAGGTCCTTGGCGACCCCGAGAGCGAGCTTAATCATCGGAATCTTGTACTTCAGGTCGTGAGTGACTGCGAACGTCTTGAGCTCTTTATCGCCCGCCTCGGCATACGAGTAGCTGTCGCTCGAAAAGTCACAGCTGTTGATGTTGGTTCGGCCAAGCGAGTAGCCGATACCTTTTTCGGGATCGAAATACGCCGTGATGATTTCCTTCTGGACGGCCGGCGGAAGCTTGTAAAACGTCTCGGCCGACGCATCCGTGAACGCGCCGCCGAACCCCTCGACCGTCTGGAACAGCTTCCCCGGGTCGACGAAGATCGTCGGGAAGTTTTCATCCGGTTGCGGCAAAGCTTCAAAGGCAACCTGGCCCTTGTCGGCCAGCCGATCGCCCGTATCCTTGGCCGTAAGAAAAACCCGAGCTTGATTTCCGGCCGAAGGCTGCTGACCGGCCTGCACAGGAGTGAGCACCACGACGAGAACCAAAAGGAGACAAAAGATAAAGGTAGAAAAGTATTTCATCAGCCCTCCGCAAGACGGGCAAAAAACCCGCCCACGTAACATTACACCGAATTAATTCGTGTTAATTCGTTTAATTCGTGTCAATTCGTGGATAAGCTGTTCCCGTTTATGTCACGCATCAAGAACCCGCTCATTGTTCCCTTTCTGACCCTCGCGACTCTCTTCGCCCAAAACAACCCGACCCCCGCTCGGGTGGCTGATGTCTTGCGTGCCGAGATCATGAGCCAGGCGGCTTGGGCAATGGAGCAGCCACCGGCGACCGTTACCGACTTTGTCTGCCCTCGAAGCGCGGGCGGGAAGCATGACTTCTATTCGGAAGGAGACTATTGGTGGCCGGATCCCGATCACCCGGACGGCCCCTATATTCAGCGCGACGGCATGACGAACCCGGACAACTTCGTCGCTCACCGCCTGGCGATGATTCGCTTCAGCCGCGTCGTTGGCAGCCTCGCCTCCGCTTACAAAATCACCGGAGACGAGAAGTATGCCCGACAGGCCTTCCGTCACATTGACGCCTGGTTCGTGAACCCGGCGACCAGGATGAATCCTTCGCTCGAGTATGCCCAGGCGATCAAGGGGAGGGCGACCGGACGGGGGATCGGGATCATTGACACGGTTCACCTGATGGAGGTGACCCAGGGCATCAGGGTAATGGAGAAAGCGCAGGCGGCCGACGCCAAAGTGGTGTCTGCAGCCAAGGACTGGTTCCGGCAGTACCTGAAGTGGCTGACGAGTCATCAGTACGGCCAGGACGAAATGAAGGCCAAAAACAACCATGGCACGTGCTGGGTCATGCAGGTCGCGTCTTTCGCCCGGTTAACTGGTGATCACGAGTTGATGAATCGATGCCGCGACCGGTTCCAAACGGTGCTTTTGCCCGAACAGATGGCCGCTGACGGCAGTTTCCCACTCGAGCTGAGAAGGACGAAACCCTATGGCTACTCGCTGTTCAATCTGGATGCAATGGCAATGATCTGCCAGATCCTGTCCGACGACACCCACGATCTGTGGGATTATCAAACGCCTGACGGGAAATCTGTCCGAAAGGGCATCTCCTTCCTGTTTCCGTCCGTTGCCGACTAAACCAAATGGCCTTACCCGAAGGACGTCATGTACTGGGACGAATGGCCCGTAGCGCATCCTTTCCTGGTTTTTGGCGCTTTGAAGTTGGAAACCCCCGAGTGGTTTGAAACCTGGAAGAAACTCGATCACTCGCCGAAGGTCGAGGAAGTCCTGAGAAACCTGCCGGTCCGCAACCCGGTGATTTGGATCGAGAGCCAGTGAGTCCATCTGAAGTCGTCCAGGCGCCGCACTCCGAAAGAGGATTAGCTCTAAATGGGCCGCACTTCCAAAATTGATCTCCCCACGAAACCGCCCGCCTGACTACCCGCGTCTAAGCCAATAACACAAGTGTCCTTGCGGGAGTTTTTAACGAAAGGAACACCAAGATGGCGCTTCAGACACTTCAGAACATCATCCACTGTGTCCATGCCGATACCGGTCCCTCCTTCTGGGGGCCGGGGGATCGATACACCTTCCTGGTAACAGGCGCGCAGTCCGGCGGAGCTTACTTCATCATGGAAGCCATTGT
>Ga0105092_10001945_pt1 | contig 10968 bp, 12 predicted proteins | sample PPLLak2March2015_FD_87021 | JGI IMG/M metagenome (GOLD analysis project Ga0105092, IMG submission 87021) | Freshwater sediment microbial communities from Prairie Pothole Lake near Jamestown, North Dakota, USA - PPLs Lake P7 Core (1) Depth... | ecosystem: Environmental > Aquatic > Freshwater >... | reverse complement strand
CAAAGCACAGAAGCGCGGGGCAAAAATTATCGTTCTCGATCCTCGCCAAAACCAGATCGGAAAATGGGCGGATGTTTACTACAGTTTCCACCCAGGTGCTGATGTTGCTATCTTTAACGGATTGATGAATATCATTATCAGTGAAGGATTGGCAGATCAGGCATATGTTGCAGAACGGACAGAAGGATTCGAGGAACTGAAAGCAGCCGTTGCAGAATATACGCCCGAGGTTGTGGAAGAAGTATCTGGTATTCCAGCTGAGGGCTTGCGCAGTGTTGCTCGCTTATATGCAACAGGTAAACCCTCTGCAATCATCTATGCGATGGGGATCACGCAGCATACCACCGGTGTGGACAATGTCAAATCTACTGCCAACCTGGCGATGCTGTGCGGAAATATGGGCGTGCCGGGAGGTGGTGTCAACCCGCTGCGCGGGCAAAACAATGTTCAGGGTGCCTGCGATATGGGCGGGCTTCCAAATGTATATTCAGGCTACCAAACCGTTACTTCTCCTGATATACAGAAAAAGTTCGCAGACGCCTGGGGAAGCACTTCCTCAACGGCTGTTGGCCTGACCGTTGTAGAGATGATCAATGCCGCAGGAGAGGGCAAGGTGCGTGCCCTGTATATCATGGGTGAAAATCCTATGGTTGCCGACCCTGATATCAACCATGCCCGCCACTGCCTTGAAAAAGCAGAGTTCATCGTTGTCCAGGACATCTTCCTCTCCGAGACTGCTCAGCTTGCTCATGTTGTACTGCCTGGAGTATCCTTTGCCGAGAAAGATGGTACCTTTACCAATACAGAACGGCGTGTCCAGCGCATACGGAAGGCGATTGAACCGGTTGGAGAAGCGAAGCCAGACTGGAAGATCATATCGCTCCTGGCACAAAAGATGGGATCTACTGGCTTCCAATATGGTTCCCCCCAAGATGTATTCGTTGAGATTGCCAACCTGACACCCAGCTATGCCGGCATGAGCTATGAGCGCCTGGAAGAATTGGGAGGCTTGCAGTGGCCGTGTCCCAACGCTGAACATCCAGGTACAGCATATCTCCATAAAGGCAAGTTCACCCGAGGGTTAGGCAAGTTCCATCCCCTCACGTATAAAAAACCGGCAGAACAAGCAGACGAGGACTTTCCCTTTACCCTTACGACCGGTCGCTTGATGTTCCATTTCCATACCGGGACAATGACACGCAGGTCGAAAAAGCTTGCCAGCGAAGTGCCCGAAGCTTACATCGAGATTCATCCTGACGATGCAAAGCAGATCGGCTTGAATGGGCACAAGCGAGTAAAGGTTTCAAGCAGGCGTGGTGAAATTGAGCTTGGAGTGCGCGTGACAGATACTATCAAACCTGGTGTTGTATTTATTCCCTTCCACTTTGCAGAAGCAGCTGCCAACACTCTAACGAATGCTGCACTTGACCCGGTTGCCAAGATTCCGGAATATAAAGTCTGCGCTGTAAAAATTGAGCTGCTAAAGGCATAGTGTAAAAAGTAACAAACATCCAGATAATAGGGTGCATCTGTCAGATTGAACATTTTTAGTGGAGAGGGTAGCATTCTGCATCTAGCGGTCTGCTTTCGACCAAAAGGAGGTGACATCTTCCTAGAAGACATAGAAAGATATCGCCCAAAAATAAAGCTTGGAAGTAACACGGTAACATCTATAATCGATAAATTCATAAGGAGATAATATGAGCGACCAGATTTCAATCGATGCCATCCTTCCGCCCGGAATGGCTGCGAAAGCAGAAGATTTAGGAGTAAAGAAAGCAAACCTTAACATTCTCAACATGTTTGTTCTCGGTATCCTAGCCGGTGCATTCATCGCTTTAGGAGCCATTTTCTGTACAACCGTTCTGGCTGGAACGAGTGCCTTACCGTATGGTATTCAACGCTTGCTTGGCGGCACGGTCTTCACCCTCGGCCTGATCCTGGTAGTTGTTGGTGGAGCTGAGCTTTTCACTGGTAATAACCTGATCCTGATGGCCTTCGCCAGCGGCAAGGTGTCTTTGGCTGCCTTACTTCGGAACTGGGTTGTTGTTTATACAGGCAACTTTGTTGGGTCCATCGCGACTGCGATCATCATGTTCTTGAGCACCCAGTACTCCTTTGGCGGCGGCGCGGTCGGTACAACTGCCCTGGCTATCGCCAATTCCAAATCTGGCCTGGATTTCATTCCAGCTGTAGCTTTGGGTATCATGTGTAACGCACTGGTCTGCCTGGCTGTCTGGCTGTGCTACTCTGCCCGCTCGACGACGGACAAGATCCTGTCTATCATCCCTCCGATCGCAGCCTTCGTTGCTGCTGGTTTCGAGCACAGTGTCGCAAACATGTACTTCATTCCAATCGGACTGTTCATCAAAGCTGGAGCTCCTGCAGAATTCTGGACAGCGATTGGGAAGACTGCTGGTGACTATGCGAACCTGACTTGGGCCAACTTCTTCCTTAAGAACCTGCTCCCCGTCACGATCGGCAACATCATCGGCGGTGCCTTTATGGTCGGACTGGTTTATTGGTTCATTTACCTGCGTAAACCGGTCGCCGCAAAACCAGCTGTAGAGCAGTTGCAAAAGTCACGGTAGAACATCAGATATAAGCAAAAGCCAAGTTTTCTGATACATTTTCTAGAAAACAGACAATAAAAAAGATGCCATCCATAAAGATGGCATCTTTTTTATTGTCTAATATGCAGTGCGATGATGTGATGATTACCTGGAATAAAACTCGACAATACGCTGTTCTTCGATGTCTGAATCGATTTCTTCTCGATTTGGTTCCCGTAAAACAACGCCACCCTGGTTACCGGGTTCCAGCCATCCGGGGACCGGCGGTTTTGCTTCACGAAGCTCCATGACATCAGGAATTTTCATTGCATTGTCCTTCATACCAATTTCTTGGCCTGGCAAAACCAGGAAAGAAGGTATATTTACCTTTTTTCCATCTACTGTCACAAGACCGTGCGAGACAAATTGTCTTGCTTGCGGTCGACTCCGAGCTAATCCTAACCTGTAAATTACATTGTCTAACCGTCGTTCGAGTAAACGCAGGAGCGTCAGGCCTGTAATACCACGCTGGCGCCTGGCGATACTGAAAAACCGCAAGAATTGGGTTTCGTGCATCCCGTACATGCGTTTTACCTTCTGCTTTTCGCGAAGCTGGCGGTTATACTCACTCTCGCGATGTCTACCGGGTTTTCGACCGTGCAAACCTGGCGGTTGTTCAAGCCTGCGCTGCAAGCTCGCTCCGCCTGTCCCAAATAGATCTTTCCCTTCTCGCCGCGATAGTTTATGTTTAGGCGAGCGGTTACGAACCATACAAAAATACCTCCATAAACTTCCCTTTTTGTTTAACTATACCATATAAATATGATAAATTTTATCGCCATTCGAATAACCGCCTAGCCAGATGCCAGTAGTTCGATAAACAGAACAGCCTGGTGGCGATGGTCTCCAGGCTGTTGCTTTTACCCATCTGAAAAATTGAGTCCTATCAATGGGTCTTCATATTCAATTGTCAGGAATAAGGACTAGTTCACCATGACTATTGGATCTGACCACGGATTTCACCGCCGGGGAAATCGCCGGGACCCGTATTTGCCGGATCGACGCCGTCATTCGTGTGGACATTGACGTAGGCATTGTCCTTCCTGATGGCGGAGATGACATCGTCCAGGGTTATCCATCCACAGGAATTCCCTGGATCGGGCGCAGTGATTTCTCCAGAGGCGATTACCCCACTGATGCGGCCACCGCCGGGCGCTGCCATGTAAAGCGTAACGCCGACCGGTCCATTCACTCCAGCAGGAGCACAGTGTATGTGAGCTGCGGCGACGTTCTGGATGTTGGTGACCCGGAGAATATAACTCATGGTCAGCGCGTCATTCCGGTGACCGATATTAAATGTGGCACTGCCACTGGCGTCGGTTACACGGGGCGGCACCTCATTTGCGCCGCTGAGATCAGCTACGAATTCCTTTGTGGCAGCGAGGGATGGGGTTGCCAGAGCAAACACCACCATAAATGTGATCAGTAAGTAAGTAAGTTTTTTCATCATCTACCCCCGTTAAAGATTGACCTGTTTAGGTATAAACAATAAAGAATTTTCCGGTTTGTTTTTGGTGGACGGTTATTTTTGGAATTTAATCTGCGAGCTGCCTCCTTTTCCAGTTATTAAATATACGTATAAACAGGATTTTTGGATGTAAAGGTAATGGGCAAACCATCTATCACTTACGGAAATATTCACCCAATCCACGAAAACAGTCGGTGCTGAGTTTGTGCCCAATATCGTCTTCACAGAAAATTACTCGTGCACCTGCCTGCTCATATATTTCCACTGCCTGGCGGGCTCGCTCTATCGGCACAATATTATCCTGGGTTCCGTGCGCTACAAATATTTCTTTGCCTGACAGCGGTTTCGAAGCTGCAAGCTCGTTTGAGTTCAGCGGCAGGTATCCAGCCAGGCTTGCTAGCTTATTTACCCGATCGGAATACAGTAAAGCGAATACACCACACAACGCCGCTCCCTGGCTAAACCCCATTAGATTTACTTTCAAAAAATTTGCCTGTCCATTCCAGAAAGTTTGATACTCTTCGCTGCCTAGCTGTTGTATCAGCTCGAGCAATTTTGTAGCGGATGGTCGATACTCATCTACAGTGGGCAATTCTCCCTCTTTATGATCGTGCCATCCGTACCCTCCATTTGGGGATTCTTGCAGTCCGCGAGGCGCAATGATCAGGTATTCCTTGGGGATTCTGGGGCTGAAAATCCACATGACATCTTCATCCCCCTTCCAACCGTGAACCATCAAGAGTACCGGATGCGGTCCATCACCCTCGGGATTCCGAACTTTCAACGTCCATCCGTTGTATTCAATGGTTTCCCCTTCTACCATAGTTACCCCTCCTATGATTACTTTTGCGCCTTTTTAGCGATCCACTCGACGACAAACAATGCACCGGCAATGAGGATCAGCGGCGACAGCCCGGAAATCAGGCAAATGATACCCATTACCGCTGACTGCCACCCATAAAATATGTATATTAATCCGATGCCTACGACAAACAGAATCAGCAGAAAACCTGCAAACAAACGAACATTTGTCTCACGAGCATACCTGCGCAGATCACGCGTCATACGTAGACTGTTTGAAAAAATCACTCAACCAGGGCAGCCGGTTGCTTAACCGATACCGCCATCCATTCAGACTCTTGAGCTTCGGTACGACAGCAGCTGCTGCCTTTTCTCCTTTTTCGATAACTTCCAACGGATCGATCTTATCCATGAATCCGATTGGGCCGACTTGAGGCCTGATGATCACATCAGGCTGTTCCATGGTCAAACGTAAGTCGGTCAGATAACAGCCGGCAATATCGATAGAACGAAGGAATATATTGAAGGATTGTGCAAGCCTGATCTGGTTCAGACGATTTAGCAGTGGAAGTGTGGACAACAGCCTGGGTGCTCGTTTTTGATCTGACCAATTTGTCAAAGGTGGAGAGAGTGCCACTGCAACCACAGGTATGTTTGGTGCTAATTTACGAGCCAGGGAAACCGGGACCGGATCGAGCACACCGCCATCAACCAACAGGCGTCCATTCCATAGTTTTGGCGGGAAAATGCCCGGGACAGCTATAGTTGCCATAACAGCATCCAGTAATGGACCCTCATTGAGGATGAGCGGCATTCCTAAATCAAGGTCGACTGCTGTGCAGGCAAAGGGGATCCTTGTTTCTGCAAAAGTCTTTTCCCCAAGCAATTTCGTCAATACCTGTAAAGCTCCCGACAACCCAAGGATGGATGGTCCATCTCCATGGTTTCGCTTGTACAGCCGGCTCAGATCAAGTGCTGCCAGGTGTTCCTCGATTTCATCCGGCGAATAACCTGCAGCATAAATCGCGCCAACCATCCCGCCAGCGCTTGTGCCTGCAATCGCCTTGATCTTAAATCCGGCTCTCTCGAGCGTTCTCAATACGCCAATATGCGCGTATCCTTTTACGCCGCCGCCCCCAAGTGCGAGTGTGATATCCATAGATTGAATACTCCCAAAACTTACTAAATTTCCCCTCACAAATTTTGGTAACCAACCCTACCTCATTCTAACAATTCATAGACTTGTGGTCAAGTTGAGTTCATTGCCGGGAGCACGAAATGTTTTTAATTCAATTTCAACAAGTCTTTTCGCACACCCCAAATCTGAACCCATTCACTGTAAATCCCAAAGACCCAGAAATTGTATGGAAACATGAGATTTGAGATAAGATACAATATATAGATGAACGAATTATCTTGGGAAGCACGCCTGAGTCTAGAGTTGGAGAGAGCTGAATCTGCCAGAAACGAGGGAAAAGAAGGTATGGCTCGAGTGCTGGCTCGCCGAGCGGCGGGTATTGTGGCGGCTCAATATTTGCAAAGTAAAGGCGAAATCGTGGAAGTGAGCAGCGCTTACGATCAATTGAAAATGCTTTCCGCAGATCCTTCGATAGACGATGAAACCCGGAAAAGGGTTGATCACTTTCTTGTGCGAGTCACAACCGGTTTCACACTTCCAATCCAGGCTGACCTGATTGCCGACGCCCGTTGGTTGGCAGCAAAACTGCTCCAAATAGAAAATTTATGAAACAAGTACAACAAAAACCTGCGAACGAACGACTGGCTGACGTCGAGCTTTTTAAGGAATTATCCAAAATCGAGCTAACCAGGGTAGCAGAAGCAGGTAGACTAAAAAAAATCCCTGACGGCAGTTTTTTCTTTCAAGAAGGAGACCCCGCCAGTAATATCTATATCCTTATAGAAGGCAAGGTACGCCTATCACAGGTAACCCAGGAAGGACAGCAGGTTATCTTAAGATATGTTGTTCCGGTAGAAGCATTCGGCATTCTGGCTGTTCTTACCGACCAGCATTTTCATGTCTCTGCCCAGGCGGTAGGTGAAAGCACCGCGCTCACATGGGATCGTGATTCAATGAATTTCTTGATGACACAGATCCCTCAGATTGCACGAAATTCGATCGCGATCCTGGCCGGACGTATCAAAGAATTCCAGGATAAACTTCGCGAACTGGCTACTGAACGGGTAGAACGCCGTATCGCTCGGACGCTTCTCCGCTTTGTCCGGCAGGCTGGCAGAAAGGTACCCGAAGGTGTCCTGATAGATTTGCCTCTCTCCCGCCAGGATTTGGCAGAAATGACCGGGACCACACTTTTCACGGTCAGCCGCACCCTGAGTAGTTGGGAAACACAGGGAATTGTCAAGAGTTCACGAGAGCGGATTATCATCACATTCCCACACGGTCTTGTTCGCATCGCAGAGGATCTACGACCTCAGGGATCCGAATAATTATGCCGCCGCATTTCAAAATTTCTACGAATCATAGATTGTCTCGTATTTGCGCTGCCGCAAAGACCAGGACAGACGCTTACGTTATCATCTATTCAGGATGTTATGATGAATAGAAATATTATTTCTCCCAACCTGATAGTCTCAGAAGTGCTCCGAAGATGGCCAGAAACGGTCCAAATATTCGTCCAGCATCGTATGGCCTGTGTTGGCTGCACAATGTCAGATTATGAAACCGTATCGAGCGCGGCCGAAATCTATGGCCTTGTATTGGATGATTTTCTTAAAGAGCTTAAAGAAGTGGTAGAAGTTGTAACCCCACCCGAAAAAACGGCGACTTAAATCATCTATTTGATCTTCCGCAATGAAAAATAATCCAATAATAGGTATTATTAAGACTAAGACAACCATTTTTATCGGTATTGATGAAGGAAAACTGATGCACCTCAAAAATATTCACCCCACAAAAATACTTATCCTATTCCTGATCACCCTCCTTGTCCTTACTGGTTGCACATCAACCGAGACATCGTTGAGCGAGCAAACAGATCAAGATCAAGTCGTTGATAGTCTTCCAGAAACCGCGTCTGGGCAGGAAGCCAGTCAGGCCGCTGATGTCACTTTTACTCTGATCACAACCCTGGGAAGCAGCGGTATGGCTTTTGAAGGCGTAGGCGGAGTCATCGACGGCGTCGTCAATCCTGACCTACTGGTATCCCCTGGAGATATTGTCGAACTCATTCTAATCAATGGGGATGGAATTGAGCATGACGTTACGATTCCAGATATAGGCGTACATACCAAGCATATAACGAAAAAAGATGCGTCTGACCAGGTCACCTTTTCCGTTGAAGCTGATGGCGTCTACAATTACTACTGTTCTCTACCAGGTCACCGTCAGGCAGGTATGCAAGGCAATTTGGTCGTAGGCAATGCCGTCGTAGACCAAAAGCCAGGTTCTGCAGTTGAGCCAGAAGAACAGGCAGCAGCTGCACACGAGGAAGGCTATACTTCCCAGCCGGAAACGAGTGAGGCTGAAACAAACGAGGCAGCACAGCAATCGGAGATTGCAAGCGTTGTCCGCGATCCAATCGACCTACCTGCTCCATTGGAAGCGCGTGGACCCGAAAATATCCGCTATGATATTGAAGCTGTAGAGTTAGAGGGGCAGCTCGCAGACGGAACGACTTACACCTACTGGACATTTGACAGCAAGGTACCCGGTCCATTCTTACGGGTGCGTGCCGGTGACACCGTGGAAATCCATCTCAAAAACCGTGAAGACAGCACCATGGCTCACTCGATCGATCTGCATGCTGTGACTGGGCCCGGCGGCGGCGCTGCGGTAACCCAGGTAGCACCTGGTGAAGAAAAATGGTTCAGCTTCCAGGCCTTGAACCCTGGTCTATACGTCTATCACTGCGCAACTCCAATGGTTGCTCACCACATCGCAAACGGCATGTATGGTCTCATCCTCGTCGAACCAGAAGAAGGTTTACCTGAGGTCGATCGAGAATTCTACGTTATGCAGGGCGAGCTTTATACTCAGGAGCCTTTCGGAAGTAAGGGTCAGCAGCAGTTCGATGTGAATAAATTGCTGGCAGAGCAGCCCGAGTATTTCCTGTTCAATGGAGCGGTTGGAGCCCTCACGAACGAATATCCTATGCATGCCAATGTTGGGGAAACAGTGAGAATTTTCTTCGGCGTTGGTGGCCCAAACTTTACATCCTCATTCCATGTCATTGGTGAGATTTTCGACCACGTCTACGATCAAGCCTCGATCACATCCAACCCGCTAACGGATGTCCAAACCACTTTAGTTCCAGCAGGTGGGGCAACTGTGGTTGATTTCGGGGTTGAAGTACCGGGCAGGTACATCCTGGTCGATCACGCGCTATCGCGCGCCGAGCGAGGTCTGACCGGATATCTGGTTGTCGAAGGAGATCCTGTTCCGGAAATATTTTTCTCTGAAGAAACACCAGGCGGTGATGGTCATTGACCAGGATTAACAGACCGTTGAAGAGAATGAAAAAAACAGGGAAAAACCCTGTTTTTTTCATTCTCTTCTGAGGAATAGTTCTTACACCGCTGCCGTGCTCTTCCCGTTCTTCATATTTTGCATGCTTGCCGTCTCGCGGATGTGCCGCACACCTTTGATACCTAATATGACAAGGAAAGTTCCGCTGGCAAGACTGGCAAAAACAAAAAAGATCGTTCGAAGGATACCAGAAGACGGTCGTTCGACGGCAATATCAGAAGACGTAAGCAATCGTTGTTTTAAATTGTGCACGTAATCCGGGTTAGGCTCCACAGGTACCAGTACTTTGGCTAGCCTGGCCTCAACCTCTACCAACTCACTACCAAAAAAATTATCCCCCCATCCCCTCGCTGTGTCCATTTGATCCCATCCTTCTATTGAAAAATTTGTTCATCCAACTCATCTCTCAGAGATAACAATGTTCTATGATATAAACTCTTCACTGCACCTTCCGTCCGACCCATCACCTGACCGATTTCTGCGTTCGACATATGTTCAACGAACTTCAGAACCAGCAGGTGCTGCCGTTCGGCAGGAAGATTTCGGATTACCCGTAAAAGCCGCTCACGTTCTTCGTTGTTGACCAGGGCTGCTTCCGGATGTTCACCTGAACGATGCATCGCCAGTATGCTGTCGTCCAGTGGAATTTCCGGCTTTCTGCTGTTATCCCGGTGCCAGTTCGCTACCAGGTTATGTGCAATCCTGTATAACCAGGCAGAAAATGGCAGCCCTCGATCCTGGTAATTTTTAATGTGTCCCATCGCTCGGAAGAAAACTCGTGCCGTCAAATCCTCAGCGTCGTTTTGATTCCCGGTTCGATAGTACACGTAGTTATAAATACGACCCACGTACCGCTCGTACAGGATCCCAAAGGCATGTGGATCACCTTTACCGGCCAGGGTTAAGGCTGCCTCATCACTGAGTTCGAACAAATCCTACCTCCCCGGCTGTCTGACATTAAAAACACCGCCGGTTTAAATTAGTTACTGCCTTAGAGTATAACATGGGAAAATTCACTACCAATATTTGAAAATCTCGAGATTCTATGTATAATACTTGAGAAACCTGGGGATGAAGGGCTTCGACGGGAGAGGCTGGTCCCAGGCTGCGAGTCGAGAGGCGCCGACCTCGAAAAATCAGCGCAAAAAACAAGTGCCAATCGCACAACTGTAACCGCTCTGCCTCTCGCTGCATAAGCGAGTGAAGGAGCCAATGGCCCCCTAATCCGGGCCACGTCCGCTCACCCCGCTCTCTTGCCGGTGGTGAGACCGGGCGACACAAAGCAAGAGTGCCGCAAGTTACGCCGCTAACCTTGCGAAAGAGGGGCTCTCGGGTCCCAGCGGCTGGTTGGATGAGTGCCTTGGCCGATTGTGGCCCATTCAACGACAATTACAACCGGCTACACTCGTAGAAGCTTGAGGGTCTATTCTTTCGGACGCGGGTTCTTTAACAATCGAATAGAGCCCCCTTATACAGTGATGTATATGGAAAATCCGGCTTAATCAGAGAATGCTTCCCCTTCGAATATTGAAGGCTGCTAACCCTGAGGGGTGAACTCGAAAGAGGTAAGCCCTGCATCGACT
>Ga0105092_10001944_pt1 | contig 10968 bp, 10 predicted proteins | sample PPLLak2March2015_FD_87021 | JGI IMG/M metagenome (GOLD analysis project Ga0105092, IMG submission 87021) | Freshwater sediment microbial communities from Prairie Pothole Lake near Jamestown, North Dakota, USA - PPLs Lake P7 Core (1) Depth... | ecosystem: Environmental > Aquatic > Freshwater >... | reverse complement strand
GCGACCTGCAAACTATTGAAGCCGCCCCAGGATATTCCCATCATGCCCACCTTGCCTGCGCACCAGGGCTGGCTGGCGATCCAGGCAATGACTTCCAGGGCATCCTGCTGTTCCTGCGGCAGGTACTCATCCAGCAGCAATCCATCCGAATCTCCGCTGCCGCGCATGTCGACACGTACCGAAGCATAGCCGTGACCGGCAAAGTATTCGTGAATGACCCGGTCCCGGATCGCGGTTCCATCATCCTTGCGATACGGTAGATACTCCAGAATGGCAGGAACAGGGTTTTGTTCCGCCTCGACAGGCAGCCAGATGCGCGCTGCCAGCCGCACACCGTCTGCCAGCTGGATCCAGGTATTCTCGATCACTCTTACTGGATGAGGGAATGTAACAACGGTCCTATACTTCGATAATTTCTTCATGAGGCCATCCCGAGTTACATATTTAATTGCGGACGCTCGAAATCAATGAAATAAATTACAGCGAGTTTACACAGAGCCGAATCCTATCAAGCGACCTTGATATCAAACCGGTAAAGTATAGATAAATTTTAGCTCTTGGGGAATTGAAAATCACATCATGATACTTCCAGGTACCGGATTGCAGTAAAGTAAAAGTCGATGCCGGATAGGACACCTGGCGGCGCTGCTAAGACCACGCCACGTTTCCTATAAACATCCTCAGCAGATGCGTCGAATAGAATATACCACTGAAAATACAACGTGACAATTGCGAGGTTTATTCACCCATTTCAGATAATCAGTATCTTCTAAAATCGCGGCAGGGTCGTCTTGCGCGCGCGGTCAGCCAGCAATTTGGAGTAATCATCCGCCTGCTTGTCGTTGGGACTGGCCTTTAATTGCATCGCCTGCATGACATCATTGTTCAAATGAGGGGTGATTGTCAGCCGGTTCAGATCATTCAAAGAAGTCTCTATATTCCTTGCAATGCAGGTGAGTGTGCCTTCTGTTAGAGTCCGGGTTTCATTGGCCAGTAATTGCTGGAAGTAATATGGCATAGCAAAAATCATGATTGCCGCCGGGACCAGAAAGATGATCAGGTAGAAGATCATCAGACGAAAGCGCAGGGAAAATGCAAATCGCATGGGAGTGCCTGTCTGTCACAGTCATAACCTGTGGGTTACGAGCCCGAATCCTGATAATGCTGGCTTTAACGAAAAAGACACTCAATGAGTGCCTTTTATATAGCGGGGGCAGGACTTGCGCGCAGCGTGCGACCTTCGGGTTATGAGTCTCAGTTCCGTTATCGCTAAATTTTGCGAAAAGCTCTTGTTTTTACAAGGTTTTCGGGTTTGCAGTTCCAACGTGCCCGAAGAACAATGGTTGACAAATGCGAGTATAACAAACCCACGAACCACCGTCAATTGATTGAATAAAATCGCGGCATAAAGGACTGTGATTAGCGCACATCATGCACAATCTCTTTGATTATGACTTCATGATATCGTCGCTTTGCAGCATTCATAAACTCATCCTGAATAGGAAAATGTTTGCTACTTTCCCTACAGTTCAAATTAACTCTCAGCATTCTTTACTCATTTGCCTTCTATGTCCTATAGAAACACGCCACTATTCCTATACAGTGAGCTCTTCACTCTTGGATATACCATTGGAGCAGAGCTGCATCGTAAACCACCAATTCTGCACATTTCCATGGGAGAGCGCCCACAATTGGACATAATTATAGATTTCCATAAGGAGAAATAAGTTATTCTCAAGATCTTTTCACGATTAGCGGCAATTGAACCAACGTGTTATTTGTTTTCAAATGATTCCCACTCTGATAACTCTATATCCTTGAATGGACCGCATGATTGCGCGCGGCCACGATTTCAGCCATGATGGATATCGCGATCTCTTCCGGCGTCCCCGCGCCAATCTCAAGCCCGATTGGACCGTGCAGTCGATTCAACTGCTCCTCGGCCAGCCCGTTATCGAGAAGTCTCTCACGGCGCTTAGCCTGGGTGGTCTTGCTGCCCAATGCGCCCACATAAAAAGCAGGACTCGGCAGTGCGATCTTCAGAGCCGGATCGTCCAGCTTGGGATCGTGGGTCAGCATGGCGATGGCCGTGGATTGCGTGATCGGAATTTGCTGAAACGCTTCATCAGGCCAGCGTTGGATCAACTGATCGACGTTTGGAAATCTTTCCTCATTGCCAAACGCACTGCGAGGATCGATCAAAATTGTGCGATAGCCGAGTGTTTTTGCCAACGCCATCAACGCAACCGTGATGTGGACTCCGCCAATGACGATGAGTGTCGGTGGCGGCAACACTACTTCCAGAAAGACTTCGACATCGTCCTTCACCATCACGCGCCGCGACTCTCCTCGTGCCAGCGTTTCCTTCGCTAGAGCAACTACCTGCTTATCCAGCTCATTGCCCAATGTCCCTGTTGCTTTTGCATCCCCATGTACCAGCATCTCGCGACCAAATATTTCCTCCGGGCCGCGCACTACAGTAGCGACGACAGCCGGATGTTCTTCCATCAATATTGAGCGTAAGGCGCTGAAAAACTCAGCGTCGAGCGGTTTCACAAAGACATCAATATTTCCCCCACAAGCAAGACCAACTTCCCAGGCAGTTTCGTCAGCAACGCCGAAATGCAGGAGCTGTGGATGATTCGATTTTAAGACATCCACTCCTGCTTCATAGACTGCACCTTCCACACATCCACCGCTGACCGAGCCGGTGATCTTTCCATCGGGCGTGAGAGCCATTTTGGCGCCCGCGCGCCGCGGGGAGGATCCCCAGGTCTGTATGACGGTCGCAAGAGCAATGGGTTTGTTTTCCGCGCGCCAGTTGTCAAGGTCAGACAAAATATCGCGCATGATCACCTCTGTTATTTCTCACCAATAAACGTAAGGAACGGCAGCTGCCGTTCCTTACTTGGGACAGATCACAAAGAGTTAACACCTTGATGCGAAACTGATCTTCTCCCTTTCTATTCCGTGGAAGCAGCCGGCGTATTCTCGGTTTCGATTTTCTTACGCACCTGCTCATAGAACTGGCTGGCCAGCTTCTGAGAAACAGGGACCATTAGCCGGGACGCCAGGCTGGCTAGTTGCCCCGAAACGTTTACATCGGCCGTCCAGTGCACCTGAGTCGAGCCATCGGGGCCATCACTGAGCTGCATTTCGCTGACCGCATCCGCGACGCTGCCTGTGGCGGAACCATGCGCTTTTAGTTTTGCATAATTCGGTTCATCCAATTCAAGAATTTCCACCTCCCCGCTGAAGCGGGCCTTCACAGAGCCAAAACCAACCGAGACAATCCCGCGATAGCGTTTGAGCGGTTCGATCATCTCGATCTTTTCGACCCCGGGCGCACATTGACCAATTTGGTTTGGATCCGTCATGAAATCCCAAACCTGCTTCCTCGGAGCGCGAATCGTAACGTCACCTTTTAGTTGCATTCTGTTTCCTCATATCGGTGGTTGAGTAGCCCGAAGCAGCGTATCGAAACCACCAGTTAACCGGGATACGTCTGTTAAAAGAATACTTTTGAAAACCGTTGGTCTCGATACAGGCTGGGAAAAATCCTCCAGCCTTACTCGACTAACGAAGTACTTTCAGACACGCAAAAGAACTCTATTGCTTTCAGCATAGAGTTGCAAAACCCAACGAACCTGTCGTGCATACGCCGTCATACACTATACATACTCCTAAAGGAAAGAGGAACGGCATCGTTATAGTTATGATAATTTTGGTCTACATTAGGAACTTTTGAATATTATTTGATTGCGTGCATTTCGTCAAGGTGTTTTGTCACGAGTTCCTGCATTTTCAGAACACACTATCATTCTCAATTCTGCTTTCTGCACTTTGCCCATCGAGTTGCGCGGCAAATCACTTGCGAAGGCAATCGATTTCGGCGATTTGTAGGGTGCCAGCCTATCACGACAAAAGCGGATCAGTTCTTCGCTTGAAGCGGATCCCGTTTGATCAAGCACCACCACTGCCGTGACTCTTTCCCCCCACTCGGGGTCGGGACAGCCAATGACCGCGCAAGCATTTACCGCAGGATGTTCCATCAAGACACGTTCCACTTCAGGCGGATAAATGTTCAATCCGCCGCTGATGATCAAGTCCTTGGAGCGGCCGCACAAAGTCAGGTAGCCGTCTGCCGCGAGGGAGCCTAAATCTCCGGTCTTGAACCAGCCATCGGCGGAGAAGGAAGCGGCTGTCTTGTCAGGTTGTTTCCAATATCCCTTGAACACATTGGGACCACGCAGTTGCACATCCCCGATTTCCCCATTCGGGAGCATCTCCCCTGTTTCCGAATGGACGATGCGCACCCCCACTCCCGGCAAGGGCCTGCCGACCGAACCTATCCGGCGCTCCCCGCGCAAAGGATTGGAACAGTTCATCCCTGTCTCGGTCATTCCATAACGTTCAAGCAAAGTATAGCCAAATGTTTTTTGAAAACCCATGAACACCTCATCGGGCAAGCGATCAGAGCCGGAGGTGATGAGACGGACGCGCGAAAGGTCAAATCGACGCGCCTCGGGCACATCGAGCAGTCGTTTGTGGATGGTGGGGACTGCCATAAAAACGGAACACTGCCCGCTCGAAAGCAGTTCCAAAGTTCTTTCTGCATCGAGTTCAAGCATCAGCAACGTAGTCGCACCCGCGTGCAACGCGCCATGCAAAGCAACGAACAATCCATGCACGTGGAAGATCGGCAAAACATGCAAGAGAACATCGTCTGCCTGCCAACCCCAGGCTTCGTGCAAAGATTGGAGATGAGAAATTAAGTTTCCGTGTGTGATCTCGGCGCCCTTCGGCCGTCCGGTTGTGCCGCTCGTATAAATGATGACCGCAGTATCGTGGGAATTGGTGGTTGGAAATTGAAAATCAGAAATCAGGGACTGGTGGTTTGCGATCAAAGATTCGAATTGATCTGGCTCAGCCGGATTGAGACAGACACATTCCTGCAAGTCAGGCAATCCAGAAAGAATGGATTGGATCTTTTGTTTAGATGCTTTGAGCGCGAACAATAACTTTGCCCCAGAGTCTTCCAGAAAATACTTCAACTCATCAGGCGGGTACGTCAGATTAAGAGGCAGGGAAATCGCTCCCAGGCGGATGGTGCCCAGATGTAAAAGGATAAATTCAAGACATTTCGGAAGCTGCAGGGCAACGCGGTCGCCTGGTTCTACTCCCAGGCTTTGCAAAAATCCCGCCGTCCGATTCACAAGCTTATCCAGTTCCGCGTATGTGACCTGTTGAAGCGGTGGGTCAATAAATTCCAGCGCGACTTTATTGGGGAATTTACGAACATTATCATTAAATGCGTTTAGGAATGACATACTTTTCCTCGGCCTCCGTATAAGAAGTAAATATACCGGTATACTCTGCCGATGCATCGACTCAGGAAGCAATCCCTAGAGTCGATAAAGAGATTAAATGGTCGATTTCCAATTTTCCTCAAGAGGTCGGGCTTACCAGCCATACGGTGCCATCAGGAGGAAGGGAAAGTATTGTAATGATAATTGATCACATGATCTTAATTCTACACTGAACATAAGCTGAATTTATCCCGGAAAGGTCAAGACTCCATCTTGCCAAATCAGAACGGTGCGTCCTATAATGAATACAATCTTACCAATGAGTTTGATATTATTTTTTAGAGAGGAGCTTAGAAGCATAAGTGTTCAATGATTAGAATTTTCATTTACCCCATCAAGGATTTATCTCAAGCGAAGACCTATATGGCAAACTGATGACAATACATCGGGCTGATACAATTGCCGTAATGGAACGGAAGACAAGCATATTCTTCATCCAGCAGAACCGACAACATTTATTGTTAACAATATAAATACAGATTTACCTGTAGAAAGGATATGTTCAAATGTTGAATCTAAATTCAGTCATGATTGGAACGAAACAACCTCAAGTGTTGGCTGCTTTCTATGAAAAGGTTTTAGGAAAGCCAGCGGATATGGTCGATCAGGATAATGGTTTTTGGGGATGGCAGGTGGGAAGTGCATTTATGTCGGTCCTGGATCATTCGGAAATGGGCGGTAGCTCAAAGGACCCCGGGCGCGTGATGATCAATTTCGAAACTCCAAAGGTCAAAGAGGAGTTTGAACGAATCAGAGCTCTTGGCGCTACAGTGATCAAAGAGCCATATGACATGGGCGGAGGGTGGATCGCAACACTAGCTGACCCGGATGGGAATTACTTCCAATTAATAAACCCAATGTGACAATAAGTCATATTTGTGAGGGTGTCTTACTGGTCCACAGGCAGCATAAGGGAGAAACTCATGAAAAGCCGTAAAGTCAGCTTTGGTTCCATTGATGAGTACATTGCTTCCTTCCCCAAGGATGTACAACCAATCCTGGAACAATTACGGTCGACCAGCAAAGCCGCCGCTCCTGCGGCAGGAGAAAAGATTAGCTATAACATGCCAACCTTCACGTTGAATGGCACATATTTGGTTTACTTTGCTGGCTGGAAGAATCACATCTCGATTTACCCGATACCCATAGGAAGCACCGCGTTCAACACAGAAGTCTCGAAGTAGATCGATGGCAAAGACACCCTGAAATTCCCAATCGACAAACCGTTGCCAATAAAATTGATAACCAAAATTGTGAAATACAGAGCCGCCGAAACTTTAAAAAGGATCAATCAAAAGTAAAAAGAAAGTAATATGACATCATATACGATCGAACCGATTGGAGTGATCCGCTCTACATTGATCAACCTGGAGGACGCACCCATGCAGGGGGACGAAGGCGCGCCTGAAGCCTGGCTCGAGCTCATGCCCCAGGCAGCTCCTGGACTAATGGGCATTCAGGCTGGCGATGAACTCATCCTGCTGACGTGGTTTCACCTCGCCCAGCGCGACGTGCTACAGGTACATCCACGCGGTGACCTCAATCGACCACTCACCGGCGTGTTCGCAACGCGCTCACCGGACCGTCCCAACCCGGTGGGACTGCATCGCGTTTTGGTTCTGGAAGTCGCGGTGCAGAAATTGCGGGTGAGTCCATTAGAAGCCATAGATGGAACACCCATCGTGGATATCAAACCTGTTCTTGCCGAGTCGGCATCCGAGCGATGAGCTTTCATTGCACTCATCCCAAATCAGAATAGTCGAGGAAGCAATGAAAGCAATTGTTTGGACGAAATACGGATCACCTGATGTGCTTCAACTCAAAGAGATGGAAAAACCGACTCCCAGGGACAATGAAGTCCTGATCAAAGTACATGCGGCAACTGCAGCAACTCCGGACACCGAATTCAGAAGGCTTAAACTGCCTCTCTTGTATGCGATCCTCCTGCGATTCTATATTGGTTTCATAAAACCAACCAGGATAAAAATACCTGGGACGGAGTTCGCCGGGGAGGTTGAATCAACTGGTAAAGACGTAACCCTCTACAAGCCAGGCGACCAGGTCTTTGGATATACCGGTCTTGCCATGGGAACTTATGCCGAGTATATGTGTCTGGCTGAAAAATCTTCAGGGATGGCAGGGGTGTTTGCGAAAAAACCCATCAATATGAGCTATGAGGAGGCTGCCGCCGTTCCATTTGGCGGACTCGAAGCACTGCATTCTCTTGGAAAAATAGACATCCAGCGTGGACAAAAGGTATTGATCGTTGGCGCGGGCGGCAGTATCGGTACCTGGACGGTACAACTTGCCAAACTATACGGCGCTGAAGTAACTGGCGTGGACCACATGGAGAAACTGGACATGCTGCGCTCGATCGGTACAGATCACGTCATTGACTATACCCGGGAAGATTTCACCAAAAGCGGCAAGACGTATGATGTCATATTGGATACGATCGGCAAGAGTCCGTTTTTAGGTAGTTTAAGAGCGCTCAACGAAAATGGGATCTATCTAAACGCCAACCCTGGAGTGTTCGGCGGGCTTCGATGGCGATGGGCTTCAAAGAGAAGCAGCAAGAAAGTAATCCCCTGGACGGCCGGCTACAGCACCTATAATCTGCTTGCCATCAAAAAGCTGATCGAGGCAGGGAAGATAAGATCGATCATTGACCGACGCTATTCGCTCGAACAAATCGCCGAGGCTCATCGCTATGTCGATGAGGGACATAAAAAGGGGAATGTAGTCATCACTGTGGAGAAATCCTTATGAAAGCAATTGTTTATCACAAATATGGTTCACCCGATGTTCTTAAACTTGAAGAGATCGACACGCCGACCCCGAAGGACGATGAAGTCCTGGTCAAGATTCATGCAGTCTCCATCAATGGATCTGACCAGGAAGGACTGATCGGGAAACCGTTGTATGCCCGCATGGGAGGACTTCGAAAACCGGGTAGCCCAATCCTTGGCTCGGACATTGCCGGGCGTGTTGAACGTGCCGGCATGAACATCACACAGAAGCAGGAGACGAAGTCTTTGGTGAAATCCCGGGCTATCATGGTGGTTTTGCCGAGTATGTCTGCCGGCCTGAAAAGACCCTGGCACGGAAACCAGCCAGTCTGACATTCGAGGAAGCAGCAGCCATCCCGCAGGGAGGAGTGATCGCGCTGCGGGGTATTCGTGATAAGGGGCAGGTCCAGCCTGGGCAAAAAGTTCTGATCAATGGCGCCGGAGGCAGCTCAGGTACATTTGCTATACAACTTGCTGAGCCCTATGGGGCGGAGGTGACGGGAGTGGACAACAAAGGCAAGCTGGACTTTCTGCGTTCGCTTGGCGTGGACCATGTCATTGACTACACCCGGGAAGACTTTACCAAAAATGTCAAACAGTATGATTTGATCCTGGATGTGATCGCGCATCGTTCGGTTTTCGCTTATCAGCGGGCGGTAAAACCGAACGGAACATATTTCGTCGTCGGAGGTTCTGTCGCGACACTCTTCCAGATTTTGCTCCTGGGACCATGGATTAAAAGAACAACGAGCAAAAACATGCGCGTTTTGGTAGTTCCCCAAAACAGAAAAGATCTGATCGCGATCACAGAGCTCTGCGAAGCAGGCAAAATCGTCCCTGTGATCGATCGACGCTATCAGTTAAGTGAGGTTCCTGAAGCGCTCCGGTATGTGGGGGAAGGGCACGCTAAAGGAAAAGTCGTCATCACTGTGACATAGAATCACTATGGGGAACAATCGGGAAATTCTTCAAACTACGAATTCTCTACTCTCCACTTGCTATTCTCTTATTCACGATTTCCCACAACCGATTCGAATTCAGCGGAATTTCCAATATTTCAAAATTCACATCATGTAACGCATCCTCCAAAGCCTGCGCAAACAGCGGACCCACCGGGATCGCGCCCGCCTCGCCCGCGCCCTTCACGCCCATCGGGTTGAGCGGAGACGGGGTCTCCGCATGTTCCGTTTCGATGCGCGGCACATCCAGGCTTGTGGGCAGGTGATAATCCATGAACGTGCCGTTGAGCAGTTGTCCATTCTCGTCATACGCGAGCCGTTCGTAAAACGCGTTGCCGATGCCCTGCGCCACACCGCCGTGAATCTGTCCATCGAGGATCAACGGATTGATGACCTTGCCACAGTCATGCACGACAAGATATTTCTGGATCCGGATCTGCATCGTCTCGGGATCGACTTCGAGGATCATGGAGTGGATGCCGCTCGCGGTTGCGCCTCGCTCCGGACCGAAGTAGTTGGTTGCTTCCAACCCGGGTTCTGTCCCCGGCTTGACCGCGCCGCGCGTCGGGTTGGCTTTCTTCGCCAGTTCTCCCAGCGAGATGGACATCCGCGGCAGGTCCGCCACACGCACCTCACCATCGGCAAGCTCGAGTTCCTCTTCCGGCGCGTGGAGATGTTCCGTGGCGAGTTTGAAAATTTTCTTGCGCACAACCCTGGCGGCTTCGTTGATCGCATTGCCTGCGACGACCGCGCCGCGGCTGGCGAACGTCCCCGCGCCCCAGTAGAACTGGTCGGTGTCCCCTGTGACAACATCGATCTGATCCACGCTAACACCAAGCTGTTCAGCGACGATCTGCGCGAAGCTCGTGAAGTGACCCTGTCCCTGCGTGCCCACACCCGTGACGACCGAGACGCGTCCACTGCTCATCACCTGCACTTTCGCGCCTTCATAGGGTCCGATGCCTGTACCTTCCACATACGCGACAATGCCAATCCCAACGTGTTTGCCTTCCGCGCGCAGCTTCGGCTGGGTTTCGTTGATGAATTTGTGATAGCCGATCTTTTCGAGCGCATGATCCAGCAGCGGTTCGTAGTTGCCGCTATCATAGATGAGCGGCGCGAAGTCCTGATAGATGATTTCGTTGTTGTATGGAAATTTATACGGCGGGATGAAGTTGCGCCGGCGGATCTCGGCGCGGTCGATCTTCAGTTCCTTTGCGGCGATATCCAGGGCACGTTCGATGACGAACACGCCATGCTGCCGTCCCGCGCCACGATAGGGCGTGACAATTGTTTTGTTCGTGAAGACCGCCGTGAACTCGCTGTAATAGTTTTGGATGTCGTACAGTCCGAGCACGTTGGCTTGAGCGTTGAGCGCCACAGTTAATCCATATGGAGCATACGCGCCGGTGTCATGCAAAAAGACATCGTACACACCAAGGACATGGCCGTCCCTGTCGAAGGCAATCTCCGCGTCGTGGATCTGTCCGCGCTCGTGGGTGGTGGCGACAAAGTTTTCGGCGCGGTCCTCGATCCATTTGACGGGCCGATTCAGCTGCATCGCTGCCCAAGGGACGAGTACTTCCTCCTGATAAAACATCATGATCTTCGGGCCAAATCCACCGCCGATAAACGGCGCGATGAACCGGACCTGCCGCTCCGACAGCCTGAGCATATCTGCCAGCCCGTTTCGGATCACCACAGGAGCCTGGGTAGTATCCCAGACGGTCAAGCGACCAGCGCGCGTGTCCCACTCCGCGACGATGCCGCGATTCTCGATGGCCGCCGCGCAGCCATGCTCGTAGCGAAAACGCCGCTTGACAACCAGTGCCGCATCCTTCTTCGCCAATC
>Ga0105092_10001943_pt1 | contig 10969 bp, 17 predicted proteins | sample PPLLak2March2015_FD_87021 | JGI IMG/M metagenome (GOLD analysis project Ga0105092, IMG submission 87021) | Freshwater sediment microbial communities from Prairie Pothole Lake near Jamestown, North Dakota, USA - PPLs Lake P7 Core (1) Depth... | ecosystem: Environmental > Aquatic > Freshwater >... | reverse complement strand
TTGCCATTCTTGAATATTCAGTCATCCTATACCCCCAAGTTGCTTAAGCGTGTGCTTAAGAGGTTACGGATCGCTGTATCTTGTGTCAGAGCTTGTGCCTGAGCGAACTTAACCGCTAAGGTTGCGTTCTGAGCCAACATGCCTGAATAGTAAGGATCACGGTAAATCAATCTCATGGTGTAACCATCTTGATCGATGTGTGTGATCGCTTGCTTACCTACAACTGTGTTGTAGTAAACATCTGATGTTGAACCACTTGCGTTAGTCGCAGCGTTTCTAGCAACAGGTGCTTCAGAGCTTGTTAGGATACGAATGTTATAAACAGAACCATACTCGGATGGTAATGCTGACGCATTTGTTGGGTAGTTCCACTGTGACAAGAAACCAGAACCAACTAATGAGTCGAAGTCGGACTGGAGTTCTGTAGAGCTCAACATAAAGTATGCTGAACGCACAGGACCTGTTCCAAACCTGTCCATACCTTCGATACCGCTCATGAATTTATAAGCGTTGTTTGTATCCAATGTAGTAGCAACAAGGCTAAAATCAGAAACTCCCAAGTTGGTGGGATTGAACCCGTTAGACCCACCACCAGCATTGATTTGTGACGCTGCTGATACGATATAGTCACGGAGGATTAAGTCCTCAGCTTGTCTCATGGCCACAGCTAGACGCTCTGACACCCAAGCTAATACACCCTCTTGGTCTTGTAGTATAACTTGTTCGTTGATGATACATCCTGTACCGAAGAAAGCCATTTGAGCATCAATGATGTCTCTTTGTGGCACTTGGGCTGGGGGATCAATACCAGAATTCCCCAACTGTACTGTTGGAGGAGTAAGTGCGCGTGGGCGCATAAATCGGCAAGTAGTACCGCCATTTGCAGGCATACTTACCTTATCACAAACTGTGATGTAGTTCATTGTGGGGGTTGGGACATAGAGCATCGCAGGCGCAAGCGACTGGAGGATCATAGGGCCCAAATTACCCGTGGTCGTAATTGACATATCAAATCTTTTAGTTTGTATGTTAAAAACGATATGATGATCGGTAGACGAGCCTATTTACGTCGTTCTCGAGCATATCTAAGAGTAGAGGCGATCTCTACCTAACGCCTAAAAATAGACCCATAACGCAGGGCATCGCGAAACTCAATAAATACTAAATGAAAAATTTATAATCAATTGTTTTCTTTGATTTTTTGTATAGATCCATCATCTCCTGCATACACTTTTCCATTGGCATACTGTAATTCAAGTGTAACTCTGGATGCTGGATATTCCAAAATATGATTTTTTGTAGTGGATGGATGGACGGGTGCAACGTTTCACCAAACGCCCACATCTCAAAATCATGCCCTGTATAGCTAAAATCTGAAAAATAGAAACCTAGATCTAAAGCCGCCTTTTTTATTATTTTTTGGAGATCTTTTCTTATGTTGTTTATACAAATCCACCATTTTATTAATAGATTTTTTAAAATCATTACATATTACCATTTTATTTTCCGGATTCTTCTTGTTCCATAAGTAAGGAACCTGAGAAAGGGGCATATCTTCTGGTAAGATCTCTCCGAATGCCCATATCTGAAAATCTTTATCCATCCTTGAGGCTGTTTCCTCTCTAGACAACATGAAAGCTATTATACAAGACAGCAAAAACACAATTACTAACCCTATTATAGATAAAATAACCATTATCCTAACCTTAATCTTTGTTGCATTTCTTTCATTTTATTGTAGGCTTGTTTTTGCCCTTCTTTACTAAAATCTCCTGCATTCTGGTAGGGAGAATTTGCAATGCCAGTAGGTTGATAGTACAACCCCTGCTTATTATTATTAATTTTATCCTGTATTGTTGACTGTTTGCTTTCCGGAAGATGGAGCCCGAGAGCCTTTATATTCTTGTATACCAACTTTTGTCTCTCAAAACCTTCCGGCATCTCCAAGATAGTTTCAGCAAGTTCTGGGTCTTTCTGGGCAAATTTCTCCACATACTGAAGTACGTCGAAAAAGTCTGGGTTATTTTTTAACCATGACTGTTTCCTGTCTTCGGCCTGTTCCTGGCGTGATATTTCCTTGGCTCGTTTCTCTATCTTGTCCTCCATTTTTTTCTCAAAAGAAGACAGTGTCTTATTTAACTTCTTGTGATCCACATAGGGCTCGGAATCGTCCTCGTGCTGGATCTCTTGTTCTTTTTGTTGTCTGCTAGCCAATAAAGCCTGCTCAGCATCTAGTCTGGCCTGTCTTTCCTGTTCCAATTGTTTTTGGTACTTAGCTTCCAGCTGTCTAAAATTAAATTCCTTATCGCTCAACTTAGTGTCTGCAACTGCAGCTTCTTGAACTACTTCACTACTCATGTTCCATCCTTTTCCCATAACGCCGGGTCGCGGTTATATTTACTCGCATTAAATTCAATTTGGAATTATATATCAAATAAAAAAGTTGGTGTATATGAAGATAGACAGACTAGAAACCTATGACAGACTTAAACATTTCAAAAGCCAATCCTTTGATATTGGAGAATGTTGTCAGGACATTGTCAACCAAAGGCCCTTTGGATCGCACCCATTCTATATATTTGCTCATCCAAGAACAGATGAGGATGGAACAACAAAAAGACTTATATGGCAGCCCCGATTAACCAGGCCAAAGGCTCAGACAAACTCAATGTTATTTAAAGCCTATCCGGGAAGTGATAACATTAAGGTAATATGGATCATCCCCGCTAAAGAGGTTTGGTCTCAATTCGAAAAAGGAAAAGTCACAGAAGACTCTCAAATATATAAAAGCATCCAAATGTTTCAGCATAGTAGACACGAATTAGAAGCCCCAGAACCAGACGATTTAAATGATGAGCAGATTGATGCGGTATATAAAAACATCTCACAGGCATGTAGAACAAAGAAATTAGGGCTAATACTTCCTTCTTAAAACTCTGTGCAGAGACAAGATCATTGTGAAAATATGTGAAAATAATTACTTAGTCTTGATGATAAAGTATAGATCAGGTTAACCTGATGACACGGAAACCTAAACTTCAGAGGTAAATATGAGGAAATTAATCGGTTCTTTTTTTCTGGCTTTGTGCGCAAGTTGCGCCATAGTAAATGCTTCCGTATCTGATTTAGATACGCATGGCATATATGCAGGAGACTTCAGTGAGTCTTTTGGTTACGTTTCAGCAGGCTTCGGTCCAATCATACCGGTGCCAAATGTTGGAATTGGATATAGACAACGATTTGCTGGCCAGTGGGGTTGGGATAGCGCACTTAACTTCGCAACCGCCGGAGTTGCTCACCATGTAAGCGCTCAATTACTAGCTCACTATTATCTAAGTGAAAAACAAAATTCTGTTTATATAGGAACGGGAGCGCGATTTGGTGGATTTCTATCCAACCACAGAAACGAAACAGCTGGCGTAATGTCAGTGGATTCAGTAATAGGCAAGGCTTTAGCTAACGATGGAGATGGGAACCATTTCATCGAAATGCATGTTTGCACTCCAGGATACTGGTCAACAAAGAAAGTGGCAAACGTTTGCCCGTCGACTTCTCGTAAATTTTCAGCATTACCTCTAGTGTATATTACCTATGGAGTAGGTTTCTAATAGGTACTGAGAATTGAATTTGGTGCGAGGTCGTCGAAAGATGGCCTCGTTTATGCTAGTGTTCGTGGCGGCTTACCCATATCTCTTGGCTTGCCAGCTTTCTCACTAAACACATCCCTTGGCTTTCCTATTGGATTTCTTACGCCAGTGCCATAGTAATCACCCATACCGATCTTGTTTGGAGAGGTGTGAGACTCTTTTAGACCTTTATTTTTTTTCATAATCAACCAGCTTTACGATAAAAAAGAGACCAATAAACGGTTGCTAACTTAAAATTGTAATCCCCATCCCACCAGTGTGTATGCGTATCTTTTTGACAACAATCTAACCATTCTGGCCATTCTTCCAATAAGTCTCCGCCCTCTCTACTCTTACGAGTAATAAGCTGATGCTTATCAGAAGGTTTTTTCTCCTGAAAATGGACCCATCTCATTGCTGAACATCAATTGGTAGATTTTCACGAGACATATCGTATTCGCTTAATATGGTTCTTGCCTTGTTCGGCAAACATTCCACTTCTAGCTTGCCATTTGCCTTATGACCAACAGGCTGCTTCATTCCAACACCATAATGAGAGCCAGCATTTGTGTAGCAACTAGTCCTAGAATCATAATCAGGCATACGAAAATCCCAAGGATTTTTCTTTTCCTGTGTTTTTTTAGGCTGTAGAGGGCCTGGGAATCCTGTTTTCATAAGTATCCTTATAAGTAAAAGAGTTGTCCGGAATTACCGGACAACTGACTAGTTTCTATAGTTAGGCTTCATAGGACGTGCCTTAACCTGTCTATTTCCCTCTACCTGTTGTGCTTTGATAGTTTCTGTTGTGTCTTCATAACGACTAACTTCTCCAGCACCCTCAGCTGAACTTTCAGCCTTCACCATATGTGGACCATCGGGGAATACATATCCCTTCTTTGCTGATCCAACCCACGAACTGTGGTCATCTATTTTTCTTCCTGCCATTTTAAACCTCCGGAGTTAACGGCCTATTTTTCTTTTCATACACTAAAATTATTAATTATGCATTTATTTCTTGCATGCTAGGTTGTTGTTCTGGCATTGTCTGTGAAATTCCACCCTGCTGTCCTAATAATTTTTGCATAAAGTCGTTAGATTGAGACGTCATCTTCGCATCTAACTTCTCCCTATCCTCACTCTGTTGCTGCATATAATCAAAAGACTCAATCTGTCCAAGCTTAAGCATCGCCTCTATTTCACCATATTTACCAATCACATCTATAAGTTTTTCAAGAGCTTCCATCTTATCTTTTGTAGCAAGGGCCCTGTTTCTTGTAATTTCACTCAACCTTTCTTCAAACAGTCCAACATCAGCTTCTGCCCTACCATGTCTTTCTCTTGCCATAGCTATATTAGCTGTTGCTTTAGAGTAGAGCTCTTTGAGTTTAGCATCCTCAAAGGCATGCTGTAGGTCTTGAGCCTGCTGTTGAGCCATAGAAGCCTGCTGTTCTTGTTGCTGAAGAAATTGAATCATTTCCCCTTTTCCTGTGATGTTTAGTTTAGGTACAATCATAGACGGAGGGAAAACTTCTCTTTGAAACTGGGCGTTAATTTCGAACATTTGCTGCGCCTGTAAATTCTGCTGTGTGGGCGTTAGATCACTTTCTTCTACAATTACCTGATATTTTGAGAAAATGCGACTATAGAAATAAGGCGACGGTTCTTGGCCAATGTAAAGTTGCACTTTTTCAGCATTCCAATTATTAAGAACCATTGCAAGCAATCGCTCACCTAATAATTTATCTGAAAAATCCCACTGATCAAAATATTTCTGAAATACCATTAAGTTTGCCGCAGACTTAAGCAAGGATGTGAGAGCGGAGATCTGCTTGTCTCCCTGTCCAGCCCAGTTCTCCATATTAACGCCAGAGGTATTGTAGATAAGATCTGCCATCTGTTGCGCTAAAGCAAGATCAGATTCAGGAACTGCGCTAGGAACAATCTTCTCAACATCACTTAATTCGTAGCCCTCATTGATGATGACATCCCAACCCTGACCCGATTTCTTAAGATTATCCTCATTAGCAACTGCGCCGACCTTTCTCTTCCACCCGGCGTTAATCGTAGCCGCTGCTATATCATTATTCTGTATAACCTTATAGTTAAACAGGAATTGCGGGTCTCTCATGGTGCGAACTAAAGATCTTACACGTAAGTCATACTGGCTAATATGTGGCTCATAGTTCCAATAATAAGGAACAAATGGACAACCATCGAACCCAAGAGGATTGTCTCCCTGGAACATCAGCTGATCGTTTAAAACAACGGCCAGTTTCCAGCAAGGCACTTCAACAGACACTTCCTCTAAATCAGGAATGCCATAAAGAATGGCTTCAAGCTGGGAATCTCCACCTGCAAAATCAAAAAACTGATTTCTCTGAGCGCTGTATAATTTTTTTTTCTTCTTTTTCCACTTATACCAAACATAGCTAAGAATCATGAGGTCGTTTCTAGCCATATTGTAATTTTCTGGAAGGAAGTAGAACCTGCCATACGTTTGAGGAGACCCCTGCATGGGCTTAACCATATTCACTTTATCAGGGAACCTAGCATCGGCTTCTTGTTTGCTTATATACTCCTGGCACCACACAAACTGCGCATCTGACATATCCGGATTACGGAAAAATGGATCAACTAAGAAGGAATTGTACTCCCACACCTTTATTTTAGCTTCTCCCTGAGCAGGGTCATTTCCATTAAAATCCAGATAGGGTTGAACAAGAACCATTCCGGATACTGCTGAAAGCTCCTTTGCTTTAGATCGCAACTCATGAAGATTCCCCGCATTGGCTATATGAGTGACAAGACGAGTATACTGATCTGTTGTTTGAGAGTCCCCACCCTCTGTCGGCACATAGGAAAACGTCTTTCTATGTTGTCTCTCGTAGCCAGTAATCATGTTAACTGGTTGCTGGATCAGATTGAAGTAATACTGCTGAAACGAAGTGCTTGGGCTGAAGTTAAAGTACCGGTTCACAAACGATTGAGAACCAGCATAAAACAGAGTGTCTATGTTGGATTGATTCCATCTAGATTGCTCTATAGGCTGAAACTTGGAATACAGATTATCCAACCAGGCACGGACATTCCCCTGAGAGGGCTCTACAGATTCGTTCCAAGGCGGATAATAAAAAGTCATAGGCCTCGTTCCTTTTTAATTCGTCTTCTATATCGTTCGCCGCAAGCATGACCACAATACTTCGCCCAAGGCTGAGTCGTTATTCTTTCTTTACCACACTCAAGGCAATTCACTGTAAATTTCTTCCTGTTTTTCCAAACCAGTTTAGATATCTCAGACTGCTTCTTTTTTCCAGCCGGCGTTTGCAACCATTTCCTGGCTTCGGCCAATTGCACTCTTCTTTTCTCAAGATCAAATCGACCTTCCTGCCAATGTCGTTTAAGGTGGTTAGATCTTGACAACATCTCCAGATTCTCTATCTCATTATTTCCCTTGTCTCCATCCTTATGATGAATATCCATTCCATTTGGAATCGCTCCGTGATGATTAATCCAAACCCATCTCTGAGCATGTATTGGCATCATATTCTGCCAATAACCATCCTTTCCCTTATAAAAACGTTTCCCAAAGTATTTTCTGTATTTTTCTTCCATAACATCCTCATTTTAAGGATATTATACAATAAAGCATCATCTTTGTCTCTTATAGAATCGGCGCAGGGGGGATAATAGAAAGTAATGGCAACCTCCAGACAAGAACAGTCCTTAAATTGCCAACATACATAAAAATATTTATTGAATCAACACATTATGTATTCTATATATATATTTTACGCATTTTGGGCCTTTCAAGAGTTAAATGCTCTGGATTAAAGCACCTAGGGTTCTGGCATTGAGAATAAACTGTAGCCGGGACCTCTTCATAGGAATAATACAAAAGATAAATACATCTTCTGATTGTAATACTTTTTTTCTTCCATGTAGTCATTGGGATTTTTTTACGAGATAAAGGTCCTCTCCATTCCCAACAGCCATCAACAACCCTTCTGTTGGAAATCAACTCGAAATATTTTTTCTTTGCCTCTGGATCGCTGATGCCCACGACTACTCCCTAATGAGATCCTGCGCACTTGTATATGACATTATGGAATAATTTAGGAATTAAATTTTTCAGCGTCTAGTCTCCGAAATGGACGGGAGGCCAATCTTCAGACTTAACAGCGACCTCCAACTCATAGAATCTCTGGCACATGTACTGCCGACTCTTGCGGTCATAGTGCCTAGTCCACTTTCTCCCATCAGCCAAGCGCGAGCTGAATATAAGCTCCTCCTCAGAACCCTTATCCAGAACCCAACCACTATTTATATGTTCAGCTATAATTTCCTCCTCAGAAGGCCTAACTTCGTTAGACTGTTCCTGAGATCTTAGGCGAATAGATGGGATTTCTCTATAACTTATACTCCCCGCCGGTGTTGACATACCGCGACTCCTAATAAAAATTACCCTTACATTTTTTCAATCTATCTGAAATTGCTTCTCTTATCCAGGCATTTCTTGAAACACCCTCATCTTTAACATTATCTATCTGTTTCATCATGTTATGTGGCATTCTCAAGCATATGTCCACACTCTCTATGGTTTTTGTCCTCTTGTCAGAAATCACATCCGCCCCCTTGTTGATAAAATCTCTCTCTGCCTTCTTTCTTATTATCATATGACTCCTATATGACAGTTATATTACTTTCATATACCCTTTGATAAAGACTCGTTATTTCTTGCAACGCCTTCTTATCTATCGGCCTGGACTCAACAACAGCCATTCCTTGCGTAGCTGTGTTACTAAACACTTTACGATTTGCTATACATATATCCACACAGCCAAATGTGTTTCCTTCCCTAAGAATGTCTAAAGATTCTTCGTTATCCTTACCAAAGGTGTCAGCCTGATTCAGAAAAACACAACATTTTAGAGATGGATTGACGGTTATGGTTTCATTTACTAGCAACCTAACCTTGCCCAGTGTCCAGACATCATAGGCTCGCGGTTTAAATGGAATAAGAAACATATCAGCAATGGATAACGCGCTGCGTTGGGACGTTGTATCTCTTCCGCCTACGTCAATTATAATATCATCATAATGTTTAGAAAGTCTCAAGACCTGTGAATTAAGAGAAGCGCCAGAAAGCTGAACCGTTGTCCAGCTTGAGGCAATTCCCAGGCTATCACGCTGTTCTGCCCAGTCGCTTGCGCTCTTTTGCTCGTCAGCATCAACTAGTAAGACTTTCTTACCGGTTGATGCCCGCATAACAACCAAATTGGTGGCAATCGTCGTTTTACCCGAGCCGCCCTTTATGCCACCTATCACCACAATCATATGATTGTCCTATGAACGTCATATACAAGACATATAACTATGATATAACTCTTATATAATGTCAATATACTATCTCGAACTTAAAAAGGCAAATTTATTTTGCTTTTCACTTTACTATTTATTTTTTTATGGATACTTTAAAACTTGGGCGTGTCCTTAGGCACTACCCGAGGTTCCTATATCATTTACTTAGGGAGATAAGTATGTGTAAAGAAGAAAGTCATAAGAGAGATTGCTGCTGCTGTATTCAAGGTCCTCAGGGTGTACCTGGGCTACAGGGCGAGCAGGGTATTCAAGGGGTTCCAGGAGCACAAGGTGCGATGGGTCCACAAGGTCTACAAGGTGTTCAGGGTCTTCAAGGGCCTGCCGGGGTTTGTACTCCAGATCAATGCCAGGGCAAAGACTGCAAGTGCTGTGAGTCTTACTGTAACGTGTGGGCACAACCACCACAAGTTCTGGGGCCAAACGGAGCAGCTAATGACGCTGTATTGTTTCAGTTCCAAAACGCTATAACCGCCGCCGATTTTGATCTTTCCATGATGTCAGTGGATGGATCAATTAGATTCTTGAAAGACGGCGCTTATAGTATTAGTTATGGTGCAGAAGCAAAAGTTTCTCAGCCAATTCCAGTTCCAGTTCCATCTTTTAGCTTTGGCTTATGGAAAAATGCTGTGTTAATCCCAGGATCTACGATTTCTGGATACACACAAGCTCCTGGCGATGACACGTTGCAGATCACAGGCCAGGTAATGATCGATGTATTAGCCAATGACGTTGTGAAATTGCGCAATGCAAGCTCAAACGGTATTGACATGACTCCAAACACAGTTGGAATTGCATTCCCTGTAACTGTAGCTACAATGAATATTCATTGTTTGAAAACTGCTGCAATATAGTATCTAAGGTTCGATGCCACCTTTCAAAAGGCATCAATGTCATATGATTGTGATATAAGACTCATATGACAATCATATACCCTGTTACTTCAAGTCTTCAGGAATGTTCTTCCCGTATGTTCGATCCAATATAACGCGATAAAGACCATCCAGTCGGTTGTGCATAGCGTCAAACTTTCTATTAACAACCCGCATTTCCTCTCTAAACTCTCTCTTGAACTCTTTCTGATCCTGTTCTAAAAGGTCTACTCTTTTATGCGTATCCTTAAGCATAAACTTAAGCATCCCATACATAGAGCCAACGACAGTTGCGACCCCTGCGATAAATTGTAGATCCATGATTTTCTCCTTTTCACATGCACATGTGACAGAATTATACTATAAACCCAGCATCATGTCTATATCAACACGCGCTTTCTCTCTCAGCCGTTTCTATAGCTTCACACAACGCGAAGTAGATTAACTGTAGAAGTGGAATGGTTAAAGCAGATATCTTCCTATAATGATATCCCCCTGCTTGCCTTTTTCATCACTATCCTTTATGCTAGAGGTAGAGATGGAGGAGTTTATGAGTAAAAATACAGTTCGAATCAGTTTTGACGTCCCACAAGAAGAGCATATTATGTATAAAATGGAATGTGTAAAAACAAGAAAACCTATTAAGGATTTTATGCATAACTTGGTAGTGATTGGTATGAGGGAATACCAGAAGGAAAAACTCAATGAAAAACTGACACATTCAATCCAACAAGCAAAAGAAGGAAAAGGGCGCGTGATAAGCACGGCCGAGCTAGATCAGATGGTCAAAGATGCAGAGTGATGAGTTTGATCTTAAATACACGCCAAATGCAGAGCACGATTTAACAGAATTAATATCCGCTAAAGATAAAAAATCTGCTATGCAGGCTGTTGTGAAAAGCTTAAAATTAATGGCAAGCAACCTTAAACATCCCTCTTTGAATACACACAAGTATAATGAAATAAAAGGACCTAAAGGCGAAGATGTTTTTGAATCCTATGCTCAAAATAACACACCAGGAGCTTATCGGATTTTTTGGTTTTACGGCCCAAGAAAAAAAGAAATAACAATCATCGCCATAACCCCACACCCTT
>Ga0105092_10001942_pt1 | contig 10969 bp, 10 predicted proteins | sample PPLLak2March2015_FD_87021 | JGI IMG/M metagenome (GOLD analysis project Ga0105092, IMG submission 87021) | Freshwater sediment microbial communities from Prairie Pothole Lake near Jamestown, North Dakota, USA - PPLs Lake P7 Core (1) Depth... | ecosystem: Environmental > Aquatic > Freshwater >... | reverse complement strand
TCTGGCTTCTGTCCACTGACCGATAAACATACCCATCCAACCTGTTATAATAACCGCGCAGTCATTTGACTGCAATTCAAAGGAGATTAAACCTCGCGAAGGTTTTGTTTTTATGACAGATCAACCTTATATTGTCGGTATTCGTTTTCAACGAGTTGGCAAGATTTACCACTTCGATGCTTCGAATTCGAAGGACCTGCAGCCCGGCGACTTTGCAGTCGTGGAAACAACACGTGGACGGCAGTTGGGACAGGTCGTTCAAATCGTTGAAGATCCACAACCACCACCGGATGGGAGTTGGAAATCGATTCAGCGTCGAGCGACACCTCAGGACCTTGTTCTACGCCAGACCTGGCAGCAAAAAGAGCTCGAAGCCATGATCGACTGCCGGGCAAAGGCAGCTGAGATAGGTGTTTCTGGAGTAAAGATTGTCGCAGCAGAGTTCAGCTTTGACGGCGCCCGGCTGGCTTTCCTTTACAGCACAGAAACAGAAGAAAAAATCGATCTGCGTTCTTTACGAAAGCAGATGCAGCGAATCTACCCGCAAACTCAGGTGGAGATGCACCAAATTGGACCCAGGGATATAGCCAAGGTATTGGGCGGGATGGGTGCATGCGGTCTGGAATCGCGCTGCTGCTCGATGTTCCTGACTGAGTTCAGCCCGGTCTCAATTAAGATGGCGAAAGAACAGGGGATCTCGCTCACACCAACAGAAATCACCGGAATGTGCGGCAGGCTGCGCTGCTGCTTGATCTACGAGTACCAGCAGTACGTCGAAGCTCGCAAGGGCATGCCGAAGCGCGGCAAGCGGGTGGTCACTCCAGATGGTGTTGGAAAGGTGAATGATATTCTGCCCCTCAAAGGCGCAGTGATCGTTTACCTTGAAGAAAAGGGTGTGGTGCAAGAGTTCTTGCAGGCTGATATCCAACCCTGGGATGAGCTGGAAGCACTCAAACAGAAAGCGCAGGCGCCGTGTGACCGTCATGAAAACGGCGGCTGTAATTGTGGAAAAGCCGATAGTGAAGCAAAGAAAGGAGCCTGAGTTATGAATGATTTCTTGAACGAAGCAATGAACTTATTCGAATACACGCGCTCTCTACGCCGGGATTTTCACTGCCATCCGGAAATTGGCTTCCGTGAGGTACGCACGGCATCAGTAGTTGCGAGGGAACTGTCTGCTCTCGGGTTAGAGGTGACCAAGGGGATTGCCGAAACGGGTGTAATCGCCTTACTTGAGGGTGGTCGACCGGGACCAGTTGTCATGCTGAGGTTTGATATGGATGCGCTGCCAATCACAGAGGAAACAGGAGCTGAATACGCTTCCGAAATTCCTGGTGTGATGCACGCTTGCGGTCATGATGCTCATACCGCAGTCGGCCTGACAGTTGCCCGCATGCTTCACAATTATCGCGATCAGTTGGCTGGGACGATCAAGTTCGTCTTTCAACCCGCTGAGGAAGGCCTGGGTGGAGCAGAGAGAATGGTCAAAGAAGGCGTGCTGCAAAACCCAACTCCGGCTGTTGCTTTGGGTCTTCACGTTTGGAATGAAAAGCCTCTTGGTTGGGTAGGGATCGGGTCTGGACCTGTGATGGCTGCCGGTGAGGTTTTTGATATACGGATCAGCGGGAAGGGCGGGCATGGAGCGATTCCACAGCTCGCAGTCGATCCGGTAGCAGCTGCTGCTCAGGTGATCAGTGCGCTGCAGACGATCGTTTCCAGGAATGTGGCGCCATTGGATACTGCTGTGGTGAGTGCATGTTCTATCCACGGCGGTGATGCATTCAATGTCATTCCTCCTCATGTGGATATCAAGGGTACCATCCGCACTTTTAAACCTGAAACCCGAGAGATGGTGATCCGCCGGTTTTATGAAATCATCGATAGTGTCTCTGCAGCCATGGGCTGTAAAGCAGAACGAGAAGTACACCTCATGACTCCAGCCGTTATTAATGATAAAGCGATCGCGGCGAAAGTTCTCAAAGCTGCTCGAGAGCTTCTGCCTGCTGCCACGATCGATACAGAAGACAAGACAATGGGTTCAGAGGATATGGCTTATTTCCTGCGCGAAGTTCCGGGTTGTTTCTTCTTTGTAGGATCAGCGAATGCGGAAACAGGCAAGAATGCTCCACACCACCATCCAAAATTTGATATTGACGAGGACGTTTTACCAAAGGCTGCAGCGCTGATGGCATCAGCAGCCGTGGAATGCCTGAATACATGAATGTAATACCAAAGTTTAGCCACCCGCCCGAGCGGGTGGTTTCTTTAGTCCCATCGCTCACCGAAAGCATGTTTGATCTGGGTTTGGGTTCTACTTTAGTCGGCATCACCGATTATTGTGTTTACCCAAGCCCAGATGTCGATTCTTTACCGAGACTTGGCGGGCCAAAAAATCCACGCGTGGAGGATATTGTCTCGTTAAAACCTCAGCTTGTGCTAGCAAACCAGGAAGAAAATACACCCGCCGTTGTTGAAGCCCTGCAGGATGCAGGTATCGATGTATGGGTTTCCTTCCCGAAGACTGCTCGAGAAGCTGTTGAGACACTCTGGGAACTGGTAGAAATATTCCGTAATCTCCAGGCTGGATTCCGGATCCATACCCTGGAATATTCGTTGGAATGGGCAGAACGAGCCTTGGAAACAATAAACCCAATGCGTACATTCTGCCCAATCTGGCAGGATATCGCAGGTGACGGCACCCGATGGTGGATGGTTTTCAACAGAAGTACATATGCACATGATGTTCTTCGATTAGCAGGGGGATTGAATATTTTTGCCGGGCGTGAACGGCGCTACCCTTTAGATGCTGACCTGGGAAGAATTGAGCCCCAATCGCTCGGCGACCGGGATGTACGCTACCCGCGGATTACCCTTGAGGAGATCTTTCAGCTAGAACCAGAAGTAATCCTTTTACCTTCCGAGCCTTTCCCCTATGACGAAAGCCACCTGGAAATCCTGCGCGAACAATTTGCTGGTACTCCGGCCGTTGAGAAGGACCAAGTCTACAGGATCGATGGGAGCCTGATCACCTGGCACGGAACGAGGTTAGCAAAAGCGCTGCGAGAGCTCCCCGTGATTTTTCAGGGATAGTCCCTGTCCAAATCCCTCAATATATCCTGTTCAGCTTGCACCAATATATCTTCAACCGACCAGCCTTCGTATAAGAGACGCTGTAGAGCTGTGTTGAGCGAGCTGGAATAACGGTCCATCACTGGATCGACCGGATAAGCTGTACTGCCTTCAAAAACCGACCTGATTTTCTGGATGAAAGGATCGGGGATATCGAGGCTGTTGTGCACCGGAATCTGCCCGGCTTGAAGAAAGATCGTCTGAGCCTGGGGAGATATCAGGAACTTTAAGAAATCAAGCGAAGCGGTTTGCGAAGTATTCAGCTTTATAGGATTGAGGTAAGCATTATCCGTCTGCACAAACCCCGACAGGTGCCGTCCATCAACTGCAGGCCAGGGATCGATCGATAGTTTTTCCTCGCCAAGACTCTCCCGGATCCGGTTCAAGTTCCAGGTACCGTCGAAAAGAATCCCAGTGTTTCCTTCCAGGAAAGCGTGCAAATCATCGTCACTATTGAATGCCAGTGGTCCAAATTCGGCGAGCTCCTTGATCAGGCTTAGCCAGGCTGCACCCCGATTGTTAGCCAATTCTGGATGCCCTTCTTGATCCATAAGTTCAGAGCCCAATCCAAAAAGGTGCCCGCCGGTAAAAAAGAATCCACCATCCAGATAGACAGAAGTTTTCTTATCAGATGCAGCAGCCGATAACACCTTCAGTTCCTCGAAGGTTGCCGGGGCACTCTTGAATACTGAAGCGTTCCTGTACATTACGACTCCGCTCATCACTAACGGAACACCGATCAGACTGTCCTCCCAGGAGACACTGCTGATTGCCGCCGGTTGAAGGTCCACCTGCATTTCACTCCTGAGGAAAGGGGACGTATTGGCTGCAAGGCCTGAGAGAAAAAGCTCTCCACCGATCGAACCCGGTGCGATCAGAATTTCGGGACCTCCGCCGTTTTCAACTGCGGTTCGGTACGCTGCTGATATCTGATTGAAAGGGATAAATTGGATCTCGAAACTCATCTGGGGGTGAGTGTTTTGAAAAACATCGACCGCCTGCTGCAAGCGTTCGAAAATGGCACCTTCCCAGGAAGTCCAGATATGAATTGTTCCAGGTTCGGTAAGAGCAGAGGACTGGCGATACTCAGCATTTTGAAGGGTCGGAGCAGCCACCGTTCCGGGTGAGGTGCAAGAGACCAGGCTCAATAAGATAACGACAATAGAGAGGAGATATTTCATTGCGCGGAAATTATACTCGAAGGAGGACTTGCGTTTAAACAACGAACCAATCTTGACATTTCTTACTATAGTGATAGAATTTACTTCAGTAAATCAATTAATCCGATTAATACGAAAAAAGCATGCCAAGATTTAAATCTCAGTACGAGTTTATCCAGTATCTCGCCTCCGCGAACGGAGATGAGAACAGTCTGCCTTCCCTGGCAGAATTAAGTACCCAGCTCGACGTCAGTGTAGCTCGCCTTCGAGAGCAGCTTGAAGTGGCCAAGGCTCTTGGGTTCGTAGATGTCAGGCCGAGGACAGGTATTCGCCGGCTCCCATACAGTTTCTTGCCGGCGGTCAGCAAAAGCCTGGAGTACAGTGTCCAGGTAGAGCCGGGCAGTTTCGAAGCTTTTCACGATTTACGCAATCACATCGAAGCCGCATATTGGGATCAGGCGGTGCGAAACCTGACTCAAGAAGACCTGGATGAACTCAGGACATTGATGGAGCGTGCCTGGGAAAAACTGAAGGGTAATCCCATTCAAATCCCGCATGCTGAACACCGGGATCTGCATCTCCGTCTCTATAAACGGTTGGATAACCCGTTTGTGCTTGGGCTCCTGGAAGCGTATTGGGATGCCTACGAGAAGGTAGGTCTGAACCTGTATGCAGATTACCATTATTTGCAAGAAGTGTGGAGCTACCATCAGATGATGATAGATGCGATCTGCCTGGGTGATTACGAAATGGGCTGCAAAGCTCTACTTGACCATAAAGACCTGCTCTATTTCCGGCCTGACTTGAACCTGGGAACAAAGCGTTCTTCATAACCGCTTGTATAAAAAGAAGGAATACGATATCAAAGGAGTGGCAATGGATCTCTCACAAACGATCCTCGAATCTGAATCAAAACAGAACAGCAAGATGGTAGTGAATGACTTTACTATCACTGTCGCTACAGTGAATGGTTCAGGCAGTCAGACCTCAAACATCACTATCATGCGCTCACTATTAAAAATGGGGATTCCTGTTTCAGGCAAGAACCTTTTCCCCTCGAACATTCAGGGGTTACCTACCTGGTATACCATCCGTGTCAATAAAGACGGGTACACAGCTCGCAGCGAAACGAATCATATCGTGATCGCGATGAACCCCGAGAGCTTTGTGAAAGATGTCGAAGGCATTATACCGGGAGGCGTACTTTATTACGCAGACAATATCAAGTTCCCCATCAATCGAGATGACATTACCGTTTATGCCATGCCGGTACAATCGTTGGTGCGCGAGTCTGAAGTACCTACAAACCTGAGAGATTACATCGCAAACATGGTATATGTGGGCATCCTTGCTCAGATGATCGGTATTGAGCTGGATTCAATCTACCAGGCATTGCAATTTCATTTCAAAGGCAAGCAGAAACCCATCGATATGAATTACGAGATGGTTAAAAAAGCAGCAAAATGGGCAGCAGAAAACCTGGCGAAGTCTGATCCCTACCAGGTTAAGACGATGGAAGCTGCAAAAAACTGCATGATGATTGACGGGAATACCGCCGCAGCCCTGGGAGCCTTATTCGGCGGTGTCCAGTTCGCTGCCTGGTATCCGATTACGCCTGCATCGAGCCTGGCAGAGGCGCTGTTGGAATACGCCCCGGAGCTGCGGAAAGATCCTGAAACGGGTAAGAATACCTTCGCAATTATCCAGGCAGAAGATGAGCTGGCCGCGATCGGTATGGCTGTAGGCGCTGGATGGGCAGGATTACGCGCGATGACATCCTCGTCTGGTCCGGGCATCTCGTTAATGGCGGAATATATAGGCCTGGCTTATTACAGTGAAGTCCCGGTAGTCATTTGGGATGTCCAGCGAGTTGGCCCTTCGACAGGACTGCCTACCCGGACGGCTCAGGCTGACTTGACTTTTATCAATTTCATCAGTCACGGTGACACCGAGCATGTAATTCTGCTGCCAGGTACGATCAAGGAATGCTTTGAGTATGGCTGGAAATCCTTTGATATTGCCGAACGCCTGCAAACTCCCGTGTTCGTGCTGCTCGACCTGGATTTCGGAATGAACAACTGGATGACATCGCCGTTTGACTACCCGGATGGACCTATGGACCGAGGCAAAGTCCTTTGGGAGGGCGATCTGAACCAGTTGGACAATCATTTCGCCCGATATAAAGATGTTGACGGAGACGGCATAACTTACCGGACGGTGCTGGGTAACCGCCATCCGAATGCAGCGTACTTCACGAGAGGAACCGGGCACGATGAGTATGCCCGTTATACCGAGGATCATCAAGTCTATGAAGAGATGATGAACCGACTGCGGCTCAAGTTCCAGACTGCCCGTAAGGTCGTTCCACCCCCGGTCATAGAAAAAATGGATGGCGCCGATTTTGGAATCATTGCCTACGGTTCCACCGAACCTGTGATTGTAGAGACACGGGACCGGTTCCTGGACAAGGGCATCAAAACCGATTATATGCGTTTGCGGGCATTACCTTTCTCAAAGGAAGTGGCAGAATTTATCCGCAGCCACGACCGCACATATGTGGTCGAAATCAACCGGGACGGGCAGATGCACCAACTTTTGAGCCTCGATGTTCCCGATAAAGCCGCCAGTTTGAAATCGATTGCGCATTTAGACGGCCTTCCGCTGACCGCCACCTGGGTGGAAAGCGCTATCCTGGCCGAGGAGGAAAAGTTATCATGACGGAACAAACCGCTGTCAGACCCCAACGAGGCCAGGTCAACCTGGTCGGATTGACGAAGACCGATTATAAAGGTTCTGCGAGCACCTTATGCCAGGGATGCGGCCATAATTCTATCGCCAGTCAGATTATCACCGCTTGTTACGAACTCAGTATCGTTCCTGAGAAACTCGTCAAATTCAGCGGGATCGGCTGCTCGAGCAAGAGCCCGACTTACTTCCTCAACCGTTCGTTTGGCTTCAACGGGTTACATGGAAGGATGCCTTCACTGGCTACCGGTGCTATCTTTGGCGACCATACCTTGAAAGCACTCGGTGTGAGCGGTGATGGTGACACTGCCAGCATCGGCCTGGGTCAATTCAAGCACCTGGTCCGCCGGAACGCGCCCATGGTTTACATCGTCGAGAACAACGGTGTTTACGGATTGACGAAGGGGCAGTTCTCGGCAACTGCAGATATGGGATTGTCTTTAAAGAAGCACGGCCGAAATCCCTACATGCCGATTGACATTGCCTGGGAGGCATTGGTCAGTAATGCTACATTTGTTGCCCGATCCTTCGCGGGTGACCCCAAGCAGGTCAAAGAGCTGATCAAGGCTGCTCTCTCACATCACGGGATTGCTGTATTGGATATCATTAGCCCATGTGTTACCTTCAACAACGAAGACCAGGCGACTCACTCGTATGCATGGGGTAAAGAACATGAGGTTGCCCTGCATGACCTGGCCTACGTGCCGCCATCTGAAGAGATCATGATCGAATATGAGAGCGGCGAGATCAAAGAGGTCACCATGCACGACGGCTCGATGGTTGTGTTCAAGAAAGTGGAGCGTGAATACGATCCTACCAACCGTGGTGAGGCTTTCCGGGCGTTGGAGGAAGCCAACACCAAGGAGTGGCTGCTGACGGGATTGCTGTACATCGATGAAGGACATCCTTCTCTGATCGATCTCTACAATTTGCCCGAGTATGCTCTCAACCGCACACCGGAGAACAAACTGCGGCCGTCGAAAGAAACATTGGATGCGTTGAATAAAACTTTCTGAGTACCAGTAGTCAGAAATCAGTAGTCAGTAAACAGAAAAAGAAGGGACTTTGGAGGATTTTCACAAAGTCCCTTCTTTTTTGCTTTAAGGTTTTATTTATCAATGACAGCTACTCGGATGCGGCGGTTTTTTGTGGGATCATATCCATCACAGAAGCGGGTGGCTTTTATTCCCAATTCATCAAGACGATCTTCTATGAAACGGGTTGGGTGGCTGCCGGGGAGCAAACCTTTCATCGGGTCAGGCAAACCTTCCATGTAGTTTGCAATCAAGAGCTTCCCACCGGGTTTGAGAAACTTCTCTAGCAAGCGACCGATATACATTCGCTCGTAATCCCCCGGGACATACACAAGCTCTGTCCGGACGAAATTAAAACGATGCGGAGGGTTCCAATAAAATGCATTTCCCCGGAAAAAATGGTCTGCATACTGCGGAAAGCGCTTTTTGGCCAGCTCGAGCAGCTTCAGAGAGATGTCGAGACCATAAGGTTCGATTTGTAAACCTCGTTCTGTTGTCCACCGCAGAATACATTCGAGCAGGTAGCCGTTCGCACAGCCAATATCCAGGAATGAGCCTGAATGGTCGATGCAGTCGGCCACCGGTTTTCGCAGCGATATCCAGCGCTCTTCCGGTCCTGACATACCAGATTGCCGCCAGGGCTCTTCGTGTTGTATGTAGGCGGTTTCAAGGATGATTTGAGTATTTGCAAACCATGATTCCAGTTCTGTTTCGTTCATAGCTAGCTATCCTACGATTTGACCAGGTTTTCTTTTTGCAGCCGGGTGAAGCCTTTCTCGGTGAGCGCTGACAGCTCTGAAAACAATTGGTTGTCCACGTTCTTGAAGTTAAAACATGATTTTCCTTGCATGCGTTTCTATAATTCGGGAGATATGCCTTCCAGTAAATCTGGGAACATATAGACCGGCATGAGATAGTAGCTGACATAATTTTTCTTCACCTGGGCAGAACCAAAGAAGAGGTTCTGCTTAAACTGCGGCAAGTAGCCTCCTTCGAGATAATAAGTCTCCGCCGTATCGCTTTTAACGTCGAAGTATTTTTCGTAGTCTTTTAAGATGCTTTTAAGGCCATCAAACACAATCTGGAACTGATTTTCGTTTGGCATTCTATTTCCCACCTTCTTTTTGATGATAATGCTGAAATATATCATATTCCGCAAAAAATCAAACCTCTTGTATAGACATATGGTATGATATTTATACGGTTAATGGTAAGGGGAGAAGAGTGAAGATGAGCAGTTCTCGTACCAAATTCGGGACAAGAATATACAAGGTGAGTAGAAGCATTTTTCGGCTGGTAATTGCTTTAACCTGGATATTCTTTGCATTGATACCCATGCAGAAGGAAGCTATCGCACAGGGGGAGAGCGGCGCGGTGTATGTGATGGAGGTGGAGGGCATTATCAACCCACCTTTAGCTGATTATGTATTACGGGTATTGGAAGATGCTGCGGAAGATGAAGCAGCCCTGGTGGTGATGGTAATGGATACGCCAGGTGGTCTGGATACTTCGATGAGACAGATCAACCAGGCAATCCTCTCATCGCCTATCCCGGTTGCAGTTTATGTGGCTCCGGCAGGGGCAAGGGCAGCATCTGCGGGGTTATTCATTTTGATGGCATCCCATATTGCAGCGATGGCTCCGGGTACAAACACCGGCGCTGCTCACCCGGTAGCTTTAGGAGGCGGAGAGGTAGATGAAACTTCGGTTGCGAAGGCTGAAAACGATGCCGCTGCGACGATCCGGGCACTGGCCAATGAGAAAGGGCGGAACGCTGATTGGGCTGAGCAGGCGGTTCGAGAGAGCGTCTCGGTAACAGCAGATGAAGCTCTGGAACTCGGCGTGATCGATGTGATTGCCGCCAACCTGGATGAGCTGCTGTTTGAGATAGATGGGTGGGTGGTTGAGACGGTATCCGGCTCTGTAGAGCTCGATGTAGCCAATGCACCGAGGGTGTCTAGCCCCATGAATTTCGCTGAAAAATTCCTGCATCAGATCAGCGATCCAAACATTGCCTTTCTCCTGTTGAGCATTGGCAGCATTGCATTGATTGCTGAATTGTATAACCCGGGGATGTTGATCCCTGGTGTTTCGGGTGTAATCTCCCTGCTGCTTGCATTTACTGCGCTGGGAAACTTACCTACAAATTGGGCAGGGGTTGCTTTTGTTGGGTTAGCTATCATCTTATTCATCGCAGAGCTGAATACCGATGGCACGGGTTTTCTTGGCATTGCTTCCATCGTCTCGTTGATCCTGGGTGGTTTGATCCTGTACCGTCCGTTTGAAGTCACATCTCCTGTGCTGCCCGTGATCCAGGTCAACCCTTGGGTCCTTGGAGGGACCGGGGCAGTCATGGGATTCGTGCTTCTTTTCCTCGTCACTCAGTTGGTCCGTGTACGACGGTCTCCGGTGCTCACCGGTAAAGAAAGCTATGCTGGGAGAGAGGCGGTTGTACGCAAGGATTTGAATCCAAAGGGCATCGTTCATTTTGAGGGTCAGACCTGGCAGGCAAGTCTTGCCTCCGGTGGAACCGTTCAAGCCGGGCAAAGAGTCCGCATTGTGGAGCTCAAGGGTCTTATGTTAATCGTCGAGCCTTTACCAGGAACCAAGGGGGTTTCCGTAGGTGAAGAGCAAAGGAAGATTGAAGGCTGATTTTTCTCTTTTGAAAGGGGTAATAGAAAATGGATCCTGTATCTCTCATCATACTTATTCTGGTTTTCATCGGATTTTTTACGGTACTCTCCCTGGCAGTCAAGATCGTCCCTGAATACCAAAGATTGGTGGTATTCAGGCTTGGACGCGCTTTAGGAGCGAAAGGTCCCGGACTTCTGCTGCTGATCCCATTCGTGGATAAAGGGGTGCGGGTAGACTTGCGCGAACGTTTCTTTGACGTCGAACCGC
>Ga0105092_10001941_pt1 | contig 10971 bp, 8 predicted proteins | sample PPLLak2March2015_FD_87021 | JGI IMG/M metagenome (GOLD analysis project Ga0105092, IMG submission 87021) | Freshwater sediment microbial communities from Prairie Pothole Lake near Jamestown, North Dakota, USA - PPLs Lake P7 Core (1) Depth... | ecosystem: Environmental > Aquatic > Freshwater >... | reverse complement strand
TATGATTTATGGCCAGGCAGAATTTTTCGGCTCAGCCTGACCGTGCATAACTGCTCCCGGCTGAAATCATATCCCAGTCGTTTGAATTCCTGCCGAACAAAGCCGTAATCAAAAGCAACATTATGAGCCACAAATACGGTATTCTCCGTAATTTCAACCAGTTGACGCACCACTTCATAAAATTTCGAAGCATTGTCAACCATTTCATTGATAATACCTGTAATCTGACTGATATAATAAGGGATTTTACATTCGGGATTGATCAGTGTAGAATACTCAGAAACTACACTTTTCCCGTCATGAACCAGTACAGCAATTTCGGTAATTTTATCGATCCTTGGATTTCCGCCGGTGGTCTCGATGTCAATTATGGCATACATAACACCGGTAAAAGTAATGCGTTTTGCCTGACAAGATTCAGCAGGTTATTAACAATTTTAGGGGCTTAGGGGCTTAATCTCATCTCTCATCTGTCTCAGACTGCAGAACTTCTAAAGTCCCCTTGCGGCAAATATGGATCTGATGGTGCGGAAAATAAGTTTTACATCGGTAAGGATAGACCAGTTTTCAACATAATCCCTGTCGAGTCGCATCCATTGATCAAATGTTACGCTGTTGCGGGAGGGTTGAACCTGCCATGAACAGGATATGCCTGGTTTTACGCTCATTCGTTTCAGATGCCATTCTTCCTGGGCGGTAACTTCATTGGGCAGCATAGGCCGTGGACCGATCAGTGACATTTCACCCCTGATCACATTGAGCAGCTGTGGAATCTCATCCAACCCGGTTCTTCTTAAAAACCGTCCAACCTTTGTGATCCGGGGATCGTTCTTAATTTTAAAAGCAGGCCCGTCACTTTCGTTGAATTCCATCAGGGCGGCCTTTAACTTTTCAGCATTGATGACCATGGTCCTGAACTTATAGATATAAAATTTCCTCCCGCGGATACCTACCCGCAGTTGTTTAAAAATCACGGGTCCTCTCGAGGTAGTCTTAATTACAAGTGCAACCAAGGCCAAAAAGGGCGACAGGATTAAAAGTGCTATGGAAGCAAGGATCACTTCCATGCCGGTTTTCAATGTATATGACAGCCTGTTTCTGGGCGTGGTTTCCAAAGTATTGAACGGAAGTGTTCCAATGTAGGTTAGAGAAGGAGAAAGCAATCCTGAATTATCAACTGAAGGCAAGGCCAGCAGTGTCACTCCAAACTGGCGGCAGATCTCCGATAGTTCTTTCAGATATCCCTCCGGTAAAGAAGATACGCAGCAGACAATCTCATCTACGATATCATGCCGGAGCAAACTTCTGATGTTGGCTTTAATGGAATACACCCGAGACCTGTACTGGAATTGCGCCTTAATGGCAGCCGAATCAGTGAGGATATAAATGATCTGAAATCCCCATTCCTTGTGATAATTGATTTTTTCAATGATACCAAGGTTATCATCATCCACGATGATCATAATCTTATGCATGTTTCGAATGGAGCTGCCCGATACACCGGTGAATTTTGCCGGCCGGATTTTGTTTTCAGTATGTACCATAACCTGGTTAGTTTAGTACCTATATTACTGTCAATGAAACAAAATGTTGAATAACTTTTATGAAGCGGCTTAAATGAGTGACGAGATTTAAAAATCAGCCTGTAAACTGTCGTTTGATCCTTCGCTGCCCATCAGATGCAGTAATGGTCTTGGAAGTATGACAATAGTCAGTTTCAAGGCATACTTTATCAAATACTTTTACAAAAGTGAGTTACCATATCAGTGATCTGAAAAATATTCTTAAGTTTGCTTTTGTTTTTCTCAAAAAATACCGATCCGAACCCAACCCATTTTTTATCAACCGATGAAATGTAAATGCCAGGCGGAAAATTGATTAGCACCCTTAATATTCATAAATCAATACTTGAATCCAAATAAGATATGGCGGAATTTTTTATGAGAAAGAACGAGTCTTTGGAAGAAATGGTAACCCGAAGAAATAAGAGGTTAAAAGGTCTTTTTTCCAGATTTGGCATAAATGTGCGTTTGGTAGGCGATGACAACAAGCCTGCAGTAATTAAAGATGAGCAAATTGTTCTGTCATGTTATGTGAAAAACTTCGATCTCCATTTCACCAAAGAACCCTTTAGTGATGAAATTATCAAGACCGTTAAGCTGAAACAGGAACCCGAAATTACAAAATTCGAATTGCTGGAAGTTCTGGAACTTTGCGTTCATCGTCCTGTCTTTAAAGTGAAGCTGGAATCCAGCGATTTATACCTTGTAGGATATAACTATTTGAACTCGGAAGATGCAGTTGGCCGTTACCCTGTTTTTGCAAAACATAAACCCAAGGTTTATTTCGATTATGAATATGCCCAAAGTGTCGCTGAAAATTTACGAACCGACGGATATAGTGTTACTATAGAATGAAAAAGGAAAATGATTTAAAAAACCTGCAGCTTTGTTGCAGGTTTTTTTTATTTTTCCAACAAGATTTCACGGAACCTGTTTACCAAGTTAGAAAACATGCCATACACAAACGGGTCGGAATTTGAAGAAAGACAATTTATTGATTTCATATACAATCAGTTAATTGACGGTTTTGTCTACCTGACTACCGATAAAGCAATTAATTGGGATCATATTCCCTCCACTGATAAAAAGATAAAAAAGCTGTCTCAATGCTTTTTTATTCGAGATTTGAATGAAGCCCTGATTCAGCATTATAGGGGAAACCGGGAAACAATTACAGGACTCAACCTGAAATCCTATTTTGGGAAATACTTCGATTACAATGCTGAAGCTTGGAACAGGCTGATCCTAGAAGGAAATGTATTTTCCGAGTTCCTGATTCAGCGGAAAGACAGCTCTGAACTGTGGGTTGAAGCAAATTTCAAACTGGTCAGGGACAAAGAAGGCAGAACCGTCGGCATTCTTGGAATACAGCGGGACATTACATCAGGCAAAAAAGCACTGCGGGAGCGAGAAGAATCTGAGCAAAGGATGAAAAAATTAGCCCGTGTTGCTTTTCAGGGCATTGTAATTATTCGTTCGGGTGAAATAGCCGACGTAAACGATGCCATGCTAAAGCTCACAGGGTACAGCCGGGATGAAATGTTGGACAAAAATACGCTGCATAGGTGCATCCCTCCTGCCATACACAAAAGACTTTTCAGGAACGAATGGAAGGAATGTTCTGATATCCTTGAAACGGTGCTCATCACCAGGGACGGAGCTTCGCTGTTCGTGGAAATTGAAATGCAGATAGTAATATATCATAACGAATCCCTGCATGTTTTGGGATTCCGCAACATATCCAATCGCAAAAAAATTGAAGAGGAAATTGCAAAACTTTCCATTGCACTCGATCAGAGTGCTAATGAAGTGATCATTACGCGTAAAAACGGGGAAATAGAATATGTCAACAAATCCTTTACTTCAGTAACCGGGTATTCTGCAGCCGAAGTAATCGGAAAAACTCCGCGTGTACTAAAATCGGGTATGCATTCACCTGCATTTTATCAAAGTCTGTGGAAATCGTTAAGCAAGGGCAAACAATGGATCGGAGAATTTCAAAACCGCAAAAAGAATGGTGAATTGTACTGGGAATCCGCAACCATCACGCCCATTATCAATGAAAAGAAAGATATCGTCCGTTTTATTGCAATTAAAGAGGATATCTCTATGCGGAAAAGAGCCGAACAATCCCTGGTAGAAAGCGAAGAGAAATACAGGTCCATGGTTTCCAATATTCCCGGTGTTGTATACCGCTGTGCTTTTGATGATAGCTGGACAGTATATTACATAACAGAGGCGATCGAGAACCTGGCCGGTTATGGGGCAGTTGAACTTCATGGTAACCGGAAGAAAACCTTTGCAGGCCTTATACATCCCGATGACAGGGAAATGGTAACCGAAGCCATTCTGTCGAAAATTCAGCGATTTCAGCAATTCAACATTGAATACAGGATCATCACAAAAAACAATACGGTAAAATGGGTATCCAATAGCGGACGTCCGGTTTTTAATGCGGATAATACGGTAAAATGGCTCGATGGATTCCTGTTTGATATCACTGAACGGGTTGCTGTACTTGAAGAACTTAAAAAGGCAAAGGTGCTGGCCGAGGAAGCCAACCAGGCAAAAAGTGAATTCCTGGCCAATATCAGTCATGAAATCAGAACACCATTGAATTCAGTGCTAGGATTCACCGAATTGCTGGAGGGATTTTCAAATGATTCCACCCAGGTCAAATATCTGAACAGCATCAAAGCCAGTGGAAAGAATCTGATGATGCTGATCAATGACTTGCTCGATCTTTCAAAGATTGAAGCCGGTAAAATGACCCTTCATTTCTCCTACTTTGATATCCGTCGGTTGCTGGATGAAATCAGGAACGTCTTTTCATTGCGTGTTACAATTAAGGGAATTGGATATGTGGAGCAATTGGATAAAAACTTTCCTGCTGAGATTAAATTTGATGAGATCAGGCTTCGACAAATTTTAATCAACCTGTTAGGGAATGCGGTTAAATTTACACACGCGGGTGAAACACGCATTAAAGTGAAAGCATATCGCAAACGCGATAAGTCGGGTAACAAGGTGATGAAGCTTGAAATAAAGGTAATTGACACAGGCATAGGTATTCCAGGCGATTCCTTCAGGCTGATTTTTGAATCATTCCGGCAACATTCACAGCTCAATTCGAGAAAATATGGCGGTACCGGATTAGGTCTGGCCATTACAAAACGGTTGGTGGAAGCCATGAATGGAACCATTAGTCTCGAAAGCACATTGGGAAAGGGAAGTACATTTACCGTAACTTTCCCTGATATTGCCTACACAGAAAGCCCTGCCAGATTTGATGCTGATTTTCTCTACAAAAATCCTTTACTGAAAATCAATTCCGCTTCAGCCTTCGGTAAAAAGGCCGATCAAAAAAAATATACCCGGAAAATCGCCAATGTCATCAATGAGGTGGATTACCAGGAACTCATGCAGCGATTTAATGAAGAACTGGTTGAACAATGGAAGCAATTTGAATCCAAGCAGCCTTTGAAGGAAATCCAGGTATTTGCGCAGGAAATTATAAGCCTCGGCAAAAATTATAAGTTGGGAATCATTCTGGATTATGGCGAGCAATTGCTTTCCACAATTGAAAATTTCGATATTGAAGAAATGCGGCTGAAGCTCGATTATTTTCCCGATTTAATGAAACAACTGAAAAAAATTGGCCATGAAAGCAAATGAACAATGTATACTGATTGTGGATGATGTTCCAAAAAATATTCAGTTATTGGGAAGCATCCTCAAAGAGGAAAATTATGAACTTGAATTTGCGACGAGCGGAAAAGAGGCACTTGATTGGCTGAGTACGAAACCATTTGATTTGGTCCTGCTCGACATCATGATGCCTGAAATGGACGGTTTTGAGGTCTGCAAACGGATTAAGGAAAATCCGGATACAAAAGAAATATCAGTAATATTTCTTACTGCAAAAGCCGATTTTCAAAGTATTATCCAGGGTTTTGAAACCGGTGCGGTGGATTATATAACCAAGCCATATAATCGAAAGGAATTGCTGATGCGGGTTAAAACACACCTCACCATGCAGATGCAAAGAAAACAGCTTGAGTTAAGCACCGCATTTGAAAAAAAAATATTTTCCATTATCGGACACGATCTCAGAAGCCCGATCGGAAACATAAGAACCTATATCGATGCATTTTTACTTGTGCATGATGAAATGGAGGAAAGTACGATTTTGCTGCTGAAGGATCTGTATTTGCTCTCCGATAATGCTTTTAACCTTCTTGAAAACCTGATGAACTGGGCCAAGAGTCAGTCAGGTGGCATTATTTGCCGTCCGCAGCATGAAAATATTCATACACTTATTAAATCGGTGCTCACGTTGTTTGCCATGCAGGCCGACAGTAAGAATATAACCCTTCAATTCTCTGATCAGGAGGAGGTATACGGACTTTTTGATCCGGAACTTATTTCGGTTGTAATCAGAAACCTGGTATCCAATGCCCTGAAGTTCACTCCCCATGGAGGAATTGTGACAGTGAGAGCTTATTCAGTTACCAATCAGCAGGATGAAAAAAGGGCTATCATCGAAATTTCAGATACAGGAACCGGCATGAGTCCTGAAATTATAGACAATTTGCTGAACAAAAGCATCCACTTTACTACATACGGAACCGACAATGAAAAAGGATCCGGATTAGGATTTCAATTATGCAAGGAGTTCATTACCATGAACAAGGGACAAATTATTATTGAAAGTTCACCGGGTGAAGGCAGTACTTTTCAAATCGATCTTCCGGTTCAATGAAAGTTTAGGCATGATATTATTGAAAAACTCGGCCACAGGTAAAAATACACTCTTAAATGCCTGGTCTACTTCATGATCTATATTTCTGTATAATACAGGAAAGGGATTTTCATGAATGCAGGGATATGGAAAATCCACAACCCGCAGCCTTCCTGAATGGCTGAATTTCTCGCCAAATGCAAGCCTGATCCCATTCAGGGGAATAACTGAATCATTTTTCAGGGCCGTGATCAAAAGATTGGAAAAATAGGGTTGAAATGATCTTTCCCGCTCCCTGTCATATTTACCATAGCCAAGCATCCAGGTAAATGCTTTACCATACCTGTTCTTTTCAAACCATGATTTCATGGCGGTCCTATTCACCGCATTTACGATCATTTCCCTGTAGAAATGCCAGATACTTTCGAAAGCTACATTATCCATAATAAACTTTGAAACTCCATTCATTTGGCTGAAAAGGGAACCACCGGCAAAAAATGCAATTTTTGTGTCAGGCTGAAACTCCTCAGGATCACTCAGCATGAGGACCTGCATCATCATGCAGCTGATTGAATAAGCAAAAATATCTGTTCCGCTTCCTTTTTCAAATAGCAAATGTAAACCCTCATGGATTTGCTTTTTCAGTTTAATCAGATCACGTGCACTCTGCTAACCTGCCGTGAACAACCGTAGCGGCCTTTCAGTGAGCCGTTGGCTTAATGGCAGATTAACAACAGAAGCCTCCTGAAGTCCGGCATAGGTTTGCCTGCGCATTTGAAGGGGGCCTGCCATCCTACGTGGATCGGTCCATTCGGGCAATCCCCTGTTTATGTGATATGACAGGGGGAACATTATGACTGGGTTTCCTGTTTTTTCTGCCAACAGCATAGCACCCGGCAAATGTTTGAGCCAGTTACGCTCATTAAGTCCATGAAGGTAAAATAGAGCCTTTTTATGTTGGGATTCAGGATTGGGAATGAATACAGGATACCGGAATTCAAAGTTCTCTGCTATACGGTTTTTTTCCATGCTCTCAGGCGGCCATAATTCCTTATTCATTTCCTCCGAAACGAAATCGAAATTTCGGATAATGATATCACTGTCAGGTATATGGATCAGATCGGCTGAAAGGCTAAAGACGTCTTTTAATTTTTGGTAGCACTCAAAGTATTCCATCGAACAGGTGTATTGCTTCAAATGCAAAGTAACAGCTGATTTACCGGCAATGAAAACATATGGTGTTTCATTGCTTATCAAGGGATAAAACACGCCCTTATGGGGTGAAACTTCGAGGGGTGGGGTGAAAAATGGAAAATGAGTTTAACCCCATACAAAAATTACGTACTTTTATTGTCAGAAAACGACGAAATATGTTGCTCTGGGAGAAAGAAATACCGGAATATTTTACTGACAAGAGGAACATCGTCAGTTTTGTATTGTTTACCGCGATATTTGCCGTTATATTCATTAATATTTACGCCCCGTTTGGCGTAGACAGGTGGTTAGACGTAACCGATTTTCAGCTGTTTTTTTATTCGAGTGCTGTCATTCTTATTGGAATGCTTGTTATTGCCGTGAGCAGGCTGCTGATGTATCTGCTTTCGCGGAAAAAGCCCATCCGTTACGGAGAATATGCACTCTGGATCATCGCGGAAATCCTCTCCATGGCTTTGGTTTATGCGCTTATCCAGCGATTTTTCCTTCACGGTCAAAAAGATTTTATGGTGATTTTGCGGAACACTGTACGAATTACGGCCTTTATTATCTTGCTTCCTTATGCTATCTACTGGTTATATTTATCTTTCAGGGATAAATATACCTTGCTTGAAAAATTGAACCTGGCACGAAATGGAAATTCAGAAGATGTAATCGAGCGAAAACAGGTCGGAACATGGTCCATGATTCCTTTTCGGGATGAAAAGGGTGTCCTTCGCTTTTCAGTTAAGCGTGAAGATCTGCTTTACCTGGAGGCTGCCGACAATTATATTCTTATTCATTATCTGGACGGAAACAGGCAATTGAAATACATGATCAGAACGACGCTAAAACGCGTTGAACAGGAATACCCTGCGAAAAACCTCGTGAGATGTCACCGGTCGTTCATAATTAATATTGATCATGTGAGGACCATCCGTAAAGAAAAAGATGGCCTGATCATTAATTTTGAATCACCGGTTAACATTACGGTTCCTATCTCGAAAACCTACCTTGATGTATTTATCAGAAAATTATCGAATACAATAAATCCCGGAGAATAAAAATTCTACCCAAAACTATGACTTTACCAGAAAAACAAATCCTTATAGCCGATATCCAATACCTGATTTCGAGGTCACTGACTGAATTATTGTCTGAAAAATATCATTTTGCTGTGAGGGAAATTGTTACAAACCGGAAAGACCTGGAACGATCATTAACAGAAGGCCCCCTTTCCTTGCTGATCATCGATGTCAATCATTTTGATTTTGAAGGCCCGGCCGAATTAAAGACCGTCGTTTGTTCCGGTACAACCCCGGTGCTGGTTCTTACCAATTCACTCACACGAGTTGAACTCGCCGGGCTTGATTCAATCGGAATTAAAAACATTCTTTTTAAATCAAGCGGGGAGGCAGAATTATTAACTGCTGTTGAATATACATTGCAAGGCAAAAAATTTTATGGCAGGGAAGTCATGGAAATATTACTTGAAAAGGGCGACTGGAAAAAAGTATTACACGAGAATACTTCCCTGACAGCCGCTGAAATTGAAATCGTCAGGCTTATCGCTGACGGCAAGACAACCAAGGAAATTGCCTCCCGTAAAAATGTCAGTTTTCACACCATCATGACACACCGGAAGAATATCTTCCGTAAAGCCCGGGTTAATAATGCATCCGAATTGGTTATGTATGCCATCAGGGCCGGTATTATCGACACGATAGAATATCAGATCTGACATACCACAAACACGGTACAAAATATACCGTAAAAAAGGGATACAGGATTTGGCGCATATTCCCGATATTTGTACCAGAAGTTATTAATTTTCCGATCTCTGCAATATTAAATGTTGAGACCGGATCCCACAATCGTAAATCGTAAATCGTAAATCGTAAATCCAACATGGCTCTAGAAAACCTACACTTCGATTCCCTGCAATTGCATGCAGGACAAGAACCAGACCCGGCGACAAATTCACGTGCGGTGCCAATCTATCAGACTTCCTCTTATGTTTTCAATGATTCGGAACATGCTGCCCGGCTGTTTGGATTGAAGGAATTCGGTAACATCTACACCCGTATTATGAATCCCACCACGGATGTATTTGAAAAACGCATTGCCGCACTGGAAGGAGGAGTTGCAGCCCTGGCAACTTCTTCGGGCCAGGCATCCCAGTTTATTGCCCTCACGAACATTTTGCAGGCAGGGGATAACCTGGTGTCTACCTCTTATTTATATGGTGGTACTTATAACCAGTTCAAAGTTCAGTTAAAGAGACTCGGAATTCATGTGAAATTTGTGGATGGCGATCAGGCAGCGGATTTTGACAGGCTTGTTGATGACAATACCAAAGCGATTTATCTTGAAACCATCGGGAATCCCAGGTTTAACATTCCTGATTTTGAGGCAATTGCTGAGGTGGCCAAAAAACATGACATTCCGGTGATCGTAGACAATACCGTTGGTGCAGGCGGCTATCTATTCAGGCCACTGGAGCATGGTGCCAACATTGTTGTTGAATCAGCCACCAAATGGATAGGCGGTCATGGCACCAGCATTGGCGGTGTGATCGTAGATGGCGGAAATTTTAATTGGGGGAACGGTAAATTCCCACAATTTACAGAACCTTCCGAAGGTTATCACGGATTAAAATTCTGGGAGGTTTTTGGTACCGACGGCCCTTTTGGCAATATTGCCTTTATTATCCGGGCAAGGGTGGAAGGCTTGCGTGATTATGGCTCGTCACTCAGCCCCTTCAATGCATTTTTGTTCCTGCAGGGACTCGAGACCTTGTCGTTGCGTGTACAACGCCATGTTGACAATGCACTTGAAATTGCACAATGGCTATCCAAACATCCCAGGGTGATCAGTGTGGATTATCCGGGACTACCCGATAGTCCATACCATGCATTGGCTAAAAAATACCTTAAAAACGGTTTTGGCGGAGTGCTTGCATTCACCGTGCAAGGCGGCAAAGAAGCGGCCGATAAGGTGGTGAACAATGTAAAGCTGATCAGCCACCTGGCTAATGTGGGCGATGCGAAAACCCTGATCATTCATCCTGCTTCTACCACGCACGAGCAACTCAGTGAAGCAGAGCAGGTAATCGCAGGGGTTATCCCCGGATCCCTCCGGCTTTCTGTGGGTATTGAGTATATCGACGATATCAAACGGGATCTCGATGAAGCTTTGAAAAGCATTTGAATTGAAAAGAAGGAAACTTCGCTGAGCGTTAACAGCGAAGTTGCAAACTTCGCATGGAATTGAACAGCGAAGACGCAAACTTCGCTGAGCTTTAATGATAAGCATGATTTAACATCTTTTTAGAGAATCTTTTTTACTTCAACTGAACTTATATTTTTGTGAGTTTGTTCTTTTCCTGTACATTAACATGATTTGCATGGCTTTAGGAAAGAAGTTATTGAAAGTCCTGGTAGGTTTGGTCTTGTTTGTTTTGTTGATAAAATT
>Ga0105092_10001940_pt1 | contig 10983 bp, 10 predicted proteins | sample PPLLak2March2015_FD_87021 | JGI IMG/M metagenome (GOLD analysis project Ga0105092, IMG submission 87021) | Freshwater sediment microbial communities from Prairie Pothole Lake near Jamestown, North Dakota, USA - PPLs Lake P7 Core (1) Depth... | ecosystem: Environmental > Aquatic > Freshwater >... | reverse complement strand
GATTTTCAGGCGCGCCAGGACGAAGGAGTTGCTGAATTCACCGACGAGATAAGCCAGGAACGAGGCTGTGATCAGGCGGGGAGTGTTACCGAGAACCGCGTCGTAGGCCTTCTGGTAAGGCCACACGTCGGCAGGAGGCAGTATGCCGGCGACCCAAATGGCGGCCACGGCGGCCAGGTTGCACCCGAAGCCGAGCCAGATGATTCGGCGCGCGCTTCGGTAGCCGTAAACTTCGGTCGCCACGTCGCCGGCAATGTAGCTGAGCGGAAAGATGACGAACCCGGCCGGGAGAAGGTAGCCTCCCAGCCGGATCAACTTCCCGCCAATGACGTTAGACGTGATGAGCGTGGTAACCGAGACAGCTACCAGAAGGACAAACCACGAAGAATAGCCTCGGTTCGGATCGGCCACCGCGACCCGTTCAGCACTGTTCGTCAAACCGTCTGCCGCGCCCCCTCTTTCGAAAACACGCCCTTTTCAAGCTGGTAACGCGTCGACGCGTAAGCCGCGGCGTGAGGATCGTGGGTCACCATCATGATTGTCTTCTTGAATTGTTCGTTCAGGCCTTTCAGCACCTCGAGGACTTCACGAGCCGAGTGGGCATCGAGATCCCCGGTCGGTTCATCGGCCAGCACACAAGTCGGGTCCGTAACGATGGCGCGCGCAATGGCCACGCGTTGCTCCTGCCCGCCCGACAGCTGTCTCGGATAGTGATCCATCCGGTCCGTGAGGCCAACCAATTCCATCGCGGTTGTAACGTGTTCACGCCGCTCCTTCTTGGACAACGATGTCAGCAAGAGAGGGAGTTCGACGTTTTCGAAAGCGGTGAGAACCGGAATGAGATTGAAGTGTTGAAAAACGAAACCGACATGATGGTTCCGCCACGCGGCCAGCTCGTCTTCGCTCATCTCGTTCAGACTCTCGCCCGCCACAATCACCGAGCCTTCGCTCGGCCGATCCACGCCGGCAATGATATTGAGCAGCGTGCTCTTTCCCGAGCCAGAGGGACCCATCAGACAGACGAAGTCGCCCGGGAACACCTGCATGTCAACCCGGTCGAGCGCTCGGACTTCTACGCTGTCCCGCTGGAACACCTTACTCAAGGCCGATATTTCAATAAGTGGTTCGCTCATAGTGCACCGTTCACCGTTATTCCGTTCAGCGTTATTCCGTTCACCGTTATCCCGTTCAGCGTTCTCGGTCCGCCGTTCAAAGCTCCGGTCCTCGCTTTTAACCCGGAACGGTGAACGCTGAACGGTGAACGGTGAACGGTCATTCAATCAGCTTCGCCGTCCTCGTATCCTTGCTGAACGTCACGTTTGCCGTCATTTCCGGTCGGAGATACGAATCCGGTTCGAGCACCTTCACCTTCACCTGGATCGTGGCCTTTTGCCGATTGGCCTCAGGGGCTATTTCGTCTATCTGGCAGCGATACCTGCGGTCAGGAAAGGCTTCGGGCCTCATGATGCATTCCTGATCGTTCGCGATCCGGTTGAAATCGGACTGGCTGATGTCCAGCTCGACTTGGAGATCCATCAGGTCGGCCAGTGAGACAACGGCTGATTTGGCACCCATTTCGCCGGCGAACGACGTCGTCACCATCTCGCCCACCTCGACGATTCTCTGCAGCACCGTTCCGTCGATCGGCGCGCGAATCAGGGTGGCATCGAGCAATGTTCGCGAATACTCGAGATTAGCTCTTGCCCGGTCCGCCTCGGCCCTGGCCGACGAGATCTGTTCGGCCCTCGGCCCCAGTTTCATCAACTCGAAGTTGCGTTCGGCCACTCTCACCGCCGCTTCAGCCATCTCAGTGCGGGAACGGGCGTTGTCCACCTGCTGCTGCGCGATCGCGCCGCTGCCGAGCAGTGTCTGGAGGCGTTTTAACTCGAGGGCGGCGTTAGCGGCATCAACCCGATTGCGGGCCAATTCAGCTTCGGCGCGCTGGACTTCCTCGGCCCGATTCCCCGCTACCAGTTCCGCCAGGCGCGCCTCAGCGGACCGCAAGGCGGCCTCGGCCTGCCCGACCTGGGCCTGATATTCGCGGTCGTCGAGCCGGACCAGCAATTGTCCTTCGCGGACCTTGTCACCCTTTTACACGACAAACCAAGCCACATTCCCAATGAACTTGGAACCGATTAGAATCTTGTGATGCGAAACGATGTAACCCGACGCCTTCAAGACTTCGCCGGTTGTGCTTGACGATTCGGCCGCCTGGCTCTCGGGAGCGGGCGCTGCAGCCGGCTTATCGGCCGATTGGTCCGCAGTCGGCTTCAGGTAACCGGAAATCAGGGCAAACGCCCCCGCTCCAGCGAGAAGGAAGACGAGTGCCAGAATCCAGTTGGTCGCCCCGTTCCTGCGCAAACGGCCCTTTCTCTCCGGGTCTATCCTTAATCCCTTAAGATCCTTTTCCATTGTTTCCTCTTACCAGTTACCAGTTACCAGTTACCAGTTGCCAATTGCTGTAACTCGAGATCTTAGTCGCGCAATACCTCGACCAGCTTGATGCGGGCTGCCCGGCGGGCCGGCAGAATCCCGCCCAGGACTCCCACAATGGCCGCAAACGCCAGTCCTTTCAACAGGATCGTCGGCGTAATTCGGAAGTGGAACAAAACCTCGCTGAACGAGATGAAGTTTGCTGTTCCGGTCGAGAGCCCGTGGAGCGGGAGGGCCATCAGGCAGCCGAGAATTCCCCCTGCGAGGGCGAGAATGACCGACTCGACCAGAAAGGACGAGAGGATACTCCGTCGCTTGAAGCCCAGCGCCCGCAGGGTTCCCACTTCCTTCATTCGACCCATGACCGCCGAGTACATCATGTTCATCGCTGCAAAACAGGACCCGATTCCCATCACCACGGCGATAAACAAACCGAGCGCCTTGATCCCGATAGAGCTGACCATCTGATCTTTGAAATAGGTCTTCTGGTCGAGCGCCTGAAGATTTATCCGCTGGTCATCTTTGATCCTCTTCGTCAGACTTTCTGCCGCCTTCGCGTCATTGGCCCGGACGAGGATCGAGGAATAGATCGGGCGATCCCACTCCTGGGCGACATCTTCGTAGTCGGCCCAGATTTCGGAATCATAGGCGGTTCCGCCCGCCTCCATGAGTCCGACGACCCGCCAGTCACTTCGACCGATGTGAATCGTCTTCCCGATCTGCATGTTCTGGAACCGGTTGGCCAACGACTGGCTGACAACCAACTCGCGCAGACCGTCGCGAAACTTCCTGCCCGAGGTAATCTTCACCTCCGGTCTTACGGCGAACGCCATGTCAGATACGCCACGGATGAGCACGTTCGCGCTTTCGCCGGTGAGTCTCGGGTGGTTGATGATGACGGTAATCTCCCCCGAAGCCAGCGGTTGCCCCGATTTATCGTGCGCAATGCCGTCCAGCAGCCGCACCGTCTCATACAGGCCGCGGTCAAAATAGCTGTTCGTTTCCGCCAGCGAGCCTTGCCGGATGATCACCAGCTGGTTCTCTCGCCCGGTTTGGACAAAGGTCGAGTCGAGGCCGTTCACCAACGCATTCATTACGATGAAGATGGCCACGGTGAGTCCGATCCCGATGGCAGTCATGAGCGTCCCGACCCAGCGGACCAGGAGGCTGCGCAGATTGTATCTTAACGGTATCTTCATAGCTGCCTCCTATACCACCCGTCTAAGCGCGTCCACCACGGGGCGACGCGAAGCTTGCCAGGCCGGCACTCCCGCCGATACAACGCCGACTCCCAGACCGATCAACGCGCACAATGTGAGAGTCTCGGGGGTGACATAGAAACGCTGGAAGAATCCGGCCGTCACTGCCGAAAAGTCAATAGACGAGTACAACAGGCGGGCCCCCCAAGAACCGATGAGCGAACCGCCCAGAGTGATGAAAATCGCTTCGGACAGCAGCAGAAACAAAATCTGGCTGCGTCGAAAACCGAGCGCCTTCAGGATTCCTATCTCCCTCGTCCTCTCACGAATCGACATGGCGATCGTGTTAGCGGCCACCAGGACGATCGCGAAAATCACTCCCGAGCAAATGCTGGTGATGAGCAACTGCACGTTGCCGAGCATCGAGATAAAGCCGAGGATAAATGACTTCTCGCTCTCTGTTTTGGTCGGGGCGGTCGTGTTCCGAAAGAGGGCATCGATCTTTTCCGCCACGATTGGGACCGCCTCCGCGGACTCCGCCTTGATAACGTAGAAGCCACAGAAGTCCGCAGTGCCCCCGAACTCTTTGCTCATGCCTTCGTTGAAGTACTCCCAGTGGAAGAACAGCGAGCTTTCGTCCGGCCCCTCGTAGATGCCTCGAAGGGTAAGCTCAGCATTGAAGGGAAAAACCGTTCCCTTCAGAAAGATCTTCTCACCGAGCTTCCAGTTGAAACGCTTGGCCAGCTTGCGTCCGGCAACACAAGCCGTCCGTTCCTTCAAGAACGCCTGCTTCTCGGCCTCGCTCATTACCACGTCGTTGCCGTAGACTTCCATCATGTCGTCAGTCGTCAGGGCGAACTGCGCGAAGAAATTCGAGGGATCCTTATAAACGCCGCCGTACCACATCGACCCGCAAACCCCTTTGACCCCCGGCACTGACCGGATCTTGGCCTGGTGCGCCTTGGGAAGAATGTTCGCGAGCGAGACTTTGTGACGTGAGATCAGGCGCAGAGCAGAGTCCGGAGTGCTCGGCGGCTCATTCAACTCCGACAAGACGGTCAAGAGCGTAGCCACGAGGAAGAGCGAAACGGCGATGCTGGTCACGGTCAGGACTGTCCGCCTCCGGTTACGAAACACGTTCCTCAGGAGAAACGGTAGAAATTTCATACGATCGGTCTTCCTCCTTCAGTCTGCAATTTACGCGTGAGTGATTGGACGGGTCAAAAGAACATCGGCAGACGGAGGGTTTTACCGGATGAACGGCGGATTGTCGATTGCAGATAGAGTCGGAGGCGCGGTTTTTGTTATCCACGAATTACACGAATTACACGAATTGACCCGTCAATTCGTGCAATTCGGGTAATTCGTGGATAACAAACCGCGGCCTCCAGCTCAATTCACGGTTTCAGGAAACCGTTCTTCTTCAACACATCGACCAACTCCTGCACCGAGGCGGCGGACTTCTGGAGGGCAGCGCGCTCTTCGGTCGTCAGGCTGATCTGGATTACTTCCTCGACGCCGCGGCAGCCGAGCTTCACCGGGACGCCGATGAAAAGCTCATTAATACCAAATTCGCCTCTCAACAACGCGGCGCGCGGCAGGATCTTCTTCTCATCATGCAGAATCGACTCCACCATCTCGGCGACGGCGGCTGACGGGGCATAGAAAGCACTCCCGGTCTTCAACAGTTTGACGATCTCCGCGCCGCCCTCGCGGGTCCGTTGAATCAAGGCATCGATCTTCTCCGGCGGGAGCAGCTCGGTAATCGGAATGCCTCCGACAGTCGAATACCTGACCATTGGTACCATGGTGTCCCCGTGACCACCGAGGACGAAGGCCTGCGTGCTCTCGACTGAAACCTCCAGCTCCTGCGCAATGAAGGTCCGCAACCGGGCTGAGTCCAGAACGCCCGCCATCCCGACCACCCGTTCGCGCGGGAACCGGCTGGTGGCCATCGCCACATGACACATGGCATCGAGCGGATTGCTGACCATCAGAATGATCGCATAAGGGCTGTGACGAGCCGCGTTTTGAATCACGTCCTGAACAATCGCGGCGTTCTTCAGGAGAAGGTCGTCGCGGCTCATTCCCGGCTTCCGGGCCAGACCGGCCGTCACCACGATGATGTCCGACCCTTCGCTGGCCTCGTAGTTGTTGCTGCCCATCAGAAACGAGTCGTAGTCCTGAAGGGGACCGGACTCCAGCAGGTCGAGAGCCTTGCCCTGGGGCAGACCTTCGACCACGTCCACCAGCGTCACGTCGCACAGCTCTTTTTCGACCAGCCTCTGGGCCACGTTGGCCCCGACATTCCCCGCTCCGATGACCGTGACTTTGCTTCTTTCACACCGTGGCATATGTCCTCCCGGGAAAGGATGAAGGAAGAAGGATGAAGGATGAAGAGAAAGGCACAGACAGAAGCATGAAGGGTGAAGAAAAATGCAGAGCCCGCTTCTTCATCCTTCTTCCTTCATCCTTCATCTTCGTTTAAGCATTCATGTTTTCGATAATCGCCGAAGCGAACTCGCTCGTCTTGAGGACGACGGCTCCCTCCATCTGGCGTTCCAGATCGTAAGTAACTCGGCGCTGCTGGATTGTCTTCGCAAGGCCGGAATAGATGAGCTCGGCCGCCTCTTTCAAGCCCAGGTATTGGAGCATCATCACGCCCGAAAGGATCAGCGAGCCGGGATTCACCTTGTCCTGCCCGGCATACTTGGGGGCGGTGCCGTGAGTGGCTTCGAAGAAGGCCACCTGATCCCCGATATTCGCTCCCGGAGCCATCCCGAGCCCTCCCACCTGAGCCGCACACGCATCCGACAGGTAATCTCCGTTCAGGTTGGGTGTCACCAGCACCTGGTATTCGTCCGGCCGGAGCAGGACTTGCTGGAACATCGCGTCGGCGATCCGGTCGTTCACCAGGATCTTTCCTTCCGGTACACGCCCGGAATGCTTCTCCCAAAGCTCGGTCTCATCGATGCAGATGTCTTTGAATTCCTCGCGCGCGACCTGGTATCCCCAATCGCGGAATGCCCCCTCCGTGTACTTCATAATGTTGCCCTTGTGCACGAGGGTGACCCGGTTCAGACCGTTTTGCCGGGCATGGCGAATGGCCATGCGTACCAGCCGCTTGGTGCCAAACACGGACATCGGCTTTATCCCGATTCCCGAGTCCGTCCTGATCTGTTTGGAATAATTCGAATTCAGAAAATCGATGATTGCCCGGGCCTCCTGGGACTCCGCCGGCCATTCGATTCCGGCATAGACGTCTTCGGTATTTTCCCGAAAGATCACCACATCCAGCTTCTGAGGCTCCTTAACGGGTGAAGGAACGCCCGGGATGTAACGGCAGGGCCGTACGCAGGCGTAGAGGTCCAGGACCTGGCGCAACGTGACATTCAGGCTGCGAATGCCGCCACCGACGGGTGTTGTCAACGGGCCCTTTATGGCGACCAGGTGAGCGGCGATGCTGTCAACCGTCTCCTTCGGGAGCCACTCCCCCGTCTTCTGCTTCGCCTTCTCGCCGGCCAAAACCTCCAGCCAGGCGATTCCTCGTTTCCCGCGGTAAGCGGCCTGAACGGCGCCGTCAAGCACCCGCCGCGTAGCCCTCCAGATATCCGGTCCGGTTCCATCGCCTTCAATGAAGGGAATTATGGGGTTGTCCGGGACTTGGATTGCATTGTCTCGGAAATAGATCTTCTCCCCGCCGTTCTGATTCATCGTTGACCCGCTCCTGCGATTTTACGGTGATTATCTTTAGTGCTTCCCCGTGAAAGGGACGAAAAATTGAGTCTATGTGAACGATGCCGTTTAGTCAAACTAGCGGCAGGGGCGTGGGTTAGGGGTGAGGGCGGGGGGCCTACAGTCTCTCTATCAATCTAGCCAGCAGCGCCAGGCGAGGGACTAGCGAGCTGCGCAGGACGTACTCATCGGGGGTATGCGCCCCGGCGCCTTCAACGCCCAGGCCATCGAGCGTGGGAATGCCGAGCGCCGCGGTGAAGTTCCCGTCGCTGCCTCCGCCCGCCTCGCCTTCCCACAGCTCGATCCCGAGCGTGCGCGCAATCTCTTGCGCTGCTCGGAACAGTTCCGCCGTTTTCGGCGACCGGACCATGGGAGGCCGGTCCAGGCATCCGGTGACCTTGACCTGAGCTCCCTGTTTGAGAGCACGTCTCTGTTTCAGGGCTGAGTCGACCCGGTCTCCCTCCTGGCTCGCCCTGAACCTTACGTCGATCGATGCGCAGGCACGATCTGGAACGACGTTGCTCGCGGTTCCTCCCCTGACGAGGGTGAAGGTGACCGTAGTTCCCTGCTCCAGATCTTCCAGAGCCTTCATTTCCGTGACCTGTCGCGCGAGCTCCTCGATCGCGTTGACGCCCTTCTCCGGCTCCAGCCCGGCATGCGCGGATCGACCGAGAACCTCGATCTCATACATGCCGCTTCCTTTCCTGAACGTCTTGAGGCCGCCGCCCGGCAGCGCAGGTTCGGTGACGAGAACCAGATCGCTTTGCCTGGCGAAGTCCTCGATCAGCTCTCGGCTCTCGAAGCCCCCGGTTTCCTCGTCGGTAGTGTAGAGGAACCGGACCGCACGTCGAGGCCGGATCATCTGTCGCGAAAGGAGCTCCTGCACTTTCAGGGTAAGGGCGACGCCGGCTTTCATATCAAAAATGCCCGGCCCGTAGATCCTGTCTTCTTCGATCCGGAACGGATTTCTCTCTTCGGCATCTGCCGGCCAAACCGTATCCAGGTGACACAGGACGAGTATCCGCCCTTCGGGTGCTTGCGGGCGCCACTCCGCCCAAACCAGATCCCCGACGCTCGTTCTCTTCTCGATGTGAGGTGAAAATGAGTTCCGGCCCAGCCACGTGCCGACAAAATCCGTTACCTGATCAACGAGAGCCTTACTCCCGGATGGCGAGGGCAACGCGACGAGAGTCTTGAGCAGGTCGACGAGACTGCCATGTTCCTTAACACACAGGCTGAGAAATGCGTCGTCAATCACCCGCCCTCCAACAGAATTCCACGTGGCCGATCAGACGAACAAAGGGGCAAAGGAACGGAAAGAAGGGGCAAAGGAACAAAGGGGCAAAGGGGCAAAGGGGGAGAGGGGGAGAGGGGGAGAGGGGAAAAGCGGGAGAACGCAAACGCACACTGCCATCCCTTTGCCCCTTTGCCCCTTTGTTCCTTTGCCCCTTCTTCTGTTCCTTTGCCCCTTCTTCTGTTCCTTTGCCCCTTGCTGTCTAGAGCTTCCGTCCTCTCCCGATGACCTTGTCGAGAATGTCCTGCGCGATTTCCTCGATGGACTTCCCGGTCACATCGATGACCGGCCAGAGAGGATGCTCGGCGAAGATGCTCGCGGTGTGCTCGAGTTCCTCCTTGACCCTCTCGAGGTCGGCATAACTGCTGTCATTCACGCCCAACTGCCGCAGGCGCTCGGTCCGGACTTCCATGAGCCGGCTCGGATCAATTATCAGGCCCACGACCTTATGCGGATCGATTTCAAAAAGCTCCTTGGGAGGTTTCATGCCGAGGACGGTCGTGACATTAGCCACCTTCCAACCCTCTTGGGCCAGGTAAATGCTCACGGGTGTTTTCGAGACCCGGCTCACCCCGACCAGGACGAGGTCGGCACTCCCGATATCCTTGATCGACCGTCCGTCGTCATGTCTTAAGGCATACTCGATGGAATCAATGCGGTTGAAATACTCCTCATCGACGCGGTGGAGCAGGCCTGGTTTGGCGACCGGAGGCTTCTTGAAGAAGCCGGCCAGGGAGTCCATGAGAGGTCCCAGCAGGTCTACCGACTGGATCTTCTCGTCGTCGGCCCGTCCTTTCAGGAAGGAGCGGAGGTCGGGTCCCACGAACGTGTAAACGACCAGAGTGTCTTCCGAGGACGCGGCGGCCGCTGCCCTCAGGATCTCGCGGATCTGCTCACGCTCGCGGATGTTCGCGTAGCGCGTAATGACGACATCTTCTTGGAACTGGGCCATCGCCGCCTTCAACATCCGATAGGCAGTCTCTCCGGTTCCGTCACTCATCACCAGGACGTGGTAGCTCGGCATGTGACTCTTCCTATTGATGATTGACCACTGATGGTTCCTGATTGAACACCCGGGGTTCATCAGTCGTCAACCACCAATTACCAAAACCATGATCGGTTCAGGCTGATTCCTTCAGACGGTTCTTAAGTCCTTCGATCGCGTCGATCTGAGACGGGTCTTCCTGGTTTAGAAAGGCCAGGTAGACGCTAGCGTAATCCCCGAGCAGAACCAAGGTCCACAGACGTTCCAGCCAAGTCTCCCCATCGGTCCAGAACTCGAGCACCGCGCCTGCCTTGTCAGCCAGCACTTCCCTCGTGATTTCGGCACGTATCTGAATCCGTGGGTGGTCTTCCCGATCTCGCAGGAAGACGGGAACAACCTGTCGGAGCCCGAGGCTCGGGTGCTTCCACCCAACAATCTCGTTGTGGTTCATCTCGGGCAAAGAGGCAGAATAGGCGAGTTGTTTCGAGTTCTCAGCCAACTGGCAACGCCACCGGACGGCGACGACGTCGAGCCGATCGTGACTCCCGTAGATCACCGGGATTTTGCGGAACAGGCTGCGAGCCAGATTTTTGGCCTGATTCTCGTTGACAGGGCATTCGGGACCGAAAAGGTTGATCTTCCGCCTTACCCAGGAGACCGAATCGCGCATCTCGGCCGAATAGTCAGGGGCGAGGCCCAGCCGAGTCAAAGCCTGCAGGATAGGTATCGCCGAGTAGGCCAGGGCCGTTCGCGGAGGATAGCCGGTCGGGATTTTGATGCAGGGGCAACCGGCCGCTTCCGCCATTCTTTCGATCTGCCCGCCGGATGCAATGCACAGAAGCCGCGCTCCTGCTGCCCGCGCCTCCTCGAAAGCGGAGATCGTTTCCTCCGTATTCCCGGAATAGCTCGAGAGAATGACCAGGGTCGATTCATCCACGAAACCGGGAACCGTGTATCCGCGGTTGACCATCACAGGCACGCGGAACGCCCTTCCCAGGTAGGCTCGCAGAAAATCGGCGCCGATAGCCGAGCCGCCCAGACCGGAGATGACGATGTTACGAACCGAACCGCCCTCAAGGGGCAATTCGGACGAAAGTCCTATCTGCAGCGCCTCTTCAATCTGACGATCGAACCGGCCGAGGATGTTCAGGATCCCCCGTTCGTCCAACTTAGCCAACCTTACCAGGTCATCCAGCATCTCGCTCAATGTCGTGCCTCTCCCTGTTGACTATCCGCGAATCGTTGAAAACATACAACTTTATCATCGGACGGGCGGTCCGGCAAGCGGGTATCCTTGGTCAATCCTGCCGATCCTGTCGAGAGGGTCTTTTGACAGG
>Ga0105092_10001939_pt1 | contig 10989 bp, 8 predicted proteins | sample PPLLak2March2015_FD_87021 | JGI IMG/M metagenome (GOLD analysis project Ga0105092, IMG submission 87021) | Freshwater sediment microbial communities from Prairie Pothole Lake near Jamestown, North Dakota, USA - PPLs Lake P7 Core (1) Depth... | ecosystem: Environmental > Aquatic > Freshwater >... | reverse complement strand
TTGGTGGAGCTGACCCAGATGGACCAATTCCCGGGGACCGGGGTGACGGTCATCGACCGGTTTGTGTGAAAAGAGTCAGATGTTCCTACAATTTTTGGCACTGGGGGCAGAAGTAACACGAGCCGCCCAGGTACTGGATGGTCTCGATCCGGACGCCGCACACCGGGCATGGCTGCCCGGCGGCCTTCTTGTCCATCAGCCGCACGTACCCGCCGGGGTTCCCGTAGAGATCCACCTCATCGTAGCGGCCGCCCTTGACGGTCACATCGGCGGCCACCTGGAGGATGGCTTCATACAGGTCCCGTCTTTGGGCCTGATCCAGCGCGTCGATCGGATGCCTGGGGTGGAGGCGGGCTCTGAACTGGATGTCCTGAGCGATGGCGTTTCCCAACCCGGGGATGATCTGGTCCTGGGTCAGCAGGCCTTTTACACTCCGTTTTTCCAGCTTTGAAAATGTGTCTACCAGGCCGCTGAAATACTCGAAGGTAAAGCCGGGCTCGCTGGGCGTGACGCGCATATCGCGGATATACTGGCGCTTGCACTCCTCTCCCCGCTCGTAGAGCTCCATGGCCCCCCACATCTGGGTCATTAACGTGAGCAGCGAGCCATCCTCAAAGGCAAGCGACAGGTGGTATTTGGCCGGCAGTTTGGAGCCTGCCGGGTGGTAGAGGATTTTTCCCCCGCATTCGCCAAACACCAACACGTAGCCGGGTTCGATGGAGATGAGCATCCATCTCCCCCTGGCCCGCGTTTCGCCAATGGTTTTCGCGCGGGTCAGCTGATCGAATTCCTCCTGGGTGCGGTTGTACCAAACAAATTTATGCGGGCTGTTCCCCAGGCTCCCCTTCTGGATGACCTTGCCCATCAGTGTCTGGTTGATCTGTCGGCTCAGAACCGCAATTTCTGGCAGCTCAAACATGTTTCCCTCCCGGATTACAAGATTTTCAACGGGTCGAGCCCGTACTTCCCCGCCAATCCAACGGCCTTTTTCGTGGTCTTCGGACTGGGATTGTCGATCTGTACAGCGATAAACCGGTGCAGCCGGAGCTTATCTATTCTTCAGGCGATTAATAAAAATTCTTCAACGCAAAGGCACAAAGTAATTCGGGATCAAAAAATTTCCTCGACAATTTGATCCACACTGGTAAACACATGATCCGGTGAGTGCGCCTGGAGCGCCTCGATGCGCGTATAGCCCCAGGATACCGCGCCAAAGGTAACCTTAACCCTGCGGGCGGCTTCGAGGTCGCGGATCTCATCGCCGATACACAGGGCTTCCTGCGGTGAAACTCCGCTCTTGCGCAGCAGCTTTCTAATTTTGGCCGGCTTACCAAAAATTGAAACCCCGCATTCATAATACCGGATCAGCGCCGCATTTTCTGCACCCAGCACCCGGCGGACGTTCTCGCAGGAATTGGTGGTCAAGATGGCGAGCTGGATGCCCTGCGCGGATAAAACCTGCAACAGCCGGTCGACGCCGTCGAACCTGGCGATCTGGTGGATGTTTTCGGCCATCAGCCCGCGCACGCGGTTCCCGATCCGCGCAATTTTCCAGATCGGGACGCGGTAGCGCTTGATCAGCTGACCAGCGCCGGAGCTGCGCAGCGTCTCGATCTCGCTCTTATCAACCCGTTGAAAGCGGTATTCGTCAGCGAGCTGGTCCATAATGCTCAAGACGTAGGGGAAGGAATCCGCCAGGGTGCCATCAAAATCGAAGATGACCAGCTTATAGGGGGACATTACGTTTATTATCTCACAGGAAGGGCGTTGATTCGTTACTTCTGAAGGAACTGCGCGCCCAGAAGGGTTTAACCCAACCAGAACTGGCCGACCGGGTGGAAGTCTCCCGCCAGACCACCATCTCCCTGGAGGGCGGCCGTTATAACCCTTCTATCCTGCTGGCCTTTCGCCTGGCCAGATTATTTGAGCTGCCGATCTATGTTCTGTGTTTTTCGCGCTATTGGCGAAATTCGCGGATATAATTTTCCACTCTACGGAAGCTAGAAATCTAGAAGAAAGTCACTTGAAAAAAGGTGACAAAGAACGTCTTGAAATCCACTCCGCTTCTGTCATAATGATAATGGTATGATGTATGACGTTACTGTAGATCGCTATGACTGAAAGGAGTCGTACCCTCGTGAACCCCTCTAAAGAGATCCAATTGGAAATGCTGCGCCGGATGGTGCGCATCCGCGAGTTCGAGATGGCCACCATGGACGTTTTCAAGCGCGGCCAGATCAAAGGCGCCGCCACCCTGTATATCGGCCAGGAAGCATCCGCGGTAGGCATCTGCCTGGCGCTTCAGGACGATGACCTGATCACCGGCACGCACCGCAGCCACGGACACCTGCTGGCCAAGGGAGCCGCCTCAGACCGGGTCATGGCAGAGGTTTTTGGCCGCGAGACCGGCTACTGCAAAGGCCGCGGCGGCTCGATGCATGTAGCAGCGCTGGAAGTGGGCTGCCTGGGCGCGACAGGGGTTGTCGCGGCAGGCCTGCCGATCGCTGTCGGCGCGGCGCTGGGGTTCAAGATGCGCGGCGAGAAACACGTGGCAGCTTCTTTCTTTGGCGAAGGCGCTTCCAATACCGGCAACTTCCACGAGAGCCTGAACATGGCCGCCATCTGGAAACTGCCGGTCATCTTTGTCCTGGAAAATAACCGCTACGCCGTCTCAACTAGAGTAGAGCAGTCCTGCCCGATCGAAGACCTGTCTGTGCGTGCCGTCAGCTACGGTATCCCGGGCTGCCGGGTGGACGGGTTCGACGTGCTGGCGGTCTACCAGGCCGCGGCCGAGGCAGTCGAGCGCGCTCGCAGCGGGGAAGGCCCCACCCTGATTGTGACCGAATCTTACCGCTTTGACGGCCATTACAGCGGCGAGCCGGAAGTGTACCGCAGCCGCGAGGAAGTCAACGAGTACCGCAAAAAAGACGCTATCCCGCGTTTCTGCAACCACCTGGTTGAGAACGGTATCGCCTCTCCTCAGGAGCTCGAGGAGGTCCAGGCGGACATTGCCCAGGAGATCGAGGCGGCTGTGACGTTTGCCAAACAAAGTCCCCAGCCGGAATCATCCAGCGCGATGGATTACATCTACGCCTGAAACGCTGGCCTGCGAATAAACTGAACAAACGAACCGTTTGTTCTACAAAAACACTCCATGGAGACCCTACCCATGACTGCTGCACCTGCTCGTGATGCCACTTCCCTGGGAGCCGCGGCTCCCATCATGCCCTCCGACCTGATCGTCCAGGTGCCTCCCGGCACCCCCACCCAGGAACTCTCCATGCAGGAGGCCATCCGCGAAGCCCTGCGCGAGGAGATGCTCCGCGACCCATCTGTTTTTCTGATGGGCGAGGATATCGCCAAGCACGGCGGCGCCTTTGGGGTCACCCGCACCCTCTTCGACCAGTTTGGTCCAGAGCGGGTGCGCAACACCCCCATCTCCGAGAACACCATCGTGGGGGCGGCCACTGGGGCCGCCCTGGTGGGGATGCGTCCGGTGGCCGAGATCATGTTCGTGGACTTCTCCGGGCTGGCCATGGACCAGATCGCCAACCAGGCCGCCAAGCTGCGTCTGATGACCGGCGGGCAGGCCAAGGTGCCCTGGGTGCTGCGCATGCCGCAGGGGGGTGGAGCGGGCAAGTCCACCGCCGCCCAGCACTCCCAGTCCCTGGAGGTGTGGTACGCTCACATCCCCGGGCTCAAGGTGGTCCTGCCCGCCACCCCGTATGACGCCAAAGGCTTGATGAAGGCCGCCATCCGGGATGACAACCCGGTCATCTTCCTGGAGCACAAGCTGCTGTACTCCTACAAGGGGCTGGTCCCGCAAGCCGACTACGTGCTGCCCCTCAGCCAGTGCGACGTCAAGCGGGTGGGGACGGATGTGAGCGTGATCGCCTCGGGGTACATGGTCTGGCACGCCATGCTGGCCGCCCGCCAGCTGGAAGCCGAGGGGATCAGCGTGGAGGTGGTGGACGTGCGCACGGTCAGCCCGCTGGACGAGGAGACGATTGGCCGCTCGGCGCGCAAGACCGGGCGGGTGGTGCTGGTGGCGGAAGCCTGCCGCTCGTACGGGCCAAGCGGGGAGTGGGGCATGGTGGTGATGGAGCAGGCCTTCGACTACCTGCAGGCGCCGATCGTGCGCGTCACCGGACGCAACAGCCCGATCCCGTTTGCCGATACCCTCGAAAATGGGGTCTGGCCATCCACCCCGGATGTCGTCCAGGCCATCCGTTCGGTTATGGCCTGACCCGCATGCGCTTAGGGATCAGCTCATTCTCCTATACATGGGGCTTCGGTCTGCCGGAATTTTCTCCCCGGCGGCCGATGACGCTCCAGGATTTGCTTGACGAAGCCGCGCGCCTGAAGGTAAGTGTAGTCCAGGTGGCTCATAACCTGCCGCTGGACCAGGTCCCCGCCCACGAGCTGGACCGCTGCGAGAAATGCGCCGCGGAGCTGGGGATCCAGATTGAGATCGCCACGCGCGGCATCCAGCCCGATACTTTGCGCCGCTACCTGGCGCTGGCGGCGCGTTTCAAATCGCCGTTCCTGCGCACGGTGGTCCACAGCCCTGGCCACGAGCCAACACCCGACGAGGTGGTCGGCCTGCTGGCGCCCATGCGTCCAGAATTCGAAGCAGCCGGGATCACCCTGGCCCTCGAGAACCACGACCGCTTCCGCTCGCGGACCCTGGTCGACATCCTGAGCCGCCTGGGTCACGATTGGACGGGGATCTGCCTGGACACGGCCAACTCGTTTGGCTGCCTGGAAGGGCCCGAAGTGGTCGTGGAAACCCTGGCCCCTTATACCGTCAACCTGCACCTGAAAGACCTGGTGGTCTACCGCGCCATCCACACCATGACCTTTATCATCGATGGACGCCCGGTGGGCCAGGGGATGCTGGACGTACCCTGGGTGCTGGAGCAGATGCGCCGCCACCAGCGGGATGTGAACGTGATCCTGGAGATGTGGACGCCGCCTGAAGAAGACCTCGAGGATACGATCGCCAAAGAGAAGCGCTGGGTGGATGAGAGCGTTGCGTATCTGCGAAAATTGGATCCGTCAATCGTATAACGATTGGTTAGCGGATTTTTGGAGCGGGTTGAACGGATCAGGCTATTGTAATACTTTGATCTTGGCGGCTTTGCGCGAGAGTTTTACTCGACCAGCGCGGGGATTTCACTCAACTTGAGTGCTTCAGCCGCCTTCAGGCGGTAGAGGCCGTCGACCAGGAGATAGCCGTCTTCGACGCGGCGGACCTGGATGGGGGGAGAGATCTGCCCCAGCCGCCGGGCGCGCTCGACGGCTTTTTCGATTTTCAGGGGGTCCAGCTCCAACTCGCGGTGGAAACGGCGCAGGCGGATGCGCGAGAGGGGGATGAGAACCGCGTTCTCCGGGAGCGCTGTCTGTCCGGCAGAGGAGGATGCGGGTGCTTTCTCAGCGCTTCCGGCATTCAGAAGCAGGCGGAACCCGGTGCGCTCCTCGAATTCCAGGGCAAGGTCGGCCTGGCGGTCTTCTTCGGGCAGGCCGTCGACCGTTACGGCCACCTCGGAGCGCTCCAGGTAGACGCTCGGCCCTTTCACGATGGAGACGCCAGCTTTGGCCAGCAGCACCTGGGCGGCCTCGAGGATGGCCCCCTGGTTTGGCTGCGGGTGGATAGATAACGGCCAGCCGGTCTCGCGCGACAGGGCTTCGATCTCTGCGCGGTAGCGCTCGCCTACCTGGGGAGAAATAAAAGCCAGCGCGATCTCCGCGCCCTTCAAGCTGGTACGGTAGAGCGTGCTGCCGGCCAGGGCAGTCTTGATGGCCGTGTAAGCGGTGTTGATCTCCCAAGGCTTTCCCGCCGCGTTTCCAGAGGAAGGGAGCGGCCTGGCGGGCTGCGATGCGGCCGGTGCGGCCAGTGTGACGGCCAGCTCGAAGCCGCTCTCATTATTAAAGCGCCGCCGTGCGTCTTCGATCGCATCTGCCAGATCCTGTCCAGGCGACCCCGCCAGGCTGACCGCGACCTGGCGGGTCTGGCGGTACAGCGCAGGACCTTTTACCACCCGGGTTCCAGCGGGGAGCACTTCCTGGACCAGGGTAAACAGCGCGCCCTGGTTGGCTTCTGGAGCGATCTCCACTTCCCAGCCGGTCCTGGACGCCAGGCCGGCGATCTGGCCGGCGAAACGCTTCTGGGCCGCATCCGGAAAATCGAAAGTCAGCACCAGCACGTGCCGGTCGAGACGGTAACCCGATTTCCGCAGGCGCGCCTCGCGCGGGAACGCGGCGCCGGCCTCAGCCAGGGCCTGGTTGGGTTCCATGCGCGCCGCCTTTTGGATGGGAAGCTGCAGCGACATCTCATCCGGCCGCTGTTCGCCATAAACGGCCTGCAAATCTTCGGGCCAGGCGCGCTCACTTTCTCCCTCATCGTTTTCCACCCAAAAGTAATCGCGGGCAACGGACACGCAGCGAGCCAGACGGGCGCTGCCGCCCGCTCCGCGTAAAGCCAGCCACTGCCCGGGAAGACCGGCAAGCTCTGCCATGCGCGCGCGGCGCTGGAGGGTCACCTCGATCTGCGCGGACGGGCGGGCGCGGATGATCTCCGGGCGGCGCTCGTCGAGCGAAAAATAAAGATCGTCGCCGGAGAGCAGCCGGGCCAGGGCCTCCAGCTCTGCCGGCGTGTAAGCCGGCCCCCACCAGGCGCGCGCCAGCTCGCTCAGCCGGAAATAACCACCGGCCTCTCCGGCGCCAACCGCCTGCCACAGGTCGCGCGCGTTCAACTCCCGGCCACTGCCCATCCCCGAGGCGGCGGCGCGCGGCGCGGCAAAACGAAACTCGAGAGTCTGCCCGGCGTGGGGCAAATAGGTGCTGCGCTTGCGCTCCTGCAGCGCCCGGGACAGGCTGGCGCGCGCGTTCTCGTCGCCGTGGACCAGCAGCACGTGGGCCGGGTTGAGGGTTTCGACCATGCTGACCAGCTGGCTTTCATCAGCGTGCGCCGAGAGCGAATAGGTGCCCAGGCGGCACTGGACGTCCACTTTATCTTTACCCAACCACAGCGCGCCGCGGCCGCGTTCGGCCATTTCCTGCAGCCGGCGGCCCGGGGCCTCTTCATCCTGGTAGCCGGTCAGCAGGATGGCGTGCTGCGGCTGGCCGGCCAGAGCGCGGGCATAGGCCATCGACGGACCGCCAGCCAGCATCCCCGAACTGGACACGATCACTGCGGGGTCGTTCTGCCAGATCAGGGTATTGCGCTGGTCGCTGTTCTGCACGGAATGGATCGACCCGCTAAAGAAATTTGCGCCCTGTTCCTGAAAAGACAGCGGGAGGAGATCCGAGAAGCCGGCATACACCTGGCTGATGGCGCGCACCATGCCGTCTGCCCAAACCGGAACGGCGGGCAGCTTTCCCTGGCGCTGGTATTCCTTGAGGATCAGGAGCACTTCCTGGGCGCGCCCCAGGGCAAAAGCCGGGATCAGCACCTTGCCGCCCGCCGCGGTGATCTCGCCCACAGTTTCCACCATCTGGCGTTCCTGAACGGCGCGGTTGGCATGCAGGCGGCCGCCGTAGGTGCTTTCCAGGATAAGCACATCCGGCTCGAAGGCCGGCAGCCTAGCCCCGCCCACAGTGCGCTGGGGGGTGAAGGAGACGTCCCCACTGATCAAAACGCGGCCTTCGTCGCTCTCCAGGGCAATCATAGCTGCCCCGGCGATGTGCCCGGCCGGGTAGAACCAGGCCGCCAGCCCATCGCTCAGCGCCAAACGCTCGCGGAATGGGACCGGCTCAAAGGCCGACATCAAGCGGCTGACGGCGACGTCGTCGAACAGGGGCAGCTCGCCCTCCTCTTCCAGGCGGGTCTGCATGATGCGGCGCGCATCCTGATGGAGGACGCGGGTCAGCGCGATGGTGGGCGGGGTAGCGTAGACCGGTATACCCGCGTAGCGGCCCACCACAAGCTCCAACGCGCCGGTGTGGTCGGTATGGGCGTGGGTGGCCAGGATGGCATCGATCCCGCCCAGCCGGTCGAGCAGGCTCAGGTCGGGGAGCTGGTCGCCGGCCAACCCGTAGCGAGACTTGGGTGAGGGGCGGATCCCGCAGTCAACCAGGATGCGCCGGCCGCCCATCTCCAGCAGGATGCCGCTGGCGCCGACTTCGTCCGCACCGCCGAGGAAGGTAATTTTCATTTATGCCGCGAAGAACGCGTCCAGCGCGTCCTGGTCATTGGTGAAGCCCCATCCTTCGACCACCTGTCCCCGGTCGTTGAGACGCATGATATGCGCGCCGCGCAGGTCCACTTTGACTCCTTTGCGCTCGCCGCGCAGGCGGATCACGCCAACCACCATACTCCCGTTGACCATGACATCCTCAACGTCGAACTCCCATTGGGTGAGCGGTGCCATGCGGGACGGCATGAGCCGGGTGTATTCAGCATACCCATGGTAATCTCCGGACACGGGGTTGTGCCCGGGGACGTGCCAGACGATATCCGGCGCGATGGTGACATCCTCCTGGGCTTCGCCCTGGTACATGCGCCGGACAGCTTCGATATTGCGTTTGTCCTGTTCGTTCATCGGTAACCTCCAGAAACCAGAAAGGATCCTGCGAACTACGCGAAAATTAATCCACAAAAGATCTAAAAGAACTTGTCCACGAAGAGACACGAAGGAACACGAAAAAAAATTAATGCGACAGCAGGTTAATTATTAACACGTAATCGAGAGTAGTGCAAATTCACGCTCGGGCAGGCTGTAGTTTATTCGTGGGGCGGGATTCTGCAATGCATATCATTCTGAGCGCACCTGGGCCCGCGGAAGGCAAATGTGGCTTTTCAGTAGGGGCCGGACGGAGTGCGGGGCCGGCCGCAAGGAACACGCCTGCCCTGGGCTGACTACCAGGGCAGTCTGACATGAGCCAGGTCGCCCCAGGACTAAAATGCACCCCTAATGCAGGTTGGGGTGAGGGGCATGAAGGATCTCACGAGCCTCCATTACTGGCAGCGCCGTTGATTACGGTTTCGGCGCCTGAATATTTATCGCGCCGGATAATGCGAATGGAATCGCTCGTAAATTGGATCGTGTTATCAAAATCCGCGAGCTGGCCCACGAGAACAGCATCTACGATCAGCTGGTCCTGGTCATCCCACCTGCCGCGTAGACCCTCGGGGAACAGGCTGTCCCCGCCGTTGACCATGCGGAAGAGGTTATCCAGGCCAACCTCCAGATGCTGGGCATTATCGATGGTGATCCCGGCCACCTCCGCGCCATTCTCGAAATGGAAGGCGATCGTATGCCAGCCGAACGGGTTATCAGACAGGGTAAAGGTCTTTCCGGAAATTTCCAAGGCGATGGGCGGCAGGGGCTGCGGAGCTTGTCTGGGCTGGGCCAAAGCCTGGGCGCCAGCTTCTATTCGAGCCAGGGCTTGAGGGTTTGCGGGCAGCGGCCGGTCGGATTTTATCGCCGGAAGGATATACTCGTCGAGAAGCTCCTGGAGAGGGATCAGATCGGCGTTGTTCGTATAAGGCAGGCCGGCGGTAAAAACCACCACCAGGTTCTTACCAGGCAGGACAAAAATGTGCTGCCCCGCGCGGCCCAAGGCGCAGTAATATTCTCCGCGCGGGTCGATCGTCCACAAATACCCGTAGCCTTTCCCATCATCTTTCTGGGTATGGCTGGTCGTCGAGGCGGTCACCCAATCTGCCGGAAGGATCGTCTTGCCGTCCCATTTCCCCTGGTTGAGGAATAGGAAACCGAACTTCGCCATCTCCTGCGGCGTCAGGGCCAGACCGTAGCCGCCGGTCGATACCCCCTGGGGGTCAGAAGGCCAGCGCGATTCTGAGATAGGGTCAATCCCGAGTGGTGAGAACAGGTTTTGGTTTGCAAAGTCGCGGGCATTCATCCCGGCTGCTTTTTGGAGGACAGCCGAAAGCAGGTGGACGACACCGGAGCAGTAGGAGAAGCGGGTGCCGTGAGGCGCAGCCATCGGCAGGTCCAGCATAAAGTCAACCCAATTCTGACTGGCTTCCATGAACGGCTGGCCGGGGCCCGGGTTCTCGTTACAGTCCAGCCCGGCGGTGAGGGTCAGCAAATCTTCCAGCGTGATCCCTTTCTTGTTTTCATCGAGGTTCGAGACGGTTTCATCCGACAGGTAACTGAATAAGGGCTGGTGAACGTCTTTGATAGTGCCTTGCGAAATGGCGACGCCGACCAACGCTCCAACCACCGACTTGGTCACCGAGGCGATCCAGTGGGGCTGACCGGCCGAATAAGGGTGAGCATAAAGCTCGCCGACCAGGTAACCGTTGCGCACAATGAGAAGGCTGTGAAGGTTTAGCTGCTCTTTTTGAATATGCTCGACCATCTGTGCCAGGATCTCCGAATCCATCCCCTGGGCTTCGGGCGCTGCCGTCTGCCAGCCGTCCGTGGGCCAGTAGGCCGGCGGGACCGGCGCAGCAGGACGATTCGAGCGGTCAAGTGGAAATACGCAGCCAACCAATAAAACTACCAGGACGAAAGCAGCCCCCAGCTTGCGGTAATTTGCATTCATTGGACCTCCTGATCAGTTTTCGCTTATATTGGGTGGAAAAAAGGGTGATTGTGTATATTATCACTTGTTTTACCGCCTTAATCAATAGTTCCATATCCCAGCAATGAAAAGCGCTATCCGTGCGGGGAAGATCGGGTAAAATCGGATCAAGAACTGGTACAAGGGATCGAGAACGTTTTTTTATCGGGCTGCCCTGCCGGTTTCCCATCGACTAAAAAACCAAATAGACTGCTCAAGGAGGCGCTGGATGGAGTTTATGACGTTCAACGATATGCTGCGGCGGGCTGCATGGCGGCAGCCGGACCAGACCTTTATCTACTGGTCCGACCGGAAGCGCAGCGTCACCTATGCCCAGGCGGAGATGCTCTCAGACCGGATTGCCGGGGCGCTGGCTGCCCTGAAAGTCAGCAAGGGCGACCGGGTGGGGATCTTCGCGCACAACGGGTTGGCTTCTGTCCTGGCCATGTTTGGCAT
>Ga0105092_10001938_pt1 | contig 10994 bp, 7 predicted proteins | sample PPLLak2March2015_FD_87021 | JGI IMG/M metagenome (GOLD analysis project Ga0105092, IMG submission 87021) | Freshwater sediment microbial communities from Prairie Pothole Lake near Jamestown, North Dakota, USA - PPLs Lake P7 Core (1) Depth... | ecosystem: Environmental > Aquatic > Freshwater >... | reverse complement strand
GTCGCCTGTTCCGAAGTGAGGAAAACCGGAACCGGCTCGAGAACAAGGTGCTGCAGCACGCCGGTGCGGTCCTTGATTTCTGCTCGCTTCACGCTGTGAAACATGGTGCCTGTCATCATGGGCACGTCGCCGCCAATGATCAAGGGTAACGTCCGGCTTACGCCCCGCACCCAGATCGGATCCTGGGCCGCCAGTTTGCGCGCGAAATCCAGAGTTTTTTCCAATCCCCACGCGGGCACGAGGCATGCGATCGGTCGCGGTCCTATATCCAACGCAAACTTCCTGCCCTTAAATTCAGGCTTGAGAAAATCTTCCCAGGATTTTGGAAGTCGCTCCGGAGTGACAAGATTCTTGTTGTAAGCGGAGACGATGAGACGCGTATACGGCGCAACGATGTTGCGGTTCTTCGGGTCTATCATCGGCGCGGCAATTTGCAGGACGCCACGCTCGGCCATCCCCAGCAGATCAACCTTCCAAAGATATGGCAGGTACTCACTGTACAGGTCGCGGCTTGGATAAATGATGTCCCAGTCCCGGGCCTGACCGCTCTTAATTTCCAATACGTTGCGCTGGGCCATATCGGTCCCGGTAATTTCCTGGGCGTGAAGATTGATAAACGGATATTTCTGATTGAATGCCTTGCCCGCCACCTTCAGCGTGGCCGGATCCATGTTGACGAGAATACGCAACTTTCCCTCTTTCTTCGCTTTCTCCACTATCTCGTCATGGTCGCTAAAAAAGACGTATCCCTTCGCCCCCGCCGTTTGTTTGGCTTTTGTCGGTGACGGGTTTGCTTGCCCCGCAGATATCAACCGAACGTCCCATCCCAGTGTGATGCAAAGAGCAATGGCCATCAAAAGTTTCATCGCTTATTTCCTCGTAGCCGCATTTTCAAAAACGCCGACTTCAGCTCCTATTTAATGGCCGAGGTTTATCTGTCTACGAGGATGCAGTCAATGGGACAAAGAGAAAACGGCGATCGAATCCGCGGGGTGGAATTGTAGTCGGGCCTGATTTTGAGTATTGAACTTTCACGTTTCCGTAAATACGGCGTAAGTAGAGAAACAGAACGTCAAAGAGGCTTTAAAAGTCTAGAGTGTCCTGCTTTGAGGACGCGGTCTTCGGCGGCGGTGGGAGTGTCTTTCTCTCCTGGTGAAGGCGCTACTTTCTGTTGCGCAACTCGAAATAGGGCTTTTTTCACTTCCTGCTGATCGTGACTTGCATCTAGCTGAGGTCCGGCTTTTTCGTCACTTTGTTTGAACGATTCTTCAGGACGGCGAGGCGGGGGCTCGCGAGCTTCTGGAACTTGCCTTGAGGCTTCGTCCTGGTTCAAAATTTCATTACTGCACGCCGTATCCCCTTGAGACGGTCCGGACTCAACAGACGAGTTGTCGTCATTGATAAAAACTCCGGCTGCGAAAACAGTCGTCCAGAGCCCATCTTTATTGCCGACAGCAGATTGAGTGATGTTGCTCGTACGGACGATCTTTCCTGACATCTTAAAAAGGTGCTCTCGCTCGTCCCAATCCAATTCAGGATCAAATTCAATCGCCAATGTAGTCGCGAGCATGCTGGCGGCCAGGTCTTCGGCATACTCCCCGGCCTTTTCATCGGTTTCACCAAACGAATGATGCTCGGAAAGATATCCATGCATCGATGAATCCGCTGGGATGGCCACCCCGACGGAAGCTGCAACAAGACGATTTGGCTCGTTGTTACTTTCTCGATCGTAAACTGCGAATACGATCTCCCCGGGCCGCAACAGCTTCAGTCCTTCGTCTTTGGAGATAATCTTGCAGCCTGGGGGATAGATGCTGGAGACCAGAACTAAATTGCAGTGGGCCACGCCGGCAGCCCTCAGCGCCAACTCAAAGGAGGCCAGCTTTTCTTTATGAACGCCGACTCCTTTTGTGAAAAACATTTTTTTAGGAACCATTGTCCGTAATGTTAATATGAAATGGAGCAGCTGACAAGAAAATTTTCAGTGTTTTTGGGGGAAACGGGGGAAAAAGTTTACAAATAATCAATTCTGGGGTTACGTAGTTGCGTTCAGCATCAGACTGGCCTAGTTTCGAGCTGATAGTAAGCGAATATGCTCTCAGTTCACGCCGATATCATCGGCAGCCTGCTTCGGCCTCCGGAGCTGCTGGCAGCTCAAAAACAACTCGCCGCCGGAGCCATCACTCAGGACCGATTCAAAGCAATCGAAGATCGCGCCGTCGATGATGCCATTGCGCTGCAAGAGGGCGTCGGTTTAGAAGTCGTGACCGACGGGGAGATGCGGCGACAGTCCTTTCAGAGCCAAATGACCGCCGCGGTGGAGGGCTTCGGCGAGCATGATCTCGACGCATTTCTTTGGGGCGACTGGCACGATGACGATGGAGTTCACCGCACATCCCGGCCATCGCGATTAGGCGTTATCAGTCAACTCAAGCGCCAACGATATTTGTCAGTTGATGAATTCGTTTATCTGAAGTCCAAAACCAACCGCATCCCAAAGCTCAGCCTGCCCAGCCCCGGACTGTGGGCCAACTTTTGGTCCGCGGAATATTCCAAAGGAGCTTATCCGACGCTCGAGAGCCTTTTTGCCGACATCGTGCAAATCCTGCGCGACGAAGTGGCGGAACTCACCCGGCTCGGAGCCACTTACCTTCAAATCGATGCGCCGCACTACGGTCTTCTGCTCGCTCCCCAGACCCGAAGGTTCTATGAAAACCAAGGCTGGAGCATTGATCAATGGTTGTCACTAGGAATTGACCTGGATAATGCCGTGATGAGCGGTTTTCCGGGCGTAACATTTGGATTTCACGTCTGACGCGGCAATCAAGGCAGCCGGTGGCTGTCGGCGGGAGGGTATGAGGCGATCAGCCGCCAACTCTTTCAAAAGCTAAAGGCGCAAAGACTCTTACTGGAGTATGACGACGCCCGCTCCGGCTCCTATGAACCGCTCCGCGACGTGCCAGACGATAAGTTCGTTGTGCTGGGGCTGATAACGACAAAAACGCCGCAACTCGAATCGCCGGAACTCTTAAAGCAGCGCGTAATCGAAGCCACACGATACGTTCCCATGGAAAGATTGGGGCTCAGCCCCCAATGCGGCTTTGCAGCTTCGATTATCGGCAACCGAATCGCCGCCGAAGACCAACGGCGAAAATTGCAACTTCTGGTGAGCACGATGCAAGCGCTTTGGGGATAGCGGTTGGGGGTCAGCCGTTCTGCGTGACCGCCCGCCAAATGAGGATCACACCGATCAGCAATAACAGTATACTCAAGCCGCGATTGAACGTTTGCTGGTTGACCCGGTCCTGGATTTTCATTCCCGCATAGAACCCCGCCAAGGTAAACAATGATACTTGAATCGATAGGGTGATCGTGTGCCAGTTGAAAAGGTTCCAGGTCGAGATGGCAACCAATTGGGTGATTTTCGTCGTAACGAAGATGGTCGAAATGGACTTCACGAAAGTCCGCTTCTCCAGCTTGAGGCTGTAGAGATAGATCGCTAGAGCGGGCCCCGCGGCGTTGGTCATGCCGTTGAGAATGCCGCCAATGAAGCCGCACGCCGGCCCAAGAACTTTCTCCGCACGGGGTGAAATCGTGAAATCAAATTTGAGCGCGCTGGAGAACACGAAAACCACAACGATTATGCCGAGACAAAAATTAAGCACCCACAGCGGCAGCTTGACGAGAATCATGGTGCCCAGAAAAACGCCGATAATGGTTGGCGCAATCAAGCCCGCGAAGCGCCGCAACACGTCATAAGGAAACCCGCCGCGGATAACCTGAGCCGAATCCATAAGAAGGTTTGGCAGGATGAGAATCGTGACCGCCGTGCGAATATCCAGCAGGAGCGCCACCATGGGAGTCGCGATCAGTGGAAATCCCAACCCCGTCACCCCTTTGACGAATGAGGCGAACAAGAGCGCAGCGCCGACGAATAGGTGCGTAAGATCGAAAGACATTGTTAAGGGAAGGGCGCTTTCCGGTGCCGCTCGGTAACTTGAACTTCCGCAGCGACGAGCGAATCACTCGCGGGGCTTTGAGCTCCAACTTGTTCAAAGTTCAAGGTTCAATGTTCAAGGTATTCGGAGGAGGTAATGAGAACCGCATAAGCACAATCGCTAACTTTGAACCTTGAACCTTGAACGTTGAACGGTGTTCTAAGGCTTCCGTCGCTGTCCCGTCTGTTTCTTGCCGGTTGCGAAATATTCGCTTTTGACCGCGAGACTGGCTTCTGCTTCGTCTTCTTCTGTCCACGCCCCAAGGCTGTAGCCGTACCAGGGCATGCGCGGCTGGAGCGGCGGCAGTTCCAGTTCTTCCCAAATCTTTTTGGACCGCTCCATGAATTCTTTGCGCGGCAAGGACACCGGCGTGTAGGGCCAAGGGCGAACAGCATTGATCAACAACGCGCTGACCGACGTCATGCGCGCCTGAAGGCTGTCCATCCCCGGCGGGTGCGACGACGGGTCCAGTCCCGGCGATTTTCCTTTGGCGATCGATACGTCTTCGTCAGGGCGCACGTTAAAACAAATCGCCCAGTTGACCATGGCGGGATCGCGTATGTCTATATCTTCATCCACCGCCACGCAGATCTTGGCGTAGCTTCCCGTAAAACCGGCGCTGGCATTCAATGCTCGCCAGGCGTCGGCCTTGGCCGCGTTGCGCATTTTGATAACACAATAGTTCTGTCCGCTGCCGCTCACTTCGTCATGGAGCGCCACATCGATGACCGCCGAGTTGCCGCTATCGTGGCGTAAAAACTTGTAGATGATTTTTTCCGTGCCCGTATGTTTGATTTTGCTCGACTCGCTGGGCGGAAACTGGCTCATGAGCGCGGTATAGATCGCGCCGCTGCGGTGCGTGATACAGCTCACCTGTAAATAGGGTGAAACGCTGCGGTGTCCCATGTAGCCTGGATACTCGCCGAAGGGGCCTTCCGGTTCGATAGAATCCGTTGGGATGCTCCCCTCAATAATGATCTCCGCCGTGGCCGGAACCAGCAAGTCGACGGTCTTGGCTTGCACGACCTCCACCGGCGCGCCAGCCAAACCGCCCGCGAGCCGGTACTCGTCGAAATCGAAGGGAATTTTTGCCGTCGCCGCGTAGGCGATATTCGGACTCACCCCGATGGCGATGGCGGCTTCCAGCGGCTTCCCCATCGCCTTGCACTTGCGCCAATGCAGCCCCATATGTTGCGCCATGAAGAAACCGCCGGCGCGGTCCGGCGCTTTTATCTGGCTGCGATAGTTGCCAATATTGTAAATGCCGGTTTCCGGGTCTTTGGTAATCCAATTGGCCGATGTCAAATAGGGCGCGTTGTCGAACCCCGGCGTGGAAATCGGCACCGGGATCATGTCGAGTCCGTGACCGCTCGATAAGTCTTGACCCTGTCGCACGATTTCCTGTGCCTGTCCGGCGCTTACTTTGACGGGATTGACCGGATGCATCTGCGCCTGGGTCCAGCGCTCGTGGATCTCGTCTGGATTGCACATCATCCCGATGGCATAAATCTCCGTGGTCGCGGCCAGAGTCCCGACCGTTACCGGCATACCGTAGCGTTTGCCCTTGCCGTCCACGACGTTTTCAAACATAAACGCCTTGCGCTGACTCTCGTCGAGGCCGCGAAACTGCCAGCGCACCAGTGGCATGAGCTCGGTGTCTTTATTGATCTCACGCTGGATGCGGATTAGCTTACCGCGCTCTTCGACGGCCTTCAGATGTTCGCGAAAATCGCGATAGTACTTATTGCTCGCCATCCGATTCTCCGTTTCGATTATTATTTTGCCATCTATCATCCGCGCCCGCCGCCTTGTCAAGCTGCGATGCCCTCGTAACGAGCATTTCCGGCACAACCACTTGAGTCAAATCCCCGGGGTCGCATACCGCGATGGTCGCGAGTGTTTCATTTATAGGTTTGCGCTAAACGAATTTGGCTTGTGCGCCACGGACAAGCTTGGTACAGTGTTGACTCTCAAAGAAAACTGCCCCGGTAATCTTGTAAAATAGCGGACCTGTTGATGAATTTCATGCCGACAGCGGATCGAATGAGCATGCGCTCACTGAGAGCATTGTCTCGATTTGCTGCGTCGTCCTTTCGCTACTTGCCAGCGCTGCTTGTGGTCGCGCTTTTCCTCGCCGATGTCTGGGTCCCAATCGACCTGGCGATACCGATGTACTACGTCGCGGCGTTATTGTTCGTGGTCGCTTTACCCCGGCGCCGCGACAAATTCCTGGTCGCGATAACCTGCACATTATTGGCGATTCCTGATCACGTGCTTGCGCCGGCGGTTGCCGGTGCGCCCGAATGGTTGCGCGTCCTTAATCACAGTTTGTCCGTGATCGTGATTTGGACCGTTACCGTTGTGGCACTGCGCCACACGCGCGACGTGGAAGCGTTGCGAGCGAGCGAGCGCGTCGCTTACGGACGGCTCGCGCAGCTCAGAACCACTTATGCGTCGGCTCCCGTGGGTCTCTGTTTCGTCGATGGCGATCTCCGTTATTTGGCAATGAACAATACCCTCGCGGAAATGCACGGCCATCCGCCGGATTTTTATCTCGGCAAGACGGTGCGTGAAGCCTCCCCGGAGCTGGCCGACGCGGGTGAGGAAAATTACCGGCGCGTCATCAACACGGGAAGGCCGGTACTTGACGTGGAAGTTGAGGGCGCAACGATTGCCCGTCCCAATGAAAAGCGCCACTGGTTGGCCAGCTATCACCCGGTCAGAGATGAAAACGGCGCGGTGATGGGCGTCAATGTTGCAGTCCGGGATATCACCGACCGCAAACAAGCCGAAGCCGATACTATGTTTTTGCTCGATGTCGGCGAGTGCATCAGGGTCGCCACCGATCCAGACGAGATGATGTGGGCCATTGCCGTAGCTCTTGGAGAGCACCTCGGCGCCGGCCGCTGCGGCTTCGCGGAAATCGATATTGAACACGACCGGCTGGTGGTACAACGCGACTACCGCCGCCACGCGCGGTCGCTGGCGGGCACCTACCCTCTCAAACAATTTGGCGCGGTAATTGTTGACGACGGAAAGGCGGGAAGAACGATTGTTGTCAATGATGCCACGGGCGATGAACGCGCCGCGCTCAACGGCAATGGCTTCGACCGGGCGGGCATCGGGGCTTTAATCGTCGCCCCGCTGCTCCGAGATGGACGGTTGGCGTCCTGTCTGTTTCTCGCGGCGCCAGAACCGCGCCAGTGGAGCGAACGGGAGGTGGCATTGGTCGGCGCCGTGGCCGAACGCACCTGGCTGGCCGCTGAACGGCTTCGTCTCGACCATGCTCTGCGCCAGAGCGGGATGGCTTTGCGTGAAGCGGACCGCCGCAAAGACGAATTCCTGGCCACCTTGGCCCACGAATTGAGAAATCCTCTGGGCCTGATCCGCAACGTTGTGAGTCTGTTACAGTCGCCGGCGGCGACGGATGCCGAAATCGGGTGGGGCCGGGACATCATCGATAGACAGGTAAATTATCTGACCCGCTTGACGGATGATCTTTTCGACGTAAGCCGGATTACCCGTGATAAACTCGAGCTGCGCAAGGAAGACCTGCACCTCTCCGAGATCATTAATGGGGCAGTGGAATCGTGCCGCCCTCTGCTGAACGAGCGCGGGCATATATTTACGCTTAACATGCCGACGGAGCCGGTGTATCTGTCAGGCGATAAAATCCGGCTGACCCAAGCGATCATGAACCTGCTCAACAATGCCGCCAAGTACACCCCGAGGTCAGGCCGCATCGGTGTCTCGGTCGAGTGTGATGGCGATGAAATTTGTATAAGGGTCATAGACTCCGGCATTGGCATCGCCGCAGAAGATTTGAACCGGGTCTTTGACCTGTTCTTTCAGGCGGATCGATCCTTTGCCCGGTCCGAGGGAGGGCTCGGGCTGGGGCTCACCTTGGTAAACCGATTGGTGGCGATACACGGCGGCTCCGTGACGGTGGAAAGCGCCGGGCTTAACCAGGGCAGCGTGTTTATTGTGCGGCTTCCGGTGATCGGCAGGCCGTCGCCGGCGTCGCATGATGTCGAACGAACCTACAGCGCCAAGCCGCAGGTCACGGGACAGCGCCGGGTATTAGTCGCCGATGACTTTCCGGAATCGGCGCAACTGCTCGCCCGCCTGCTGCGACAGGACGGCAACGATGTGCGGGTCGCCCTAGACGGTCTTGAAGCCGTCGATACCGCGGCGCAATTTCACCCGGATATTGTGCTTCTCGATCTCGCAATGCCGAAATTAAATGGCTACGAAGCGGCGAGCAAAATCCGCCAACAGCCCTGGGGCAAGAATATTATTTTGATCGCTTTGACGGGCTGGGGCCAACAACAAGACCGCCGCCGCACCAAAGAAGCGGGCTTCGACGTACATTTGACCAAGCCGGTCAATTATCAGGCCATTGCCAAGCTGCTTAATGATTTGTCCGGCGACGCTCGCATGGGAAATCGCCCCGCCGCGCAAGTTCTCTGAACTCAACACGCGCCGAATTTGACCGATCAGGAGCAGCGATACGATTTAGCAACGACTTATGTTCGACGCTTTTATCGACGGTCTCTTTCTGGTTCTCCAATGGAAAGCCTTTAGTCTGATGCTCGTCGGCATGAGCCTCGGCTTTTGCGTTGGCTTGCTTCCCGGCATCGGCGGAGCAGCGACGTTGGCTTTGATGATCCCGTTTGTTTTTAAGATGAGCCCCGTCGAGGCATTTGCGTTCTTGCTCGGCATGCATTCGGTAGCCGCGACCACCGGCGATATTACCTCGATACTTTTCGGCGTTCCGGGCGAAGGACTCTCCGCTGCCACCGTGGTGGACGGATATCCCATGGCAAAACGGGGCGAAGCAGGGCGCGCGCTCGGTGCCGCGTTGATGAGCTCGCTGATCGGGGCGCTGATCGGCGCCGCGACTCTGGCGCTGGCAATTCCCATCGTCCGTCCCTTGGTTCTCACTTTCGGCTCGCCCGAACTTTTCTTGTTATCAATGATCGGCATTGCCTGCATAACCTCTCTTAGTGGATTGAGCCTCAGAGGACAGATTCGCGGCTTTGCGATGGGCTTATTGGGCCTATTACTGTCAACCATCGGACAAGAACGACAGTCGGGATCGCTCCGGTTTGACATGGGACTGATGTATCTCTGGGAAGGACTTGATCTCGTTCCCGTCTTGGTGGGAATTTTTGCGATCCCTGAACTGGTTGACCTGGCCGTGCGCGGGACTTCGATTGCGGGCGACCGCGCTACGGAAAATCTCCGCAGCGGGGTCATTGCAGGCATCAAAGACACCTTTCGCCATTTTTGGCTGGTCGTCCGCTGTTCGATGGTCGGAGTTTTTGTCGGCATCATGCCGGGTGCGGGCGGCGGCGTCGCTCAATGGATGGCCTACGCGCACGCGGTGCAGAGCGCCAAGGATACCAAGGACCGGGAAGGCTTCGGCAAAGGAGATATACGCGGCGTCCTCGGTCCGGGCGCGGCAAACAACTCAAAAGAAGGCGGCGATCTCATTCCAACGATCGCGTTCGGCGTGCCGGGAAGCGGCGCGATGGCGATTCTTCTCGGCGCGTTCATGATCATGCGCCTATTGCCCCGCCCGGAAATGCTAAGCAAACATCTCGCCGTCACCTACTCTATGGTCTGGACTTTGGTCATTGCCAATATCATTTCCGTTATCTTATCGCTCGCCGTCCTCAATCAACTGGCGAAAGTGACCCACATCCGAGGCGGTTTGATCATTCCGTTTGTTCTATTGCTGGTCTTCGTCGGCAGTTACACCGCCAACGGCCAGCTCGCCGATCTGATCGTTACCTTTGGCTTCGGCGTACTCGGCTATTTCATGGTGCTGTGGGGTTGGCCGCGGCCACCGCTGGTCTTGGGCTTCGTTCTCGGCAAGCTGGTGGAAACCTATCTCTTCATCTCCGTGTCACGCTATGGATTTGCCTGGTTGCTGCATCCGATTGTGGTGCTCTTGATTGTTATCATGATCGTCGTGATTGTTTATCCGTTTGTCCGCGAAAAGCCGGTTTTGGCCGGCGGCGGTGATTGATGAAATACAGCGGCCATGTCGTTTTCAGTTTGTTTTTGATCGCTGTGGCCGGCTACACGATCTACACTGCATCCGGCTGGTCCTTTAAGACCGGGTTCTTCCCGCTTGCCATCGCTATCCCGCTCATGGTTATGGCGCTGCTCCATTTAGCCCTCGAACTGTTCGGCGCCGCCGAGCCCGCGGAAAATCCCGCGGTGGACGCCGAATTTTCCAACGATGTATTACCCGCAGTCGCCTGGCGCCGCGTCATCGCCATTTTCTCCTGGATCGCCGCTTTTATCGTGTTCGTCTATCTCCTCAGTTTTCCCGTAGCGGTGCCCCTGTTCATTTTCTTGTTCCTGAAGATGCAAAGCAAAGTGAGTTGGCCGGGATCAATCGCAATGACTGCGGTTACCTGGGGGTTCTTTTACGCGGTATTTGAACGGCTGATCCACTTGCGCTTCGAACCCGGATGGGTTCAAACCGCGCTCGGACTTTGATGGGACATCAAACCGCAAAGCCATGTCCCGAATGCTCGTGGTAGGCGCAGGATAGACTTCGCCGATGGCGCACAAAGGTTACCGGTAGCAGCCGGGCAGGTGCTTTACACCGGCTGCAGTTCGTTACTGGCACGCTAACGCGTTGGTTGCGCTTGACTCGGGTCGGGGTCTTCGACTAACCTTCGAGCGCCTTGTCCGGGGGCGGAGTTTAAACCGGCAGGGTACTGAACGGGGTGCTATGCCGGCACGAATCGAATATTCTTTTACAGATTGAGGAGGTTATTATGAAAAACAAACAGCCATTCAGTGTCCTGATCAGTGTGATTTGGTTAGCGCTCGTCGTCGCGCCCGTCTGGGGACAGGCGAACTTATACGAGGGCAAGACCGTCACTGTTCTTATCGGGCCGAAGAGCGGCAGTCTCGCAATCGCGGCACAGATCGTCGCCCATCACCTGGGCACAACACTTCCTGCACAGCCCCCGG
>Ga0105092_10001937_pt1 | contig 10994 bp, 6 predicted proteins | sample PPLLak2March2015_FD_87021 | JGI IMG/M metagenome (GOLD analysis project Ga0105092, IMG submission 87021) | Freshwater sediment microbial communities from Prairie Pothole Lake near Jamestown, North Dakota, USA - PPLs Lake P7 Core (1) Depth... | ecosystem: Environmental > Aquatic > Freshwater >... | reverse complement strand
TGAAAATCTCGGCCGCTTCCCCTTTAATCCGGTAATAGGAGATCGCCCGTTCGATGATGAAGATCAACCCCAAAATCGAACAAATGAGGAGCGGCCACATGATTGGCCCGCCCTGCTGGAAATATGTCCAAACCTGTCCCAACGCTAGCAGCACTCGTTTATCCTCCCGTGGATAGTCGTCATGTCTTTATATAGATAGCTGATCCGCACCAAATATTTCAAAACAATCATGATAATCTTTGGAAGACTCGCCAGTCAAACGACCGACCGCGTGTGGCGGACACCCCGCCGGAGCTATAAGTTTAAGTATATCAGAAGCATAAACCGTTCACCGTTCACCGGTTCCCCGTTCACCGTTCACGGTGCGCGATACCCTACTGTTTACCGAAAACGGCGAGACGTCAAACGGCGAACGCGGCGACGGTGAACAGTGAAACGGTGAAACAGTGAAACGGTGAACGGTGAACGGTGAAACGGTGAACGGTGAACAGTGAACGGCCGCTAGGGCACCTTGATCTTCAGGCGCTTGAGTTTTTCGTTGAGGGTCGTGGCATTCACTCTTAGCAGGTCTGCCGCCTTCTTCTGATTCCAAGCGGTCTTTTCCAGGGCGGCAACAATGAGGTTCCGCTCGTAGTCTTGCATCAGCTCCTTGAGCGCTCCACCGTGGTTCAAGGCCCCAAGCCGGCCGAGGCCGACAGAGCTCGAGTGCAGCAGGTCGCGCGGAAAAAGGTCACGGGTGATGACTCCATCTGCGGGAGCGAGGACCACGGCTCTTTCGACGAGGTTTTCAAGCTCGCGCACATTCCCCGGCCAGTCATATTCCATCAGGGTCCGCAGCGCCTGCTGATCGAACCGGCAGGGTGGCCGGCCATTCTCAGATGAATATTTGACGACGAAATGCTCGACCAGAAGAGCGATGTCCTCCTTGCGCTCCCGTAATGAGGGCAGGGTTAACGTGATGACGTTCAGGCGGTAAAACAGGTCCTCTCGGAAAGCCCCGGTCTCGACGGCGTGCTTCAGGTCGATGTTCGTGGCCGCCAGGATTCTGACATCCACTTTGATGTTTTCCAACCCGCCAACCCGGCGAAACTCCCGTTCTTGAATAACACGCAGGAGCTTGGCCTGAGTTTCAAGGGGGATCGTTCCCACTTCGTCCAGAAAGATCGTCCCCTCATTAGCGATCTCGAAAAGCCCCTTCTTGGTCGCGGTAGCGCCGGTAAAGGCCCCCTTCACGTGACCAAACAGCTCGCTTTCCAGGAGCTCCGACGGAATCGTTCCGCTGTTGACTGCAACAAATGGGCGGTTGGCCCGGTTGCTGCAGTTGTGAAGCGCCTTTGCGACCAGCTCTTTGCCGGTCCCGCTTTCTCCCGTAATCAGAACGGTGCTTCTGGACGGGCCAACCTGGCCGATCAGCTCAAAAACCTGGTTCATCTGCTCGCTTTTGCCGACGATACTCTGAAAGGCAAACTGCTCGCGGAAATTCTTCTTCAGCTGACGGTTCTCGGCCTCGAGATTCCGCTTGGTGATACCGTTTCGGACGGCGAGCAGAAACTGGTCGTTCTGGAAAGGCTTCGTGAGAAAATCGAATGCCCCGCCTCGGGTCGCCTGGACGGCACTCTCTATCGATCCGTAGGCGGTGAGGATAATAACGACGGCATCAGGGTCGACCTGCAGAATCTCAGGGAGAAGGACGAGCCCGTTCTTCTCGGGGAGCATCAGATCCAGCAAAATGACGTCATAAACGCCGCCCGACAGGGCCTCAAGCCCCTCACTCGGAGTGGATGTCAAGGTGACGGAATATCCCTCTTGCTCAAGGAGCCGGGACATAACGTCACGCATCACCTCCTCATCATCAATGACAAGGATCGAGGGCTGAGGCATAAGCAAGGTAGAAAGTTCTGAGTTCTGAGTTCTGAGTTCTGAGTTCGAACCGGGCTCTTGACAACCCAGAACTGAGAACTGAGAACCCAGAACCCAGAACCCAGAACCCAGAACCCAGAACCTAATTCAGGCGTCGTAAAGGCAGCTGCAAAGTAAAGGTTGTTCCCTTTCCGGGCTGGCTTTCAACGCTGATCTGTCCTGAATGCTCCTGGATTATACCATAGCTGACAGAGAGCCCGAGCCCGGTCCCTTTGCCGACTTCCTTGGTCGTGAAGAAGGGATCGTAGATACGCTTTACATCTTCAGGCGCAATACCGTTGCCGGTGTCCTGAACTTCAACGACGAGCCTCGAATCTTCCCGGTAGCTCCGAATCCTCAACTGCCCCCCCTCCGGCATCGCGTCCTTGGCGTTGAGGAAGAGGTTCATGAACACCTGCTGGAGCCGGCCGCCGTTGCCCAACGTCGCGGGCAGGGACGGATCAAGATGCAGATTGATATCGATGTGGCTCCTCTTAAACTGGTGCTCGACCAGAGACAGCGCTTCAATCATCAGGGAATTCAGGTTCACCGCCTGCAATTCCGTGTCACTGACCCTCGCAAATCGCAACAAATTGTTGACGATATTCGACGCCCGGAAGCTTTGGCGTTCAATCTTCTTCAGCAGCTCCTGCTGGCTGCTTCCATCCGGCGCTTCTTTGAGCAGCATCTGGGTATAGCTGGAAATGCCAGCCAGAGGAGTGTTGACTTCATGCGCGACGCCTGCGGCGAAAAGCCCGATAGAGCTCAGCCTCTCGGCCTGCAAAAGCTGGCCCTCCAACCTCACCTTCTCCGTAACGTCGTCCATCAGTAACAGCGTACCGGTATTGATCCCCTCTTCGAGGAAGAAGGGGGCCAGGGAGACATTCACCAGCCGGGCGTTTCGGTCCTTTCCGGCCAGAGGAAGCTTGTGGAGATGGATCGTCTCTTGAATGGTCCAACCCGGTCCAAGCACGTTCCGAACACCGGCGACCAACTCCGGAGGAAGGACCTCGCTCAGCATCCGTCCAACCGCCTCATCCCGCGCAATACCGGTCATCGCCTGCAAAGCGCTGTTCCAGACCGTAATCTCGCCCTCTGGATTAACCACCACGACGCCGGCAACGAGGCTCTCAATCACGTTCTCGCTGTAGAGCTTCAGATGCTCAAGCTCCATAGCCTTCATTTGCAGAGAGCGGTACAAGAGAGCGTTATCGATCGCGATGGCCGCGTAGTTGGCGAGGCCCGCTACCAGGTCGAGGTCCTCGGTCGTCAGCAGCTCTCCGTTGGCTTTCCGGCCAAACGCGAGGAATCCGAGCACTCTTCCATGCACGCGCAGCGGTTGAATGTAATGGAGCCGGAGCCGTTCCATTTCCTTGCGAAGTGCGTTGATCTCCTCATTCGGCGGACAGACGAAGAAGGGATTCAACTCCCGATCGAAATCAGCAAACACGCACTCCGGCACGTTGAGAACCCGCAGCTTGCCAGGTTTCTCTTCGGGCTCGATCAGTCGATAGGACTGAGGCGCAGCCGGATCCTTCAGATAAAGATCGACGTTCGGGAGATCGAGGCTGATGCCCACTCGAGTGCGAATCTTTTGGATGAGCCGGCCAAGGTCGATCTCAGAAGCCAGTGTTCGACCGAATTCCGTCATGGACTGGCGGTAACCGTATTCCTCTTTGTAGAAAAACCGGTCGACCTGCTCCTGCACGCGGTTCTTGAGAGGTGCAAAGAGGAGAGCCACCAGCAAGGCTGCGAGAGCAAAGAAGAAGAAGCCCGATTCGGGCGACAAGTTCGCCGCGGCGCGACCCACCAGGAGAGCAATCAGCATGTAGAGCCCGAGAAGCGCCGAGCTGGTCAGCAAGTAGGCCGCGCCCCGCTTCATTATCAGGTCCACATCCATCAGGCGAAACCGAGTTATGGCATAGCCAAAACTGACGGGAATCAGCGCCAGACCGAGAACGGAGGCGCTCATGAAGGTGAGAGTCGGAATGCCCACCAGGTAAGGAACGCCGTAGAGAAGGACGAAGGGCAACGTGCCGCCGACTGTCCCGTAAGTGAGCCACTTCATCTGCTGGCGCTGCACTGTCGATTCGGAGTTGCGGCGCAGGTAAACCAGCACCAAGGCGCCGGCAACGAAGAAAGCAACGAAGTGCAGCAGGTGAATACGGTCGAACAGAAGCTCCGTATCGTGATTGCGCGGAAGCCCAAAGCCGCTCAACCGCTTGGTAAACCAAGCCAGATGGCTCCCGAGTAGGATCACAAACGGCAGGTAGATGGCCGGCTTCGCAATCTTCGAACCCCGCAAAGCGGGGACTGGTTCGGGGAAGTAACAGCAGAAATGCAGAAAAAGTGGAGGCAACAGGAGGAAAGCCGCGGCCGAACACCAGTAGATGACAATATCGAAGGGAGTCGCGGCCGCAGAATGGCGGAACAGGAACAGCACAAAGGCGACCAGACAGAGCAGGTAAAAGTGAAAGGCCGCTGCCGCCCGTCCGTTTCTCAGATAGATGAAAAGCCCGGTACCTAGATAAACAAAGGCAACCGCGATCAGCAGATAGTCGGTGAAGCCAATTTGCGATTCTGCCCGTATCTCGACCGGAAGAACCAGCATGGCCTCCCCCCGCTCTACCGAATATCGCGTGGGAGTGCCGGAGAAGGGCGGCTGAGAGAGAAGCTCCAGGACGTTGTGATAATCATCGATATTGTTGATGACTATGTCGTTTATTTCTCGTAATTTATCCCCGGGCCGTATCGCGCTTGACTGCTCCGCGCCCAGCACCTCGGCAGCCACCACCCCTTGATCCTTGGTCTGTCTCCACTCGATGCCATCGACGGGCAGTTTCCAACTGATTCGATCAGACAGGTTCAGCAGGCCGACGTAAACCGCCAGAGCTGAAGCCAACAGCACCGTCACTGTCCGAAATCGAATCGGTAAATTCATATCCTTCCGCCGCACGAATCCGCACGGCTATCCTCTACCGCGAGAAGCAACTTCGGTGCCATGGCCCCGCCACTCCGCTCCTGTCCTGCTAAGAACCTGACACCTTATCAAATAGGATATTGCCTCACAGGTCTCGGTTCAGAGCGCTTGGCGCTTTTGATTCAATAACTTGAATTATACTTCATTCCTTTGAATCCCGAGGTGTGGCGCCACGCACAACTCCCTGAACGTAAAGACGCTTGCCGAGGGACCGAGTTGCGCCCGGAGAGGCTTAGAAAGGGAGTCGGACGGCGGGACCAAAAATCGGGGGAGAAGATCCCTATTCGCGATTTCCGGCCTTTTTCACGAGGTTCGGTGCTTCAGAACTTGAGAGCGATTCCCCCGCGCACGCTACGGGGCGCTCGGACCAGAATGATGTCCCCTTGAGCCGTGGTGAAGGTCCCAAGGTTATGATCCATCATGTTGCGCAGATCGAGCAGGGCCTCCAAGCGGGGCGTGGTCAGGAAATCGAGGCCGACCAGATTGAGCAGCGATGCCGGCACCGGAATGATCTGACGGACAAAGAGGTTAACGCCTTGGTTCCCTGTCTCATAGAGGTCCGAATAAGGATCAAGCGAAGTAACCGGCCGGCCGTCAGGCACGATCTTCACGAGCGCAGTGAACGTGGTATGGGACTGGGGGATGCTCGCATCCAACTGAGCAGACAGAGAGTGATAATCGTGACGGCGGAAAAGGGCGCTCGCACCGGGCCCGCTTACCCAAGCGTCCAATCCGGCGGGTAGGCCCAAGGCATTTGCCCGGATATACGAAACCGAGCCCCGCAGGGTCTGACTGAACCCCTGGTTCCAGGTCATTCGGTAGCCGCGCGTACCCGCCCGCTCGTCCTCGATATTGAGAACTTCGTATTCAGGGCGGAACTCGAACACAGCCAGGAACGGCAGGGTTCCGCCCAGGCGCCGCGTCGCGAAAGCCGCGACTTCTATTTCCGATTGACTGCTGAGTTTGCGCGCGATACTTGCCTGGTAATAGCGGGACGTCCCGAATGTCAACTGCTCCCCGACTCGCGCGTAGTGCATGGAATCGTCAAGATTCACAAACTGCCCATCCGGGAGATTGACAGTATTGGCGAGGGTTGTGCGTTTCGAGGAAGCCCTGACATCAATCCTTGTGTTGGGAGTGACCGTGTAGGCCACACCCAGACTCGGGTTCATGAAGGAGTCGCTGCGGTGATGGGTGCGAACCTGGTTGAATTCAAGCCCCCAGACGACCGACATGGCGCCCAGGTTGACCTGGTCTTCAAACCCGAAGTTGAACATCTTCGTGGTGCCCATGGCGCGCACGTAGTCCACTTCGTCTCCGATCGCGATCGGATTATCCATGAGAGCCAGGCTGGGCTGCTGGAAGCTCATCCGACCGTATCCCAGGTAAACCTGGAGCGACTGGAGATCACCGAGATCGTACTGGTAGATGTTTTTGAGTCGCCAGAGGGAATCTTCACCCGAATTCAGCTGCCCGGCAAAAATGTACTTGCTGTTCCCGACGAACGAATCGACAAAGGCGAAATTGGTGCTGGTCCCATTGATCGAATCGCCGGGGAGGATCAGGTAGCCGTCGCCGAATCCGGCGTTGCTGTAAACCTGGAAGGCCGCGTTGTCAAATAACGGGCCATGGGACTCGAGAGCCAGCTCGGGTTCCTGTCCCTGCTGATCCCTGAAGATCAACCTGCGACCGGTCGATGTCCGCAGCAGCGATTTGACGGCGATGTTGTTCTGATCGTCTCCTTCGGCGTTCAGAAACTCCTGGAGAACCAGCTTGATAATCGAAGTCTTGCCAGGAAGCACTTCGACTGCGCTTTCGCCAGCGGCGCGGTAATCAGTGCTCTTTACCGCGACCTGGTAGTCTCCCGCCTCGATGCTTCTTATGAAGAGGTGTCCCAGTTCATTGGTTCTGGCTAGAATTGGGATCGCCTGTTCCGAGGACCGATCCAAGATGGTGACAAGGATATTGGGTAGCGGCTGCCCGGCTTCGTTCTGAACGATTCCCCTCAGGCTGCCGACAGAAGCGGCGGTCGAGAAGGAGGAGAGTAAACCCAAGGTAATTACCGCAACCCCGACTCTCAAACTGGAAGACGTTACAGTTTTCGCCATCGTCTGCCCCTCGCTTAGGGATTGGCGTGAGCTGTCCGCAGTACACCCTTCCACGACTTGCGTCAATTCTAACCCTGACGCCTGTTCCGAGTCAATCGGCCCCATAGGCCCCAGACCCCGACCGACTCCGTTTTCGAAGGTCGAGGATACTCCTCACCCCTGACGAATGCAACCGGATTCCTTCAGGCGCATCTTGTTCACAAACGGAGTCATCCAACCGATTAGAGCAGGCTTCAGGGAAAAAGGTTCAAGAGAAAAGAGCAGCCAGAACAGGAGCGCTGCGAGCCATACGATCGTAATGTTGTCATCGACGACGGCGGGCAGGGTTTCAAAGAAAGCACAGGCGCCGGCCACCAGGGCGGCGTAGAACAACAGCACCATGGCCGAGTCGCCTGCGTCAGCAGGACGGTTCCACAGGATCACTGTCCAAGCAGAAATCGTTCCGCCCAGCCAAAACGCAACGGCGCCGGCCAGTGTCTTTCGGCGGTTGTACGGAAAGCGCGGCCCCCCGACCCGCCGGCCGACAAAGTTGGACAGGGCATCACCGACGGCGAGAATCGCCAGCGCCCCGGCGCCGATGTAGATCCTGTTATGAAAGAAGAGGAGTACGGAAAGTGAGGCCAACGCATAGCTCAGCTTCGCGGTGGAGATTTTGTTTCTTTCCTCGGGCCGGGTGGTGACCTGAATCCAACGGGGCGAAACGTAGAGTGCGTAAATCAGGCCGAGGCCCCCCAGCACAAGGACGCCGCGGTACGTGATGTACGGAAGCAGGAAGGCGACAAACAGAGGAACAACGTGCTCCAGCTGCCGACGATCCTCGATGGCCTCCAACGTGAGTTCTTCCGGGTTGCTTTCGCGTCGCACCAAGCGGCTAGATACCACGCCCCGAAGGCGGGAAGCAAGCAATTGCGGAATCCTTCATCCTTCATCCTTCTCTTCCTTCCGGTCTTTGAGGTCTTTGAGGTCCTTGAGGTCTTTTCTAAGCCCCCACCCGCAACTGTATACTGTGCAAATGTCGATACGAGTGAGGTTTGCACCGAGTCCTACCGGTCATCTGCACGTTGGGAATGTGCGGACGGCGCTGTATAACTGGCTTTTCGCGCGCCAGAAATCGGGCGCTTTCATTCTGCGAATTGAAGATACGGATCTCGACCGCTCGGAGAAGCGCTACGAAGAGCAGCTAATGGATGATCTGAAGTGGCTGGGACTGTCTTGGGACGAAGGCGTCGATATCGGCGGCGGTTGTGGACCATATCGACAGACGGACAGGTTCGACCTTTACACCCGGTATGCGGACCGACTCCTCAAAGCTGGGAAGGCCTATTACTGTTTTTGTTCCGTCGAAGAACTGGAGAGGGAGAGGGAAGCCCAGCTTAAGGCGGGATCGCAGCCCCATTATCAGGGGAAGTGCCGAGCCATCGCCCCAGAAGAGGCGGGGCGTCGGCGCGATCAGGGAGAGGAGGCGACCCTGAGGCTCAAAATCAGGGATGGGATCGTCGGCTTTAGGGATCTCGTCTTCGGGCCGTTGGAGGTTGACTGTGACGTTATCGGCGACTTTATCCTGCTTCGCTCCGACGGCTCCGCTCAATACAACTTCGCCTGCGTGGTGGACGACGCCTGCATGCAGATAACTCACGTAATTCGAGGCGAAGGTCACATCTCGAACACTTACCGTCAAATTCTTCTGTATGAGGCACTGGACCTTTCCCTCCCGCAGTTTGCGCACTTGTCGACAATCCTGGGAAAAGACGGCGCCAAGCTGAGCAAGCGTCACGGCGCCACTTCGATCGACGAGTTCCGCAGGCGCGGCTATCTCCCCGAAGCGCTCATCAATTATCTGACCCTGCTCGGATGGGCGCCGGAACGGGATGGACGGGAAATACTGACGCCCGAGGAACTGGTCGAGGAGTTCAGCCTCGAACGCGTCAATCGCAGCCCGGCTATTTTCGACCCCGACAAGCTGAACTGGGTGAACCGGAGTCACTTGAAGAAGGCCGACCCGACGCGGATAGTCCGTCTCGCACTGCCTCATTTAGAGGAGGCTGGCTTGGTGCCCAAGGAGGCGGACTCGGAGACCAGCCGATGGGCAGCCGACTGCATCGGGTTTCTCATCAACCACGTTGACAAACTCGAGGACCTTCCTGCCGAGTTCAGCCGTACTTTCTCCTTCGACCCCGAAGCCGGACTGGCTGCACCCGAGGTACAAGAAGTGGTTTCTCAGACCGGCGCCCGTGAGGTCATTGCGGCTTTTGCCGATTACCTGAACGAGCGCGACTTTGTCGACTTTGACGTCTACCGGGAGGCCGTGAATGCCGTCAAAGCCCAGACCGGGCAAAAAGGGAAGAACCTGTTCCATCCGATTCGGGTGTCGGTCACCGCCCAGGCCTCCGGACCAGAGCTGGAAAAGCTGATTCCGCTGCTCGAACGTGGGAGCCGGCTTCCGTTGCCTAAGAAGGTGATGAGTGCCAGGGACAGAGCCCGGCAGGTGAAAGGCATGCTCGCATGATCATCCACGGCATAAACGCTGTAACTGAGGCGCTGCAGGACGAAAAACCAACCGTGGAGAAAATCCTCATAACGAGAGGAAGGGCCAACGCCCGCCTGCAAAAGATCATAGACCTCGCCCGTGCTCGCGGCGTTCCGGTTCAGTTTCAGCCGCAGGAAGCACTCAACCGGAAAGCAGGCAGCCCTCGTCATCAGGATGTGGTCGCCGAGATGTCGGCCGGAACCCTCGCCAGCTTCGAGGAGATCCTTGACACGGATCCGAAACTCATCCTCCTGCTGGACGGCGTAGAAGATCCGCGCAACCTGGGCGCGGTACTGAGAACCGCGGAAGCGGCCGGCGCGGAGGCGATTCTCCTGCCTCGGCACCACAGCTGCGGAATCACTCCGGCGGTCGTTCAGGTCAGCGCCGGAGCAGCCCTTCACCTGAAGATTGCTCACATCGGGAACCTGGTTACGACGCTGGAGAAGCTGAAAAAACAGGACTATTGGACTGTCGGTCTCGACATGCAGGGCAAGAACACTGTTCGGGAAATTGACCCAAAACTGAAACTGGCCGTTGTTATCGGAGGGGAGCACCGGGGCGTGAGGCCTCTCGTCCGGCAACATTGTGACTTCCTGATCTCTCTGCCGATGAAAGGACGAGTTTCGTCGCTGAACCTTTCCGTCGCCGCCGGCATTCTGCTCTACCAACTGCTCGAGCGGGGTGCGGTGGCAAGGTGACGGGTGACAAGGTGACAGGGGTCACCCTGTCACCTTGTCACCCTCTCTCCCCGGCCCGGTGCTAAAATACCGTCTGGTGAATAATGAGCCAGACTGATTCCAAGCGCAGGATCTACTGGATTTCCGGATTCCTGGGATTCTTCGTGCTCATTTACCTCGTCAGCATCGTCTTCCTGAACCCGTCCTCGGTCGGCAACACCCTCTTCGTTTGGAAGCTGAATCTTTGGGCCGTGGTCTGGGCCCTGAATTTCGTTGTCATCCTCGTCCTCCTGTTCATCCTGGCCCGTGATTTGATCAAGCTGTTTTTCGAGTATCAGAGCAGCCAGCCGGGAAGCCGCATCAAGAGCAAGCTGGTCCTGACGCTCGCCATATTCTCGCTGTTCCCTGCTCTGATCATGCTCTTCCTCGCTTTCGGCCTGATGAACCGCAATCTTCAGCAATGGTTCAGTTCCCCGGCAGAGCAAATGCTGAACTCTTCCCGCGCCATCGCCGACCGATACTACGAACAAGGACGGGAAAACGCGATTGCCGTCGCCTCGAGTCTGGCATTCGAAACTGGGGGCGAAATCCGTCCGGCCGACATCGAGCGGCGTGCCCGGGAACGAGGGTTTGCGGGAGTAGCGGTGTACGACCGCCAGGGACGCGTCACCTATCGCTCCAGAAACTGGCTTGATCTCCCCAATAAAGAGCTTCGGGCTTCGGTTCTCACCGGGCGGCCCTATTACCGAGTCGAGAAGAACCAGGAACCCGAAGTCTTGATCCCCGGAGCGACGCGAACGGAT
>Ga0105092_10001936_pt1 | contig 10995 bp, 9 predicted proteins | sample PPLLak2March2015_FD_87021 | JGI IMG/M metagenome (GOLD analysis project Ga0105092, IMG submission 87021) | Freshwater sediment microbial communities from Prairie Pothole Lake near Jamestown, North Dakota, USA - PPLs Lake P7 Core (1) Depth... | ecosystem: Environmental > Aquatic > Freshwater >... | reverse complement strand
TGGTTCCCTCAAAATCGTAACCAAAGCGCACTTCCTCCAGCCCTGCTTTACTCATGGCATGGCGTAGTTTGTTACGGTCAGTCGCGTAGAACATCAGAAATCCACCACCGCCTGCCCCCACCAGCTTCCCGCCGACTGCACCATTCTTCAGGCCAAGCTGGTACCACTCGTCAATCTTGTGGTTGCTCATACCCCCCGAACGTCGCTTTTTATGCTCCCAGTGCTCATGCATCAACTCACCAAATTTCACCGCCTCACCTGCCTCCAGTGCTTCTTTGCTGCGGTAGCCAAGTTCCTTGACGAAATGCAGATTCTTCAACATTCCTTCATCACTATTCTGGGTACGTACCTTTTGATCCTTGAGAATGCCGCTGGCGCTGCGGGAATAACCTGTGAAGAACAAAAGGATGTTATCTTCAAGGTCAAACAGGGTGTCCATGGATATTTTGAGCGGCACTGCTGTCACGCTGTCATCTTTATGGAATGTAAAACAGGTTACACCGCCATAGGCAGCAATGTATTGATCCTGTTTACCAATCGGCTCACCTAGTCGGTCAATTTCAATGTGGCAGGCCAGTTCTGCCAATTCCTGCGGGTGAATCAGCTGGCGGCGATGCGCATACAACGCCTTGAGCAAGGCAGTTGTAAAGCTACCCGAGGAGCCAAGACCAGTGCCTGCGGGAATATCAGCCAATGTGGTAATTTCGATCTGCGGTGTGCGCAGATTCTGCAAATTGAGTGCTTCACGAATAATCCGATGCCGCACTTCATCCACCGAAGCCACGTGCTCCAGTTCAGAGTATTTGAGATAAATACCTTCGGTAAAGGGGCGCATCACGGTAACATAGACATACTTGTCGACTGCGGCGGCAATCAAGAAACCCTCGTGGTCACGATAGTAGGAAGGCAGGTCAGTCCCACCACCACCGAGAGTGATGCGTAAAGGACTACGCGCAATAATCATAACCAGACTCCTTGTAAATCTTTTCAATAATTATCAACGCAGCATATGCATCACCTAACCCGGCTGCTGGGTCTCGATTCAAACGTATATCTTCATAGAACTCTGCCATTTCAACTGCCCAGGAGTCATCGCCCATCGGGTATTCCCATGTCTTCGTTTCAGGCGGGCCCATCTCGGGCAGCATCTTGTAATATGTCAGCCGCTCAACCCCATAACTCCCGCCCAGGCCGTAAATTTCCAGCTTGGCTTGTTTACCGTAGATTTCCATGGAAAACAGGTTCTTCCACTCGGTGCAACTCGCATGTAGAAACGCCACCTGCCGCTTCGCTGTTTTCAGCAACATGAAGCCGTTATCGTCCACCGGCATATCCCAATAATAGGTATGGGCAAAACCCTGAACATCGGTAAAATCGCCCAGAAACCAGCGCGAAAGGTCAATCAAATGCGGTCCCTGGTCCATCAACTCGCCGCCTCCGCAAAGTACCGGATTGGCCCGCCATTCCTTGTCGTAACCAATCCGCCCCCCGTGTCCATATCTGGCGCGGATGAACATCAAATCACCCAACGCTCCGGTCTCAAACAACTCTCGCGCCTTGCGGAAGGCACGGTGATAACGGTGGTTAAAACCCACATGCACCTTCACCCCAAGCTGTGCAGCCGCCACCATTACCGGCTCCAGTTCGACGGGATTGCGTGCCGCAGGCTTTTCCACCAACACATGCTTGCCCGCCTTGATCGCCGCTAATGTAATTTCTGTCAGCGAATCATGCCGGGTAGCAATCACAACCATCTCCACTTCCGGCATGGCCAAGAGCCCACGCCAGTTGCTAAACACCTTGACCCTGCTGTTGCCAGCCAGTGCTTTTGCCTTGTCCTTATTGATATCCGCGCAGGCGATCAACTGCCCTTCACCCAAAGCCTTGGCCCGTTTCTGGCCAATCAAGCCACAACCAATAATTCCGACACCGAAACTCATTTATCACCCCACGAAAGACCACGATCTCGACCAGCAATACGCCGCAAGGTATAAACATCGCTGGTGCGCAATTCGTTGAGGTGTTCAGGCCAATGCTCCCAGTTGTCCCAAACGGCGCTGATCAGCTTCCCGGTGATACCGTTGCTGACATCAGACGCCAGAAACACGGCAAGCTCTGCGCCTTTATCGAAACCTGAGCCCCCCGATTCTTTCTGCTTAATTGACTTATCGAAAAACGCTTGACCAACTTTTTCCGGGCCAGCGGCAAGCACTTCATCAAGCATTTGGGAATTCAACGCGCCAGGAGCAATCGCGTTCACGTCGATGTTGAACTCGCGCACCTCCTCTGCGAGCGTTTCCGCAAAACGCACAATTCCGGCTTTTGAGACAGCGTAGGCACTAATGTTTGGCATCGGATTCGTGGCCCCGCCTCCGGAAAGCTGAATGATCTTGCCCTTATGCTGTTTCTTCATAGTCGGCAATACTGCACGGCACATCAATATTGAGCCAAACAGGTTAATCTCGATTGTCTTGATCCACTGTCCCCAATCTACCTCTTCGATTGGCCCCATCGGGCCGTAGATACCTGCACTATTGACAAGAATGTCAATTCGGCCAAAGCGTTGCAAAGTGGCCTTAACCAATTGCTCAACACTCTGTATATCTGATACATCTGCCGGTATCGCCTCAATGATCTGCCCTGTCGCCAAGCCGATGGTCAGTTCCTTCTGCGCCCTTGTCAGAAGATCGACATTCCGTGCACACATGACAATAGAGGCTCCGGCATTCAAATATTTGCGTGAAATCACCAGACCAAGACCCTGATTAGCACCGGTGATAATCGCCACCTTCCCGTTCAGTAAAAATGACATCATACCAACCTTTCAATTGAAGGGGTTCCAACAGCGACATAACGAAGTGTCGCTGCTGCTCCTAAAGATGACAGGAAACGATTCGGGTCGAGCACCAACAGACCAGGAGCCGCCCCGGCAACACAATCTTTGGAAATTTCCTTATATTCAGGCCACTCCGTACCGATCAATAGAACTTGAGCCCCAGTCAGTGCTCCCAACGCATCGTCGAAACGCTGCACAATGCCATTCCATTCTGGTGGCAACTCTTTTACCGCTGGATCATGCACCCTCACGCTGGCACCTTGTTCAATCAGCCAGTTACACATCTCAACCGCCAGAGAGCGACGCAGGGTATCAGTACCAGGCTTGTACGTCAGTCCCCAGACAACGATGGCCACATCATCCAGACTTGGCATGAGTGTTTTCAGCTTGCGGCGTACCCAATTTTTGTGCTTATTATTGCTGAATTTCACCGATTCCAGCAATGGAATTGAAAGCTTATGTTTTTGGCTGATCTCTTTAAGAAACTCGATATCGCGAGCAAGCGTGCCACCGGCAAAAGCACCACCTGGCGAAAGATAAGCCTTGGGGCCGATCCGCTGCTCCGACTTCAAGCCACGCTCCACTTCCTTCGCATCGGCACCAACCATTTCGCAAACAGCGGCAATTTCATTAGCAAACACAACAGAGGTCGCCAAAAACGCATTGATCGCGTGCTTGGTCATTTCCGCCGACTCAACCGACATCCACTCTACTCTGTCAGTTATCGGCGCCAGCAATTGCCTAATGCGATCCCGATCCCTATCAATTCGCACACCCACAACAACACGTTCAGGTTTAAGAAAAACATCCAAGGCTTTTCCCAGTCGAAGATTTTCCGGTGAGCAGGCAAAGCTCAAACCCTGTTCTGGGCAGAGTTTGTCAGCAATTACCTCCATCCGTTGAATCGAACCTACCGGCATTTGGGAAGAGACCAGAACCGTCGTATTGTCAGGAAGGTGCGGCAGTAACGGTTCCACTTGGGCAATCACGAAATCAACATCAGCCACGTCATCATCATTGACTGGTGTGTCATAGGCGACCCAGAGAAGTTCGATGTCGCTCGGTAGTTCCTCAATGCTTGTGGTAAATCGAAGCCGTCCAGAACCCAAGCCGGCTCCAATCATCTCCTCTAACCCCGGCTCGAAAATGAGGGGAGTGCCTGCCCGAAGTTCCTGTATTACGTGCTCATCAAAATCAAGACCGGTGACATCATGCCCTACCGATGCAAGACATCCAGCCGTAACAGACCCAAGGTGCCAAAGCCCCTGAACGCAAACTTTCATTGCCTATCCTCCAGCACCCACTCATTTGTTTTCAAGAACTCTACAGTTTTAACAACACCCTCACTGATGGAGTACCTCGGCACCCACCCCAAATAGCGGATTTTCTCAGTATCCAGGAATATAAAGGGGTTATCACCAATCCAGCCTCGGTCCCCGCCTGTGTACTCCAACGACGGTTTAACACCCATTGTCTGGCAAATCCAACCGATGGAGTCGTTGACCTCGCAATAGCCATCCACCCCTAAGTTGAAGATATTAACCTTGTCAGTCGCCTTCTCAACGGCAATCTGCATCGCGTCGATGCAATCCTGGATGTAAAGGTAAGACTTACGCTGCTTGCCGTTGCCCAGAACCCGCAAGTGAGTGGGGTCAGTTTTCAACTGTTTGTAGAAATCGAATACATGTCCATGCGTGTAGCGTTCGCCAAGAATGGAGACAAAACGGAATATCCATGACTTAAAACCGAAGCCTTCGCAATACGCCGCAATCAATCCTTCGCATGCCAGCTTTGATGCACCATAAAGGGATGTTTGAACCGGGAACGGCGCATCCTCAGGCGTGGGGATCATCGTCGCCTCGCCATAGACGGACCCGGTGGAGGAAAACGCAATCCGCTTTATGCCATTGGCCCGCATTGCTTCGAGCACATTGTAAGTGGCGATGGTGTTTTGTTCCAAATCCCTGCGTGGGTGTTCGATACCGAAACGGACATCCGCATTGGCGGCAAAGTGGAAAACCATTTCGCATCCAGTCATCGCACTTTTGAGAAGTGACTCATCAAGCAGATCACCGCACACCAACTCGAAGTGTGGGTTAGTACGTGCTAATTGCAGAAACCGCTCCTGCCCCGTGGATAAATTGTCGATCCCGACAACGTGGTAACCATCTCCCAAAAGACGATCCACAAAATTGCTGCCAATAAAACCGGCACAACCTGTAACGATAATTTTCATGCAGCACGTACCCTTCCGAGCTTTAAATTAATCATCAATATATTTTGCCCGATGCAATAAAAACCTTTTATGAAGCTTAATTGCCCCAATATCTTCCTGCCTTCTCAGGAACGAGCAACCTCTTCCAGAACCCAAGTGCCCATCCAAAGTGCATACACGAAAATGCGCACATGAGCAAAGGGATGAGAACTAATTTCCTATTTTTAATTGCAATTGCAGTCGAGATTAAAATGCTCGCTAACGCGTAAGCAGCCAAAATCATCACCGAAAGGTACACGAAGCGATAATCAAACAGTGTCAGCACCACAGAAGACACGACAGTAAGCAAGAAAACAGGTGGTACCGCCTGTCGCCATGATGTCAAACTCCTGTGCTTCATCAGGTTCCCAGCCCTTGCACCGCCATAACGATAGTAAAGGCTCCAGAAGCCTCCGAATGTTTCGCGCGGATAAAAGCATGCTTCTATTTCTGTATTAAGATATACTGATCCACCTGCTGCACGAATCCGCTGGTTCATGTCAGAATCCTCGCTTATCACAACCGCCTGCTCATCAAACAATCCTACTTTGTTGAAAATTTCTCTCCTAAAACAGCCAAGATAAACGGAATCAACAAACCCGCTACTATGCCCTAATAGAAACTGCGCGTTACCGACACCGAACGGATGACACATCGCTATTCCGATTGCATCCTGGCGTCGCGACTCCATTATTGGCCTCTGTATCCCTCCTACGTTATCCGCCCTGGTCCGAATGAGAGTTTCGACACAGCGGGATATGTAGTCTCCCGATATGAATGTCCGGGCATCTATCCTGACGATTACTTCTCCTTTCGCCGCCAGAATGCCTCGGTTCAGTCCTTGAGCACGACCTCGCTCTGACAATCGCATAACCACTGGCGTTCTATTCGAGATTGAGAACGACGAAGCAATTTCCGCAGTGCGATCCGTGCTTTGCCCATCTACGACTATTACTTCGATACAGTGCGGGGGGTAATCTTGATTAAAAACCTGCTCCAGAATTCTTTGAATATTTGCCTCTTCATTCCTGACCGGGATGATGATCGACACGGATGGATTTTTCGTTTGATTTACTCTCATTTTTTCATCAACTATTATTGAACCCACTACATTCTCCGATCATCAAGACAAACCGCTAAGCTTACTGAAGCATCAACCGTACAAATAAAACCTGCTCAGCTCTCCGTAACTCTTTGCATCGCCGAGAACTCGTCACGAAGAGCCGCCGGTGCAGTCTGCCAAACAAAAGATCGATTTTGCTGCCACAACCAGAGACGACGTAGCAGGTTCCCAAGTAATTGACGCGGAATCATCCTGGCCATCGTGGCCACACAGCGTGCTTGACGTGATACATTGTCATCACGAATCATTGTCGCAACCTGCTCAGCTTCGCTCTCTTGGCCATCAAGCAACAACGCGATTACTAATTTGTAGCGAAATTTATCAATGATCGCCGCAACGTCCACCGTCATACGCTGCTCCGCGGTCAGAAGAGTCGCCACATGCTCTACCTCCGCAATGGCTTGCTTCTTCATCGTCCACTGGAGCGACCAAGCGGTGTGGCTGTCTGGTCGCATTTCAGCAACCACCAAGGGTTCCATCTTGAAGGTCATGGGCACACCACGCTGCGCCATTGCAAGTTGCAGGCGCCATTCCTCGCCGTAGCGACCGCGCTCCCCTTCGCCGAAAGCAAATCCTGCTTCCCACACCCTGCGGCGCATGCACATTGTATTCAGATTATGGTTGCGCCCTGCAAGAAAATCCTGGAGATTTATTGGCTGAGCACTAAGTTTTTTCAGGCCAACCCGATTTGGACTCCCAGTGCGGAAGTGCCAGGCGGCACAAAATGTAACGTCAACTTCAGGCCGCGCCTCAAGCACGGCCACCTGCCGCTGAATTTTTTCGCTCAGATAAAAATCGTCTGAATCGAGAAACATCAGGTAATGTCCACGACTCATCTTCATGCCGTGATTTCTGGCGGCTCCCATGTCAGAGCCTGGCAATTCAAACCACCGAACGCGTTGATCGAATCGTTCGACGATTTCACGTGTTCGATCTTTAGAGCCGGCATCGACAACTATGGCTTCAAAATCACCGAGGCTTTGCCTTTCGAGTGACCGCAAGCAACGTCCGATATAACGCTCAGAATTAAGTGTAAGAACGACAACACTAACAATTGGCATAGTCAGTTGTAATGGGTTGTGCATTTTTCACAAAATTATCTCGTGCTGCTTACCCGCATTTCTATAGTATTTATCGCCATATGCTATAATCATAGCTAAAACTATTGCATGCTGTTCAAAAAAAGGTAACCCGATAAATATGGAAATGATCCATATGCCACCAAGTGCGATAATAGCGCCAATATAACAAAGATCATTGTAATTAAATAATTTGATATCTTTAGCAGTCAAAGATTTTTTGATATATAATATAACTATCTTAAAGAAAAATATTAGACATAAAAAACTCAATATACCACCATATACCGAGGCTGTTAAAAAATTATTATGTGGTGGAAAATCGGGTCTATTTGGCCTATCAGAATCAAAATATGGTGTTTTATAACCATATTTCTGCTCAAAGTTAAATCCAACACCAAATGGATTTTCCAAACTAACACCTATGAAATATTTCCATATTTCCAATCTATCCTGATCACCGAAACGAAAGGCCATTGATTCGCGCGACATCACAGGCAATACTTTATAAGCACCCATAAGTGTTGTTCCAATAAGTAGTATTGCTACTATAAAAGTCAATTTCTTCTTATTCCTTGCCTGTTTATAGAAAAATAATAATCCTGCTAAGAATATATATGCTAAGACTATAAATGCAGACCTTACACCAGTTAAAAATATTATGTACGTTAACCCCCCAATGTACACTAATAGTAAAGTAAAATTAATAATTTTATTCCTATTAAAATAATACAAGGCAAATACCCATAAAAAAGATATGGCAACTAAATTAGTAATTGCTACTTGGAATGGATTGGATGTTAACCCTTCAAATCTACCCCAACTCAATTCTGTTAATAATGAGTACTTACGCGTTATGAATTCAAAACTACCAAAAATACTATAAAATATGGATGGTGCCATCAAAAAAAGTAGAGTCAATAATAAGGTTATCATTGGTGACAGGTAAAGAGCGATACTCAGATGTTTCGAGAAGTTGGGGTTATTTTGTATTAGAAGATAGATTAATATTGTTAGGGCAAAATTCATAAATAATTTTGTGAGATTAGCAAATCCCTGCAAATTATAACTTAAATCATAGATGAAATATGAAATAAATGTTGCAAATAATGAAGATAAAAAAAATACCATGAATACCGAAAATATTTTTTCTTCAATCGTATTCAATCTAATTTTATGCTTCAGCAGTATTAATATAGCTTTGATAATTCCAAAAAATATAGCTATAGCAAAGATAAAATCATACCTATACACAATTGTGCTGGTGGATAATACGCCTTCGTCTGTAATTTTATCATAATAAATTAATGATACCGTCCCGACTAAGATCAATATTTCAGATATTTTCACAAACATATATGTTTACCATCTATTGACGAAAGAATTCAATTTTAACTTAATCTTCAATTTGTCAAACGAATCTATGCATATTGAGGTCCCAGCAGATGGGCTTGTCTTGCAGGGCCGTACATTGGGCTGTTAGCTCCATCCGTTTATCAATCCTGAGCCATGCTAAAGATGCCGAAGGATTATTGGCGGAAAGATCTAAATCGATTAGGCCTTTTTGACTTATTTAATGGCCTCACTTCCAAAAATGACTTGTCCCACGAGGCCAGATTTCTTTTCATAATTCCGTATTTCACCATTTCCAGAATTATCCAGAAAGTACAGTGGAATATACTCCACTGAATCCATAAAATCGTATACATCTTCTGGCTTGTTATTAAACCTTTTGCAGTCTTCTTCAGATATTTCAACTATTATAAAAGGCTTATGCTTTTTTAAGGTATTGGCGGCACCTTTCAAGACCAGTAACTCAGCCCCTTCGGCATCAATCTTGATAATTCTTAATCTGCGAGATGAAAGCTCTATATTATCCATTATCCAGTCGACAGGAACAGTCAGTGTCGATTGCCCTGCCGCAGTCATTTTATGTGCCATATGCGCACTCGTAGATTGTCTGAACCATTGTTTAATAATACTTGTAAGGCCAAAGGTATCGGCAACTGCAGCGTTGATACACCATACATTGAAAGCCCGATTTCTTACAATGGTATCAAGAAGTCTCAAGAAAGTGGCAGCCGATGGTTCAACCGAAATGACAAGACCTTTAATTCCCACAGCCCGGCAGGCGACGCAGCTAAAGTATCCCCAATTAGCCCCGACGTCCAAGAAAACATCACTGTCCAAAAGATGCTTTTTGACAAAATCTGTAGCCGCCGGCTCAATAACCCCGTTTGGCTTCTTTGCCATAGAAAACTGAGGTGGGTCGCTCAGGTCTACGACAATTCCGTTGGCCATTTGTAATAGCCTCAATTTTCGTGGCATCAAGCGAAAAAGCTTTGTACAAATAAACCAACTTCCTTTGAACTCGGGCATGAATTCTAAGAGTGTTATCATTGTATCGTATCCCTTCTCGGACTTTTCAGAAATTTGAATTCACCGGCGGGCATAAAGAAGTATCTTTTGTGGAATATCTTTTACTTGGAAACCTGTTTTCTCAAGAAAGGCTTTCAATTTATTTTTCTCCAACTCCCAATCAGCATGAGTATGTGTGTGATACTCAATAATTATCGACTTAATCTTCCGCAGGTACTCCGCTGGCGTAGCATAAAACAATTCATATTCAGCCCCCTCAACGTCCACCTTTAGAAAATCGATCGCTGAAAGATTATATAGATGAAACACATCTGGGAGAGTGATGGTCTCGACCTTTGTTTTCACCCCGTCACTGGCGGTATCGTTTGTGTATAAACTTCCCCCTCCTGAATCTTTACCATTTCCTCCAAAGATGAAGAACTCACCCGCTTTACCACTTACTGCCTTTGGGACGGCAAAAACCCTTTCATCCTGTCCGTTTAGGGATATGTTTTGCTTTAATATTTCATAATTTTTCGGAAGCGGCTCAAAACTGATGATACGTCCTTTCATTTTCGAAGCAGCCAATACTGAGAATAGACAATGTTTGCACCAAGATCAACACCAATGCGGTATGAACTGAATTCTTCATTATCAATAAGTTCACTATATACCCTGTGAATGAACAATTCATTAATGATTTTAATATCACTCGTGCCGGTTCTGACTTCAAACCGCAACCCGTTCTTGAGTCGTACTATGACTTGCCGGCTTCCTATCAGAGAGAAATGATCCAATAAAGGGAGTAGCGGATTTTTATAAACCCTTAGAAGACCAAATAAAACTTTAGCCTTGTTTGTCATTAATGCTTTGCCTTCCAATACAACATTAAATTCGCTAATATTTCGAGGGGTAACCCCGCGGGCAAGACTACTAAGTTACCCGGACGCAGTCCATTCCCCATTTCCACTCATCTGCAGGGCATTTAGAATTTGCCGTGCCCGGTTTACATATCGATGCCTTTGCATAACCGAACGATATGCCTTCCGTGCCCACACCGCCCGATCAATCTTTCCCTCCAAGGCATCACGTACCAGTGAATGAAAGTGCTCCGGGTTTTCTGCCTGTAGCATTTCATCTGCTGTGAAAATCTCACGTAGCGCCGGATTTTGATCAGCAATACAAAAAGCCGCACAACCCGGCGCCTTAAAATATCTCTCCGTTATTTCACCTAATAACCATCCCGCGGGACTTGTAATTAATGGAATAATGCATGCTGTAGAATATAATTCTTTCTCCTCTTCAGTAGATATGGCACCTTTATAATTTTTATAAGGCCATTTTT
>Ga0105092_10001935_pt1 | contig 10995 bp, 4 predicted proteins | sample PPLLak2March2015_FD_87021 | JGI IMG/M metagenome (GOLD analysis project Ga0105092, IMG submission 87021) | Freshwater sediment microbial communities from Prairie Pothole Lake near Jamestown, North Dakota, USA - PPLs Lake P7 Core (1) Depth... | ecosystem: Environmental > Aquatic > Freshwater >... | reverse complement strand
GTTGGGGCGGCGCTGACCGACGAGCGGATCTACTGTGAGGTCATCGCCGACGGGATCCACGTCCACCCGGCGGTTCTGCGCCTGCTGGTGCGCGCCAAAGGCGTGGAGCGTGTCGTCCTGGTTACCGATGCCATGCGCGCCGCGGGTCTTGCCGACGGCGAGTACGACCTGGGCGGCCAGACCGTCAGCGTGCGGGCGGGTGTGGCGCGGACTGCCACCGGCGAGCTGGCCGGGAGCACGCTGACCCTCGACAGTGCCGTGCGGAACATCCAAAAATTTGCCGGGGTGACCCTCAATCAGGCCGTCGCCATGGCCACCGCCACCCCCGCGGCTGCCCTGGGTCTCTCCGGCCGCAAAGGCGCCATCCAGCCGGGGGCAGATGCCGACATCCTCCTGGTTGATTCCAACCTGAACCTCAAGGCCGTCCTGCTGGGCGGCAAACGGGTAAACATTCAATAACGAGTAAAAGCAGAAGAATTGGGTTGGGGAGTTATTGGGGATTAGGAAGACTCGATCAGACCAATCATATTATTCGGGTAAAATTGATAGGAATAATTGTTACGCGTGTTGCCTTGGATAGGTACGACCGGAGATAAGCTGTGCCAGCAAAACGGACACTCGAAGAAGAATGGTATCAAATGCTCACCCAAGGGGAGAATGTCCCACACCATCTCCGTCGCCTCATGGCCCTGCTGCCTTCAAGTCCCCGCTGCAAGATGTGCAACTCGCCTTTCCAGGGTTGGGGGGGATTCATCATGCATTTGATGGGAAAAGATCAATCGCGATTCAATCCTCGTTACTGCGAACCCTGCGAACGATTTGAACATCCTGGTGGTGCAGAAGTGGTTCTGACAATGCTCTTTGCCGATGTGCGAGGTTCAACAACCCTGGCTGCAAATATGAGCGCGCTTGAGTTTAGTAAGCTGATCAACCGTTTTTATATAGCCGCAACAGATGTCCTGGTAAAGAGCGATGCGATGGTAGACCGGTTAATTGGGGATGAGGTGGTTGGCTTATTTATTCCGGGAATCGCTGGTCCGAGACATTCCCACAGGGCGATCCAGGCAGCTGAAAGTCTACTTCACCTCACTGGTCACGCTGATCCCCAGGGACCCTGGGTTCCCTTGGGAATCGGAGTCCATACAGGGTTAGCCTTTGTAGGCGTTGTGGGCGGCAGCGAGAGCCGCCCCACGGATTTCACTGCCTTAGGCGACAATGTCAATATTGCGGCACGTCTGGCCTCGCAGGCTGGCGTGGGTGAGATTCTTATCAGTGACGCGGCATACACAGCCGCCAGTCTCGATTTGGGGAACCTGGAACACCAACAGCTTGAGCTGAAGGGTAAGAATGAACCGATTGGCGTTTGGGTGTTACGCTCTCAGCAGGCGGACCTTACGCCATAAAGCCATACCACCAATTAGCTCCTTGAGATCAAGAAATTATGCGCTGCGTGAATCAAGCGATTCTATTTGTTGAAATTTTGTGAATTTCACAAATAGGTGTATATTTGCAATAGCACTCCTTTTGGAAAATAATTTTAATATTTCTATTCCCCAACCATTCACATTAGCGTTGCGATAAACGGAAAGTATTCTGAAGCCGTACAAACTTATCCAGGAAACCGGGGTGGGATAAACTGGGTTTACACCGAACATAATAACAACAATATTCATCGAGGGATTTATGCGGCCTTCCGGACTTCGAATTGCGAGGCTAACGGTTTTCCTTGTCTATCTTGCCACGCTTTCCTCACCTGTTTATGCGCAGATTCCCGGCCCGGAACTGGCCTATCAAGAAGATTTTGAGGATGGGCAAGCGCAAGGTTGGGATCTCGAAAAAGGGTGGGAAATCCTTCAGGACGAGGGAAACCAGGTTCTCGCCGGCCAGGGACACGTTTGGGCAAACTCCAATGTCGGTTATGACGATTATCGATTGTCCTTCCGGTTAAAAGTTCTGCATGGGACAGTCCATCTGGTATATCATCTGAATGCCACGGGACGATATTTTATCGGGTTCCAGGCGGAAGGTTCCTATTTGCACAAGCAGCTCTGGCCCGATTCTTTTCAACATGACCTGGCGAACAGCGGTCATTCTCACGAACCCGCAACGTGGCACCAGATAGAGATCAGCAGCCAAAGCGACACCATCCAATTCAAGGTGGATGGCAACCCGGAATGGAGCTACATCGACCCCGAGCCCTTACTGGAGGGCAGTTTTGCTTTCGAAGCCCTGGATGATTCGCTCGTCTACGTTGACGACATTTCCGTCGAGCTGGCGCCAACCTCCGCCTATCTCCCGGCTCCAGGGACAACGCTCGCCGGGTCCCTGAGCTGGGTACGCACGGGCGGGCCATTGGGAGGGCTGGGATACGATGTGCGCATGCAGCCCGCTCATCCGGATCAGATGTTCGTCACGGACGCCAATGCCGGCATCTTTATCAGCAGCGACGGTGGAGAAAATTGGACGCTATCCAACGAAGGGATTACGACGCGCGCAGGCCAGACCGGCGATATCATCCCAATTTTCTGCCTGACCATCGATCCCACCCATCCAAACGTGGTTTGGGCCGGAACGCAGGACGCCCGCGGCATTTTCAAATCACAGGACGGTGGTCAAACCTGGGAGAAAAGGGATACCGGCATACTCGAAAGCCAGGGGATCACCTTTCGCGGTTTCAGCGTCGACCCAACGAATCCGGATATCGTCTACGCGGCGGCGGAAATCTCATCCTACGTCTGGAATAACGGCCAGGAAAAACAAGGACGCGAGTTCGACATGACCGCGGGAGTGGTTTATAAGACCATCGATGGGGGTCTGAGCTGGACGGCTATCTGGCGCGGAGATAACCTGGCGCGCTACATCTGGATCGACCCGCGGGATACGAACGTATTGTACGTCTCAACGGGTATCTTCGATCGTGAAGCAAAAAATTCAGACCCGCTAACGGGAGACCCGGGCGGCGAAGGCGTCCTCAAATCCACGGACGGCGGAGATACCTGGGCGCACGTAAACAACGGGATCAACAATCTTTACGTTGGCTCGCTGTTCATGCACCCCACCAACCCGGATATCCTGTTGGCCGCCACGGGCAACAACCAGTATCCCCAAAACAGCGGCGTCTATCTCACAGTCGATGGGGGCGCGAATTGGAAGCACGTCCTGTCTGGTGAAAACATTGAATCCGTTGAAATTGCCTCCAGCAACCCGTCCATCGCTTACGCTGCCAGCGCCGATTCGGTGTACCAGAGCGGCGACGGCGGTTTGACCTGGAAGCTGGTTGCAGGTGGAGGTGAGGAAAGCTGGGGACCTCCGGGCGTGCGCGCTGGATTCCCTATTGACTTGCAGGTCGACCCACGCAACCCAGACCGCATATTTGCAAACGCCTACGGCGGCGGCAATTTCGTGTCAGAAGATGGCGGGAAAACGTGGGCGGATGCCAGCCGTGGATATACTGGCGCGCAGGTGCGCGCTATTGCCGTAGATCCCAGCCAACCGGCGCGTGTGATTGCCGCGGCGCGCAGCGGTCTCTTCATCAGCCACGACGGCGGCTCGAACTGGGAAGGATTGAGTTATCCGCCGGTTGCCATTATGGAATGGAACGCCATTGCTGTGGATCCTTCGGACCCACAACACCTGGTCGCCGGAACGAATTGGGGGAACAGCCTGGCGAACAGTAATCATGGTGGTTCCCGATGGGACAGGGTATTCGACCTGGCTGGCCAACGGGTTGGTTGGAAAGCGCTCGTGTTCGCGCCGTCTGACCCTACGAAAGTATATGCGGGTACTGCGGGCTTTTATTCAGCCGGGTCGTTCGATGAGAACCGGCCTGGGAGGGGGATTTACGTCTCGCGGGATCGTGGTAGAACCTGGTCCCCGGTAAACGATCAGCTATCCCAGGATGCTTTCGTAAACGCCCTGGCCGTCGATCCACACAACCCCGACCTTGTATATGCGGCGACGGCCAATCGTGGTTTGCTGAAAACAACCGATGGCGGGCAGAGCTGGCGGGGAGTGCAGGGCGGTCTCCCGGAGGATTCGGCTTCGGCGGTTGCCATCAACCCTGGCGATCCGAACGTCATTTTTGCCGGTTTCGACCGCAAGTCGTTGTACGTCAGCAGCGACGGAGGGGTAACCTGGGAGGCATCCGTCCGCGGAATGATGGCGGAAGCCAGTCCTTCCGCGATCGTCTTCGACCCGGCAGACCCACAAGATACGGTTTACGTGGCCGATCGGTCAAACGGGGTTTTTCGTTCGACCGATGCCGGCAAAACCTGGCAGATCATCAACACAGGATTATCGATGCGCGCCATCAACGCGCTGGCCATCTCGGCAGACGGCGTGCACCTGTATGCAGCCTCCGAAGGCGGCGGGGTCTTCCGCCTGGACCTGAACGGAGAGCCGCCAACCTCTGAAATGAGTAACACACGGTCACCGCAGCAAAACATCCTCCCAACATCCACAACCGCGGTCTCGAATCCAGTTCAACCCACACCAGCGCCAGAACCCAAAACCCCTACCGGTCTTCCCTGTGGGAGCGCTGTAATTCTGCCGATGATCGTTCTCGGCCTGTCCCGGGTTTGGCGCAGGAGCTCTCTGTGAGGAAACTCTCCGCTCATTCCCTCGTGCCGGTCGCAATCCTGTTTGTGGCTGGGTTGGCTATAGGGTTGGTCTACTTATTCTCTCCGCACTTGCCTTTGACAGTTTCAGAAGCCGGCAAAACTGGCGCTTTACTCCAAACTCCTTCTCTCATCTCGCCGGACAGTATTAGCGGGATCGTGGTGGACTCTGAGGGCAGCCCGATCGCCGGAGCCAGGGTGCGCGTCAAGACAACAGAGCTGTCAAGCGTGACCGACGCAAACGGGTTTTTCCTCCTGGACAACCTGGCGCCAGGCAGAGCTGTAATCCTGACGGCCTGGGCTGAAGGGTTCTTCATTGGCGGGGGTGAGAAAGCCTACTTGCCTGGGACAGACAATGTTAAGCTAACCATCACCGCTCATGCCGCAGTGGATCATCCAGATTACCAGTGGCTGAGCGCTTTTTCTACGGCCGGGTATGCTGGTTCTGGCGAGGACGGCAACTGCCAGAACTGCCATGCCGGCCCGGAATACCAGGAAGCGAGTTTACCGTTTCCCGAATGGCTGGGGGACGCACATGCGCTCTCGGCACAGAACACGCGCTTTCTTTCCATGTATCTCGGAACGGATCTGCAAGGCAATCAAAGCCCGGAAACCACCTATTTTTCAAACCGAGATTATGGACGGACTCCCCTTCGCCCAGACCCTGACAAACCATATTATGGCCCCGGCTACAAGCTGGATTTCCCGGATACCGCCGGCAACTGCGCTGCCTGTCATGCCCCTGCTGCCGCAGTCGATTCAGCCTATGGCGTGGATCCAACCACGGTGAATGGGGTTGGCCAGGAGGGCGTTACCTGTGACTTTTGCCATAAAGTGTGGGACGCGCGCCTGGATCCGCTATCCGGCCGGCCGTATGCGAACATGCCCGGCGTGCTGTCTTTTGAATTCCGCCGCCCGCCGCAAGGCCACCAGTTCTTTGCGGGACCCTACGATGACGTGGCTCCCGGTGAAGATACCTACACGCCCATTCAGCAAGAAAGCCGGTTTTGCGCCGCCTGCCATTATGGGATTTTCTGGGATACGCTGGTCTACAATTCCTTTGGGGAATGGCTGGAGAGCCCGTACAGCGACACCGAACGGGCAGAAGCAGCCGGGTTAGCGTCGGCGAAGACCTGCCAGGACTGCCACATGCCCGCCGGGGAAAGCCACCTGATCGCCGCTTCGGAGAAAGGTGGACTCCCGCGCGACCCGGATACCATCTACAGCCACCGTATGCCGGGAGCCTCGGACGAGACCCTGCTCCAAAATACTGTCACGCTCACAACCGATGCCCGTCGCGAAGAAGAAAAACTGATCGTTGACGTTACTATACGTAACGATCAGGCCGGTCACCACGTTCCGACGGATTCTCCATTACGCCAGATGATCTTGCTGGTGAAGGCAGAGGACGATGAGGGACAGGCGCTTGAGTTTCTGGAAGGCCCGACCGTTCCGGATTGGGGCGGCGACCGCAGGGAGGGCGATCCGGGAGATGGTTATTACGCGGGCCTGCCTGGTAAGGGATATGCCAAAATCCTCGAGGAGTTATGGACCGAGATTTCACCCAGCGGCGCGTACTGGAACCCGACCCGCATCCTCAGCGACAACCGCATTCCCGCTTTGGGCGCAGACAGCAGCGCTTACATCTTCACCGCGCCCGAAACGGGCGAAGCCACCGTCGAAATCACCTTGCTCTTCCGGCGCGCCTTCAAGGAGCTGATGGATCAAAAAGGCTGGGACGTGCCCGACATCGTGATGGAGAGCCTGGTTATCCGGGTTCCATAGGGTTGGACGGGATGCGGATGAGCGCTGAATGGCGTAGGGAATCAGATAGGGTTGGCCAAGTTTAGCCTCTGGTCCGCTTTTCGCAGAACGATCGAAGAAAACTTTCGCCAACGATCACCTGGAGATACGAGCAACCATGAAAAAATTTGCGGTCCCTGTTTTTATACTTGTCTTTGTTCTGATCTTTACCATCCCTCCCCAGGTGATTGCCCAACCTGCGCCGCAACAACTATTATTTACGGACGATTTCGAGAAAGGGTTGGTGCCGCCCTGGGATTGGGAAGATGGGTGGAAAGTAGACCAAATTGAAGAGAACCATGTTTTACACGGCGCAGGCCATATCTGGGCACGCCTGATACCCGTTGAGGAGCTGGGTACCATCGAAAGCTTCGAATCCAGGGTCAACTTGCTGAAAGGCTCCATCCATATCAATTACCGGACCAGCATGTCGGGCAGCCGGTACTTTGTCAGGTTGGAGAGCGGACGCCTTGCCTTCCTCAAAATGGGTAGATCCCAAACCACGCCCACCGAATTAATCAGCAAAAACCTGCCGATATCATTCGGCAAGTGGTATTCAATTCGCATCACGGGTATCGAAAACCACTTTCAGGTGTACCTGGATGATGAGCTGGTCGTTGAGTACACCGACCAGGAGAACCCTTATCCGGATGGCTCGGTCGCTTTCGAATCGCTGGACGAAAGTGAAGTGCTGATCGATGACATTGTTTTAAAAGGACAGCCTCTCTCCGCGGCATCTTCCGGGATGGGCTGGTTATTTACCGGAGGTCCACGCGGTGGGATCGGGTATGATATCCGCTTCAATCCAAATGACCAGAATAATATCTGGGTAACCGACGCCTACGCCGGGGCCCATCAAAGCCTGGACGGCGGCCTGACCTGGATTGCCAGAAACCAGGGCATCGATGCTCGTTCGGGGATGTCGGGGGATGCCGTCCCCGTGTTCAGCCTGACCATTGACCCCATTCATCCGGAAATCCTCTGGGCCGGGGTTACGGGTACGCGCGGCCTGTATAAAAGCACTGATGGCGGCCAGAGCTGGGTTCGAAAGGATCATGGGATCCAGGATCACCCCAATATGGAAATGAGAGGGATCACTGTCGATCCTTTCGATTCGAATATCGTCTACTGCGGGGGAAACTATCTTGCCGATGAAAAAACATTGGACCAGCGCGGCTTTATATACAAGTCGATCGACGGCGGCGAAAATTGGACCCTGTTGATCGAACCCGAAGCCCTCGTGCGCTGGATCATCGTCGATCCGACTGACCGCAACATCGTCTATGCATCAACCGGGATCTTCGACCGGTTTGCGGTAAAGCCCACCGGGGTATTGAAAAGCACCGACGCAGGGAAAATCTGGGCGCCGATCAACAATGGATTCACCAGCCTTGCGGTTGCCGCCCTGGCGATGCACCCCAAGGATCATCTGACGTTGATCGCTGGAACCGGAAAAGCAAGCTCATTTACGGATGAGCCCAATGAGATCCACGGCGGCATTTTCATCACCCACGATGGTGGACAAAATTGGCGGCAGGTGGATCCCATCCTGGCGAACGGCGAGCAGGAGATCCGTTTTTCCGCTGTCGCTTATGCGCCCAGTGATCCAAATATTGTTTATGCCGACGCCGGTCATGAATTTCTGCGCAGCCAGGATGGCGGGGAGACATGGAAAAGATATTTTGTCGGCCCAAATATAAGTAGTGGAATGCTGGAAAATCGGGGAACACCCATTGCCCTGGCCGTATTACCCTCTGACCCGAACACGATTTTCATGAACGCCTACGACGGAGGGGTGTTCGTTAGCAAAGATGGTGGTAAAACCTGGCAAGATTCAAGCAGCGGGTACTGCGGTTCACAGGTTTGGGGTATCGCCATCGATCCAAATAACCCTGCCTTTGTCGTGGCAGCTTCAAAGAACGGGGTTCACGTCAGCCTCGATGCTGGCAGTACGTGGCATGGACGGATATCGGCTGGCTGGATCAATAACATCGAGAGCGCGGCGGTAGACCCTCAAAACAGAAACCACCTCCTGCTTGGACAGTCCATACAGGCTCTCCTTTTCCAATCTAAAGATGGCGGCAACACCTGGACACCCGTCCTGGGTCCTCTTGGAAAAGACGGTTTTGGCACAAGGATGAGTATCCACACGATCACCTTCTCACCATCCTCCCCAGAAATCGTTTACGCGGCAACCGGGGTCGAGACCCTCTCCCCCGTTGGCGTGAACCGGGAGACGCGGGGACCGGGGATCTATAAAAGTACAGATGGGGGGACGTCCTGGGTACCGGTAAATCAAGGTCTGGAAAATACCACCATGAATATTCTGGCGGTTGCGGTCCACCCACAAAACCCGGATATTGTCTATATTGGTGAAATGAACGCCGGGGTTTATAAAACCCTGGACGGTGGGAAATCCTGGCATCCCGCCGGCGACGGTCTGCTGCAAACGGAAGTGCGAGTACTGGCCATCGATCCCCAGAACCCCGAGACGATCTATGCTGGCGTTGAATTTGGGGGTGTTTGGAAAAGCGAGGATGGGGGCGATTCCTGGAAAAATGTTTCCGCGGGTATGTCCCCCGAATCCAGCATCCATTCCATTGTCATTGACCCCACCCAGCCCGGCATCCTGTATGCCGCGGATATGCAGACCGGGGCTTACCGCTCCACCGACGGCGGGAACTTCTGGCAGCCGTTCAGGCAGGGATTGAAAGTACGGGCAATCCACAGGCTGGCCATCTCCGGCGATGGGCAGCACCTGTATGCCGCTACAGAAGGCAACGGGGTTTACCGCCTGGATCTGAACGGCATGGAGCCGCAGCCGACAGAAATCCCCACAAGCCTCCCACAGCCCAATGCCACCCCCCGCCCGTCCCTTCCACCGACCGAGGTTGTATCGGTTTCGCAGCCAGCTGCACCTGGGCCTACTTCGGGTCTCGGTTGGCCGGTTTACACCGGAGGATTGGCCGCCATTGGACTCATCGTTTTCTTTCTGATCAAGAGGAAGAAGTGAACAACCCACGACTAAAGACCAGTGTCTGGTTCCTGACGCGGCTAAGCGATAGAGGGGAGCATCAGACGTAGGAGATTCCTCTTTTTGCGATATTGTTCGATACATGGATTGATCCATAACATCCCAACGGGGAGGGTAAGATGGGACAGCAAAAAACATGGTTGTCATTCGTGGGTTTCGGCTTGGCATTTGTATTCGCGATCGGGTGGAATACAGACCTATCTACGGTCGGAAAATTCCTGTCGTCGCCAATCGCACCTGAATCGCAAACAGCCACAATTCTTCCAAATCTAACCACCCCAACTCGGTCTTCAACTATGGTATCGCCAGATCCTACCATCAGTAGAGTTGATGGAAATAACCAGTCTTTGCTTTTTCTCCCGATCGTTCTAAAGATCCCCACCATCATTCGGGTTGGTGGAAGTGGTCCATATCAAACCATCCAAGCAGCGGTCACAGCGGCTGAAAATGGAGCCACCATCCAGGTAGCTCAAGGGACTTATTCTGAAAATGTCACGATCCCTCCAGGAAAATCCATTACCCTGCAAGGTGGTTGGAGCGCGGATTTTACAACTCGGAGCCCTGATAATACGCTTACTCGTGTCGATGGAGGAAGGCATGGCAGCGTTTTTGATATTCAGGCCGGCAGCGGTGTCAGCATGACGGTTCAGATTGAAGGGCTGACGATACAAAACGGATTGGCGGAGTGCGGCGGCGGCATCAATGCCAATTCGGATGGCGTGGATGCTCATCTGAATTTGGATCTGCGCAATAATACGATCACCGGGAATAAAGCAACGGCTCATGGGGGTGGCATCTGCCTTCCCTCCCGTCGAGGAAGTTTCGTTGCCAACCTGGCAGATAATACCATCACGAACAACAGCGCCATAAAGGGCGGCGGGATAAACGCCGGAACGGCAGATGGGGCGAGCCTTGAGCTGACCTTAACCAATAACGACATCTCCAGGAATTCCGTCACTGAATTTGCCGGGGGCATCTTCCTCCACTCGGATCGCGCAGGATCGAATTTGGTGGTAACCCTGATCCGAAATACGATATCATACAATACCGGTGCGAGTGTTGACGGTGGTGGGATTGCCGCTTATGCTGTTGATGCGGATTCCAGAGCAACCATCACCTTGCAGAATAATGTGATCGTCGGGAATGAGGCTTCATACGGCGGTGGCATTCTGGGATACGCGCGTGGAACGAATGCTCTGCTTGAATTCATATTGACCAACAACATTATCGCAGAGAATCGGGCCGGAAAAATGGGAGGGGCTATCTTCTCTTGTTCCGGGGTGACAGACGCCAGTACTCCTCCGGGAGGTTCGGTGAACTGGAAATTGACCAATAACACGATCACGAGAAACACGGCAACCGAAATTGGCGATGCGATTACTCTCTACTCCGGTTCTACTTTTGGCGATGGGGGAGAGATAAATTTCTCCTCGAGAAATGACATCATTTGGGGTAACACTGACTCACATGGGAATCTCCAAATAGACGTAATTGTTGAGCCTGGGAGAGCTGGTGCTGCTACGGCGGACGTGCGCTATTCAG
>Ga0105092_10001933_pt1 | contig 10998 bp, 22 predicted proteins | sample PPLLak2March2015_FD_87021 | JGI IMG/M metagenome (GOLD analysis project Ga0105092, IMG submission 87021) | Freshwater sediment microbial communities from Prairie Pothole Lake near Jamestown, North Dakota, USA - PPLs Lake P7 Core (1) Depth... | ecosystem: Environmental > Aquatic > Freshwater >... | reverse complement strand
GCGGCGTCGAGCGCGCGGCCGAGCTGAAGCGGGAGTCACGGTGATGCAGGACGCATGAGCGCCCCGTTCCCGCATCCTGAGACGGGGGAGGCGCTGGAGACGCTCTCTGATTTCCGCACCGCCATCCGTGCCTGTGAGATCCGTCTGGGGCCGATCTACCGCCTGCGCGATGCGCTGACCGCGGCGATGGCCGAACGCTTCGACCCGGCCGACATGCCGCGCGAGCGCCGTCACCGGACGAGGACGCAGGAGGCCGTGACCAACTGCCCGCGCTGCGGGCTGAAGATCGAGGAGGAGGAGGTAGTGAAGGCATGACGACCATGACCGAACGCGTGGAGGCTGGCGCGGCGCTGCTCGATAAGCGGCTGGGCACGCGCACGTGGGATAAGCGGATCGACCTAGACGCACTGAATCTCGGCAGCTCGTGCAACTGCGTGCTCGGCCAGCTCTACGACGGCGAGGCCGATGGCGAGTCGGGCTACGTGCATGGGCAGCGGGTGCTGGGCATCGACGGATTCGGCCCGGCTGGCCCGGCTGAGCACGGCTTCACCGTGCCGGGGTTCGGATCGTCAGCGGCAACGTGGGGCGCCCTGACCCGCACCTGGAGGCAGCTCATCCGTGAGCGCATCGCAGCGCGGAAGCGCAGCTAGTGGACATCTGGCTGCTGCCCGACGCGGTTCCCGCCTGGGTCACCGAGAAGGCGGTGGCGGCGAGCGAGCACGCGAAGCCTGTGTCTCGCGAGGGTGCCGGGCCGGGATCGCTCACCGACGAGGGGCTGCGCTACTCCGTGCTCGACGGACACGGCGTTCTGGTGAGAGCGCCGGACATTCAATACTGGGTTCAGATGAACGTGCCCGCGCTCGCGTCGGCGGTCGTGGGCGAGCCGCTGTGCATCTCCCCGGACGTACGCACAGCGATCAACGTGAACCTAGTGGACGGCATCGGCGGCTCGTACGAGTGGCACACCGACCCGTGCCCGTGGAGCGCCCTGATCTTCTGCACGGCTCACAAGATCGGCGGAGGCTGGGAGGCGAACCCGGACGATGTGACGAAGGTGAGCATCCGGCCGGAGGCTGGCTCGCTGCTCGTGTTCCGCGGCTCGATTCCGCACTACGTGCAGCCGCTTCTCACAGACGAGCGCCGGGTGAGCATCCCGATTGCGCTGTACCCGCTCGGCACCACGAGCATCGAGCGCGACCCTGAGCTGGACGCGCATATCTTCGGGGAGACGACGTGAGCATCTGGAAGGTCATCGTCGGCTACGGCATCCTGAGCGGGCTGGTCGCGGTCGCGCTGGACTTGACGATGCTGGAGCAGGTCGCCGCGAGCATGGCCGTGTTCATAAGCGTGTCTCTGCTGTACCAGTGGGTGAAGGAGGACTGGCGGAGGTGACGGCGAACACCCTCCCCATGACCCTGTTACCGTCCGACCTATGGGAGGTGCCGAGATGGTGCTCGACCCTGTGACGACCTTCGTGGTCTACATCGTCGCGATGCTCGTCGGCTTCACCTTGATCGCCGCCATCGCCGACCTCTGGCTGGCGAGGGACGAGCGCAACGCTCGTCGTCGTGCGCGGGCTGCTGCCCGTGCGGAGCGCATGATCGGAGAGAGGGCATCACACGTCGATGGGCCATAGCCGTCATCGTTGCGTACCTGCTGACCACCGCCGTGGTGGTGGCGTGGCAGGTCAACATCGCAGGAGGCTCGTCAGGGGCCACAGGAGCCGTTCTCACGGCTTCCGAGCGGAAACCCGGCTGCCTACCTGCCCAACGCGCGATTCGCTTCTACGCGGCCGCTACGCACGCGTGGCAGCTGAAGCGGCACGGGCGAGTCGCAGATCGGATCAAGTGGCCGACCTGCTACCTCGCACGACGCGCAGCTCAGGAGTGGCACGCACGAGCGGAGAGCGCCCGTGACTCGTACGAGCGGTGGCACGCCTACCACTACGACGGGCCGAGCTGGCTGCCTGACAAGTGGCAGCGGGTGGGCGCGTGCGAGACTGGCTACGGCAAGCGGCCAGGGAACTGGAGGCACTCAAACTCCAGCTACGAGGGCGCGTTCGGCTTCGCCCTCTCCAGCTGGGATTCGTTCGTTGACGACGCAGACCCGAGGGCAGGGCCGTACCCGGACAACGCGTGGCAGGCCACGCCGCGTCAGCAGTACGAAGTTGCTCTCGCAATCTGGCGCCGATACGGCTTCAGTGGATGGGGATGCCGAGGCGCCTAACCGATGAGGAGGAACGATGAGATGGATACTGGTACTGGTGGCGCTGACCGTGATGGTGGCGGCGCTCAGCGCGACGACGAGCTACGGCGCCTCAACCCCGAACCAGTGGGTGAAGGGGAAGCGCCATCTTCAGCAGCACGTCAAGACGTTCAAGGCGAAGTCGTACCTGGACGCGCACAAGTAGACGAGGGCATCGCTGCCGCGCTCGACGTAGTGGCTCGGGCGCGGCTGCACCGGGAGGGCGAGCCGGACTTCTGGCGGCCCACGGGACAGTGCCCGGAGACGTGCGGGTGACCACGGGACACAGACCACATCAGGCACGCCACGGTGCTACTCAGGACGTGCCGCCCGAAGCCCTGCTCTCAGATGACTTCGAGCTTCACCTCGTTCGCGCACCGCTCGTCGAGCCGGGGGCAAGCTGTCAGTACGAGGCGTGCTGCTGCGATGAGCACTGCACTTGCAAGGAACCCCTGGAGGACGAGTGAGCACACACGAGGAGAAGCGGGACGCCTACCAGGAGAGTCTCGCGAGCCGAGCGACTGAGAATCTCGAAGGCTCCATCACCCGTGAGAGTGCGCTCGCGCTGATCAAGGATGCGAACCGCTGGTCGAAGGCATACGCGGAAGCACGAGATGAGCTGGCCGGACTGAAGGAGCAGTATCAGGCGCTACTCGATGCGACGCACGAGTACGTCCGCGTGGTGAACGAGCACGCCGAGGCGCTGGCCGACTACGCCGAGGACATGGATGAGGACGCAGCGCAGATCGTCACGTCGCTCGGCTTCGTCGGGGCGCTCAACAAGGGCTGCCTCGACCCCGACGAGGACACTGACGACGGCACGCTCGCTCGGGCGCTCGACGTTCTCGCGGCTTCGTTTCCAGCGATCAGCCCGGACAACGGATGGCATGAGAGTGCCGCGCACACTCCCATCCTTCGCCAACTCGGTGCGTGCGGACTTGTATCGGCGGATGAGCAGTGGGCCTGCATCAAGGACGCAGGACACGAGGGGCCGCACGGCTCCGATCCAGCTACGAGGCCGAAGGTCGAGACTCGCAAGATGTCCGGGAACGCAGGGCAGCAACCACCGTGATCCGCCGCAACCGCAACTGGGTCATCCTCCACCAGTTCACGGAGAGCAACGTCTGGATGCAGGTCACCGCGATCTCCGCACCGACCAGACGCGCCGCCGTAGCTGAGGCACGGAAGGGCGTTGCGAACCCGTACCAGTCAGGACGCTTCCGCGCGATCAAGGCGAGCGAGTGGGGCGCACCGATCATCGTGGTCGATCCTCCGCGGCCAGCTGGTCTACCCGAGGACTACTGGGAGGCGGCTCAGTGAGCCACGACCACCCAGGCACCCTGGCTCGTCAGCGCGCGATTCTCAGGGCCATCGAGGCGGGGGAGCGCCCGCCGGGCATCGACCCGACGCTCTGGGACTACGTGTGCGCCATGAACGCGAAGGTGGACGAGATCGCCGAGGCGCACGCGGACGAAATGCGGCTGGTCATCCGACGACGCATGGACTCGCAAACCCCGCCGCGCTAACCTGCGTCACGCGCATGCGTGCGCGAGCGGCCTAGATGGAGACACTTCCGGCACCCACCGCGCTCGACCTGTTCACACAAGAGCAGCTCGACGAGTTCCTGGGGCTGATCCGGGATGGCATCGGCCGACACGTCGCAGCACGCAGGATCGGAGCCACGGGCACGACCATGCGCAGGCTGGCGAATCCCTCTCGTGACCCGGAGTTCGCCGCTGCGTACGAGGCGGCGGAGGAGGAGGGCGCGGCGTTCTACCGTGACCGCCTGCGGGCCGAGGCGAGGAGCCGAGCACTCGGAGGCTCTGACCGGATGCTGGAGGTTGAGCTGGCGTCGCATGGCGATCCCGAGCTGTACGGGCATCTGCGCCGTGACCGCATGCGTGTCAACGGCACCGTCCAGCACGAGCACGCCGTGACCATCGCGCTCGACCCGGCCGTGCTCGACACGTGGCCACCGGAGAAGCTGGAGGCGTTCTCTGCGTACCTGGACGAGCTGGCGAATACGGTGGAGGGGGAGGCGCGCGAGCTGCCTGCGGCATAGCACCGAAGTGGTACCACCGGCCGAGAGACTGGTACCGAAGTGGTACCATCGTGCGTCATGCCCGCCGTCAACCTCCGGCTTACCGATGAGCAGCACGCCGCGCTTGTCCGCGAGGCCGCGACGAACGGGCGCAGCCTTCAGCGGGAGATAGTGCATCGGTGCTTCCGTGCGGCTGTCGAGCCACGTGTGACGGCGAGGCCCGTGGCGCGGCTTGACGTTGACGCTGAGGATCGCTCTGTGAAGGCACGTATTCTGGCGGCCGCGAGCACCGGCAGCGAGGTCAAGACCGACTTCAAGAAGTGATCGCCGATCCGACGATGGGGCTGGAGCACGCTCGCGCGGAAGTGAGGGCTGCCCTGGAGCGGCGTCGCACCGGCGAGATGCTGAGCGAGGAGGCCGACCGTCTCGGCGGCGACTTCTTCCAGTTCGTGCTCGCCGCCTGGCCGCTGGTCGTTCCCGGGCCGCTGGTCAACACCTGGCACATCCAGACCCTGTGCGAGCACCTGCAAGCGGTGTACGCCAGGGAGATCCTCCGGCTCGCCGTCACCATCCCGCCTGGCTACCTGAAGTCGAGCATCCTCTCCGTGTTCGGCCCGGCATGGCTGTGGGCGACGAGGCCCGAGCTGCGACTGCTCACCGCGTCGCACGGCTACGGGCTGGCGTCACGAGACGCGCGCCGCTCGCGCATGCTCATGCAGACGAGCTGGTACCGCCATCGCTGGCTCGTGGACTTCGCCCGAGACGAGAACGCGACGACGCGCTACTCCAACACCGCGGGCGGCTACCGCGTGGTCACATCCGTGGGCGGCGGCACCGGCGACCGTGGCAGCGTGCTCCAGCTCGACGACCCGCACAACGCTCAGGAGCTGCACTCAGACACGATGCTCCAGAGCGCGAAGGACTGGCACGCCGAGACGTGGGCATCCCGCCTGGACGACTCCATCGAGCAGCGAGGCGTGATGGTGGTCATCGGGCAGCGCATCTCCGAGAAGGACTTGATCGGCCACCTGCTGGCGAGTGACGAGGAGGCGGGCCGCTGGACGCACCTGTGCCTACCCGCCGAGTTCAAGCCGAAGCACCCGTACCGCTACCCGGCCGAGGTGCGGATCAACGGGCGCACGCTGCAAGGCGACATTCGCGAGCAGGAGGGGGAGCTGCTCGCGCCGACCTACATGAACGACGAGCTTCTGGCTGCCCGCACCGCTGAGCTGACGGCGCAGGTGTACGCCGCGCAGTATCAGCAGGTGCCTGCCCCGGCTGAGGGGAATCTCCTGAAGCGGGCGAACTGGCGGTACTACCCGCCGGACTGGTCGTTCTACGCGCCGCGCGGGGTCATGGACAAGACGCACCTCCCCGTGTTCACGCAGATCGTCACGAGCTGGGATACGAGCGTGAAGGATCGCGCTCACTCCGACTACGTGAGCGGCCAGGTGTGGGGCGTGCCCCGCGACCGCCCTGCCGACCGCTGGCTGCTCAGGCTGTACCACGAGCAGGCGGGCCTGAACGAAACCATCGAGGCGATGCTCACCCTGCACGCGTGGGTCGAGGAGCACTTCATGGAGGTGCCCGCGTACGTGGTCATCGAGACGACGGCCAACGGCCCTGACGCCATCGCTGAGATCAAGGGCCGCGTCCAGGGCGTGGTCGAGTGGGGCGCGGTGGGGAGCAAGCGTCAGCGAGCCGAGGCCGCACAGCCCGCGCTCGACGGGCGCAACTGCTACCTCCCCGGGCACGTGAACGAGGAGGGCACGAGCTACGACGGGCGCACGCCGGGCGACGTGCAGAAGTTCATCGAGGAGCTGGCCGTGTTCGATCAGGGCACGAACGACGACCAAGTGGACGGCTGGAGCCAGATGGTCAACTACACCCGGAAGCACGGGCAGCGGTCGGGCGGCTCAGGCGTGGACAAGCGGCCGAAGCCGAGGCCCGCCGCACTGCCGCGCTAGGATCGCGGTCATGGATAGACGACAGTTCCTGGGCCGCTCGGCGCTAGTGGTCGGAGGCGTGCTCGTCGCTCCGCGCATCCCTCTGGAGATCACCGAGGCGCCCGTAGCCGCCGCTGCCATCGAGGCTGCTCCAGCTGCGTCCTACGCTGGACTCATCGCGACGGGCGGCATCTGCGCTCCCCTGACTCCGTTCTACGCGCTGCCTGCGCTCCAGGTGCGTCCGTTCCGCGACGTGCTGCCTGCGTTCACCGCCAGCCGCGGAGGACTTGACATAGGCGCGTAGGGTGCTAGAGTGCAACGTGCCATGCAGGATACGACTCCCGAGGAGGAGACGATGCCCGACAAGTTCCAGCTCGCCTATCGCTCGCAGTACCGCCACGGTCGCAGGTACAGCCTGCGCATCGACGGCGAGCTGCACGCGCCGCTCGACTTCGACGACAGGCCGGAGAATCCGAACAACCTGAACCGGGACGCGCGCATCGTCGCCGCCCGTGTCGCCGAGCAGCTGGGTGTGCTCGTCGAAGTCGTGAAGCACTTGAAGGACGAGGATCGAACGGAGGGTCACTATGGCTGGTAAGGGCAAGGCGTTGCAGATCGGAGCAGGCTCGCGCCGCCGCTCTCAGGCTCGCGCCGAGGACGCCGCGCGCCGCTCGCGCAAGCGGGCTGACGAGCGCCGTTGGCGCCGGGAGGAGGGACGATGAGCTGGCCGAAGGTGACCGTGGTGGAGTGCCCGAAGGGCGGCCACACGATGGTGCTGGAGGACGGGTTCTGCGAGCACTGCGCGGAGGGCGACATGGAGCGCGAGGGTGAGCTGCGACTGCACCACCCGCACGTGCTCGGGAATCGCCATCCGAACATCGAGGCTTTGACGCCGGACGAGCACTGGAGGCGTCACCAGACGTAGGGAGGGCATCCCTGCGTGGCGACGGCGAGGCACTGCGGTGCCTCGTCCGTCATCCGGGTGAGTTACGATGCTGACCCGTGAGCGTCACTGACGAGGGGCCGCGGGTTCGGGTCAGCTGTGGCGTGTGCTCGATGGAGTTCTTCGCGAGCGAGCGGTCAGCCCGGGACTACCGAGCAGGACGGGCGCAGCCGAGGTGCATCCTTCACCGGCGTCGTCGAGGAGCGCGGGAGGGCGTCGAGCGTGCGGTCATGCGCCGCTTCTGGCTCGACCGCTTCTCACGTGAGGAGATCGTGGACATGGCGCATGCGATGTTCCCGCGAGGCACGAACCGCGGACTGCCGACCGCGCTCACCGCCGCCATGCGTGAGCAGCAGGGCCAGCCGTATGGACAGGCAGACCGCTGAGGCGTGGGCGGACGAGGCGTGCGCTACGATCCTCGCCCAGCTGAAACCCTCACCTGAGCTGCCGTTCGTTCAGGTCGAGGTGGGCATGGCGATCCGGGCCGCGTACGTCGAGGGCTACATCCGCTCTCTGAGCGACGCCGAGCCGCCCGAGGACGCCTGCCTGCGAGCTGAGATACTGCGCCTCCTCACATGACCCTCGTGACCGTGCTCGTCCCGATGCTCGGCCGTCCGCAGTCTGCTCGCCCTCTGGAGCGGTCGCTGAAGGAATCGACCGACCCGCGCAGCTACCACCTGCTGTTCCTCTGCTCGCCGCACGACGAGGACGCGATCAAGGCGTGCCGGAAGGTGCGCGGGGCCGAGACGATCACCGTGCCGTTCGACCGCGAGCCGGGCGACTACGCGCGCAAGATCAACTTCGGCGTCAGAGCCTCCGAGAGCGAGTACGTGTTCCACGGGGCATCCGACCTGCGCTTCCACCAGGAGTGGCTCACAGCGGCTATCAGGGCCGCTCTCGTGGGTTCCAGGGCACGTGTTATCGGAACGAACGACCTGGGCAATCGCCAGGTCATCCGCGGGCGCCATTCGACGCACTCGCTCGTTCACCGCTCGTACATCGAGGAGGTCGGCACGGTCGATGAGCCGGGCAAGCTGCTGCACGAGGGCTATCACCACAACTACGTAGACGTGGAGCTGGTGCAGGGTGCGATGTACCGCAAGGAGTGGGTGTTCTGCCGGGAGTCGGTGGTCGAGCACCTTCACCCGAACTGGGGCAAGTCCGACATGGACGAGACGTACGAGATCGCGCTGAACGTGTACGACTTCCAGCGCGACCGCCAGCTCTTTCGTCGCCGTGCTCAATACTGGCGCCGACGTAGGTAGCGACGGCCGAGCTGGAGGCGTCAGGTGGCTGAACCCGACAGGCTCGACCGCCGCCGACGCAGACGCTATCGTCTCCACCGGCTGAACTACGAGGAGGCGTGATGAAGGCACATCGGACGGCGTGGATCATCGCGTGGTGCGTGCTGGCCGCCGTGTTCGCGTTCGTGGCGCTGGGAGCGGGCATCGCGGCTCTAGCGATCTACGGAGACACGCTCGACGTTCTCTGGGCGCTCGGCGTGGGGGGCATCATCGCCTGTATTGCGGCGCTGTTCGTAGCGGGCTTCCCTCTGTGACGGCCGTTGGCGACATCAAAGGGATGCTGGTCTGCACGCGATACGAGCCGCCGTTCGCTCCGAGTAGGTGGTGTCAGTGGCTCGGTCATTCCGACACGATCACAACGGGCAGACGCGGCGGACGTATCGAGTACCGACGCTACGAGTGCGAACGATGTGGACGCAACGAGGTGTGGTGGGATCGCAGGGACTACCGCATCCCAGAAATGCTCGGTCGCAAGGGATTCTCCGCTGAGCAGATCGCGGCCATTCGAGGACGCGCATGAACGTCAGCATCATCGTGGCGACCTACGGGTCGGAGGAATGGCGGATCATGGGAGACGGCACCGCCGAGCACGCACAGCGCGAGGCGAAGGTCGAGCGCGTGCATCTCTCGGACGGCACGCTCGCCGAGGCCCGCAACCTGGGCGCGCACGAGGTGAAGTCCGACTGGCTCGTGTTCCTGGACGCGGACGACCGCCTAGAGGAGGGCTACATCTGGGCGATGCACGACGCGCTGGAGGAGGCGGTGAACATCACCGAGACTCCGGCGATCACCGCGCCGATCCTGCTCGTGCCGAAGGTGCAGTACGTCAGGGGCAGCAGGCGCGATGTGGCGAGGTTCCCGAAACCACCCGAGGGCGGGATCAAGAATGGCAACTGGATGGTCATAGGGACGGCGATCCAGCGCGAGCTGTTCTGGCAGGTCGGCGGCTTTGAGGAGTGGCCGATGTACGAGGACTGGGCGCTGTTCGCCCGGGCCATGAAGGCGGGCGCGGTAGAGGTGCAGGTGCCGAACGCGACGTACCTGGCGTATCGTCGTTCGCGCTCACGCAATCACGAGGGCGGCCGCAACGCGAAGGTCGCAGCACACGACGCCATCAGGCGGGCCGTGTTCCCCGAGCTGTACGAGGAGGAGGAGGTCACATGAAGCCGATGCTGGGCGACAAGGTGCGAGAGATCGTGTCGGGCCGGGAGGGCACGATCACCGGGCAGTGCGTGTACCTGTGGGGCTGTGAGCAGTTCCTGCTCGCGTGGCCCGACCCGGCGAAAGAGGGCTACATCGAGAGCGAGTGGTACGACATCGCTCGGCTGGAGGTCATCGAGCCGCAGGTGATGGCGCCTATCGCTCACGAGGGCGTGTTCGTCGCTGGGCCAGACAAGCCTGCTCCGATCCGGTGAACTACCGCCTGGTCGTCCTAACGCACGGGGAGTCGGCGACCCTCACAGAGACGCTCAGGACGTTCCACGAGCATGTGACGCCGAAGCCGGTGGACTACGTGTGCATCCGGGACGGAGGCGGCAAGCTGCCACCGATCAACCCGGACGGGCAGACCTGGCACGGCGTCCAGCTCATGCCGCAGCAGGGGTTCTGCGCGGCAACCCGGGCGGCATGGAAGGCCGCTGTGCTGCCCGGGCCTGAATACGTGTTCTGGCTGGAGCACGACTTCCGGTTCGTTCGGGACATCCCTCTGGCGAGGCTCGCGGCCGTGCTCGACGAGCGCCCGACACTTGCGCAGCTCGCGCTCATTCGGAACGCGGTCAACACTCAGGAGAAGAAGGCGGGAGGCTGGCTGCGCCTGCACGGGCCTGACATCGAGCTGACGCATGTAGCGAAGGGCGATCCGGCAGCTGTGTGGCTGGAGCACTCGATCTGCTTCACCACGAATCCGAGCCTGATGCGGCGCGCGTGGATGGCCGCGCACACCTGGCCGCCGTTCCACTCCGAATGTGAGGGTCGGTTCTCCGGGCAGCTGCGCGAGGCCGGGTTCACATTCGGGCACTGGGATACCGTGGAGTCAGTCGAGCACATCGGAGTGAGGGATGGCTTCGGATACTAGGAACGACGAATCGTGGTGGCTCAGGGAGCTGAACATGCGTGGGAGTAGCCCCTCACCGCTGAGCGGGAGGACGGACGAGGGCGTGTTCTATCGCGTGCTCCGCTCACCAGACGAGGCTCCGCCGGTGGTGCTGGAGTGCGAGGCGCCCTACGGTAAGAGCTGGGGGAGGGACTCAGCGCAGACGATGGTGGGCCAGGCGTTCGGCATGAAGTGGCAGGGGCGCGTGCTCATGCTGCGCGTGGTCGGAGGGCAATACAACCCGGTGACGCGCAAGCTGATCCTCCACTGCACGTGAGGGACTCCGACCCGCTTGTCGCGCTGTCCGTTGCACTACTGCTCAGCGCGCTCGTGATCGTCGTGCTCGTTGCCATTGTCGTGTGGCTGTTGTGAGATCGTCGGGCCAGCTCCAGACGGCAGAGAACAACGGCTGCCGCCCGAACGGCAGG
>Ga0105092_10001932_pt1 | contig 10999 bp, 6 predicted proteins | sample PPLLak2March2015_FD_87021 | JGI IMG/M metagenome (GOLD analysis project Ga0105092, IMG submission 87021) | Freshwater sediment microbial communities from Prairie Pothole Lake near Jamestown, North Dakota, USA - PPLs Lake P7 Core (1) Depth... | ecosystem: Environmental > Aquatic > Freshwater >... | reverse complement strand
ATACGGTTCCACCGGGTCTGCCCAAGGACCGGCTTGAGCTTTTACAGAAGGCGTTCGTCGATACGCTGAAGGATCCGGAGTTGCTAGCGGAAGCCAAGAAATCAAAGTTGGATATCGAAGTCATCGACGGACCCACGATAGCGAAGAAGTTGGGACAACTTTATGAGCTTCAACCCGCCGTGATCGCTAAACTGAAAGAGGTATTGCTGCCGAAAAAATGACCAGGCTTATCGTAGTTTGTAGCCTGTGTTTGTAATGTTCCGTCTCCGCTTGATCCTGTCTGCCTAGTCTTTTCTTGCTCTCCCGCCGCCGGATGGCGTACAATCTCGCACTGCTCCAATCAACTTATGAGACGTGAAAGCGCTCCAATGCAGGAACTCACGTAGCGAATCTACACCAAAAATCCATGACCGAGGCTTTCAAGGACATTGAGAAGTTTGAAGCCGACCTGTGGGAGGCGGCGGATAATCTGCGGGCTAATTCTAAGCTCACCTCCAGCGACTATTTCATGCCGGTGTTGGGTGTGATCTTCCTGCGCCATGCGGCGAATCGTTTTGAGGCGGCGACAAAGCAGATTCAAGCGGATCAGGAGGCGGGTAGGATGCCGAGAAGGCCTCCCGTAAACGCCGATTATGTTAGCCGCCGCGCGTTGTGGCTGCCGGAGCAGGCACGCTACGACGTTATCATGGACAAGGCCGCAACCAGCGGCAGCGATTTGCCCAAGCTCGTCACCGAAGCCATGACAGCGATCGAAGATGAGTTCGAACCGCTGCAAGGCGTACTGCCGAAAGAGTACGGCATCTTCGAGCCCAAAGTGCTTGAAGATTTGATGCGCTTGTTCAACAGCGAGCGGATCAAGCAAGCCAGCGGTGATGTCTTCGGACGCATCTACGAATACTTTCTTGCCAAGTTCTCGGTTCAAAAGGCGCACGACAACGGCGAATTCTTCACGCCTTCGTCACTGGTGCAGCTCATTGTGAATGTCATCGAACCGGACCACGGCATCGTCTGCGATCTGGCCTCCGGCTCGGGCGGGATGTTCGTGCAATCCAGCCACTTCATCGAACACGAAGGCGAGGACACGGCCAAGAAAGTTGTCTTCTACGGCCAGGAGAAAAATCCAACCACGATCCGCATTGCCAAGATGAATCTCGCGGTTCACGGTCTGGAGGGAAAAATTGCCGAGGCAATCACGTACTACCAGGACGAACACACGCTCGTCGGCAAATGTGACTTCGTCATGGCCAATCCGCCCTTCAACGTGGATCTGGTGGACGCCGAGCGCATCGCCAAGGACCCACGTTTGCCCTTCGGGCTTCCGGGCGTGAATAAAGCCAAGAAGGTTTCCAACGGAAACTATCTCTGGATCTCCTATTTCTGGAGTTATCTGAACGAGAAAGGCCGTGCCGGATTTGTTATGTCGTCGCAGGCCAGCAGCGCCGGGCACGGCGAGAAAGAAGTGCGGAAAAAGATCATCGAGACCGGCGACGTGGACGTGATCATCTCGATCCGCTCGAACTTCTTCTATAGCCGCACTGTCCCGTGCGAGCTGTGGTTCTTCGACCGAGTAAAGCCAGAGAACCGCCGGGATAAGGTCCTGATGCTCGATGCCCGGAACGTCTTCCGGAAAGTAACCCGCAAAATCTACGACTTCTCACCAGAGCAAATGCAGAACCTTTCGTCGATCGTCTGGCTTTACCGTGGCCAGCGTGAGCGCTTTCTCAATCTGGTGAAGCAATACTTTGGCTCAGTCTGCGAGGAGAGCCGCGCGATTCCCGAAAAGATCGCGGCTTTCGAGAAAACCCTCTCAGACCTGCGGGAGCGATTGGCTACTCTTGTAAAGACCGTCGAGGATGACAAAGCTCTCGATGCCGAAAGGAAGAAAGCGTTGACGGATGCGGCGGTCGGATTGGCCGAGGCCGAAAAGCCCTATGAAGGCGACCGCTCCAAGCTTATCGATGGACTTGCAAAGTTTCTTGAGCGATTCGCGGAAGCACTCCGGTCAGCCAATGAGGACCAGCACACCGCCCGCAAAGCCTTCGATCCGATCGCCGAAGAAATCAAGGGAATCATCAAGCAAATCGATCTGCTCTACAAATTCACCGCTCGTGTTGTGGATTTATCCTCGCCGTTTACTTCCTCGTCGGAAGACGGTAGCGGCGACGGCCCCAGACTTTCAGCATTCCGGACCGCACGGCGATTACTAAAGCAACTGGACGAAGAGCGCAAAGACGCGGTCGAACAACTCAAGCAAGCGGTTTATTTTCACCGGCAGATGGTGTGGCTACAAGATCGTTTCCCCAAAGCCGAGCTGCAGGCCGTGCCCGGGCTAGTGAAGCTAGTCGATCGCAAGGAGATCGAAGCTGCCGACTGGAGCCTAACGCCCGGCCGCTACGTCGGCGTAGCTCCACCGGAGGAAGATGAGGACTTCGATTTCGAGCAGACCCTGCGCGACATTCACACCGAGTTGGCCGACCTCAACAAGGAAGCGGTGGACCTAACAGCGAAGATCCAGGAGAATTTCGACGAGCTAGGTATATGAAAGGTACGGAAGTCTCTCTAGATGTAGCCTTAGATTTTCTAAATGGCAAAGCTCCCATTCTTAACGAAACTGGGGAGTACGCTGTTTATGGATCCAACGGGCCGCTTGGTTGGTCCCAAGAGTTCAACCATGAAGCTGGGATAATTTTAGGTCGTGTCGGTGCATATTGTGGTTCGGTCGCAATTTGTGAAGAGCGTTTCTGGGCATCTGACAACACAATCGTGGTAAAGCCAAAGGTGCCGCAGTCCTTGAGGTACTGGTATTATCGCTTGCTGACAGTGTCGCTTAGGGGCTTTGCAGGCGGTGCTGCGCAGCCACTGATCACGCATTCGATATTAAGGGGTGTTAAAGCGAAGATATTCGCCGATCCTAATGTCCAACAACATATCGCTGATGTCCTCTGGGCCTACGACGAGCTGATCGAGAACAACCGGCGGCGGATGGAGTTGCTGGAAGAGGCTGCGCGGCATCTTTACCGGGAGTGGTTCGTTCGTCTCCGCTTTCCGGGCCGCGAGCACACTCGCATCATCAACGGCGTGCCGGAGGGGTGGGAGCGAAAGACACTGGCTCAATTGTGCGAATCCGTCGACTACGGTTACACGGCAAGCGCCGAGCACGAGGAAGTTGGGCCAAAGCTTCTCCGTATCACAGACATCGTACCAGCGTTTATTGACTGGTCTTCGGTTCCTTACTGCAAAATTGAAGACGATAGATTGTCTAAGTTTCGTCTCTCAGAAGGTGATATCGTAATAGCGCGTACCGGAGCGACCGTCGGTTACGCGAAGCGATTGCACAAAAGGCATCCAGAGGCTGTCTTCGCGTCCTACTTAGTCCGTCTCCGGCTGAAGTCGGAAACGGATAATCTGATGGTTGGTATATTCGTGGAATCTGACGACTACAAAAAATACGTGCAATCCCGTATCGGCGGTGCGGCACAGCCAAACGCAAACGCAAAAGTTCTTGCAAGTGCCGAGATCCTCGTTCCACCGACTGTGCTACAGCGAGCTTTTCGGGATTTTGTTGAACCGTTGGTTGACCAACTTGAACTCCTGCAAATACAAAACGAAAAGCTTCGTGCCGCTCGCGACTTACTGCTGCCGCGGCTTATGAGTGGAGAGGTTCTGGTATGAACGCTGATATTCAGGTGGATCTGGAACGTCTATCGCAGGCTAAGTTGCTTGCTGAATTCACCCAGGAGCCAGTGTTGCAAGATCTGATCACAGTCTATCTGAGTGATGCAAACAAAGACCACACTCGAAGCCATTGCTGTGCCTTGATCCAGAGCGGTAAAATCGAGAATAGCCTGGCTACTCTTACCTGGGATCAGTTTTATGGCAATGGTGTCCCCGGCGCAGTGAAATATTACGAAGATGGCACGCCAAGAGTGAAGTACCTGCGCTTCGGCAATGACCATGGCGTTGAGCCGCTCATCATCGGGCGGGAGTTTTATGGAATCCGTCCTAACTACCAAGAAATCAGCGAAGAGTTTCGATTATTCCACGGTTTGTATCATGATCGCAAAGAAGATCGTTACTATAAAATTAATGACGCAGGAAACGAGGAGCTAGTTGCGATTGTTGAGCCACGCAAAATTCAAATCCGGCTCAAAGAGATTCGGCAGTTCCTAGCAATCAAAGAGATGCACTTGGCGCTCTTTTTTGACTCCCACGTGTATTCGGTTCATTCGCTGGAGAAGCTCGGCTTGAAGGAGGGTGGGAACGACCAGCGGCTTGGTTTAATGAGATGGGATCTTCACTATGGGGAGTTCCGTGGCGGTTTCGATGCTCACAAAGTGTATAGCCGCCTCATTGGAAAGAGACTGATCGATCCATTACCGAAGGAAAAGAGTGAGTTTTGGGGATTTGCCGAAAAGGAGCAAAAAAAGGTTGTCGACTTCATTATCGGCGTCGATAGGGACGGAAACGAAATGCCAAATACGTCCGATCCGGAGCTGCTGGCGAATTATTTCGGGGCGAACCCGGGGGCGCCCCATTATTTGACTCCCGTGTATTTTCGTAAAGAGGTGCTCGATAAGTATTATCAGAAGCCCGGAAAGTATTCGGTAGAGGATGGTATTCTCAGATGCGCATCTTTGTGGTCGATGACAATGGACAATCACCATGATGATCGTGTAGTTGCATGGCTTGGGGATTTAGGACGAGATCTTCCATACGAGGAGCAATTACATTGGCGGAGTTATAACATTCCTCCTGCTGGCGCTCCGAGTGAGACTTTCATCAGGCGACAACTACTCGCGCAGTTCGCAAAATCTGAACGGCCAGAGCATTTATTTCCGCAGCAATATGAGAAGCTTAAAGATCTCTGCGCTAAGACTCTCGGGTGGCCTCTACTAATGCCGCTGACGGCTGAAGACGCCCATCATTATGGAGCTATACGGGTTCCATCGACAGATGAGCAGAAGGATTTTGATGAGTTGGTTCAGTCGCTCACCAAGATTTTGATTGATTCTCTCAACGAAAAAGCGCTAAACGCGCTGATTCCATCGCAGCAACTGACTGACATAAAAGGTAGCATCGCACGTTTGGAATCTGCGTTCCGTATTTGCGGCGTTTCAGGCTTTGAGGTCCACATAGATTTTCTACGCAAGCTTCAAAATCTTCGATCGTCGGGAGCGGCCCACCGCAAAGGCGGTAACTACCGAAAAATCGCGGATGAATTCCAAATCGATAGCCAAAACCTGCGCGCCGTGTTTGCCGGGATACTCACCAAGGCCCTCGATGTGCTCAACTTTTTGATTTCTGCCGTGGAAAACGGGACGCTTGCGAAAACACCGGGCGTGCCGCATTCGAATGAATCCGTGTGAGACCGTGCTAGGAAGAGTCCCTCCAAACCATTGTATCCTATTTCCTTGAAAATCCCTTGGCAGAGGATTTTGACTAGTATACAATGCACTCATGAAAAAGAGACTCGGACAGACCGAGATGCGTTTGTTTGCCTACGTGCAAATGCGTGGCTTGCAAACGATACGAGCCGGCGAACTGACTAAACCGCTAGAGCTATCTCCTGTACAGGAGCGGAAGTTGCTTAGCCGCCTAGCCAAAACCGGCTTGATCGCACGGGTGTGGCGAGGATTATATTTGGTGCCGGGCAGGCTGCCGCTTGGTGGGAAATGGAGCCCAGATGAGATTCTGGCTCTGAATACCTTAATAAGAGAGCAAAAGGGCAGCTATCAGATTTGCGGCCCGAATGCGTTTAACCGCTATGGGTTCGATGAACAAGTACCGACTCGCGTCTACGCATACAACAACCGGCTATCGGGTGATCGCCGCATCGGCTCTGTGGCACTGACATTAATCCAAGTGGCGGATAATCGTCTCGGGGATACGGAGCAGGTCGATACGGCCGAAGACCAAACTGCTGTCTATTCGTCACGGGTCCGGACGCTTCTGGACGCGGTGTACGACTGGTCACGCTTCAATAGCCTGCCGCGAGCCTATGAGTGGATTCGGAAAGAGCTGAAGGCGAAGCGGGTGACGCCGACTGAATTAGTTTCCGTGACGCTAACGTATGGTGACATTGGAACAATTCGCCGGATGGGCACGCTGTTGGAGCGCGAGGGTGTCGCAAGTCCATCGCTGACGAAGCTCGAAAAGGCCCTGCCGAAGACGTCCAGTCCGATTCCCTGGATACCTACGAAACCGAAACGAGGCGCGATAAACCGCCGTTGGAGCGTGGTCATCAATGAGCAAAGCTGAACCACCAGCAATCCGGTTACACGAAGACCCAGATCTCTTTCGGGAAGCCGTGCGTTTCACGGCGGCCGAAAGCGGATTTGTGCCACGTCTGATCGAAAAAGATTACTTCTGCACGCTATTGCTGGCTTATCTCTCGGGGGCGGCGGGCAACGAGCTAGTTTTCAAAGGTGGGACTTGCCTTGCAAAAGTTCATGCCGAGCTGTACCGACTGAGCGAGGACTTGGATTATGCTATTGCGATGGCCGTAGACGCCCAGCGACCTGAGCGGCGTCAGCGAGCTCAGTTGATCAAAGCTGCCTTGGATGAATTGACCAGAGCAGTGCCTACGTTTCGAATTATCGATCCATGGCGCGGAGCGAACAATTCGAAGCAATACCTGGCGGCGGTTGGATACGATTCGATGCTTGGTCAACAAGAGGAGACGATTAAGATCGAGGTGAGTTTGAGAGAGCCATTGCTAACGCCTGCTGTTAGTGGCAAGGCGCAGACGCTGTTGCGTAATTCCAGTGACAAATCATCCGATGGTAGAGACGATCGAGGTGCAAAGTATCGACAAAACCGAAGCCTTGGCGGAAAAGTTCCGCGCGGCTCTTTCGCGACGTGAACCGGCTATCCGCGACTTTTTCGACATCGACTATGCGGTTCGAAAGGGCGGGCTGCGCCCGGACGAGGCTCACTTTGTCGATCAAGTAGGACAAAAGCTGGCGATCCCTGGTAACGATCCGGTGGATGTTACCGAAAGGCGGCTAGATGCATTGCGCCGGCAAGTCGAGCCGGAGTTAAGACCCGTGCTGCGCGATAGAGACTTCGCTGAGTTTGACCTGGACCGTGCCTTTGAAATTGGCGTAAAGATGGCTGCTGCGATTGAAAGGCGATGATCACCGACATCAATAGCGAAGATCGGCTGGTCCAGAAGACGTTCGCCGACCACCTGCGTAACGCGCTTGGTTGGGACAGCGTCTATGCCTACAACGATGAGACATTCAGTCCGACCGGTACGCTGGGACGCACGAGTGAGCGAGAGGTCGTTTTGACGCGCGACTTAAGGGAAGCGCTTGCCAAACTCAATCCCGACATTCCGGAAACAGCGCGCGAACAAGCCATCGACAAACTCGTCCGCGTCGATTTTTCGCGCTCATTGGTGCAGCACAACCGGGAGTTCTACCACTACATTCGCCTGGGCGTGCCGGTGGAGTGGCGCGACGATAACGGCGAGATCCAGCGCGTGCGCGCGCGAGTGATCGACTTTCGCAATCCGACCAATAACCGATTTCTCGCGGTACGCGAATTGAAGATTCAAGGCGTGCGGGTGCCGCATTACAACCGGCGGGCTGATCTTGTTTGTTTCGTCAACGGCTTGCCGCTGGTTTTCATCGAGCTTAAAGCCGTTTATCTCAACATCCGCGCGGGTTTCGACAACAACCTGACTGATTATTTGCACGAGCACAGCATCGCACATGCCTTCCATCACAACGTGTTTCTGGTGGTCAGCAACGGCGACCGCGCGCGCTACGGCTCGATTACGAGCCAATGGGAGCACTTCACCGAATGGAAGCGCAATCATGAAAGAGACAAGGGCGGGCTGGACGCGGAAGTTTTGCTCAACGGCATGCTTTCCAAAGAGAAACTGCTCGATATCGTCGAGAACTTCATACTATTCGACGACAGCAAGCCGGGCGGGATGCGCAAGATTGTGGCGCGGAATCATCAGGTATTGGGTGTCAACAACGCGGTGGCATCGGTACAGCGGCAGGAAGGCTTGAAAAAGTTGTATCCGCCGGAACAGCGCCTGATTTCGTATACCGTAGCGAAATTACCTTTGCCGTTGGCGGCGGAGTCCCATGAGGACTCTTCGAAAGACATACAGCCGTTCGTGGTCGAAGATGATCAAGATGAAGATTTGCCCATGGTGAAACGGACACATCCCGACCTGGGAAGGCTGGGGGTGTTCTGGCACACCCAGGGTAGCGGCAAGTCCTACTCAATGGCGTTCTTCGCTGAGAAAGTCAGGCGCGTAGTACCCGGCAACTTCACTTTCGTGCTCATGACGGACCGAGAGGACCTCGACGACCAGATTTTCCGAACGTTTGTAGGGTGCGGTGTGGCGGACGAAAAAACCCCACGGGCAGGATCGGGTGAAGATCTTCAAGAACTACTGGGCCAGAATCATCGCTTTGTTTTCAGCCTGATACATAAATTCAACCAGGATGTTACCAAGCCGTACAGCGAGAGGGACGATATTATCGTGATCTCGGACGAGGCGCATCGCACGCAGGCCGGAAAGTTCGCACGCAACATGCGCCTGGCCCTGCCCAATGCGTCGTTCATCGGATTTACGGGCACGCCGCTTTTCAAGTACGACCATCTGACGCGACGTATCTTCGGCGGTTACGTATCGCGCTACGACTTCAAACGCTCCGAGGAAGACCAATCCACGGTCCGTCTGGTTTACGAAAATCGGGGCGAGAAACTTGGCATCGCGCGGGCGGATCTCAATTACCGCATCGCCACGAAGATTGAGGAAGCCGAGCTCGATCCGGACCAGACCGCGCTTTTGGAGAAGCTGCTCGGCAAAGACTACGAAGTGATCACCGCCGATGACCGGCTGGATAAGTTAGCGGACGATTTCGTCGAACACTGCTCGACGCGGTGGGAAGCCGGCAAGTCGATGCTCGTGTGCATCGACACGATCACCTGTGGTCGCATGTTGCAGCGCATTGAGCCGCGTTGGAAGGCAAAATTATCGCAGCTAAAGGCTGAGGTTCCACAAGTGGAGGCCCAAGTTACGCTGGCCACTGACCCGGATGAAGTAGAACGCCTGAGCAAAAGATTGATGGCGCTCCGTGGTCAGGCGTTATGGATGGAATCGACGATCATCGAGATCATCATAAGCGAAGCCCAGAAAGAAATTCAGGATTTTCAGAAATGGGGCTTCGACATCATTCCGCACCGCGTTGTCATGAAGAAGGGCTTCGAAACACCCGATGGCAAACGCGTTGCCGTGGATGATGCGTTTAAAGATCCCCAGCATCCGTTTCGCATTGCGATTGTATGCGCTATGTGGCTGACCGGCTTCGATGTAGAGTGCCTGTCCACGCTCTACATCGACAAGCCAATGAAGGCGCACACCCTCATGCAAGCCATTGCCCGTGCAAACCGTGTCTATCCGGGCAAGGATTGCGGAGTCATTGTTGACTACAACGGTGTGCTCAAGAGCTTGCGCGAGGCCCTCGCCCAATATGCCTTGGGAGACGAGGACGATGGAGGAGACGGTGGCGAGATCGTGGAACCCATCGAGGAACTCGTAAAGTCTCTCGTTCAGGCTATCGAAGCTGTGGAGAATCACCTTAGACAGCTCGGTTTCGAACCGGCACGATTGCGTGGCGCGAAGGGTTTCGATCGCATCCAGGCCCTACATGACGCAGTGGATGCTCTCTACGTTTCGGACGAAGCGAAACGTCGCTTTGAAATCATGGCGCGGCAGGTCTTTATTCGGTTCAAGGCTCTCCTCATGGAGCCCAGCTCATACGCGTTCGCAGAGAGGCACGATAACATTGAGACGATTTACAAAAAGCTCGAAGAAAAACGAGACACAGCAGACGTAACGGAAGTGCTTAAGGAATTACATAAGATCGTCAATGAAGCGATTCGCGCGCAAGAGCCAGGAGAAGACCACGCTGAAGGCCTCACTGTAGACCTGAGCCAGATCGATTTCGAGAAGCTGCGAGACGAGTTCGCGAAGAAAGTTAGACACAAGCACGCCGCCTTGCAGGATATTCGGGATGTCGTCGAAGCGAAGCTGCAGCAGATGCTTGGGCGGAATCCGTTGATGATGGACTACTATAGAAGATACTTGGAGATCGTCGCTGAATATAACCGGGAAAAGGATCGGGTGACAGTTGAGCAAACCTTCGCCGAGCTGGTGAAATTGGCCAACAGCCTCGATGCTGAGCAGCGTCGCGCCGCTGAAGAAGGCTTGAGCGATGACGAATATGTCCTCTTCCAATTGCTGTTCAAAGACAATCTCAGCAGAGCCGACAGGGAAACACTCAAGCAGGCAAGTAAGTCGCTCCTGGCTTCGCTTCGGGAATTACTCCAGCGCATGCCCGCATGGACTAAAAATTCCCAGACGCAAGCCGAGGTTAAAGTGCTCGTTCTGGATACCTTGTGGCAAAGCTTGCCACGGCCGCCGTTTACTGACCGAGAGGCCGAACAGCTGGCCGATCGGATCTATGATTATGTGTGGCAGCGAAGCGCGAGCGGTGAGTTTCTTGGGACCCAAGCCGGAGTCGGGGGGCCAGCCTAAACGACTGAGCTGCCGCTAAGAAGAGATGGACAGCCTCTTGCTTGACAGCGACCGAGCTTTGCCTATAGACATTTTTTGTCGGCGGTATGGGTACAAGACGTGATGCTGGCCAGAGGTAAAAACCAATATGGCAAAGATTGTTTTGGGCATTGGCACGTCACATAGCCCGCAATTGAGCGTGCGAGCGAGTGAATGGGGTGTGCTACGGGAAAAGGACGAGCACGATCCGCGGTTGGACTATCCGGGCCTGGTCAAGCGGGCCAAGGCGGACATCCAGACGGAGCTGGCGCCGGAAAAGTTCCGCCAGCGAGACGAGGCGTGTCAGAGGGCAATCGAGACCCTCGGCGATGTCTTGCAACAGGCTGACGTCGACGTCGTGGTTGTTTTTGGCGATGATCAGCATGAGCAATTTCAAGACGACAACATGCCGACCTT
>Ga0105092_10001931_pt1 | contig 10999 bp, 6 predicted proteins | sample PPLLak2March2015_FD_87021 | JGI IMG/M metagenome (GOLD analysis project Ga0105092, IMG submission 87021) | Freshwater sediment microbial communities from Prairie Pothole Lake near Jamestown, North Dakota, USA - PPLs Lake P7 Core (1) Depth... | ecosystem: Environmental > Aquatic > Freshwater >... | reverse complement strand
GAAGAAGAAAAGCTTTAATTTATTTACTGATAGTATCATAACAAAATTATTAAATAAAAAAATTGATTTAAATGACCTTCGTGATTGTGTTAAACATTTAGTTAGACAGATATCTTTCTGATACTTCGTCAACTAGTTCTGGAATTGATTTATCCTTTTTATTGAAAACACCAAAACTGATCTCAACTTTACCCGGTTCTTTCGTAATACGCATTGAATAGAAAGACCGGTAAACAAACACTAAGGCTAATGTCAGGAATGCAAAACCAATAATTGTAGTGTAATCAAAAGCCCCGGCTGATTTAGCAGCAAGTTGCATGCTAACTGCAATTTCCACCGCCAGCATGCCAAACAGGGTTGAAAATTTAATAATTGGATTGAGTGCTACCGATGTAGTATCCTTAAATGGGTCTCCCACTGTATCTCCAACGACTGTTGCGGCATGCAAGGCAGTATTCTTCTCTCTGAGATCGACTTCCACAAATTTCTTGGCGTTATCCCATGCACCTCCTGCATTGGCCATATATATGGCCTGAAACAATCCAAAAATAGCAATGGATATGAGATAGGAAACAAAGAAATTCGGATTTATGAAAGCAAAAGCCAGGGTTATTGACAACAGGACAATAAATATATTCCACATCCCCTTTTGTGCATATTGGGTACAAATTTTCACAACAGATTTGGAATCCTCAATATCAGCCTCACTTTTATTAAGGTTTATATTCTTTTTGATAAATTCGACAGCACGATATGCTCCTGCGGCCACTGCCTGAATAGAGGCTCCGCTAAACCAATATACCACAGCACCACCACATACAAAACCTATAATAACCGGAGCTTCGGTAAGTTCCAATGCAATAAGACCATATTTTTTAAGCAGAAGAATTATGGAAAAGATCATTGTTGTTGCACCAATGACAGCCGTACCAATTAAAACAGGTTTAGCTGTAGCCTTAAAAGTATTTCCTGCTGAGTCATTTTCTTCAAGAAACCTTTTGCCGGTTTCAAAATCTGGAGTGAAACCGAAATCTCTTTTAATTTCCTCCTTAATATGGGGTATCTTTTCGGTTTGGGCTAATTCAAATACGGATTGAGCGTTATCTGTTACCGGTCCGTAACTGTCCACAGCGATATTTACCGGGCCCATGCACAGGAAACCAAAAGCCACAAGACCAAAGGCAAAAATAGATGGATAGCCGATGATATCGCCTAATCCCATCTGGCTTACAAGATAAGCCATTGTCATAAGAGCTGCCATAAGCAGGCCTTTCCAGAAAGCACTGAAATTTCCGGCAACAATACCCGATAGTATAGTCAGGGAAGCTCCACCCTCCCTTGATGCATTGACAATCTCATGTACATGTCTTGACTGAGAACTTGTAAATGCTTTGGTGAATTCGGGAATCAGCACAGCAGCCAAAGTTCCGCAACTAATGATTGAAGCAAGTTTCCACCACAGTGTTGAATAGGCAACCCCATTAACTACAAGTGTTCCAACCAGAAGATAACTCATAACGAATGTTGTAATAATGGACATAATGCTGGCAATCCAGATTAGCCGTGCCAATGGTTCTTCAAAATTGAAGCTTTTCAATTTCTCATACTTCTTTTTACTATAGGCATGGTTAATTTCAAAAGATGCCGCAGACATGAAATCCATTAAAAAACGCATAGCAAATATCCAGACAATCAGGGATGCCTGAACCATGGGTTCCCTTACTGCCAGGGTAATAAAGGAAATAAGCGCCACACCTGTAACACCATATGTTTCGAAACCGTCGGCTGTCGGGCCAACGCTGTCACCGGCATTATCTCCCGTACAATCAGCAATAACTCCGGGATTGCGCGGATCATCTTCTTTAATATGGAAAACGATCTTCATCAGATCCGATCCGATATCTGCAATCTTTGTAAAAATGCCACCGGCAATCCGGAGTGCGCTGGCACCCAATGATTCTCCAATGGCAAAACCCAGGAAGCAACAACCCACAATTTCACGTGGGACAAATAACAAAATGAATATCATCATGATAAGTTCCAGGCTTATCAGGAACAAACCAATACTCATTCCCGCTTTTAACGGAATTGAGACTACATCCCAGGGCTTACCACGAAGGGAGGCAAATGCTGTCCGGGCATTGGCATAGGTATTAACCCTTATACCATACCAAGCCACACTGTATGACCCCAGCATACCAACTATTGAAAAAAGAAGGACCAGCAGTACAACTGAAATGGAAGAACCTGCAAGACCGAAAAAATAATAAGACATTGCCAACGCAATTATGCCGAACAAAATCATTAAGAATTTGCCCTGCTGAATCAGGTATGTTTTACAGGTTTCATATATCGTTGCTGCAACATTCAGCATTGATCTGTGAGCTGGCAATCTCTTTACTGATCTGAATAGCGTTAAGCTTATGGTTAAGGTAAAAACTATTACTAATGAACCGTACAATAGCAAATGCCAGCCATCAAGTCCAAAATTTGCGAAATAGCCCTGATGCAAATCAGGTATGGCAAGATCTGCCTCACTGGCCAGGGCCGGGATGCCAGACACAATCAACATCCCCGGAAACAACAATATACGCTTTATATATCTCATATTGAAATAGTATTGTATGATGGATTATTAATATATATTCTAAGGAATTCAATGGTTATAATTCATCTAAATTGAGCTCATGTATCAATCGCTGTGATAGATAAGTATTAATAATACCATGTCATGGTATTAAAGAGATGAACTATATCAGGATGTTGGGGAAGGAGAGATTAAATTTGAAATTTGCAGAAAAAGGCGTCGTTGAGTTTTATCATGCATAAATGATAGGCATCTTTCTGAAAGGTCAGATATAGGGTTTTGATTTGAACTGAACGATGATGTGAAGAACCAAAGACCTGGATCTTCTTATAATTGTTGTTTTGATCAAAGTGTATATTTTGGACAACGTCAGAGACCAGATTGGTTGAATTAAACGGATTATTCAAACCATATTGAAGGTCACTCACCTTAAGCGGATGTGTAACAACAGATTCTTGTGCGTATTTTGAGGTAATTGATTTTTTGAAATCTGGAAAGGTTTCAGCCAGACAGTTTGTAACTGTAAACAGAAGTAATAATATCCAAAACCTTCGTAAATCCATCTTAAACGATAAAAACTTCTAATTCTAATGAAGGCAAAAATAGCCGAATTATTCAGTTATGTTTCAATAATACGAAACATTATTTATCAAGGTTTTAATTTAGAAGTTATTTAAATAATAAAATCATAAAAATATAAAACTACCCAGGTTTTTATGGGGTTGTCTTAAAAAAATAGATTCAAAATGCAAATCAACCATTATTATGCCATGAAATGGCTAAATCTCAATAGCCGTGGGTGAAACCTGCAGTATGCAATGTAACTGATCGCTTTCAGGGCTATGATAAGTTCCGATTATTATATTTAATATCAATAATTTACAAATGTTTTTAAAAAGTTAACGCATCACCAGTTATTTAAAATCAACAATTTTTTTATTACGAATAGAAATCAGTTCTTATGAAACATAATACATTTGCAAAATGAAGAAGTCTTCAAAAATATTCGCCTTAATTCATTTGTTGGTCCTGGTTTGCTTTATATTAAATTCATACAGTACTCTATATATAGCTTCAATTACAATTTCCACATCCGGCCATTCACCCATACAGGAAAATTATTTTTCTATAGCATCTTCTATTCTCTATTGTCCTGCGACCAAGACCGAAAATATATTGCATGGCTTTAATAATCTTCTGCCAAATTGTTTAAAGAATAATCTTATTGATTATTCAATAAACAGTAAGGAGGCAGAACTATTATTATTTAATTTATTTTCAAAATACATTTCATTTTCCAGGAATTATAAATTTATATTTCCAGGAACTGACATCATTTATCCTTTTCATTACTTCTGGTAATCCATTTTCTTCCTGTGGTTTGCTAATGCTGCAAAAACCTCTGCCGTAATTCGATCAAAATTACAGCTTACAAAGTATTGCCATATTTTGTAACAGAATAAATTTAAATATATTAAAAAATGAAATCAGGAGTACTAATAATGATAGTGATGGTATTGCTCATATTTGTCGTACCATCAGTTTGGATGTACCTAAGTAGAAAAAAAGATGAAAAACAACTTAAAAAGAAACTTTTCAACTTTGCGGAAACCAGTAACTGTACAATTTCGGAGTCGGATTTTTGGAAAAATTCCGGAATTGGCATCGATAAATCATTTCACAAGTTATTTTATATCAGGACTACAAATTCGGAAGAAAATAAAAAAGAAATAGACCTGACCAAAATTTACAAATGCAGGGTGTTGAATGCCAGCAGGTCTATGAACACTAAGAATGGCAATTATACAACAATCGACAAACTTGAATTAATTTTTACATACCGGGATAAAAACAAACCGGAAACAGGTTTGGAGTTTTACAATACAACCCATGACAGCCTAACTTTGGCCGGTGAAGTGCAACTGATTGAAAAATGGTCACAAATAGTGAATGCTGATTTAGCTATTAATCGGGGTTATTAATCGGGGTCGGACCGAACATATCCTCTGATTATCTGGTGTTTAATCTGCATAATGGGGTGTTTTTAAGCTTTAGATGCCATTTTTTCGCCATGAAAAAGATGGTTTAAGGGAATTGTCTTCTAAGTCTGGTTTAGGCTATTAGGAGTTTAAAAAAATAAGTAACGAGTGACAAGTATGCTTCACCCCTGATAATGCAATACATTAATCGAAGCACCGTGCGGTGGCCTTGACAAAGATTTCAACCCATTTTAAAGGAGTGCAAAAATTATCACCGGGTAGCCGCTTTCCGGAAAAGAACGATATAGACTGAAATGATAATGAGTACTGCGGCAACCAGCATTTCCTTTGTTAATGCCTCGCCGCCAAATGCCCACCCGACAAACACCGCAACAACAGGATTGATAAAAGTGTGCGTGGAAATTCGTGTTGCACTTGTGACAGTCAGGAGCCATGTATACGCTGAGAAGGTAATAATCGAGCCAAACAAGACGAGATATATCAAACCTAACCACGACCGGACTACGACCGCCGAAAAGTTAAAATCAGACCACTCGCCTATTATGAAACTCATGAGAATCAGTAACCCACCGCCGAACAGGAGTTGCAAACCGCCGGTAATCAAAGGCGAGCGCGGTAACTTTGCAACGCGCGAGTAGATTGCTCCGCTTGCCCACGAAGAGGCTGCGATGAGAATTCCGAATGCGCCGAGCAAGTTGGCGTTTTCAAAGTCGAGCCCCTTCGGCAACATGAGGACGGCAATTCCGCTCATGCCGATAAGCATCCCAAGCATGGTACGTTTCCCCACCCTGCCTTCCCTGGTGAACAACGGTTCAAAAAGTGCGATGATGATTGGCTCAGAAGCTACCAGAAGCGCTGCAACACCCGACGGTACCGTTTGTTGCGCCCATGCCAGCACGCCATGACCAATCAGAAAAAAGAGGGATCCAATCAATATCAAAGACGGGAGTTCCTTCCGGGCAACATTCGCATCGCCACGTAATCTTCCCCATGTGTATAGTACAGTGCCCGCAAGCAGCGACCGCATCCCCATCATCAGGAAAGGAGGTATGGTTTCTATCGCATACTTAATTGCAAGGTAAGTCGTACCCCAAATAAAATAAACTGCAAAAAACGCCGTAAGGATTTTTAAGTTGCTTATTTGCTGACTTGTCATAAGAGATTTTCACTCATTTTCATTACAATAACTGGCGGTTGGAAAAATTTCGGAAATGGCAAATATAACGCAAACCCACAACCAAATTAAACCTATCCGGTATATTTGACGATCCTAAAGGTAATCAGAGATATCGTTGAATAGGTTGTGGAAAATATTTACACCAGACAAGGCATGGGATGGTTTAAAAGGATACGTACCAAATATGAAGCTTACACAGATAGTTATTTTGAAACGAGATCAATCGAAAATTTGCTGAGTGCGTTGGGCGTCCACAATCGGTTTTCAAGATTCAAGCTCCATTCAAAACTTCTTAATTCAAAAATCGTTATTCGATGTTCGATGTGCCAGTAATCCCTCCCGGATCACAAGACCAATGGAAGCAGCTCTGCTGCGACACCCTTAGACTTGTGGGACTCCACGCTTGCGGATCACGAGCGAAGCACAGTTGACTATTCGTACCTCAATGCTTTAACGGGATTTTGCGATGCTATTCGGTAAGTCTGTCCCGTAACTGTAGCCAGTGCTATGATTAGGGCAATCAGGCATGATCCGGCGAGTATGTAACCATCAACCTTAACATGAAAGGCAAATCCATCCAACCATGATTTCATCAGCCAGGATGCCACAGGCATGGCAATCAGTCCGGAAAGAATGACCCATTTAACAAATTCTGTTGAAAACAACCTGATAATTCCTACAGTTGAATCCCCCATGGATTTTCTGATCCCTATTTCTTTTATCCTTTGTTCGGCTATAAAAGAAGAGAGACCAAGCAGTCCGATGGAAGCGATGAAAATAGCCAGGAGTGCCAGATACAGGAATGATTTCCCGAGTCTTACTTCATTCCCGTACAGTTTTTCAAAATTCTTATCCAGAAACCGGTACTCAAAAAGAAAATCGGGACTAAGGGTATACCAGGTCTTCCGAAGATGATTTATGGTTCCTGTCAAATCTTCCGTTTCAACTCTGATATTTGCATTTAAAAGTGCGTCACCTGCTAACATCATTACCAGCGGAGCAATGGGACTACGAAGCGAATTAAAATGAAAATCTCTGACAATCCCGAGGATCTCGAGTTTACGGTCTCCGGTACCCAGCATCTGTCCCGTAACAGGTTCTTTAAGCCCAAAATAGGACACAGCCACCTGGTTCAGGATTATTTTCCCTGAATCAGAGGGTATATCCGACATGAAATTTCTTCCTTCACTCATGCTCATGCCCATGAGCGGAATAAATTCCGTGTCGATTCCCAGGTACGTAAATCCTTTGTTTTCATTATCGATCTCTATAACTTGCTGCCAGCTCAGGTTATCCATTGACTGAGTGGTGAAAGATACTCCTTTGACCCCGGGTTCACTCATGAGAAGCGACTTGTAAAGATCCCGGCGACCCTGAAGAGAAGTATTCAATGAAACATTAATTATATTTTCTTTCGAAAATCCAAGATCGCTTTTTTGCAAAAACCTCAGTTGTTTATGCACAGTAAGGGTAGCGATGATAAGGGCGATTGAAACTGTGAACTGCCCTACGATAAGAACCCGTCTGAAGAATAAGGATCGGCTGCCCCTTGTTTTCTCGCTTTTCAGGGTTACTATCGGTTTGAACCGCGTTAGATACAAGGCAGGGTAGATCCCTGCCAATATGCCTATTAATAAAGGAAGTATGAGAACCAGAGAAAGGATCCATATGAGATTTACCGAGGATATTCCCAATTGCCTTTGCATCAAATTATTGAAACCCGGCTGTAGAATATTCATGAGAACAAACGAAAAATCGGTGGCAATAAGAGCATAAATAACGGATTCTCCGAGAAACTGGATGACCAGGTTGGGTTTATTTGCACCTATAACCTTTCGCACCCCAATCTCCTTGGATCGGGTAGAGGCTCTTGCAATGGTAAGATTAATGAAATTAATGCAGGCAATTACCAGGATTATCATGGCAATTGCCATATAAAGGTGCAGCATGGAAAGGTTAGCTTTGGTTTGCGGCAAATCAACCCTTAATGCAGTAAAATATATTTCCTTTAAAGGGCGCAGTGAAAATTCGTATTTTCTGTCCCTCCATCTTTCTTCGTAGTACGTATTGATCTTTGAGGCCAGGGCGACCGGATCGGTGTTTGGTTTCAGGTAAAAATAAGAATAATAAAGCCAGTTGTCGTACGTATTCAGAAAATCAGTGTCGTAATATTTTAGAAAATCAGGATCCTTATCATAAAGGGCTTTAAGTGATACAAATGAAGCTACGGCATTCATTTTTAAATGAAAACCATCAACATCCCTGATAATCCCGGTTACCGTGAAGGTGAACTTGCTGTTGACCACAAAAGATTTGTTTAATGGATCTGCATCCCCGAATATCTTCCGGGCAGTACTTTCCGTCAGCACAATCGAATTAGGAGCATCTAACGCATGTGCTGGATTTCCCTTGATGAAACTGAATGAAAATATATTAAAAAAACCAGAATCTGCATATAGCATATTATCCAATTTCATCAAATCGTTTCCGACTTTCAGGGTCACTCCCAATCCTTCCTTACACGAAACACGGCATGAGGATATCACTTCAGGAAACTGCTGGGCAATTTCAGGTGCATAAGCTGTACCTGTGAGCGCCCACTGGTTGGATTCAAGCCGGTATATCGAATTGAAATTCTTATTGAAATGATCGCAGGAAAGTTCATAAGTTACATATTGGAAGATAAGTCCGCATATGGCTATTCCAATGGTAAGACCCAAAACAATGATCAGTGAAAAAAACTTATGCCGTATTATGTTACGGTATGCCGTGCGGAAATAATTGGTAAGCATTTTTCGAATTGTTGGTTATGGTCAATTGCCATATTCTAGGCCAAATATGTATATTACAGTTTATTAGTATAATATACAGTTTGCCTTGTAAACGAGTGTCGGATAATTAAACACTTCTGTCGGATTTCCCATCAATTTTATGCATATCTGAGTGAAATGCTTTTAAAGACATGAATCAAAAGCCCGGGATCCTGATCCTTGAGGATTACAAAAGAACTCTGGAAGGACTAAAATTTCTCCTTCCCCTGCGGGATGTAGAGATCATGACTTTGCGGAATCCGAACCTGGTTCCGGGCATCATCCACCGGTACCAGCCTTATAGCTGTTCCTCCTCCTGCGGCAAGTTTCAAACCGAGTTGCATCCTTGAATTTACCACCCTCGTGGAAACTGTAATGGGATCAGGATTGGTCCTGTAATCTGCATTTTCGCCGTCGGCATATATTTCAGCCCTGTAGTCCAGGCTGTCCTCAAGGAAGTCGAGGTTAATTTCAAGGGTCCGAGGATCTTCGTTGGTGATGCTCCCGATATACCACTCTTCGCTGTTCCGGTCTTTTCTGGCCATTGTGACGTACTTTCCGATTTCTGCATTCAGCACCTTCGTATCAGACCAGGTGCACGGTACTTTTTTAATAAATTCCAACCCCGGATTGCCTGTATAATTTTCCGGCAAATCGGAAGCCATCTGCAGGGGACTGAAAATGATCACAAAGAGTGCCAGCTGCTTGGACAGGGTTGTATTAACACGGGTACCTTTATTTACAATGTAATCAAAATCGAAGGTGCCGGGTGTAAAATCAAAGGGTCCGGCCAGCATCCTGGTAAAAGGAAGTGTAGTCGTATGGGAGGGAGGATTTCCTCCATCTGTTGACCATGCATCCCATTCCTGCCCCCGGCCTCCTTCCTGTGTCATAAAATTCGGGTAGGTACGCTGCAATCCTGTTCCTTTAACGGGTTCATGGTTGTCAATCATTATCCGGTATTTTGCTGCAGTCTCTATTACTTTCCGGTAGTGCCTAACACCAAACTGGCCATCATGCCATTCCCTGCCATCGAGGTATTTATTAACATAGCCTGTTTTTACGGTATTCACCCCGTATTTATGATACAGTGCATAGGCATCCTCCACCTGGTTTTCGTAATTTGCCACAGCCCCGCCTGTTTCGTGATGACCGGTCAAGCGGACATTTTTCATTACGGCATAGGAGGTGATCTTTCCAAGGTCGAAATCAGGATAACTTTTCGTAAAACTGAACTTAGTACCATCTTCGGACCAGTTGCCGTCCCAACCTTCATTCCAGCCTTCAACCAGCACCCCGCCAAAACCATTTTCAATCGCAAAATCGATATATTTCATCACATTTTTAGTCGTCGCACCATGGGTTGGTCCCTGGCCCCATGTATATTTATTAAGATGCATGCCCCACCAGATCCCAATGTATTTAACAGGCTGTATCCATGAGATATCATCAAGGCTGCAGGGTTCATTCAGGTTGAGCATCAATGTTGATGTAACCAGGTCTCCCGGTTTATCTCCAATGATGATCGTTCTCCACGGACTTACAAAGGGTGTTTTTGCATATACCTTTACCCCGTTCGACCAAGGTACCAGCTCGCTGACATATTGATTAGCCCCGGCCTTTCTTAAGGTCATCGAAGCAAAATCGGTAAGATTGGCCTCATGAATGGCCAGGTACAGTCCGCCTGTTGTTTCAAAAGTTGCCGGGGTATTGATCGTATCGGTCTCACTGATGTGGTTTTTATGGTACAAACTTTCGTAGTAACTGTTCTCCGAATGTACCGGGATCCACCAAACCTGGTGGTCCTCAGGGAAGGTGAACTGGGTCAGTTCATCCAGGATAACCACCGAATCCGGGCCGTTTTGTTCCGGAAAGGAATACCTGAAACCCACTCCATCGTCAAAAACCCGGAAATGTATGTCCAGTAAGCTTTTTTTCCCGCCGGTTTCCGCTAAATGCACAATGAGTGATTGATGCCTGTCTACAATGTACCTGAATTCCCCCCAGGGCTGTTCCCATCTTTCATCGGCCGAACCTGTTTCCGTGGAAAACAGCTTATACCGCGTGGGCTGATCCGCCTGCTGCAATACCCTGAAACCCATAGCCGAGGGCTCTATCACAGGTTTATCATTTTTGGTGACCGTATATTGTGGCCGGCCGTCGACCAGGGTGAAGCTTACTGTAATAGTTTTGTCAGGTGAATATACTTGCACTGATTTGGTGCCGCAGGAGGAAATCACCGCTGAAATAATCAACAGGCAGGGGATGGAGGATAATCTGAATTTCATTTATCTATGATTCTGGTTCAACAATACCTTAACCGCTCTGCGGTATATACAATGTGTAATATGCATTTTCTACAATACCTTAACCGCTCTGCGGTATATACAATGTGTAATATGCATTTTCTACAATACCTTAACCG
>Ga0105092_10001930_pt1 | contig 11003 bp, 29 predicted proteins | sample PPLLak2March2015_FD_87021 | JGI IMG/M metagenome (GOLD analysis project Ga0105092, IMG submission 87021) | Freshwater sediment microbial communities from Prairie Pothole Lake near Jamestown, North Dakota, USA - PPLs Lake P7 Core (1) Depth... | ecosystem: Environmental > Aquatic > Freshwater >... | reverse complement strand
TCCGAGATAGAGGTGCCACGGATTACAACAAATGCGCGTGCCACACCGATGGAACACCCGCAGTCCTTTGGGAATTCGGCCGAAGTGGCACACATAGGCGTAGCGAATCGCGGACACCCACTGGTAGTTGCTACGGAAGGTCGGAAATCCGACCGTCGAAATCGATCCTCTCCACCCCCAGCAGGGGGTTTCCATCCATGGCTTCAGGATATCCGTGGCGCAAATGACTCGGTCCCAGAAACTCGCATCAATCGATCTGCCTGTCCTCGGGTACACCCCTTTGGGCATATCACATCTCTAACTCTCGACGGCATTTCTTGATGGCCTTTCGCACCTTCGCCTGTTGATCAGGGAACATGTCGGGGACAACCTCGTCCAGCATCTTCAACAGGGGCTCGATCTTTTCACGATTGACCGGCTCCAATAGCGAGAGCAGCACCATGGTCCACTGTTCCAGCAACCCGACCAGTCGTTGCACACGAGCACACGTGACGCCCGGACACTCGTGCTCGCCATCCACCTGTGCATGGAAAATCACGGCTTTGGCTACTAACAATTTGTGGATTTCACGCTGGTCATGTTCACTCAGCCACCGCTGCAACTCGGTCATAGACACACCCGCTGCCCACCGTATTAGAGGAGCCTCGACAGAAGCGAAGCAATCAGCGCCGTCAACTGCTCCTGCGCCGTCAACAAAATCGCCACATCGTTAGGGAAACTGCCTGCATCATCACCGTTCGACGGCGAAGTGTGGGCATTCCGCAGGGCCGCTTCAATCTCCTGCATCTTTCTTTTGTCGTAGGGGGTAAAGGTCATCTCTCACTCCTTGAGCTACGGTAGTATACCACAGCTTTCAGGACAACTTCTTCTCCAGTTCCGTCGCCTTCTCCAGCAACACCTGAGCAAGCTGTCGGACATGCCCCACCGGCAAAGCGAGCCACGCGACCGGCTTGCCAAACATGAGCTTGATCACGCCGTTGGCAGGGTCAGCGGCCACGGCTACGGTCAGTTCCCCCTGATCGGCCGGATTCAGCTTCCCATACGGGTACTCACCCGTAGCTCCGACCTTGGCGTTGAAGCCTCGCCGGTAGATGCGAGTCAGCAACTCGATGGGGGCTCCACAGGCCAACGCCTCCTCGCGGAGGTCATTGGGCAGTTCCAACAACTCAGGAGACTTGGGGTTGTTCACGGCTTCCTCGCTTGGCCTGCGCCACTTCCAACACCGCTTCCATCAGGTTGCGGTGGACGAAGAAAAACGTCGTCACCATCTGCCGACACTCGTCGCACACGGTATGACTGGTAATGCCATCGGTCATCTCGGTGACCACCTTGTGTCCCTGACAACAGAAACACACCATCCCCGGACGTAACTCGTTCATATCACCGTTCCTTCTGCTTTTGTCCCTGCGGCTTCTGGGGCTGTCCCTGCGTCTGCTTTTCCTTCTGGGACAACTTCTTTTTCTTGTTTTTCTTTTGCTTCATATCAGTCACCCTCCTCGCACCCATCACTGCACCCTCGACATGCCGAAGAACGCCTCGGCGCATCGATCATGCACCATCATCCGAGTGATGTTCGCCGTCTGCGCCTCGTTCCGGTCGATGTAGGCAATCACCTTGTCCCCCGGCACGATCTTCTCCTTGCAATGTTCGCACGTGTTCGTTTCGGACTCCATCGTCATCTCGGGCATGGGCATCTCCTTGAGGTTTTCCACACAACGCTAGATACTCCGGCTCCCACGGGCCGAAGAAGTACGTCTGCCAGTTTTTCTTCAGGGCTTCCAGAAAGGTGTAGCGGGTGAACTTCTGCACCCGCATCATCGCATACCACTCCGGGCGACTGACGGAGTACCAGACCTTCACGTCCTTCACCATCCCGGACTGATAGACTCGGTCCTCGGTGTCATCCTCCACCCACGCATGCGCGTAGGGCTTCCCGATGCGCGGGCCTTCGGGCATCAGGCAGATGCCATGCACAATGTGCTGACGGGCTACCGTCTGCGGGTCTGCTTTGAACAGATACGACTGGTGGTCGAGCACATCGTCAAAACACGTGTGCGTGGGTTTGATGACCGTCATTGCAATTAATTGCAGGGACGCAGCTTGGAACCCATCACGAGCGTAGAGTCGCCGTTGATGAACTCGATACGGTAGAACACCGCTGTGCCCACCGGCAGAATCTCGACCACCGTCACCACTTCACCCGTATCAAGGAGCTTCACGTCCTGCGGGCATTTCGTAATCATCGTCATCTCACTGCACCTTTTTCCCTGACTCCGTGAACCACTTCTCCAGCCCTAGTTCCAGCGTCTGGAGGTCATCCGGGTTGTAGCGGATGATGGCATCTGCCACCGCCTCCAGCTTCTTGGGCAATTCCATCCCGTGCGGCACCGGGAACACGAGCGGCTTGTCGTTCAGGATAGCGTGTCCCAACTGAATTAGGAACTCCACCCGTGCCACGTCAAGAGGCTTGCCGTCCATGATGCCCACGAACACGTGAGACTCATCGAGGCCCTTGAGCGAGCGGCCTGCCCAGTCCAGCAACTCCTTGCGCTGTTTGGCTGATAGGCTCTCCGCGAGACTCCTGCGCCGAGCGTGTGTCTTTTGTTTCATTGTGATCCTCGGACATCCGGCCAAATGTGTTCCCGCACCCACGCCAACAAGCATTCTCCGCCGCAAAACCAAACCTGCATCTCCGGAGCAATGAACAAGACGCTGGGGTCAATCAGTCCAGTAGGCAGCAACGGCCCGTGGTTGATGTAGGTGTGTATCAGCGTATAGTGATCCGTACCACCATCATGATGCAATAATTTGTGACACACGCTGCAGCAACTGCCGGGAATGATGTCGTTGGTAAGTTCGCTCATCACGGTTTGTCTTCTTCAGGCCACCCGTACTCCGCCAATGTCTCGGCTACGGCTTCAATCTCTTGCTCAGTAAGCGGCCAAATCATCACTGGAACACCCGGTAGTGTCCTATCTATCAACATATCTGACACCACACGATGGGCATGTGCTCTCAGATACCCCATCAACAGGGCCTCTGCCATATCTCGATGACGTGGTTTCACCGATTTCTCGCTCACGACTCGTACTCAATCTCAATATGGTCGGGCAACACCGGAGCCTGAGCATGCACCTCGATGAGCACCTTGACCATCTCCGGCCACGTCTCGACCTGATACTGCTCCGAGATTTCCTCTGGGCCTCCCCCAGAATCGAACGTGGAGGTCACCCGAATTTTAATAGGCATCTTCGTTGAGAACCTCCAACAGCAGATCGCGCAATTCGAACGCCGACGAATCACGCACCAATGGCTCATCTTCCAGAATGGCCCTGATGCGGACCAAGTTCTCGGCCGCTGTCGGCGCTTCGACTCTGGCTGGACTCAACACCCACCCACAATTCGGACACGGCCTCGGGTCGAGCTTCATATTTCGAAGGAAACGACGAAAGGCATCGTGGTTGTTGGTGCAGGACGGTTCCCGCTTCTTGTCAGTCATGCTTGCTGCCCGCCACTTCCTCGTACCACTCGACGGTGTCCACCGCATCATCTCGTGTTGCGCCGGGGTGCTCTTCCAGCACAGCCTCTACCGCGCCTTCGAAGTACTCCTGCGAGAGGGCGGTATGCACAGCGGCTCTGGTGTCGTCCGAGATGGGTAGTCTCACGTCTCAACTCCTTTGAGGTTGACAGTATAGCACGGGTCTAACGTTTGTCAAAGTCGAGGGGTTTGCGGCCTCCCATGCCGGGTTGCCACTCCCGGCACCCGTTCACCTCGCGTGTGCGCTTCCGGTGCTTCTTGGCGCAGTCATCACACACCCATGCGTAGAGGTTGCGGAGTTTTCCACAGGTACTACACAGACCCTCCTGCGTGCGGAGAATCTGCCACATGCGCTGGCGGCTCACCCCTTTCTCTCGGGCGAGCTTGGCCAGCGACACCTTGTATTTGCGATAAGTGGCCATTAAACCGCCACTGGGGAAGTCACATTCACCACCGTGGGACGTGACCCGAAGGCGAAAGACTTGTCGTCCTTGGAGGCTTCGAAGGTGGCCGTCACCGTGATGCTGTCGTTGCGGCTCACCGAAGCCTTGGAGGGGACCGTCAGCCACACGCGGCTGTTGTTCTCCAGCTTGACCAGCATCTTCACCGTGGTGCCGTAGAAGCCCTCCACGACCTTCGTGGAGAGGACGACGCCAGTGACCGTCACGCGGCCTACCGGGGCCTCGCCTTTGACCTCCGTGGCCTCCACAGCCTGCTGCTGGGCCTTCTGCACGTCGCGGGCGAGAGAGGTGAGCACTGCGGCCACCTGACGCTCGCTGAGCGAGCCGTACTGGTTCAGCTTGCCGATGACATCCTGCACGAAGCCGTTCTTCGCGTGGATGGCACCCTTGGCCTGCTCGATGGCCTCTGCGAAGCCGGGGGTCGCCTCAAGGAAGGCCACGCGCTTCTTCCAAATCTTCATCTTGGCGTGACCCGCTTCGGCCTTCGCCTGCAACTGCGCCAGCTTGAACTGGACCTTGTTGCGGAAGCCGAGACGAGCGGTGCAGTCGCTGCCGAAGACCACCACGTCGCCAGTCGGGAGGTGCGTCGTCGCCGTAATCCAGCGGACGCGCCCGTTGCCGCAATGCACACAGTGGTGGATTTTCTTGGCGTAATCGGGACCGAAGGTGGCGATCATCTCCTCCTGCCAGAACTTGACCTCTTCGACATGCGCTTCGATGCCCTGCCCGTAATACGCGGGGCGCTGGTTGTCGAGGTAGTTCACCACTTCGTAGTGGCTGGGTTCGAAGTTCGTGGGGTTGTGGACGGTCGGGGTCTTGGCCATGTGCTACTCCTTAGCGGTTGCCGATTGCTGACTGACAAGAACAGTATCGCATGCCCTGCGAGGTTTGTCAAGAGTGATTGGAGGGGATTTTTAGGCCCCCTCCAGCCCCTCAGCGGAGGTAGTGCGCTCCGTAATCGCCCACTGCATCAGCGCCTGCGTTGACGTAGATGGAGCCTCTGGCGTGCTTCGCCGGGGCCTTCCAGCCCGCCGCCTTGAGGATGGCTCCGTCCTCGATACGGACGAAGCAGAACACGTACCGGCTCACGCCGTCGCTGGAGACGATCCGGACGTTCTTCGCTCCGGGCATCACCGTGAACTGGGGGGCCTTCGAATGGGGGAAGTCCGTCGCATATCGGGCGTCACTGCGGGCCTGCACGCCATTCACAAAGGCGTCGAGGGCAAGGTTGAATTCACGGGTTGCGTTGCGAATCTGCATCAGAGTTCTCCTGTTAGGCGAGGCGGAGGAAATAGCCCGCCGCGAGCAACGAGTTGACCGACTTCAGGCCCGACTTGCTCTTGAGCCACTTCCGGGGGATGGTGAGGGTTTTCATGTGGTCGCTCCTCCATGAGCATCGAAACGTTGTCTGACTGAATCAGTATCGCACCTCTCCGGGAATTTGTCAAGGGGTCGGGATGTCCTTGCAGTACCACGTGGCCGACCGCTGGCTCCGGGTGAGTTCGTAGCCGTCCTGCGTGAACGCCTCCGCGAGGGCGAGTTGCGCTCGCGTGGCTGACGCCTCGTCCGTGAAAATGTCGGTCCTGAACACGAACACGCCACGATAGCTGATTGAGAAAAAGATTTCCATCGGTGCTCCTCCATGAGCGAAAAAGAGAATGTGCCGGGTTGTCCATCCGGGGTGGCCCTTCCCGGCGAAGGATTCTGCCACCCGTCGAGCCCGCGCTTGTTTGACCGTTTCAGGGGTAGCCACGGTGCTTGTCGCCCGCCCCCTACTCACCGGCTCCTCGTCTAATGCATCTGCTCGCCCTCCAGTCCTTTCAGTATCGCACCCCGCTGGGGATTTGTCAAGAGTGCTCGTGCAATTAATTGCAGCCTCCCTCAATAACTCTTCACCAGTGCGTCCAGTTCCTCCTTCGTGACTCCCACCGCCTTCAGCACCTTCACCAACCCGACTTTCTGGGCGTCAGGCAAGATATTCCCACCCACCGCTCGCTGGTGCAACACGGCCATGCCGAGTGCCAGCCGCTTGACTTCACGGACCTGATCCTTCAAGGCTTTCGCCTCCGCCTTCAGGGCTGGCATCAGGTCATGGGCCTCACACGTGCCACACCCCGGACACCGACACGACTGCTCACCGGGGGCCATCAGTCGGCCCACCCATTCGCCCGCGCCCGCTCATAGGCGTCATCGAAGTCATCCATCTGCGACTCCTGTATCACGACCCTCCGGCACTCGTCGCAGAGGGCGACATCGAACCGGAAGCCTGCTTCCTTCTCGGCACTCAAGACCGCGAAGTCCTCGCATCGGGGACAGAAGTCCATCGGCTCCTCGTTCCACCTCGGGTCGTCTTCCAGCCCGTTCAGATAGGTCACCAGCGCCAGCACCATGGGGTCCGTGGTGTACTCCTCCGGAAAGTCCAGCGAAGAGGACCGGGAGATGTCCTCATCCTTGCGGAGCAGAACTTCCACGTCCTGCGCCGTGGTGATCACGCTCTGGTGATCGGCGTGGTCGTAAGCCACCAGCTTGCCGTCTTCGATGCTGAGGAAAATCATGACTGGACCGCCTTCGTGTAGTAGGTCGAACCTGAGATGACGCCGTCCACGTCCACTTCGGCCTCGATGGTGTATTCCGGGTTCTCGACGGGGTTGGGGAACACGTAGGCCACAGCCTTCGCCTTGGCCTCCGGCGCGGAAGCGGCCAGTACCGCATAGCGGTGGTTGCACACCCGACGACCGAGAGGGATTGAGATGGTGACGCACCAGAGATTCATTTAGGAGCCCCCTCCTTGGGGCAAACTCGACTCCCTCAGTATCGCAGACCCCGCAGGATTTGTCAAGGGTGGCACCCCTCATGCAACTGAGTGCAGCCGGAGGTGTGCATGGCGAAGTACGGAGAGATGGGAGAACCCCCTGCCAAACAGGGCATCACCCGTGACAAGCTCTTGGCAATGGTGCCTTCCTACCGGGCAGGCTACATCTCGGCTGGGGGCCGGGATGACGACATCCGAGATGATCAGGTCATCGTGACCAAGCTGGAACAGGAGAACGTCTGGAACGAGGCACACGCCGAGCAGTGTGGGCGGGCGGATGGCTTCAAGGCACGAGAAGACGCTCAGCAACGCGGGCACTGGTAACCACGGGTGGCCCGCTACACGTGGCGGGCCTCCTTCAACACTCGGCTGGGGAATTCATCGCATCCTCTGCGGGGGCTTCGGCTTGAGGTTGGAGGATGTACAACTTGGCTCGCTCATAGGCTTCCCAGTTCACTCGCTCCGCTGACCGCAGCACCGCTTGCAGAGCTTCCAATTCATCGACTGGTAGCCACAATACCGGCATTTTTACTCCTTAAAGGTAGGAAAACACTCCATTGACATACGGGCGGAAGTATGGCAGAACGTGCGAAACTTGTCAACCTCTCAGGTAACTACCCCTCTTTTGCTGGCGGTTCTCCCACAAATGCCTCTCGCAACATTTCGTAGGGGATGTGTAGCGTCAGGTTACCTCGCGTTTTCTGCGGGTCCACGCCGTCACCGATCAGCTTGACCACCCGCCGCTTGTATTGCGTGTGAATCTCGTTCAGCAGTTCCCTCTGCGTCTCGGTCATGACCAACCGCGTCACTTCGTCCATGGTCACCTCTTCTTCAACGAGTCGTCCAACATGTGCTGCCCGGTCGGGATGTGGAAGAGCGGGTCATGGGGACGCTTCCCCAGTTCCTTCTCCAGTGCTCGACGGGCCTTCTTCACGTCTGACCAGCGGCGGCTCCATGCGGCCCGCTCAAGGCCCTGCACGAGCAGCCAGACCTTCTCCTTGTCCATACGTGCTCCAACCTGTTGTCCGTCGTAAAAATCATCCCGTTCCCATTCAGCCACGGGCGCACCGGCAACAGAAGTTCACGATGCCGCTGTCGGCGGCTCCGAAGTTGATGAACGAGTGACGAGGGCCGTTGGCCTTGATGGGCGTCTGGCACTTGCGACACTTCGACTCGTGGCTATCCGTATAGCACCCTCGGCGGGCACACGTCAGGGACTTGGCGGGTTTCTTCATGCTCACTCCTTGAGTTTGGTGGTTCGACGTGACACCAGTGTAGCACACCCTCCCAGATTTGTCAAATCCTTGCAATTGGCTGCACATTTGACAAACTCGTTGGGCTGTGCTACGATCAGTGCAGTTCGATTCGCTCAAGGAGGAGCCAATGCCCAGAAACGTTCGTGAACGCACCTATCGTGGCATCTTCGTCACCCAACATGGATATCACGTGGGCCTCGACTTCTATGCCGGGAACCTCGGGGAGGCTCGGGACCATGCCCTTCAAGTGGCCAGCGATGCCCACATGCACGTGGACTATCCTGTCCTCACCCTCGTCCGGGTGGTCACCTGTGATGCGGACGAATTCCGCACGGGTGATGCCGGTTCGTGGTTTCCCCTCTTCTAAGGAGTGCTATGGCTCTCAAGTTTGTGACCACCCCTGTGAAGCGGCAGGGTATCAAGAAGCGCATCCCTCGCAAATCGCTCCTGCTCTCCACGGCGAAGCCCGTGGTCATCAAGCAGGACTACGCGGCCATCGATCAGTTTGGGGAATTGTCAGGGCGGAAGCGGGAGGCGGCGGAGATTGCCCGCAGGCTGGGCCACGACCTGTTGCCGTGGCATCAGCGGGCCAACGACCCGGCAGGCCGCTGGAATGCCTTCTGCGCCTCCTGCAACCGCCTCGCGGTGGTCTGCACAGAGGCCCCGGAGGACTTCCCGGACATCTACGGCAAGGCCCTCACGCAGGACTGTGCCCTGTAAAGCCTGACCACCTCCCAGAAGAGGATACCAGCGTCCACGAGCACGAGGGCATGGTCGAGGCTCACGCCGACAGGCTCTCCTCGCTCTGGTAGTCGGGCTGTTGGTCCTTCTAGAGCTTGTCTGCTGCTGCGTAGACACTCTGGGGGATCATCAGCACAGGAATGCGATACAGACCCCATAGCTCCCGGCGCATGGTCAAGCCATACGCCACGCCTGACAGAGCGTCTGCGATGTCCTTGCTGCCTCCGGGTGGATGGTCAATCCTCCCCGTCTTCGCATCCTTCTCCAGCATCAAAATCTCTCGATTCAGCTTTGGATGGCTGGGGATGTCAATGCGTCCCTCGTACATGGCCGTCTTGGTGAAGTCATAGGGTCTGCAGGGAACATCGTCCATGCTCTGGTGCCCGGTGATGAGGCCCTGCTGCCGCAAAATCTGCTGGCTGTCGCTGCTCTGGAACTGGTCGAACGTCACCCAGATGATGTTCAGGCCCATCTTCTTGAGCACGATGATGACCTCCCGGATCTTGCTCAGCAGAATCTCGCAGTTCTTCGGCGGGCGCACCTCCAGCGTGCCATCGATCCAGATGTTCGGCATGTAGGCCGGTTGCTGGGGGTCACTGGAGACGTTCGCAAAGCCAGAAACAGTGCCTATAGCTAAGCCCGCACTATCCCCACTCAGTGCCAAGTCCACATGCGCGAAACGCGGAATCTCTGGATTCCAAAAGTTCTTCTTGAGGAGCGTAAGCCGGGTTTCGACAAAGTCCACCACGGGTTGAGAGAAGATACTCTCACGGGGCTTGAACGCCGCATAGACCTTCTGTACTTCCAGAAAGAACGGGTGACGAGCGAGGGTACTGACCCCGGCAATTTCTCGCAGCGCATTGATGACATCCTTTTCGAATTCCAGCCGGAACTCTTCCGGGACTTGCACCACGAGGTTGCGGTCCTCGTCTGCGACGTGGTCATCCTCATCGAGAATTTTGGGCTTTCTTGTCAGGTCGCCTGCGAAGACCGGGAACCACCCCTGATTGCCGAAGTCATCCGGCTTGATGTCCCAGACCCGCTTGTCATACACGAAGATACTCGGATCCTTCTCCGCCTCTTTTACTTTCTGGTCGGTGAACTGTCCGGGGTACTTCTTGGAGGAGACGAGACAAAGGATGCCCGGTAACTTACCATTTTCCATAAAGCGAGACTTACGGCGGCGAGCAATGCTGTTATAGAGAAGAATCGCTTGGTCATATGTCCCCTTGTCTACAGCTACGCGGCTTTTCTCGACCACAGCCATGTAGTTCAACTCGTCAATCAACCCGCCCATCACGTTCTGACCAATGGCCGCTGTCTCATTGCCAGCCACAGGAATCACTTCCACCCGGTTCTGGAACACCAGCTTACTCTTCAACTGCTTGTCGAAAGGATAATGCTTCAGGAAGTAGGGACTGCCCTCGATCATGTTCCGAAACCGCTGGTAGTCCACGCCTTGCGCCAACTTCAGCGTCATACTCTGGAAAATGAGCAGGATTTCGCTCGATGGGTCCAGTCCAAACTGTCGGTGCGGCGAGCGCATGCAGGAGAGCAGATAGAGTTGATAGGCATTCGTGTACAGGGCCAACGTGGTCTTCCCTGAACCAATACCTCCGGTCATGATGGCTTCGACATAGCCTCCATGGTTCAACTCCTCGGCCGCTTCCAGCACACCGGGATAGATTTCCTTCTCCTTGGCCAGATAGTGCGGGCTGCAGATGAATTCCGTGATGCCGACAGGCTTCCAGCGATACTGCGAGTAGTCCGCGAGGCGATTCGTCCGCTCCCCGCGCATCTGCTCTTCGACATGCACCACGGCTTGGGCGTAGTACATGGCCCGCTCGTTCAGGTCGTGGATTTTTTGTCCGGAGAGCCAGATTTTATCGGCTTCTTGGCGACCGAGAAACTTGAGGAGATACACGTGGGCGCGTTCATTGAGGTGGTCCAGATACTCAGGAGTGGTTTTCTGCTTAGCAGTCACAGAGCCGGAGCCACGCTTAAAGACGAGCATGCTACGACTTTTTGAGTGACATCAGGCTCAAACATTCCCGGCACATCACCAAAAACTTGATGTGCTCAGGATGTGCAGCAACATGGAACTGACTCACCGTGCCGTGGTCCTTGGACTCTCGTCCACAGAGCGTGAGGCTCGGGTTGTTCCGTCGAATATGCACCGCAGGCATAAGCATGAC
>Ga0105092_10001929_pt1 | contig 11006 bp, 10 predicted proteins | sample PPLLak2March2015_FD_87021 | JGI IMG/M metagenome (GOLD analysis project Ga0105092, IMG submission 87021) | Freshwater sediment microbial communities from Prairie Pothole Lake near Jamestown, North Dakota, USA - PPLs Lake P7 Core (1) Depth... | ecosystem: Environmental > Aquatic > Freshwater >... | reverse complement strand
CCCGGCGGGGCCGAAATGCGGTCCGCGTCCCATCCAAATCGAGTCCAATTGCATTGGGGAAGAAAAATGACTTTGCGTGAAGTGGCGGGCCTGACGCTCGCCGCGTATGCGTTGCTCGTTGTTGCATGCAGCGAAGAAGACGACCCCGTCGGGCCCAAGCCGAATGCGCCCCAGGTGACAGGCATCAGCGCCGCGGTCGTTTTCCCGGGCGATACGCTCGTCATCGACGGGGCGAACTTCGCGTCGCCCGCGAGCGCGAACCAAGTCCGTTTCACCAATCCGGCCGGTGTTTCGACCCCCTTCGACGGCACCACGACCTTCCTCGCGGTCGTCGTTGATCGGGACGCGACCAGCGGTCCCATCACCGTGAGCAATGCCAACGGCTCCGACACCGGACCGAACGTTACCGTGAACCGTGGCATCGGCGACTTCTTCATCTTCGCCGGACTGGGCGCCGGCAGCATTCTGTCGCTCCCCACGCCGACCGCGACCACGCAATACCTCATCATTCCACACGGCACGAATCCCAGCGCGCCCTACGAAAACGACTACGGATACCGAATCACTTCGGAGAACAACGTGCCGCTTGCGGCCTCCTCCGAGCGCGCCGGCCCGACGCGCCGGCGAGCCGCAACCCGGTTGGGAATCGGTGAGGCGTTCGATACGTTGCGCTGGGAACAGGCGCGCGAGCTGGTCGACAAAGTTGGGGTTCCGCGCACCGAGACGCGACCTTCGCTCGCGCCGGCGGCCGAAGCGCCGCCCTATCGGTCGTTCAACGTCCTCAATACGACGAGCGGCAGCGTGCTCGATGCCGGTAACTACGACCACATCGACGCGGATCTGCGCTACACCGGGACCAAGTGTCTCGTGTACGCCGACGTCGACACCCTCCCGAACGCGGCGAATAATTTCGATCAGATTCATTTTCGGCAGTTGGGTCAGGCTTTCGACAATTCGATCGAGGCGACCAACGTGTCGTATTTCGGCGCCTATTCCGACGTCGACAACAACGACAGGGTGATCATCCTCATCACGCCCGTCGTCAATCGGATGACGCCGGGCGGGAGCGGAGGCTTCATCGCGGGCTTCTTCCTCCCCCTCGATTTGTACGCGGCGGGACAAGTACCGGTGGGGACGACGAATCACGCCGAAATCTTCTATCTGCTCGCGGCCGATCCGGGCTCGTTTTGGGGCAATCCGTTCCCGATCGACTTCACCGCCGACGAAAACATCGGGACGACCGCGCACGAGCACGAGCACATGATCAGCTTCTCGCACCGTATTTTCTACCAGGGCGGGGTGGCGCAGGAAACGTGGCTCGAAGAAGGCATGGCGCACATGGCCGAGGACTTGAACGGGAGGCACGAGGCCAACATCAACCGAGCCGACATATACCTGCAGGATCCGGGCGCAATTTCCCTGGAACATGCGACGGCTCCGCTTTCGCAGCGGGGCGGGATCTACCTTTTTCTGCGCTTGATGGCCGACCGGTACGGCACCGACATCTTGCAGGACATCGTGCAAAGCCAGTGCAAGGGGCGTACGTGCATCCAGAACGCCACCGGAGAGGATTTCAACGACCTCGTCGCGCAATTCTTCGCCGCCCTGTATTTGACCGGGAGGGGGATTACCGCCGACCCGCGTTTCAATTACACGTCGATCGACCTCGATGATTACGGAACGTTGGGGGTGTCGCCCGGTGTCGTGGGTCTCGCGGACGCGGGCGAAGTGCGCCGTTCGTCCGGTGACTTCTACATATATGGTGGAGTGTCCGGCCTCGACACGCGCTACACCTTCACCGAGTTGGTCCCGGGCGTGCGGCTTCGACACGCGATCGCGCGGGTGCAATAGATGGGCGCCTCGAACCGTATCGTACCTATCGTGTGTGCCGCACTGGCGTGCGTCGTGTTCGCCGCGAGCCCGGGTTGCGGCGGGCCGCGCGTCAAGAGCGTCGAGACCCTGGACGGAGTCAAAACTGGAAAGCGCGTTCGCATGGAAGGGACGCTGTCGCTTCGCGGTAGCACGCCGTTCACCACTCCGGTGCTCGAGACGGAAACCGGCGGGGACGTTCCGTTGGACGCCAAGGCACCGGAGTTGTTGTCGCAACTCCGTACTTTGTCGGGGATGCGCTGCGCGGTGGAAGGCGACGTACTCCCGTTCGTCGACCAGAACATCCCGCGCCTGTCCGCCACGCGTTACGATTTGCTCCCGCTTCCGGACGGCAAGCAACCGATTCTGGGGCTGGTCTCGATGGAGGACGGCGAGTGCGTCGTGACGACCGACAAGGGCAAGCGCTACTGGATTCGCGGCGACTTGGTCGCCGTTATCTCAGATTACAACGGCGCGCGCGTGTGGGTCGTCGGCGACACGGCCGACACCGACGCGAAGAACCGCCCCAAGAAGTCCACTCCGTTGACGGCGACCGGCTACGGCGTGGTCGACGAAACACCCGCGCAATAGCGACGAATCGCTGTCGAATTGTCGACAGCGATCTTCTTCGGCGCACACTCTCGCAAGCTTAGATCATCTCACGCGCTATCGCGTCGGTGCGGTAATGCGGCGATTCGGTGCGTGCCCGCAACCGCTTTCATCGTGTCCCTCCGTGCGAGCGGCATTCGCGGCGGAAACCGCACAGGCGCACGTAGTTGGCGTACCCGCGCCCCGCATGGCATCCGGCTTGCCGATGCGGCACGCATGCGATCGCCCCACCATCGCTTCGACCCGCCTATCGTCGGTTCGTCTCCGGCGGCACAACGGCTTCGCGACCTCGTGCTCACTCTTTCCGAATCCGGTGTTAGCGTGCTCATCACCGGCGACAGCGGTGTGGGCAAGGAAGTCCTCGCGCGCAACCTGCATCGCTTCAGTCCGCGGGCTAACGCACCATTCGTGTCCGTCAATTGTGCGGCGCTCGCGCCCGGAATTTTGGAGAGCGAGCTCTTCGGCCACGATCGCGGCGCGTTCACGGGTGCGGTGCGCGCGCACGCGGGACTCTTCGAACAGGCGAGCGGAGGGACGCTCTTTCTGGACGAGATCGGCGAGATCCCGCCGTACATTCAGGCCAAGCTGCTGCGCGTGTTGCAGGAAGGGGAGGTGCGGCGCATGGGGGAGGGCAGCGTGCGCCGCGTCGACGTGCGCTTGATCACCGCGACCAACGCGAACCTGGCGCAGATGGTGGGAGACGCCTCTTTTCGCAAGGACCTCTTCTATCGCATCAACGTGGTGGAAGCTCGCATTCCGGCGCTCCGCGAGCGTCGCGAGGACGTGATCGACTTGATCGCGCACTTCTTCGAGCGTCGCGGCCTCGATTGTCCGGGCATTCCGTCGGAAACCGAGAGCATCCTGGTCGGTTATGCATGGCCCGGCAACGTCCGCGAGCTGGAGAACGAGGTCGAGCGGATCGCCGCGCTGCACGGGGCTCCCCGCGCGATCGCGTCCGAGATGCTGTCGGAACGCATCGTGTGCGCGGCAACCGGTTCTACCCTAGACGTCGCCGTCTTGCACGAATCGCCGCTCGCCAGCGCGGTGAGCCATCTCGAAGAGAATCTTCTCAAAAAAACGCTCGCGCAAACCAACTGGAACAAGTCGCAGACGGCGCGCCGGCTGGGGTTGTCGCGCCAGGGCGTGTTGAAGAAGATCAAGCGCTACGGGATCGCACGCGACGCGCCGTTGCCCGAGGACGACCAGGCGGCGCAGGGCCCTGGTGGCTGACGCTCGACGCTTTTTCTCGACCTTTCCGGTCGCTAGCGCTCGGTTCCGTATAGCGCCTTCACCCGCCCCCACGTCGTCTGCTCGACGGGAGTCACGGGCTCGACGTGGACGAGAATTGGAACCCGCGACTTGTATCCGGCGTTGTCGACCACTTCGACATGAAAAAGGTGGTCGCCGGCGAAGAATTCTTCCGGCGTCGAACAGACACTCGGCGTGGGAAACGGGATGAAGCCCGTGTCCCACTGATCCTCGTCGTCGGGGTCGGTCATGTCCCATTGGTAGCGATATCCGTCGACCACCCCGCCGTAGAAACTCGCGTCCGCCGTCCAGCAGAAACTTACGAGTGTGCCGCCTCCCACCGTGACCTCGGTGAGCGGCGTCGTGGTGACGGACGTGATGATGGGGTTGATGAGGTCTCCCGTTACGGTGAGCAGCGGGCCGGTTTCACGGGCCTGGATCTCTATCCGTGCCACGTTCCGTGGTTCAACCAGCAACTCGGTCTCGCCCAGTGCGTCGCGACCCTGGACCGCGAAAATATAGTCTCCGAAGTCCATTTCGGGAGAGGTCCAGGAGGTTCCCACGTCCGGCGGCAGATATGGCATCCACGGCGACCACTCCGGTGCGTTCGGCACTGTACGAAGGTAGTCCAGAGTCTGAAGGTAGCCGCCGAACGGCTCCGTGCTCAAGAGGACGAAACGAACTTCGGCCGGATCCGTGCTGCCCTCGAACGTCTGCCACGCGTACGTGGTGATGCGGGCTACATTGCGGGGGGTGATTCCCAACCCCGCGCCCGGGTACGTGATCTCGAGGAATGCAGTTTGGGCCGATGCTTGGGGGGCGAGGCTTGCGACCGCGAACGCGAGTAGCAATGGGTACTTCGAGTGAAGACAGTGCATCGCCTACTCCTCTCCGGGGTGGTTCAAGGAATTCGAGTCGGACAGGGCGTGACAATTCCGCGCTTCTTGCGCTACCATGCCCGCGATGGCCGATAAGACCCGTATCGCGATCGTGGGTGCAGGGCACGTCGCCCAAGTTGCCCACATTCCCGCCTATCGCGCGAACCCCGACGTCGAGCTGGTCGCCGTCGTGGACGAAGACCCCGTCAAAGCACGCCGCATCAAAGAGCAGGCCGGCTTCAAAGTCTGGTACGAAGACTTCGCCGAGATGCTCAAGAAGGCGGACGTGGACGCCGTCGATATTTGCACGCCCAACTACCTCCATGCCCCGATGGCGATCGCGGCGCTCCGCTCCGGGCGCGACGTGATGTGCGAGAAACCGCTCGCGCGCAGCGCCGCCGAGGCGCAGAAAATGGTCGACACCGCCGACGAACACGGGCGCATCCTCATGGTGGCGATGAACAACCGTTTCCGCGAAGACGCGCAGATGCTGCAGAAGTTCATCGTCGGAAACGAGCTCGGCGACGTCCACGTCATCAAAGCAGGATGGCTGCGCCGCGTCACCGACTGGAAGGACCGCTCGTGGTTCACCGAGCGCGGCAAGGCCGGCGGTGGCGCACTGCTCGACCTGGGGACGCCGCTGGTCGATTTGGCGATCTGGATCTCCGGCTTGAAGAAGACCACCGGGGTGTCGTGCAGCATCTTCGGAAAGAAAGGCAAGGACACCGTCGAAGACTCCGGGTGCGCGATGATTCGTTTCGCGGGCGGTGCGTGCCTGATGTTGGAAGTGAACTGGAACCTCCGCGACGCGCGCGACGTCGTCTATTTGCAGATTTACGGCAGCAAGGGCGCGGGCGTGCTCACACCGCTGCAGGTGCACAAGTCGATCCAGGGCGTGCTGGTCAACGTGACTCCCACCCTCGGGAAGCAGAAGAACTACTATAAGGACAGTTACCAGGGCGAAATCGATCACTTCATCCAATGCGTTCGCAAACAACGCACGCCGCTGGCCTCGGGCAAGGACGCCGTCGCCGTGATGCGCGTCGTGGACGCGATGTACGAATCGGCGTCGACCGGTAGGGAAGTCGAGCTCGGCGCATGAGCCCGGGTCGAGTTCCGCGATGAAGTTGTTTCCGGGCAGAATCCTGCCCCCGCTCCCTCTCGTGTTCCCCTCGCTCCTTTCCGGCGTCCTCTTGACGCTGTGTTTTCCGGTTACCTCGCTCGGGCCGGTGTCGTTCCTGGCGCTCGCGCCCATGTTCGCGGCCGTGCTGCGCTTGCGCCCCACTCGAAGAGACGCCTTTCGCGCGGGCTTCCTCGCCGGGTCCGCGTGTTTCGTGTCGATGCTGTGGTGGATCGTAAAGCTGATTCCGTCGGCCGACGTGACGATCCCGTGGCTCATGACGCCCGCGCTGATCGTGCTCGTGCTGTACCTGTCGTTCTATCCGGCGTTCCACCTGCTGGTGCTGGCCGCCGTCACGAGGTGGCGACTGGTGCCGTTTCTCATCGCCGCGCCCGGGACCTGGGCGCTGTTCGAAATTGCGCGTTCGCGCGGCGAGCTGGCGTTTCCGTGGGGGTTGGTGGGCTATTCGCTCTCCAACCAGGCCGCGCTCTTGCAGAGCGCCGAGGTGTGGGGAGTCTTCGGGCTGTCGTTCGTCGTCGTCTTGATCAATGCGCTCATGGCCGGGTGCGTGGCCGCACACGGGCCGCGCGCGAAGGCGTGGTGCGGGCTGCTCGCCGGTTTGGTCGCGGGTTCGATGTGGTTATACGGCGCCGCCCGCGTCGACGACGCCCGCGCCCTCGACGGTCCCCGGCTGCGCGTTGCGGTGGCGCAACCGAACATCGATCTTGCGCTCAAGTGGCAACCAGATTACAAGGACTCGACGTTCGCATTGATCGAAGCGCAATCGGCGGCCGCGCGCGACTCTGGAGCTGCACTCGTGATTTTCCCCGAAACCGCGGCGCCGATCTTCATCGAGAACAGCCCCGCCTACAAGGCGCGCCTGGTCGATTTGGCGCGCTCGCTCGAAACGCCGATCTACATCGGGTTTCTCGACCACCGCTTCGACGGCCCCGAGCGCGAGATCAACATCTATAACTCGTCGGGGCTCTTTCTTCCCGACGGCTCGCTCGAAAAATACGACAAGCGTCACTTGCTGCCCTTCGGCGAGGCGTTGCCGCTGGCGGCGAATCACCGCTGGATTCGTAAGATCGATTTCGGCCAGGCGAACTTCCAGCCCGGGCCGAAGCGCTCTCCGATGTCGAGCGACGGCGCGAGCTTCACACCGCTCATCTGCTTCGAATCGGTCTTCCCGGACCTGTGCCGCGACGGCGTGCGCGAAGGCTCCGAGCTCTTCGTCAACGTGACCAACGACGGGTGGTTCGGCGATACGCCCGGCCCGTACCAGCACGCGCAAATGGCGATCGCGCGCGCGGTTGAGTTTCGGCGCTGGCTGGTGCGGAGTGCAAACAGCGGCGTCTCCATGGTCGTTTCACCGTCGGGCGAAGTCGTGGCGACGATCGACCTGTATAAGGAGGGGATCCTCATCTTCGACGTCACACTCCTCTCCGGCGAGACCTTTTACGCCCGTCACGGCGACAAGCCGCTCGTCCTGTTTTCGCTCGCACTGCTCGCGATCGCGGCCGTTCTTGCGCGCCGCGCGTCCACCGCGTAAGCGGCGCGGCGCATCCGTGCGGATCCGGGGGCTTCCACGGCTCCCTTGTGCGCGGCCTTCGAGCGCGTTATGATACCCGCCGATGGAACTCATACTCATGAAGTCGAAGATTCACCAGGCCACCGTCACGGGTATCGACATGCACTACGAGGGGAGCATCGTCATCGATGCCTCCCTGATGGAGGAAGTCGGCCTGCATAAGTGGGAAAAGGTACTCGTGGCCAACCTGAACACGGGCGATCGCTTCGAGACGTACGTGATCCCGGCGCCCGCCCGTTCCGGTCGCATCGAGCTCAACGGCGCCACGGCGCGCTTGGGCCACGTGGGCGACCGCGTCATCATCTTTTCCTTTGCGACCTACACCGAGGCGGAGGCGAGGACGCACGCGCCCAAGATCGTGCAGCTCGACGACGAGAACCGCGTCGTGCGCCGGTCATTCGCCGCCTAGAACGCGCTTGGGAGATGCGCTCCGCCGCATCATCGCGCACCCAATTCATGACGCAAAAGTTGTATCTCGACCAGCCCTACGAAACGGTGTTCGAGGCGACGGTCGTTGCGACGCGCGCGCTCGAAGGAGAGACGCACGAAGTCGTGCTCGACCGCACGCTGTTCTACCCCGAGTCGGGCGGACAGCTCGCCGACGCCGGCGCGCTGGGGTCCGCGCGCGTCACCGACGTGCGCGAAGCCGAAGACGATAGCGTCGTGCACGTGGTGCAGGGCAAGGTCCCCGGCGGCAGCGTTGCGGGCAAGGTCGACTGGGTGCGGCGCTTCGACCACATGCAGCAGCACACCGGACAGCACGTGCTCTCGCGGGCGTTCATCGAGACGGCGGGGCTTCCCACGGTGTCGTTCCACATGGGAGACGAAACCTGCACCATCGACCTCGAGGGCTCCGGCTTCGACGAAGCGGCGGCGCGCCGCGCGGAAGAACTCGCCAATCGCATCGTGGAGGAGAACCGTCCCATCGACGTGAACATGGTGCCGGTCGCCGATCTGGACCGGACCGAACTGCGGCGCAAGGTGCCCGAAGGCATTGCCATCGCGCGCATCGTCTCGGTGCGGGATTTCGACGCCATTCCGTGCTGCGGCACGCACGTGCGTTCGACGGGCGAGCTGGGTCTCGTGAAGATCCTCCGCGCCGAACGAGTCAAGCAGCAGAACCGCGTTCATTTCAAGGTGGGGCAGCGCGCCCTGGACGATTACCGCGAGAAGCACGCCATCGTGCAAACGCTGGCGAATCGGCTGACGACATCCGCCGGCGACTTGCTGCAAAAAGTCGAACGATTGACGGAGGAATCGCAAGGGGCGTCCAAGCGTGCGAAGCAGCTGGTCGGTCGTCTCGCCTCCATGCAAAAACCGCTCGTACTGCAGGGTGCGTCGCGGGTCGGGGTGCATCGCGTCGTCGTCTATCGCGACGCGGACGCATTGCTCGTACGCGCGCTCGCGACCGAGTTGCAGTCGGAGCCGGGTACGATCGCGCTCTTGGGCGCGGACGACGGCACCGTGGTGTGCGCGACGTCGCGCGACGTGGAACTCGACCTCGCGACCGCCGCGACGGCGGCGGCCAAGGAGCTCGGGGGATCGGGCGGCGGCAAAGGGGGCTTCGCCCAGCTCAAGCTGGAAGGCGGTGCTCGCGTGGACGAGTTGTTGAAAAGGATGCAGGCGTATGTGGCCGCACGGCTGTCATAGCGCGGACCCGCGACCGTTCCTTCTCGCGGCGCTCGTCGCGTCGCCTGCGCTCGCGGCGCCGCCGATGCACCCGGCCAAGGAAGCAAGCGTCGTTGCGACCGCGCGCGCCGAGTACGTGGTCATGCAGGAAGAGCAGGAGGTTGGGCGGGAGTCGGTGACGCGCCGGATCTTCGACGACAATACCATCCGCTTCGACGCCGAGACCACGATCCGCAGCGTGGCCGCCACGTTCGTCATCAAGAGTCAATTGACCATCGAGGAAGAATCGTATTTCCCGCGCGCGTATCGCGCGGACAAGAGTGTGAAACAGTCCCAGGAAGAAATGGCGCACACGATCACCGTCGACATGTTCGCCAACGTCGCGGTGCTCGGGAGCGAGATGGGCGGGCGCAAGGGCTCGCGGCGCGTGGTGGTGCCGACCGGCACGGCCCTCCAGGAGGTCGGCCTGCTTTATCAGTGGTACCAACTGTTGTTCTGGATCGATCCCGAGGCGGACGGACGGCAGCCAATCAAATGGCTCGACCCTTCGTCGGGAAAGGTGGAGTCGGGTGAAATGTACATCGCGGGTGAGGAAACTCTCGACGTGCTGGGCAAGAAGACGCGCGTCACGGTGTACAAGGCCGAGCGCGAACGCCTCGGTCCTGCCACGCTGTACGTGGACGGAAAGAAGCGGATCGTGAAAGCGGAGCAGAACATGTCGGTCTATCGTCTGCAGAAGTGGTCGGAGGAGTCGGTCAAGAAATGAGGAAATCGATGACGGTGCGCGCGGGTTTGCGTCTGGGGGTCGTGGTTCTCGTCGCCGCGGGTATGGCGTCGTGCGGAAAGTCGGCCAAGCAGAAATACGACTCCAACCTGCTGGTGAACGGGTCGTTCGAGGACGTCGGGCGCGACGGCATTCCCAAGGGCTGGAGCGTCGACGGGTTCCGCGGCGCGGAGAACGAATTTGCGGCGCGCTACGGCATCGAAGACAACGTCGTCCAGGACGGCAAGCGATCTTGGTTCTTCGCCGCGGACCCCAACACGAAGCGCTTCTTCCAGATTTCCCAGGAGGTCGAGATCGTCGACGCGACCCACATTCGCTTGCGCGGCTGGATCCAGTCGGCCAACACGGACGTCCAGGCCGAGCAAGTCGCGCAGGCCAATTTCATGATCACCTTCTTCGACGAAAACCACGCCCGTTTTCAGGCCATGAGATTGGGGGACAAGCGTACGCCACCGGTGACCGGGACTCGCCTATGGGAGGAAGAAGACGTCACCTTCCGCGTCCCGCGCGGCACGCGCTACGTCAAGGTGGCGTGTGTGCTCGGCATGTCCGGGGACCTTTGGTTCGATAACGTCTCGTTGGAGGTTCCCAAGCCCATCGATTGGGAGACCGCGAACACGAAGAATTTCGTGTTTCACTGGCTCCCCGGTCATCCGATGCCGCAAGGGTCGCAACCGTCGCAGCAGATGATCTTCGACGGGTACGCGAAGAGGCTGGGAGTCGAGAGTGACGTGGTTATCAACTACTACTTCTATCCGGATACCGCGACGATCCGCAGCATGCTGACGTTGAAGGGATACCAGTACGTCAGCTGGAACGACCGCGAGTTCCATTCCATCAACGCGAATGACAATCATGAAGTCGTCCACTTCATTACCGACCCCATCGGGCGTCCGCCGCGCGCGCTCGCCGAAGGCACGGTGTGTTGGTTAACCGGCGAGTGGCAGGGCGTGCCTATCGAGGAAACGGTGGCGAATCTCTCGCGCACGGGGTCGGTGCCCCACCTCAAGAATCTCTTCGATTACAACCTGTTCTCCATGCTCGACCCCGCCGCCTCGATGCCGGCGTCGGGGGCGTTCGTCGCATTTCTGGTCGATCGCTTCGGGGTTGCGAAGTTGATGGAACTGTATACGGCGGCGAACGGGGTGAATTCGTATGAGGGGACTGCGGCCGCACTCGAGAAAGTGTACGGGTTGCCGGCCGACGACATCGAAGCCGCGTGGATGGCGCGCCTGTCCATGAGCGCGGCGCGGAAATGAACGCGGATACCCTATTCTG
>Ga0105092_10001928_pt1 | contig 11007 bp, 6 predicted proteins | sample PPLLak2March2015_FD_87021 | JGI IMG/M metagenome (GOLD analysis project Ga0105092, IMG submission 87021) | Freshwater sediment microbial communities from Prairie Pothole Lake near Jamestown, North Dakota, USA - PPLs Lake P7 Core (1) Depth... | ecosystem: Environmental > Aquatic > Freshwater >... | reverse complement strand
GAGATATATCATTGATAATTAGAAGATTTTCGACTTAAATAATAAGACAATAATAAGACAATAATAAGACAATAATAAGTTGGGAATTATTCAGAAATGGGAAGGAAACGACAGATACAATTTTCTGCACAAGAGATGAAGCAAATTATGTTTATTTTAAATATTGATGAGAATTGCACTTTATTTGCTAAAATTTACGCTAAACAACCTCAAACCGGTGTGCCTCTATGGCATTTATGCCTGTATGAGGATTGGGACGTGGTTCAGGCTGGGCGTAACCATTTAGATCCACGGCACGGATGCGGAATTCATATTTGCCAGGCCTCAGGTCGCAAAGTGCTGCTGACCATGTAATCATACTGTAACGCAACGGCCACGTCGTAGGCCGGCCGGTCTTTCTGTCAAAACCGAGTACGTCCTTCGGGGATACACCAACAGGGAAGATCCATCTCCAATCGGCTGGCGGTGCTTCAAGTGCACAGGGTATCCATCGTGCGTCGCCATACATTTTTTCGTCCTGCGGCAAGGGCGGCTTTGCGCCCGGTTCGACGTGATGCAGCCAATACTCAACACGCTGCAATCCCGAATAACCTGCCATGACGATCCCGCTCATGAAAACAGGCTGCCCGAATGAAAACTTGTCTTCCGTTTTATCGATATAAGCTGCGGTCTTGAGGTGCGACTCCGGATCATTGTTCTGGTTCGCATAGGTGTCGTTCGACCTGAAATCATTGGTCATTATAATGCGCTGGACCCACTTGATGTCTTTGAAACCATGCGCCCATGGTACGATAAGCCGCACGGGGCCACCACGCTTGAGCGATATAGGCTCGCCATTGAGCTTATAGGCCAGGAATGGGGGGAACTCACCAGGTGGTGTTTCCATAGCCTCCGTATAGCTGAGTGAGGACTGGAAGACCTGCTCCGGGTTGTTGTTGTGAAAACCCCAATAGTATATACGGCGAACATTGTGCACCTGTCCGGCAAGACGCAGCACCTCGCGAAGCGGAACGCCTTCCCACAGACCCTGGCCTAGCGGCGTGCCTATGTTAAGGCATTGAATTGCCTTGAGAAAATACACTCTGTGCTCTTTACCAAGTTCCATCAGGGCAGGCAGATCAAGCGCGTTGCCATCGTCAAGTGTGAGGGATTTGGTGAGGTTCGCGGGCTCCTTCACCACATCATCGGTATATGGATCGGCAACAATCTCGCAACGCCATGTCTCCGGAGTCATTCGTGCATCTATTAGTGCTTTGCCCGTGAGCGTATGCGGCTTTGGCGTACCGCGCGAGAGATCGAAGTAGTCATCCTGGGGTGTGATCAGCGGATGTGGTGCGGTTGGTATTACGCTCTCTGCTGCCGTTGACGATGAGGCTGCTCCCGCAGTCAGCGCTGCGGCTGCCAGGGAGGTGGTGCGAACGAACTCGCGGCGCGAGAGGTTTTTTGATGAGATCTGAGATTTCATTTTATGAAGCGCACTTTCGGTAAAGCATCAATTTATCTTAACCTATCAAATATAATAAAATTCTTATGCCGTAATATTTAACTGCCTGCAAAAGTCATGAGCAAGTGATTTCGGACCAGATTGGGTTGATTTGGGGAAAAGTAATTCCTAAACCCGTGTCTATCGGTATTGAGGAGTCTCAAAATATGATGGTAATAATTGGACAGGTTATACTTGTCTGGTTTGGGACCAATCAGGGACTTGTAAAATATAAGGCTCTATTTGGAATGCCACCACACAGATTAATAGATAGGCTGTAAAACCTGGATCAACACTTGTGTCACTTAATGAAATGATAATCATTCACCAGGTGATGGGAAGTCATATAGGTGGAAATTTAACCAGTTTTAGCCACTCCTGACATCATTAAATAATATGCAGTATGCTTAAAGTTTGAGAAATTCTGTTTCCCACCAATTATCGCTTCCGGTTTTTGTACGAAAGACAAAAAATTGAATATCCTGGGCATCCTTTTTCCTTAACAATTCCAGGCTAAGTGAATAAAATCCCCTCTTTAAAGGTAATACATAGGATTGTGATATGCTTCCTGTTATTCCATCAAAGTCAATATACAATTGACCTCCAATATATAACTTTGAACCATTTTCTGCATTTAGATAAAACACATAGTAACCCTCTTCAGATATTTCGATATAACCTTGAATGAGATATGCTGAATTATTTTCGCCCCTGGGATTATTCACATTAAAATCCTTATCAACAATTCCCGATCCGGCAGGCTTAAGCCTGTTAAAGTCGGGTAGTTTATCCCATTCTCCTTCAAAATATTGATAACTCAATCCCTTCTTGATGCGGTTTGATTTTGAGTCAGACGTTAATGGCTCGCCGACGCTGAATGTGCCAACTGCATTCTCTGGCGTTATCCGGTCATACAGTGGCCTGTTTGAAAAGGATTTTATTCTGAATTGAGCGGGAGCTGATAGGGTAATTGTCGAGTCACGGGTCATGACCGGAGATATTGCAGTGGGTTCCGTCCCGTCAGTGGTGTAATGTACCGCCCGATTTTCTTTCAGAACATATATTTTAAGGGGTTTATCCTTCAGGAGAATACCATTCATCGGGTGATATTCTGCAGGAATCATACTATAACCTAAATGTGAGAATCTCAGTCCATCATAAAATGCTTTGTGCTGGACACTGTAATGCGTTTCATTGGTATATATTTCACATTTCCAATGTATAGATCCGGGGGCTTTAGCCCGAAGAACAGAATCCATTGAAGCAATGCCCATATCATGGAATGAGCGATCAAGTCCCGCGATAAATAACGTTGTATTCACTTCAAAATAATCCGGTAACTTTTTTCCCGCCAGTTTGCTTACATATCCATTGTCCCAATTTAAATTAGGATCCGATGCAATATAAGATTGAAAAAGTTGCGGTTCCTTAACAAATGCATATACTGAAAATAGTCCGCTGAAAGAACTTCCCAGCAATGATTTCTGGCCATTGGTGAGATATTTGTTTTCAACGTATGGAATAAGTTCATTTTTCAGAAAAGCGTGGAAATTATCTGCACCTCCGGACTGTGGATCCATATTGATCCGGGTTGGCGAAAAATCACGGTCGCGAAGATTGACGGAATTCACGTATGTATTGGGAATCAGCACAAATATGCTTTGGGGTACATAGCCTGAATTCATCGCAAAATTATAGATAAAGGGAACCTGCTCCATGTACCATTCGCCATCCAATACATATAGAACCTCATATTTCTCGCCCGATTCAGCCTTATATTTTTTCGGCAGAATTACCTGGATGATCCTCTTTTCTTTCAGTGTTTCAGAGTAAATGGAATCCCGTATTCCAGGCCAGTTTTGAGCTGCAACATCACCCGAAAACTGCCGGATGATAAAAACCGATAGGAAAGCGAGATAAAAGTTCCTGATTTTCATAACAACTTATTTAATTTTGAAGGGGTCGGACCGAGATATATCATTGATAATTAGAATAATATAGGCTTAAATCAAAGCTTTTTTAGGCATAGAGCATTGTTTTTCGAATCAAAATAAAGGTTGTAGGAAATATCGGATTCAGAAAGCTCATAACCTTCTCCTGATGGGATGATTTTTCTTGACTTTGCTTTTATATCAAGTTGTTGCTTAAATTTCTCAAGAAACGATTGACTACCAACAGCAATGGCTTCAGTCCATTTGCTCTCTCTCTTATTATTGTTTCTTACCATAGCTTCTTTGATCCATTCTTTTTGATTCTCCTGCAATTTAGCCATGGATTCAATGTTTAATGTCTTCAGCAATGAATTATAATTAATGATGGCATATCGCTTTTTCGGAAATTCAATTTCATAACATCCTGATTCTCTCCAATCAAAAGGATGTTTTACAACTCCTGCTCTGACCATATTCAGACTAATATATACCATACACTCAATCAGATGGCTGTCCGATTCAATAGCGGTTGCATGATATCTGTCCTCCCAAAATGCTCCCTGCCGGTTCTTTCTATTATTATATTCCTGGGCTGTCCTACTTTCTAATAGCTGCATGAATTTTGGAATATTGTTTTCACCGGAATCGTCCTTCACCAATAAATGGATATGGTTGGAGGTTACAATATAATTAAATATCACAATCTTAAATCGTTTCTTTGCTTCATATAACCAGTTTATCCAGCATAATCTCTCTTTTCTGAACTTGAACAGATAGTCTTTTTTGTGGCATCGATGGGTTAAATGCCATATATTTCCAACAGTATAATATCGATTAGCTCGGGGCATATACAGGTAAATTTTTCTTTAGAATGGTTAAATATCGTAAAAAACAGGCCTCTTAAGGGCAAAAACGCGTTGAAATTATGAACTATTTATTTGAGGATTAAAAATATAGTTTGGTCCGACCCCTAATTCGAAAAATATAGTTTGATCCGACCCCTAATTCGTAGTTTTCTTTTCCTTTCCGGTAATCAGGAATTCCATAATTGCATCATAAGCCAGCATCCCTCCGGTATTGCTGTTTGTAAAAATCACATATCCCATGTCCAGATCCTTAAACATTCTGAACTGGCATTTAAAGTCCCCATTATTGCCTCCATGACCGAAAACCCATCCGAAAGGTGTTTTCTCAAGCGCAATACCCAATCCAAAATAACTTTCGAATCCCTTCTTTTTATCATCTTCATCAGGTGGAACAACGGTCTGTATTTTAAACATTTCATCATAGGTTTCAGGTTTCAAACCTTTCCTGTTTAGCAATCCCAATACAAAGGCTGTAAATGAATTGGCCTCGGTATGCATGCTGTATGCCATTCCCGGATTTTCGGGCAGTTCGGCCCTGTTGGGCAGATTATCCCAATGACCGTTAGACACAACTTTCGCCAGGTGTTCGTTTTTTGAAAAATAGGTATTTTTTAATCCCAACGGATCCAGAACCTCCTCCTGTAAAACGGTCTCAATATTTTTATTTGTAATATGTGCCACAACTCGCTTGAGGTATTCATATCCTTCACCCGAATAACCATATGAAGTACCTGGCGTGAATTTAATATCCAGTTTGTGGTCCTTGTTCATGTAAGCCCAATTTGGGAAGCCCGTTTGATGGCAAAGGACGTGCCGTGCGGTTATGAGTTTATAACGATCATCATAGGCTATTTCTTCAAAAGGAAGATACTGATAAAGAGGTTTATCCAGATCAATTATGCCTTTTTCGACCAATCTCAAAACAGCAAAGGCAAAAACCGGCTTTGTGATTGAGGCTGCTTCAAACAAAGTGTTTTCATCGACAGGTTCTTGCGTGAATGTATTTTTTACACCATAAGTCTTGTGATATATGACACTGCCGCTTTTTATCAGCGCCAGGGAGACACCCGGTATCTTATAATAATCCTGGTAAGCTTTTAGAAACTTGTCGAGTAATATGGCTTTACCTTTATCAAAACTCTGTAATATACCTTTTTCGGGGATCATGTCCGGAGCGACCAGGGTCGATAGCTCCAGCAGAGGCGCATTCACTGTTTCATTGGCTCGTACAATGACCGATGCATGTAAATTATTGTAGTCAGGCAAAGCTATTTGATTTAAGGTTCTGTTTATTTCGTAAAGGCTGTCTCCTAAATTTAAAAAACTCCATACCGGAGTGATTTCATACTTTCCCGGGGGAAGGGCAAGGGAATATTTCCCTGTCGAATCCACGTTGGCCAGAACCCAGATGGAAGGATTTTGGGTGGATGTAATTCTGATTTTACCAGGTAAGTCCTTAATGACCAGTTTTTTCCATCTTATCAGACCGTAAAGATTGCCGGTTGATTCATCTGGCCTCATTAATATCAGATATCCCATCTTTAAAGGAGCATAATCCTTTCCCTGGTCCTTTCCCCATAAAATATATGATTGCTTGTTATTTTCATCTCCTGAATCCTTGTCTACAATGAAATGATCAATTCCTATTGATTTGCCTTCCATTATTTGCTTTTCCAAAACAATCCTGAATTCATAGATCATTTTCTTTCCAATATGTTTTGATGCAATCTGGAAATTGTCCCAATTCGCATTTTTGATATCAGGGTCCCAGCTATCTTCCGGATTATATAATTTTTTCCATCCTTCATTGAACTCATATTTGACCACTCCTGAACCGGAAGATAAATGCCTGCTGTCAAGAAAAAAGAAGTATTTATCCTGTGCATCCCATTTTGCTTGTTTGCTGGAATCAACTATATGTGAATCATCCGAAATGATAATGGCAAAATACAGCGCCTGCTCCGGCAAGTTATAACCTGTCTGGAAGAATGCATTCAGATCCTCCTTATTCTTCAACTCATTTCCGTCGGCATATTGTATGTCATAATGTGCAATATTGGCCGGCCAATCTGAGATATCACCATCAATTGCAATTCCTGCAACCGGATATGCATAGGCTATGGCATTGCTGACTGCAGGGAAATTTCCCTGATCCTTTGATACCAATAAACCTGAATTGACAGAAAAGCACCCCGCAAAAAACATGAAGAGGACTACTGTTTTTTGCACTTTATAAAAAGCACCATTTTTTTTAAAAACAGCTATGTGAATATTATGTATCCGCGTTTTCATGACCATTTTATTGATTCATAAATACCCCAACGACGAGAACACATATCAATCGCTGCATTGATTTTAACGAATAGTAATTCAATTAATAATAGAGACAGAATCGGTCGCGGTTCCCAGGTTGATCATTGGAGATGATTCGGATTTCAATGGTGGGATAGGCTTCCTCCTTTGTAAACGGTTAACCTCTAAGCAAAAAAACATTGTTTAAGTATGGCCCAAACTAGTTTTTAATAATTTTCCTGATAATGTTTCCTACCGGGGTTTTTATGCTTAGCAAATATATGCCGGGATTCAACCAATCAATCGAGATTTCCGATTCATTGGCTACATTTCTTTGTAATCTTACATTACCTTGTAAATCAATAATCTGAACTTCTGATTATTCATTGAGTCCGCTAATCTTAAGAACTGCACCAGCCGGGTTAGGAAAAACTTCAACATTGTTATCTATTACTGAATTCAGACCGGTAATCACCCTTGTCCAGTAGTAAAAACCCTTTGTCCAAAGTTCCCGGTTATCAGATGTTCCAATATAACTTTTATACGAAGTCAGTATATTATAATCATCATAAAAATACTCAAAGATATGATCATTATAAAATCCTTCAAATGAACTTAAAATAAGATTCCCGTTGCTGTCGTAGACTGAATCGGTGCTGCTTGTCAATTCCCAGTCGTACTGCCATCGATATCTGTTTGTCTGAATTCTATGGCCTGCATAATCAAATTCATGGGTCTCTTTATATTCACCTAACCAGTCACCCAGATTTTTATCCCACTTCGATTGCATTGATTGAGTGTTTCTGTTCAAATCATCAAACGAATAAGTATGCTGGTATCCGCCGATCCAGGAAGAAGTCAATGAATCCCAGTTAAAGTTTCGGTTAAGTATCAGGTTTCCTCTTTTATCCCAAACATCTTCAGATTTTGCACTTATTACCCATTGATCAGCTTGTATATCTCTATCATAAATATTTGTAAGTCTGCTGGTATCCGAGTACAGATATTCAATTTTTGATGAATAGATCCAGCCATTATCCTCCTGGTTATGGTTATAGTTTATGTTCAGGCTGTCTTTACCTTGTTGATTGTATAACCATTCACTTTTTGTGTTGATGTTCCATATATGTTTCAATGGATCATATAAAAACGCGGTTTCAGTTGTTTTCTGCCCAAAATTATTATATCCATTATCATAGCGCGCCTGATAGTACCATCTATGAGAAAGTGTATCCCATAAGGAAATCCGGGTCGAAACATTGGTAGACTGCTATTTTGAAAACTGCACATTTACGAGAGTAATATTCCGGAATTCAACCCTTTGAGGGCTGGGAGAGCCTATGGTTATTCTCTCGGAGGCTTCACCCACGGTTATTGAGATTTAGCCCCCATTGGGGTTTAATCAAAAAACACTTATATTATACTTAATATAAATAATTTACAAATATTTTTAAAAGGTAGTAATTTGATATTTTGAATTTTTTCCGGCAAATGGTAGTCAGTACAACGATTTCTCCAACCAGGTCAATAACCAAAGTTTATACTATTTTAATCATGGCAACCAGCATGAATTAAAAAATTAAATTCGCTATTCTACTTTCAGACAATCAGCAGGGTTAATTCTGGATGCTTTTAAAGTTTGAATTCCAACCGTGACCCAGGCAATAATTAGACCCAGGATAGCTGCGAGTAAAAAGTACCACCACTGCAGGTTGATTCTATAGGCAAATTCATTCAGCCATTTGCTGGTGACAAAAAAACCAAATGGTAAAGCTATGCCGATAGCTGTCAGGACAGGCTTTGTAAATTCTCTCGAAAGTAGCTGAATAATACCCAGATCACTTGATCCAAGAATTTTACGTATACCAATTTCTCTAGTCTTTTTTTGTATTGTAAAAATGGATAAGCCAAAAAGGCCAAGACAGGATATGATGATAGTCAATATGGCAAAGTATTTCGAAAGTGTAGAAACCCGCTGTTCGGCTGCATATTGAATTTGATACTCATAATCCAGAAATGTGTAATCAAACGGAAACCCCGGATTATATCCGGAATAAAACTTTGTCAGTTGCTTTATTGTTTCAACTTCTTTCCCGGCGTCTAAGCGGACCATAATCATGGTCGGATGTGCAAAACTTTTTTGGTCAAGTATAAAAACCTGTGGTTCTATTTGATCATGGAACGACTTAAAATGAAAATTCTTTACTATACCCATAATCTCAATTCCACTAAGTTTTTTTCCAATAGGATCCTCAAATCCTATAGCCTTTGCAGCTGCCTCGTTAATGATCGTCTTGGTTGTATCAGCAATAAATTCTCTTGAAAAAAACCGGCCTGTTTTCATCTCCATACCCATCGTCTCAAGAAAATCAAAATTAACTCCCATTAATTGAAATTTTGTTTTATCATCCGGATCTTTGCCTTCCCAGTTCAAACCTACGGACCAGTTATGCCCTACCATATCATGCGTTGTGCTGGCGGCATTTACAATACCTGGGAGCTTCTTTAATTCTGAGAGAAATAATTCCGGGTTTTTCTTTACCTGCCCTTCGATTTCGAAGTAGATAACATTGTCTTTGTTGTAACCAAGGGGTTTATTTTGGATATAGTCAATTTGATGGGATACCACTATTACGGATACTATCAGAATTATCGACAGGGTGAATTGACAAATAACTAATCCTTTTCGTACCTGGTGTCCTCCTAAGGTGGTTTCTGATCTGCCCTTCAAAATTGTTATCGGATTGAAACCTGAAATGTAGAAAGAAGGATATCCCCCGGCCATAAACATTGTAATGATAGCTATCACTATGATGGATACCAAAATCCTAAAATCCGGTTTAAGTGTCAATTGTTTTCCGGTAATGTTGTTGAATTCGGGAAGTATTAATAAAACAATTATGAATGCATTTATTAAAGATATAACCACCATAATTAAGGATTCACCAAAGAATTGAGAAGCTATTCTTTTACGGGAAGCACCAAACGATTTCTTAACTCCCACTTCTTTTAAGCGGTACGATGCCTCGGCAGTCGACAAATTCATAAAGTTTATACATGCTATGAATAGAACAAATAGGGCCATTATGGAAAACAGTTGCACATATTCAATTCTTCCCCCTGTCTGAATGCCATTTTCATATTCACCGTATAAGTAGTGCTCAGCGTATTTAGCTAAAAATAAATGTCTGGTTTTCTCTTTTCCGCCAGTTTTTTTTTCAACCAGTCCTTCAATCTTCTGATTAAAGTTATGCAGATCTGTACCTTCCCTTAACATAACATAAACTTTCGGACCAACGCTATTCCAATCTTTTACCCAGGGCTTTACTTCTTCACATTTTTCAAATGACAGTGCAAAATCAAACTGAATCGAGGATGAAGGGGAAATATTTTTGAAGATTCCTGAAATCGTAAATAGGTGCTCGTGTTCTAATTCCAGCGTTTTTCCTAAAACGTCAGTGGTTTTAAACAATTTTAAGGCTAAATCCTCAGATATGACAATCGAATTTTTGTCTTCCAAAACCTTGTCAGCATCACCCTGGATCAATTCAAATGAAAATATGTTGAAATAATCTTTTCCCACATACTGCCCCACAGACTTTACGTTGCGATCATTTACAGTTAAAATAAAACTATCAAATCCGGGCCAGGTCGGGGGGGCAACGGGAACAGCATATTCGACTTCTGGCATTTCCTGAGCCAGAATATCGGCTACCGGACCGGAGGTTTGATCAAGAACCCCCATCCCCTCAATTTTCTCCATTACTATATGAAGTTGATCCGTATTTTCATGAAATTTATCTTTTGCCATCTCATCATTTACCCAGAGGTAAATCAATAAACAACATGCAAGACCAGTAGAAAGACCTATCACATTGATGAAGAACGTAGTTTTATGACGGCGAAAATTTCGGATTACTAGAAGTAAATTATGTTTCAACATGTGTTTTTCAATTATAGATTGAGAAACTATAGGAATCATTGTTTATATTTTTTTATATTTTTTATTAGAGACGGTCATTTCCTTTTTTATGCCTTCTAATAATTTCCATCCTCAATATCGAAATCAGTTCATGCTGAATGCGGTGGTAAGAACCTTTTCGACTGACCTGTTTCCATGATGCACAGTATGATGATGGTCGGAATTTTATATTTCATAGTATTCAAAAAATTTAATTACTATGTTATCAAAGCAAACATCCTATACAAAGATATAAATAAATTATGGTAATATGCTACACATAGTAGTAATACATTTTAAATACCATGTCATCCTCTCCGTGGGCTGCACTCACGGTTATTGAGATTTAGCCCCTTTGGGGCTTCTTGTAATGCTAACCTGGAAAAATCGGTCATATTGACCATCTTTCGCCGGAATTCATTCATTTTTTCAAATTAATTGTTATCAATCATTTAACTGTCAAATTGGGTGGTC
>Ga0105092_10001927_pt1 | contig 11011 bp, 8 predicted proteins | sample PPLLak2March2015_FD_87021 | JGI IMG/M metagenome (GOLD analysis project Ga0105092, IMG submission 87021) | Freshwater sediment microbial communities from Prairie Pothole Lake near Jamestown, North Dakota, USA - PPLs Lake P7 Core (1) Depth... | ecosystem: Environmental > Aquatic > Freshwater >... | reverse complement strand
TCGCTTCAGTCACTTGAGCGCAAGGGTGTCCGGCTCATCCTTTGTTCTACCTGTTTGAATTACTATCAGCTCATCGACAAAGTTAGGGTTGGTATTGTTGGCGGTATGACAGACATCATCGAAGCTCAGAGGCAAGCTGATAAGGTGTTCTCGATATGAGAATACTGACCTCGACAATGGACTGGTCTCCGATCGACAACTCTAGCTGCCATTGATATTGCCCAAACGCTCTGCTAAATTAGAATTCGTGCCAATCCTCACAAAGGATTATTGACTCCTCGAAGAAGCATGATACAATTTCGTTAGCGCTAACGATAACGTTAACGAAAGAGGGCATTCATTGTCTAACCGGATTACGATGTCGGACGTGGCTCGAAAAGCTGGCGTTTCACTGATGACGGTTTCGCGCGTCATCAATGATAAAGAGGATGTCAGCGTAGAAACACGGCTGCGCGTTCTTGAGATAATCAAAAGCATGGACTATCGTCCAAGTGCTATCGCCCGCAGCCTGGCCACCCAGCAAACCCGGACAATTGGCCTTTTGATCCCCGATATTTCCAATCCATTTTTCGCCGATGTCACGCTCGGCATTGAACACCTGGCTTATGCTCAGGGTTACCACGTTTTCCTCTGCAACACAGACGAGGATCCAGAACGTGAGCTGATGCTTCTCCAATCTCTAGAAGAAAAACAGATCGACGGGTTGATTCTGTGCAGTTCACGCCTGGCAGATAATTTACTACTCGATCTACTGGCCCATTTACCGGCAACAGTGCTAATGCACCGCACGATTAATGGAAGCAATAATGATCGAAAGAACAGTCTGGTCCAAAGTGTGTTGATCGATGACCAAACCGGCAGCAGACTCGCCATCCAGCATCTGATCCAGCGCGGTCACCATCAGATCGGTTTTCTAGCAGGACCAGCATTATCCTACAGTTCTGTTTCACGGAAGAAGGGTTACTATTCTTCCCTGGAGTCTGCCGGAATTTCCCCGGACTCCGGTTGGGTCGTCAACTGTCCGCCCTACGTCCACGGCGGCTACCAAGCTGCCCTCCACCTGCTCACCGAGCACCCGGAACTAACGGCTTTCTTTTGCTTCAACGATCTCGTGGCGGTCGGCGCGCTGCAAGCCTGCAGGGAGTCAGGCCGGGGTGTTCCTGACGATCTTAATGTCGTTGGGTTCGACGATATCCCCCTGGCAGACCTGGTTTCACCAACCTTAACGACCTGCAGAGTCCCGCGCCAGAAACTTGGCACATTAGCGGTTTCAGCTCTAATTGAGCATCTCAAAGATCGTCCGGGCGAAAGCCAGCAAATCGTGATGCAGCCCGAGCTTATCATCCGCCAGAGTGCACCTTAGCGAATGAAGCTAGAAAGGAGGTAATTGCAGCCAAGAAACCATTATCGTTTCTCCCCATGTTGGTTGATGTTGTATAACTCAGTTTAATTAAAAATATGACGATTGGCGAAATTTACTTGCACCCCATTTGAATTTACGCCATCGTCGTGGAGAAGGAGATACAATGCTTTCCAAAAAAGTAGTTCACGTAAGGAACCTTCTAAGCGTACTTCTGGTCCTGGCTGTATTCCTCACCGCATGCCAGAGCGCAACCCCTACTCCCACTGCCCAACCGGAGGAAGAAGTACAACCCACAGCTGTTCCCGTGGAAGAAACAATGCCAACTGAAGAGGTTGAAGTTGCCACAACCGAGCCTGGAGCTCCACCGAGCAAATATAACGAAGCGCCATTGGTGAAAGCTCTCGTAGATAGCGGCGACCTGCCTCCGGTTGATGAGCGACTGCCAGAGAACCCGCTGGTTGTCCCTGTCACCGAGGGAATCGGCAAATATGGCGGCATTCTGCGCCGCGGCTTCCTCGGCCCATCTGACTACAACAACTATGTCCGTGTCGTTTATGACGGTCTGGTCCGCTTTGCTCCCGATGGCAGCAAGGTCGAGCCTCGACTGATTGAATCCTGGGATTTTTCCGATGATTACACAACCTGGACCATTCATATGCGTGAAGGCGCGAAATGGTCGGATGGACAGCCCTTTACCGCTGATGATATTATGTTCTGGTACGAGGACGTCCTTCTCAACGAAGACCTGACACCCAGCCTGCCGAAGTGGATGCAGAACAAGGACGGCTCGGCTGCAGTGGTCGCAAAAGTCGATGATTACACTGTAACCTGGACCTATAAACAGTCGAACACGACACTGATGATGGAACTGGCAAACCAGGACGGCGGCGACAAGAGCTATGCCGTCTTCCTGCCGGCACACTACTTGAAGCAGTTCCATGCTGATTATGCAAATGCCGCCGATCTGGAAAAGATGGTTGCAGACGCAGCGTTCCAGACCTGGGGTGAGCTGTTTGCCACCCGCAAGAACCCTGCCGAAAACCCGGATCGCCCGGTCATGGCTGCCTGGCAGCCGGCAACCCGTGTCAGCGATGATGTCCTCGTGCTGAAGCGCAACCCGTACTACGTGGGCGTGGATCCCGAAGGCAACCAGCTTCCCTATATTGATGAAATCCAGTTCAAGTTCTTCCAGGACGTCCAGGCGTTGAACCTGGCCGCCATCGCAGGCGATCTTGACCTGCAGGAACGCCATATGATCATGGGCAACTACCCCGTGCTCAAAGAAAACGAGCTGGCCGGAAAGTATAAAGTGATCACCTGGCCGACCTTCGGTGGTTCTGATGCAGCCATTACCTTCAACCAGACCTACAACAAGGACCCAATCGTAGCCGAGCTGCTGCAGACGAAGGACTTCCGCGTTGCCCTATCGCACGCCATTGACCGTGAGCAGATCAAAGAAGCGGTCTTCCTTGGCCTGGGTGAAGCCCGCCAACCAGTGCCTGCTCCCTGGCACCCCTACTACCCGGGCGATGAAGTTGCCCACATGTACACAGAGTTTGACCAGGATCTGGCCAACGAACTCCTGGACGGCATCGGTTTGACCGAGCGCGATTCTGAAGGTTTCCGCCTGAACAAAGACGGTGAACAATTCAGCATCGAAATCTCGGTCGTCCCGAACTTCGCCAACTGGCCTGACGTGGCCCAGATGGTCGCTGCCAACTGGCAGGAAGTCGGCGTCCGCACGATCGTCCAGATCCGCGAGCGCGCTGTGCACTTCGAGATGCGTGATGCCAACGAGATCGTCACTGAGTTGTGGAATGAAGATACAACCGGCTTCCCGTTCACCGGTGCACCCAAGTTTGATCCCCGTTCACAACCTGGATTGGGAATTGCGCCGTTAATGCGCCAGTGGCTGCAGACCAACGGAGCGGAAGGCGTTGAGCCGACCGCTGAGTTTGCCCGCATCGTCGAGATCATCGACACCGGCAAGACCGTCGGAATCGAAGAGCAGACCGCATTGGCTCAAGAGCTGTTCACCCTTTGGGCTGAGCAGTGCTACGAGATCGGTACGGTCGGCTTGACCCCGCTAGTACAGGGTGTGGTCGTCATGAACAACAACCTGAAGAATGTGCCCCTGACCCTCGGCAACGACTGGCCGCTGCGCACACCAGGCAACGCAAATTTGGAGCAGTTCTACTTCGACCAGTAGATCTTAGTCGCATTTTAGTATTACAAAGCGAATGAATTCGCCGTGAAGAAATTCATCGCGGATTCATTCGCTCAACTCCTGCGAGCTCTATTTAAAGCTCAAAAGGAACTTTTTTAGCATTGTCGTTGCGAGGAGCAGAAAACGACATGAACTTAGTCGTTTTCTGCGACGAAGCAATCTACTCGCGATATCCTCGAGGGAGATTGCTTCGAGCCCGGAAAAGCACCGGGCTCTCGCAACGACAGAAACGGCACAGCGCTTGCGTCGCCAGAAAGGATAGGCCTCAAAAAATGCTACGCTATATCCTGCAGCGCATACTCTTAATCCCCGTCCTGCTTTTTTTCTTCTCGGTGATGGTCTTTGCCCTCATCCAGGCGCCGCCAGGAGACTACCTGACCAGCTATATCGCCACCCTTGCCTCCTCCGGCTCCTCCCTGGACAAGGCGGAGATCGCAGCTCTCGAGCGGCAGTTCGGTCTCGACCAGCCCGTCCACATCCAGTATTTTCGCTGGGCTCAAAACTTACTACGCGGCAACCTTGGGCTGTCACTGGAGTACCAGCGTCCGAATGGCGAATTGATCTCCGAACGCCTGGGGCTGACGCTTGTTCTGGCCCTGGCTGCTTTCGTCTTCACCTGGATCGTCGCTGTCCCCCTGGGTATTTATTCCGCCACCCACCGCAACACCTTGATGGATTATTTGACCACGGTTTTGAATTATATCGGCGTCGCCACGCCCAACTTCATGCTGGCGCTTATATTAATGTGGTGGGCTTATTCCCAGTTCGATGTCAGCATTACCGGCCTTTTCTCACGTGAATTCGAACAAGCGCCCTGGTCATTCGCGAAAGTGGTTGACCTGGCCAAGCATATCTGGCTGCCCATGATCGTGATTGGCATCGCCGGTACAGCCAGGCTGACCCGGGTGATGCGCGCCAACCTGCTCGACGAGCTCAACAAACCCTATATGATCGCCGGGCGGGCACGCGGGCTCTCGGAGTGGCAGCTGATCATGAAGTACCCGGTGCGCATGGCGATCAACCCGCTAGCGAGCACGATTGGCTGGTACCTGCCGGAGCTGTTCTCGGGCAGCCTGATCGTCGCGACCGTCATGAACTTGCAGAACATCGGCCCTCTCTTGCTGCGATCGCTGATCAACCAGGACATGTACCTGGCGGGCGGAATCTTGATGATCTACTGCTTATTGGCGATTATCGGAACGCTGCTTTCGGACATCCTTTTAGCCTGGCTCGATCCCCGGATCAGAATGGAGAAGGCATGAGCATTCAGAGTGAATCAAGCGCCTTAGAGCCGGAGGGAATCGGCGGTTCGACTCTCCCAAAGCCGCCCATAGGGGAGGATCTCTTTATCGCCTCTCAGGAAGAGGAGCGTATTTCGATCGCCTCCAACTGGACGCTGGTCTGGTGGCGGTTCCGCAAGAACAAGCTGGCGGTCGTAAGCACCTTCGTGCTGCTTTTCCTAGCCTTGGTCGTGCTCATCCCGGGCTTCTTTGCTACGCATGACCCCGAGCAGACCGATGCCCGCCTGGCTTTCATCCCTATCCAGGAAATTCACTGGATCGACGAGGGAGGGCTGAAACCCTGGGTGCCGGGGGTGGTGGGCAAACGCGACCCGGTCACATTGAAGATGGTCTGGACGACAGACGAGAGCCAGAAGATTCACGTGAGGTTTCTCGCACCCGGCTTCGAATACTCCGTGCTGGGACTGGTGGACACGAACATCCATTTGATCGGCGCTGTGGATCCCGAACGGGCAGATTTGGTTTACTTACTGGGTACTGACCGCCTTGGGCGCGATCAATGGTCACGCCTGGCCTTCGCCACCCGCATCTCCATGACGATCGGCATGATCTCGGTAATCTTGAGCGTCGTTCTGGGTCTGGTCCTGGGCGGCATATCCGGCTATTTTGGCGGTTGGCCCGATATGTTCATCCAGAGATTGATCGAGCTGCTGCAATCGCTGCCCACGATCCCGATCTGGCTGGCGCTGACGGCAGCCCTGCCGCGCACCTGGTCGCCGGAAAAAGTTTTCTTTGCCATTACGATCATCCTGGCGCTGCGCGGCTGGACCACCCTGGCCCGGGAAGTGCGCGGCAAGTTCCTGTCGCTGCGGGAAGAGGATTTCGTATTGGCAGCAGACCTGGCAGGATGCAGCCGTTCGCGGATCATCCTTGTCCACATGATCCCGACCTTTACGAGCCATATCATCGCCACCAGCACATTGGCAATACCGGTCATGATCGTTACGGAAACCTCCTTGAGCTTCCTTGGGCTTGGAATGCGTCCGCCGGCGATCAGCTGGGGTGTCATGCTTCAGGAAGCTCAGAACATCCAGACTTTGGCGCTTGCACCCTGGCTGCTCATCCCAGGCCTGGTCGTCATCCTGGCCGTACTGGCCTTCAACCTGGTGGGAGACGGCTTGCGAGATGCCGCCGACCCGTACAGTCACTAAAGAGCAAGGGATAAGGGAGTAGGGAGTAGGTATATGGTTGTGAAAAGTGTTAATAGGTCAGACGTCGGATCAAAGACTGGTGGCCAAGAACCGATCTTGCGGGTGGAGGACCTGAAGGCTTACTTCTACATGGACGAAGGCACCGTCAAAGCCGTGGATGGCGTCAGCTTTGACGTGTTTCCAGGGAAAGTGGTCGGGATCGTAGGCGAGAGCGGCTGCGGTAAGAGCGTTACGATGAAGGCAATCCTGCAAATATTAGAGCCTTCAGCCAAAATCGTATCCGGTAAGGTGACGCTGCGGAGGCGGATCAACCCGAAGGACCCAAACAGCCCGGAAGAACTGGTCGAGCTGACCCGGCTGCACCCCAACAGTAGGCAGATGCGCAGGATCCGCGGTCCAGAGATCGCCCTCATCCCGCAGGAACCGATGGCTGCCTTCAGCCCGGTGCATACGGTTGGAAACCAGATCATGGAGGCTATCCTGCTCCACAATAAGGTCAGTAAGGAAGAGGCCCGCAGGATGGCTGTCGAAGTTTTCCACTCCGTAGGCATCTCCATGCCCGAACAGCGCATCGATTCGTTTTCCTGGGAGCTCTCCGGCGGCCTGAGACAGCGTGCCATTATCGCGATGGCCTTAAGCTGCAACCCGCGGCTGCTGATTGCCGACGAGCCCACGACGGCTATCGATGTGACCACCCAGGCTCAGATCTTGAAGCTTCTGCAGAAGCTAAAGGATGAACGGCAGACCTCGATCATTTTCATCACCCACGACCTGGGCGTGATCGCCCAAATGGCTGACGAGGTGGTTGTCATGTACCTGGGTATGGTTATGGAAAAAGGCCCCGTGAATACGATTTTCAAGGATGCCAGGCATCCATATACGCAAGCCCTGCTCCGCTCGATACCGAGCGTTCAGTCGACACCGCGGCTCAAACTGCCCACCATTGCCGGCTCCATCGCCCACCCTTTCAACCGCCCAACCGGATGCCCGTTTCACCCGCGCTGCTCCCATTTCATGCGCGGTGTTTGCAACGCCAGTCAGCCTGAACTTATCCAGTTGGCAGAAAACCATTCTGTAAGTTGTTTCCTCTATGCTGCCGGAACATCCTCCACACCTGCCGCAGTATCACCGCAGGCAGAGACCCCCATGGAGAAGCGCCAATGAGCGAAATGAGAACATTCCATACAGACGGAGCACCGCTGCTCGAAGTGCGCAGTTTGAAAAAATATTTTCCCATCTACAAAGGGCTCATGCGGAAAGTGGTAAATAACGTACGCGCCGTGGACGACGTGAGTTTTTTCGTCCGTGAAGGTGAGACGCTTGGGTTGGTGGGAGAAAGCGGCTGCGGTAAGACGACGGTTTCTCGCTGCATCTTGCGCGCTCACCCACCCACCAGCGGTGAAATCCTCTTCCGTGAGGCGAATGGAAAGGTGACTGACCTGGCGCCTCTTGACCGTCACGAACTTCGTCGCTTCCGACCGCAGATGCAGATGATATTCCAGGACCCGTTCGGATCGCTTAACCCACGGATGACCATTTTTGAAATCGTTAGCGAGCCGTTGTACGTGAACGGAATACGCTCCAAGGCTGAAAGGACCGAAAAAACGGCGGAACTCCTCAAACTGGTCGGCTTGCGGTCAGAATTTATGCAGCGCTACCCGCATGCCTTCAGTGGAGGTCAGCGCCAACGGATCGGTATCGCCCGCGCACTGGCACTCAACCCGCGGCTGGTGGTAGCAGATGAGCCCGTTTCGGCTCTGGACGTTTCGGTGCAGGCGCAGGTGCTTAACTTGATGCTGGATTTGCAAGAAAAGCTAAAACTGACGTACCTTTTCGTCGCCCACGATCTGAGTGTTGTTAAACACATCTGTGACCGGGTCTGTGTGATGTATGTCGGTAAACTGGTCGAAATGGCCTCGACTCAAGAGCTTTTCCAAAGCCCGCGCCACCCTTACACTGCCGCATTGATGACGGCTGTTCCGGTTCCGGACCCAACCCAGAGGCATGTCATCCAGGATTTGCCTGGTGAAGTCGCCAGCCCGGCAAACCCACCCAGCGGTTGTTACTTCCATCCTCGCTGCCAATATGCACAGGATGTTTGCCGCACTCAAACAACACTGCTGCGAGAAATATCCCCCGATCATTTTGTGAGCTGCCACCGGGCAGAAGAGCTCCAACTCCTTGGCATAAAAGACATGAAAGAAAGCCTGAAGCATGACGGAATACCAACTTAAATCCACACCAACCAACAAATTTGCCCTGATAGGCGGCAAGCTTGTGCTTCCAGATCGAGTCGCAGAAGGTACAGGAGTCGTCATCGAACGCACCGAGACGACGGGAAGGATCACCGCCATTCTCTCGCAAGAATCTTTACCCCGCGAGTTAACGAAAATCGACGTTGGCGGGCGTTGGATTACTCCGGGTCTGATCGATATCCATACGCATGGAGCCCTGGGGCACACGTTCAACGAACCCGACCAAGAAGCTTTCCAAACAATATTGATGGAAAATGCACGGCGCGGGGTGACGGGTCTCCTGGCGACCATCGGAGCCGCTCCTCTGGAAGATATTCTCCAGGTCTTGGAGTTTACACGGCAGTGGATGGCTTCTAAACGACCCGGCTCTCAGGTATTCGGAGCACACCTGGAAAGCCCATATATCAATCCAGCCCAGGCTGGCGCACTCGACCCGCAAAACCTGCGTTCCCCAATGGACGGCAGCGCGGATCGGTTGATCGAATATGCAGATGTGCTGCGTATCCTTGTTCTGGCGCCTGAGCTGCCTGGAGCTATAGACCTGATCGCGCAGTTGACCGGGCATGGCATTATACCGGCGGCTGGTCACACCATGGCAAAAGAGGCAGATATTCTGGTTGGTATGCAGTCAGGCCTGAGGCATGTCACGCACATGTTTAGCGCAATGAATATGACGGTTCGTGAAGGTCCCTGGCGAAAACCCGGCCTTGTCGAGACAGCCCTGGTGAATCCCGGTTTATCCGTGGAGATGATCGCCGATAACAAGCACCTGCCGCCGACCTTAATGAAATTGATTTACAAATGTACCGGCTCGGAGCGGTTGTGCGTCATCTCCGACGCGCTGAGCGGTGCCGGGCTTCCGGATGGATCGCGCTTCCGCATGGGCAAAATGGAATATGAAGTGGCAGACGGTGTCGGGATGATGTTTGACCGTACCGCCTTCGCCGGCAGCACGACACTGCTCAATGAGATGATCCCGATCCTGACTGATGTTGTGGGGATGCCGCTCACCGAAGCCATCCAGGTAACCAGCCTGAATCCCGCCCGCCTGCTCAACCTGGAAGACCGGAAAGGCAGCCTGGAAACCGGAAAAGACGCAGACCTGGCTGTATTCAACCCCGATTTTAGCGCCTGGCGAACCATGATCGCCGGCCAATGGATATCCTGAAAGGAAAACAAACATATGACAACGAGCTCAATCTTTACAACCATCATCGAATCACTCCCAATCAGTGTATATCAAAGCAATGCTGACGCTGGTAAGGCTGCCGCGGCAGATGCAGCCGTCTTTATCCAGCAAACGATTCGTGAACGCGGCCAGGCGAACATCATCCTCGCGACCGGCAATTCACAGCTTACCTTCCTGGAAACCCTGAGGACTCTACCCGGCATCGACTGGAGCAAGGTCAATGTCTTTCATATGGATGAATATATCAACCTGCCGCCCGATCACCCGGCCAGCTTCCCACTCTTCCTGCGCCGTCATTTTCTGGACCACCTGCAGCCTCCAGCCGGAGCCTTCTTCCCCGTACCCGGACAGCAGACAACGGATGCCGATCAAACATGCCGTGAATATGAAAACTTGCTGCGTTCTCACCCGGCCGATCTTTGCGCCTTGGGGATAGGCGAGAACGGTCACCTTGCATTCAACGACCCTCCATTTGCAGACTTTGACGACCCGGTCTGGGTAAAAGTCGTTCAGCTAGACATAGTATCAAGGCGCCAGCAGGCGGGCGAAGGACACTTCCCTGACCTCGAATCGGTGCCAACCCATGCCATAACCCTTACTATCCCGGCTCTGCTAGCTGCTCGTAAGGTGCTTGCCATTGCCCCAGAGAAGCGAAAAGCTCCTGCCGTTCAGCGTGCTCTACACGGACCTATCGAAGAAAACTGTCCTGCCAGCATCTTACGCCAGGCTGACCACGCTCACCTGTACCTGGATAAAGAATCTGCAGCCCTTGTCTTCCCAAATCTATGAGGTTTCGTCTTGTCACAGCCGTCACGCCCATTTCTACCGGTTGAGCTGGTCTTCAATCCAAACTGGTGGCATAACACCGCTGGCATAAATTTCGATCAGACCTTCTACCTCGATCCTCATGTGCGCATTCAAAATGACATGATCATGCGCCGGGTGCTGCATGAGAAGTACGGAGATTTGGGCCTTGGTGAACCCGATCCAAAGCCGCGTCCGGTAATTGGATCTCTGTATGTTGCAGGTGGATTTGTCATTCCTGCCTTGTTAGGTGCTGAGATTTTATTTGCTCCAAACGCCGCACCGCAGCCATATCCCCTTGGATGGACTCCTGACCAGATCGAGCATCTCGAAAAACCTGACTTTCGCAAGACCTGGCCGATGTCTGAGCTGATTGTGCAGATGGATGCACTGGAGGCTGAATGGGGTTATGTCGTGGGGGATTTGAACACAGATGGTTTGTTGAACGCTGCTTACCATCTTTACGGTCCCGATCTATACACCGATTTCTACAATGCACCTCAGCGTGTCAATCGTCTCCTGGAGCTCATCGCCGATCTGATTGTGGATGTGGCCGAATATGTCCGCCAGCGAACTGGGACGTGTTCGATCGCTGTGAACAGGATGGTGGAACGAGTCAATCCGCGTTTGTTTCTGCATGCCAACTGCTCGGTACCGATGATTTCGCCTCGCAGTTATAAGCAAGTCCAGCTTCCGATAGAACAGCAGATGGCCCAACGGA
>Ga0105092_10001925_pt1 | contig 11032 bp, 9 predicted proteins | sample PPLLak2March2015_FD_87021 | JGI IMG/M metagenome (GOLD analysis project Ga0105092, IMG submission 87021) | Freshwater sediment microbial communities from Prairie Pothole Lake near Jamestown, North Dakota, USA - PPLs Lake P7 Core (1) Depth... | ecosystem: Environmental > Aquatic > Freshwater >... | reverse complement strand
CTGCGCTCGGACCGTCCCTATCACAAAGCCTGGTCTGTGGAAAAGGCGCTCGACTATGTCCAAAGTCAATCGGGGAAGATCTTCGACCCTGAAATCGTGGAAAGCTTTGTAAAGGCAATTCCAGCCATACTGAATCAGGGATGAAGCGGCAGGAGAACAAGCACACCACGCCTGAGACAATGCTATACTATCCATCATGACCGGTTTGTATTCCGATACTCATCCCAAAATGGAGGCCCTGCAGATCCAGTTATGGCGGCAGGCAACGCCGACTCGCAAAATGGAAATGCTGGCTAAGCTCAATGCCTCACTGCGCACCGTGGCTTTGATGGGACTTCGTTCACGTTTCCCGCAAGCCAGTGAATTTGAACTGCGCCGCAGGCTGGCAGATTTATTACTGGGTGAGGAGCTGGCATGCAAAGTATATGGGGAGATAAGCAATGCTGAATGAACCACTTGAAGTCACACTAAAAGTCACAAATGTTTTTGAGGAACTTCGCGTATCTTATCTGATCGGCGGCTCGCTCGCCAGCGTCCTATATGGCATGATACGCAGCACACAGGATTCGGACATTATCGCTGAAATGCGCCCTGAACATATCCAGCCATTTATCGCCGCATTGAAAAGCGAGTTCCTTATTGATGAAGACATGATCGCCGACGCCCTGCGACACAACTCCACCTTCAATATTATCCACCGCAAGAGTATGTTCAAGGTAGACATCTTCATCCCAAGTCCCCGTCCCTTTCTGCAATCCCAAATGGGACGCGTCCAAAGAGAAATCTTCCATCTTGGCTCAGATGTCGCCGCCAATTTCGCCAGCGCGGAGGATACGATCCTCGCCAAACTGGAATGGTATCGCATGGGCGGTGAAGTATCGGAGCGGCAGTGGCGGGATACTACGCAGTGTGGGTGTGCTTAAAACGAGAGCCGGCGAGCTCGATAGCGACTATTTACGGAAGTGGGCCAACGAACTCAAAGTCCCCGACTTGCTCGAACGCGCGCTGAACGAATCCAGGTAGATTACTTCGCAGCGGGCGGAGCCATCGGCAGAAGCAGATGAAATGTACTGCCCGGGAAGTTGACCTCGTCGTGCCCGGCGCTTTCCGCCCAGACCCTGCCGCCGTGGGCCCGTGCCACCCCGCGCACGAGCGCCAGCCCCAGCCCGGGTCCACCGCCTTTGAAGGTCGTTTTGCCTGACGAGTGCAGCGCAACATCCCCCACCTGATAAAACTTCTCGAAGATCAGCTCATGGTGTTCGGCATCCAGCCCAATCCCCCAATCCCTGACGGCAATCTCGACACAGGACATGTGATCGTCCATCACCGCCGGGCGCGTGGTGACGAGGATCCGGCCGCCGTCCGGCGTGTACTTGATGGCGTTGACGATCAAATGGTAGAGGGCCTTGTCGATCAATGCCGGGTCGCCCTGGATGATCGGCGTGCCTTCGGCGTATTGGGCCGTAATGTGAATATTGCGATCCGTGGCGGCTTTCTCGAAGCCGCGGATCAGGTCATCGAGGATGCGCTTGAGCGGGACGGGCACACAGGCCACCTGCTGCGCTTCGCTGCCGATGCGCGTCAGGTCCAGCATCATGTTGACCACCTCATGGATGCGCTCCGTGCCCCTGAGGATGCCATCGATCACCTCGCTCAGGCGGTTGGTCCGGGTTTCAGGGAAGGACTGCAGAACTTTTACATAGCCGCTCAGGACGGTCAGCGGCGTGCGCAGCTCGTGCGCCGCGATCTGGATGAACTCCAGCTTGTTGCGGTCCAGATGGCGCAGGACTTTGTTGGCCTGCCGCAGGTCTGCGATCATCTTCTGGTCGTTGGAGCGGATGCGGTCCAGCGTCATGCGGATGATGTCCATGGCCATGCGGGGACTGCGGCGCAGGATGACCTCGAAATCCTGCTTCTCCATCTCGAGCACGGTACATTCGGTGGTGGTGCGGACGGTGGCAGCCCGCGGCGCGTTCTGGATCGGAGCCATCTCACCGACCACATCGCCCCGCCCCCCGACACGCAGGACCCGTTCCTGCCCATCCACCAGCCTCTGTGAAATGACAATCTCACCGTCGGCAATGATGTAGAGCACATCCTCGTAGGCGCCTTCATGGCACAGGATGTAGTCCGCCGGATACGTGCGGAAATCCGTCACGGCAGACACCTCCTGCAGCTCGTGATCGTCCAGCTCTTTAAACGCAACGCGCAGGAGCGAGGCCTTGTCATAGGTGTGCAGTTCATCCATGCTGGACAGTATAAACAGGACTGCCCCCGGCAAGTACAACAACTCAATTGCAGGAATCGAGCCGCCTGGACGGCGGCGCCGGGCGTCTTCCCGTACGTTTTGGCGCAAATCCACTGGCAGCAAGACAATGCTATACTATGCAGACCACAGCCGGTCTTGACCCCGGGAGCTCCTGAACTCCATTCTGCCGGCCAGGAAGGAAGAAGCATGAGCATCGCTGAAGTCATCCAGAACGTTGCGACCGGCAGTGCCGTATTTCTCGGGATCACCTATATCGTTGGCGGGCTGATCGTGAACCTGAACCTGACCCGCCGGGGTGTGGTGGAATATCAAATCCTGAAAGTCAAGTATCTGGCAGTCGGCGTGATCTTTCTCTTCCACTTCGTGGGCGTACTGACGTTTACATCCATCCCGGCCCTGATGATTTTCCTGTATGTCAAAGACGATCTTTTGCTCCAAATGACCAGCATTCTCTCGGTACTCGGAGCGCTGGTGCTGCTGTATGTGTGGTCACGGTATCCGCCCAACACGAAATCGGTTTTGGGGAAATGGAAGTTCTGGGCCGCGCTATCGTCTGTGGCGATGCTCTTTCCCCTGACCATTCTCTTCTACCAGATCTTCACGCCCAACCACAGCATACCGTGGATCTTCATCAACATACTGGCAGGCCTGGTCAGCGCCCTGGCAGTCATGGCCCAGATCTATCATTACTCGGCCTTTTACTACGGCCGCCCTGCAGGTCTGGGAGCGATCGACCCCATCGGCATGGGCATTCCCACCCGCGTACACCTGCTCTGCGATGAGAAATTTTGTGAGGCGCTGGCAGATCTGGGACTGCCTGTGCAAAAGAATATCATCCGGGATGTCTATTTGATCGACGAGACGGACGTCCATTATATTATTGGCAGGGAACAGGTCCCAAGCATGGATGGGAACAGCGAAACCTATAAGATCGACAAGGCGCTGGTAAAAGCCATCCTGCATAAGCCCGATCACATGCGGAAGTTGACCGGGGGCACGGAGGCCAAAAAGAAAAGGAAACTCTGAGACACAACGCAAAGCCCCGAGGGGTCCGTATGGAACGGATAGAGTATTGTCACTTGGGCGGGCGATAAACATCCACTCCATTCGGTGAATTGCAGTATTATATTGGGGGACGAAAGCGAATGGAGGCGAGATGTCGAAAGTCGCATTGATCACCGGCTGTTCCACAGGCATCGGGCGGGACCTGGTCCAGCACCTGGCAAAAGCAGGCTATTGCGTGGCGGCCACTGCCCGAAAGGCCAACACACTGGCCGATCTCCCCGCATCCCTGAAATTATCCCTGGACGTCACTCAGCCCGATTCGGTCAACGAAGCAGTGGCGCACACCCTCGCGCAGTTCGGGCGGATCGACGTCCTGGTCAACAACGCCGGGTATGCCCAGGTGGGCGCAGTCGAGGAAATCCCCATCGAAAAAGTCCAGCAGATGTTCGATGTCAACGTGTTTGGCGTCCTGCGCATGATCCAGGCCGTTGTCCCGCACATGCGGGCCCGGCATGCCGGACGCATCATCAATATCAGCTCGCTGGCCGGCAAGCTGTCCACGCCGGCCAACGGGGCCTACTCCGCGACCAAGTTCGCGCTCGAGGCTCTGAGCGATGCCCTGCGCCTGGAGCTGGACCCCTTTGGCATCCAGGTGGCGGTGGTCGAGCCGGGGGCCATCAAAACGCAGTTCGAAGAGACCCTGCAACTCCATGCAGGACCGATCCTGACGAAAGCCGACTCGCCCTACCGGACGCTCTACAAACTGAGAGATGAGTTTGGCGCGTCCATGCAGCGGCAGGAGGCAGGCCCGGAGGTTGTGTCGCAGGTCATCCGGCAGGCAATCGAAGCTCCCAAACCCAGGGCACGCTATCAAGCCAATATTCCCTTCTCCGCCAGACTGATGATCCACCTGGGCGATCCGGTCTGGGACATGGTCCTCAGTCGCATGTTCAAAGTCGAGGCCTCCAAAAACTGACGACAGTGCCCGGCTGCATGCTGAAGCAGTGCTGAAAGCGAAACGTATCCCGGACGGCAGGTAACAGGCTGATGAACGAATTCGTTCTGCTTAACATCAAGGAAGTGGCGGGGCGGCATTCTGACCGACACCCGGATGTATTCCGGGGGTTCTTTCCATAGGGAATTATGCTTAGGATAAACAGCCAATGTCCGTCCTGAATCAGGGACGCAGCTTTCTGGCAGTCAGCCGGGCCCTGCTGAGGATCGGGGTGCCCTGGCTGATCTTTTCAGGCCTCCTGTATCTGGTCAGCCTGTATAACTACCTGCTCTTCCATAACCTGGCGGAGATCTTCAGCATTTCGGTGGCAGTCGCAGTCTTCATGCTGGCCTGGAACACGCGGCGCTTCGTCAAGAGTGATTTCCTGTTCATGATCGGTGCGTCCTATCTCTTTCCAGGGTTCATCGACCTGTTCCATACGCTGGCCTACAAAGGCATGGGAGTATTCCCGGGCGACGATGCCAACCTGCCCACCCAGCTGTGGATCGCGGCCCGCTATTTACAGAGCCTCTCTTTCCTCGCAGCGGTCCTTTTGATCAGGCGCAGGATCAATCAGCGCCTGTTTCTGGGCGTCATGTCGGCCGCCACCGCGCTGCTGCTGGCCTCGATTGCCGCAGGTCTCTTTCCCGATTGCTACATCAACGGACTGACCCCCTTCAAAAAGATCAGCGAATATGTCATCTCCCTGATCTTTGCCGCGGCGGCCCTGCGCCTGAGAAGCGAGACGGAAACGTTCAGTCCCCGCATCCACGTGCTGATCAGGCTGTCGATCCTTTTTACGATCCTGGCCGAGCTGACCTTTACGTTTTACATCAACGTCTATGGACTATCCAATTTCCTCGGGCATATCTTCAAGATCGTCGCCATCTATTGCATCTACAAAGCCGTGATCGAGACCGGACTCAACCAGCCCTATGACCTGTTGTTCCACGACATCAAGAAGCATGAGGCCGAGCTCGAGGACAGCCACAGGATGATGCAGGAGATCGCCACCCGCGACCAGCTGACAGGACTGCCCAACCGTCTGCTCTTCGAGACCCGCCTGACACACGCCCTCGAAACAGCCCGCCGGAAAAACTACGCCGGAGAGAAGAGCCTGGTTCAGGTGATCATCATGGACCTGGATGATTTCAAGAACATCAACGACATGCTCGGTCACCTGGGCGGCGATCAGGTCCTGCGGGAAACCGGGCGGCGGCTGAAAGCCGAGATACGCGAGAGCGATACGATTGCCCGCTGGGGCGGCGATGAATTCACCTGCATCCTCGAGGGTGTCCCGGACCGCGAGGCGGCTGAACGGATGGCGGAGAAGATATTGAAGTCCACGAACCGGCCCATGGAAGTGCAGGGCCAAAGGGTCGAGATCCGGGCCAGCCTGGGCTTCAGCCTGTTCCCGGTCCACGCCCAGGATGAGGAATCCCTGCTGCGGACCGCCGACGCGGCCCTCTACCATGCCAAGGAAACAAAAAGCAGTTTTCGGATATATGACGAAAGCATGAGCGTGTTCAACTGGCCGAAGCTCAAAAAAACGCCCCTGGAGTAGGGATCCGGGTGCCCCGCCCCCCTGAATTTGCCCGGTGAAATTGATATCCTTTTACAAGAAAAATAGCGCATTTTTGATGTAAAATAGGCGGCAATCTAAACCGGCTCTGTCCGCCGCCCATCCAACACATCCAGTACTGCACCCACAGGGAGACTTCAGGGTAGGTTCTAAACCAAGTCGTTTTTGAATTTATAGCAAAGGTATTAATATGCAACAGGATTATCTGCTTATTGTTGAAGATGTTCCCGATATTCTGAGATTGCTTTCCGAGACCCTGAAATTCAAGGGTTATCGGGTGGTCACGGCCCGCAACGGCCAGGAGGCCCTGGAAGCCGTCCAGCACGAACGCCCGGCGCTGGTCATCACCGATATCATGATGCCGAAGCTGGACGGGTTTGGACTCGTCCATCGCCTGCGCATCAATCCCGAGACGCGTGAGATCCCGGTCATCTTTCTGACGGCCACGTATGTGGCGCTCGAAGACAAGGCCTTCGCGCTCAACATCGGCGCCACCCGTTTTATCGAAAAACCGGTCAATTTCGAGAGGTTCCTCGAGACGGTTGAGGAATTGCTTGCCCAGGGTGCGGCCGGCACTCCCGAATTGATCAGCGAAGCGGAATTCTACGAGGGGTACAGACAGAGGCTCGAGAAAAAGCTGGCCCAAAAGATTACGCAGATTGCGCGTGACGAGCGCCTGATGGAAACCAGTACGGAAGCCGACAAAGGTTCCTTCCAGAGATCCCTGCAAATGGCAATCAACGAAAGGGATGAGATCCAGCTCCTGCTGGATGAGCTGAACACACGGATCGAGAACATGCCAAGAACGGATTAGGCATGCCGGGGCAATCCATGAATCGCCCCAATCCAGCGCCACAACAATCACCCCAATCCAGTCACATCCCTCGAAATCGGTTCCGAAGGAGGAACGTTTTTCGAGGGATTTCGTTTATTTGAGAGATGAACGCCGGCTAAATCCCCCCGCCTTCCAGACATATCTGACCAAGCGAAGCTAGGTTACACGAAATAAGCATCCTCAGCCAGTAGGAGAGTCGCTTCACGTTCGTTGTTAACTATAGATGCACGCAGTGAACAGGGATTCACGGTCCCGTCGGGATGTTTTATCGCCTGGAGTAACCCGGAGCCCCTTGAAAACAGGCAGTATGAAAGGAAAGCGATAAATATGAATTCAGATTTTTTGAGACGAAATCGATTCCAAATGCAGATCTTGTTGGTATCCTTTTTATGCATTGGCATGAGTTTGCTGGTCTATACGGTCGCATTTGGAAATCCACTCAGCCCAGACTCAGAGACCCATAGAAATGCCAATAGTACGAAGACGGCCATCGCACTGACCGCCCAGGGACTGCTGGGACCCTTCCCCACATCGACGGCATTCACCTCGACACCCTCGCCCACTCCCGGGTTTACACCCACGGGAAGCACACCCACGCCGCTCATCGTGACCAGCATGCCAACCCCAACACGCACGCCCGGGTCTGTCCCCCCTCAGCCCAGCCAAACGAGACAGCCGCGCCCGTCAAACACGCCGGTTCCTCCGGCGACTAATACCCCCGAGCCTCTTCCGACGAACACGCAGGACCCCCAGCCAACTGATCCCATACCCACCGATCCACCCCCGACTGAGCCCCAACCAACAAACACATCTGCGCCGGTGGTCCAGCCGCCCCCCACTCCCTGTCTCAACCCGCAAGGCCATCCCATTCCATGTCACTAGGGCTGCCAGGGAAGTTCTTCATCTCAGTTAACTTGTCAGTCGCCTTTGCGCGGCTCGAAGAATGATGTCTTCGTCGAGAATCACATTTTCAATCGTTAATCAAAGTAAGAAGCTTACCATTTTCATCCTTGCAAACAAGGAGTAAGAAAGGAAACTAATCAAGTGGACATTCGATACTATTTGCAGGCATTGGCAGCCGCCGGCCTGTTCATTTTTATGGTGCTGGTTGTCTGGGTCGCGTCCGGAGGTGCGGCCACGGAAGCGGAGATACGGAACGCGGTTGGCACCCGGACGGCCATCGCCGAAACCGCCCAGGGACTCTTGAAACCCTTCTCCACTCCAACGGCATTCACCGCGACGCCCTCGCCCACTCCCGGATTTACGCCAACGGGCGACACACCCCTCCCCACCGTCGCAGCCTCGTTGCCCGCATTCCCCACCCGGACAGCCATTGCCCCTATTCCAACGATGACAGTCCCTGTCACTCCGCTTGTCCCCGAAACGGGAGCTGATGAGGTTCAGGATCCCGCCGAATTTGCGCGCTGGTATTTCACAAGGGTATGGAGAGAACGGGATTATGCAAACCTTTGGAATAACTACTTAACGACAAGTTACAAAGCTAATGTGGGCTCTGGAATCTTCGAAGATTATGTGGGCTGGTGGGATTCCGTGGAGCGCGTCGATGTTGACTCCGTGGATGTGATTGAAAACAACGGGACGGATGCATGGGTCCGTGTGATTCTGACATTCCATATGAAGGATGGGCGTGTCGTGCCAAATCAAATCAATGATTATGATTTCTGGTACGATGCCAGTCGGAGAACCTGGATGTTTGACTACGGCACCTGACATGTATCCAATAGCTGCTCAGGGATGGCGACCTTGCATGACACTCCTATGATCTTTGGAAGGCAGGTGAGCCAGAAGCGGGTGTTAGTAATACCTGATATTTGCCTTTCACCTTCTGTCTGACAGAGGGCTTTTTTGTTTTCTCAAACTCCTTCCACGAACTCCCCAAGGCGCTCATGCCCCGGTTATAAAGCCTTGACTTGTACTAAATAACCCTTTATACTCCTATTATCTTATTAATCTGATTAATCATAGTTATCATGCTTAGAGAGAAGATTTCCCCCGATATTTCAGAATTTCTCCGCTACCTGGCTGCGCACGAGGAAGTGGAACAGGGCCTGCCCTCGCTCAAGAAGCTAAGCGAAGAGCTGGGCGTCAGCCTGGCGTCCCTGCGCGAACAGCTCGAAGTGGCACGCGCGCTCGGGCTGGTGGAAGTCCGGCCGCGGCTGGGAACGAGGCGGCGGGAGTATTCGTTCGCACCCGCCATCCGCCAGAGCCTTGGCTATGCCCTGGCTCTGAATGACGAACACTTCCGGAAATACTCGGAACTCCGCAACCACGTCGAGTTCGCGTTCTGGTATGAAGCCGTCGGGAAACTGACCGAGGCCGATAAACAGGAACTGCAGAACCTGGTTGCCCGGGCCTGGGAAAAGCTGCGCCGGGCGCAGATCCAGGTCCCCCACGAAGAACATCGCACTCTGCATTTGAAGATCTACAGCCGCCTTGAAAACCCCTTTGTGACCGGCATCCTGGAAGCCTATTGGGATGCCTATGAGGCCGTAGGTTTGAACGTTTTTGCAGGTGACTATCAGTATTTACAGGAAGTCTGGCAGTATCACCAGAAGATGGTGGAAGCCATCTGCAATGGTGGTTTTGAGGCCGGGTATGAAGCCCTGGTCCAGCATACCGACCTGCTGTATCACCGGCCGTAATTCATTTTGGGAATGTCAGGCTGAGCGGCTGGTTGTGACGCCAAAGGTGCCCGTCGTTCAGAGCAGCATGCCTTCAAACAATGAGGAGTATCATGGATAAAGTAGTCAATGATTTTTCGATCACGGTTGGCACCAAGAACGGCTCAGGCAGTTCCACGGCCAACAACACCATCCTGCGTGCCATCTTCAAGATGGGCATCCCTGTTTCGGGCAAGAACCTCTTCCCCTCCAACATTCAGGGACTGCCGACCTGGTACACGATCCGCGCCAACCGGGATGGCTTCATCGCCCGCAGTGACGTTCAGGAGATCGTGATCGCGATGAATCCGGACTCGTTCGCGCGTGACCTGGCCTCGGTGGCCGCCGGCGGAGCCTTTTACTACGCCGACGACATCAAGCAGCCCGTCACCCGCACCGACATCGCCGTCTATCCCATGCCGGTCAAGCAGCTCGTCCGCAGCGACCCGGGCATCCCGAGCGATTTCCGCGACCTGGTCGGGAACATGGTCTACGTGGGCGTGCTGGCCGAGATGATCGGGCTCGATCTGGAGACGATCCACGCCGCGCTGAGTTTTCACTTCAAGGGCAAGCAGAAGCCGATCGACATGAACTTCAACACGGTCAAGGCGGCCGCGGAGTGGGCAAAGTCCAACCTGACGAAGAAGGACCCCTTCCAGCTCGAGCCGCTGAACAAGACCGATGGCCTGATCATGGCGGACGGTAACACGTCCGCGGCGCTCGGTTCGATCTTCGGCGGCGTGCAGTTTGCAGCCTGGTATCCGATTACACCTGCCTCCTCCCTGGCAGAGGCGCTGAACGATTACCTGCCTTCCCTGCGCAAACGCGAGGATGGAAAGCATACCTATGCAGTCGTACAGGCCGAGGATGAGCTGGCCGCGATCGGCATGGCGATCGGCGCCGGCTGGAGTGGGCTGCGCTCGATGACATCCACCTCCGGCCCCGGATTGAGCCTGATGACGGAATTTGCCGGACTGGCCTATTATGCGGAAGTCCCCGTGGTCATCTGGGACGTACAGCGCGTGGGCCCCAGCACAGGTCTGCCCACGCGGACAGCCCAGGGTGACCTGGCGTTTACCAACAATATCGGGCACGGCGATTCGAACTCGATCATCCTTTTGCCCGGCGGCATGGACGAATGCTTCGAATTCGGCTGGCGGGCCTTCGACATTGCCGAGCAACTGCAGACCCCGGTCTTCGTGTTGAGCGATCTCGACATGGGCATGAACCAGTGGATGAGCAAGCCGTTCCAATATCCGGACACGCCCATGCAGCGCGGCAAGGTCCTTTGGGATAAAGACATCGAAGAACTGAAAGGCAACTGGGGACGCTACCTCGACAACGACGGCGATGGCATTCCCTATCGCACTGTCCCCGGCAACCGGCATCCTATGAGCGCGTACTTTACGCGCGGCACCGGGCACGACGAGCATGCCCGCTACAGCGAGGATGCCTCCGTCTGGCTGAAGAACATGGACCGCCTCAAGAAGAAACATGAGACGGCACGCAAGTACGTGCCCGTCCCGGTCATCCACACCACGCCGGATGCAGCAGTCGGCATTATCGGTTTTGGCTCCACGGAAGCGGCCATCCTCGAAGCCGTGCACCAGCTCGGGACAGAGCACGGCATCCCGGCGGATTTCCTGCGCGTGCGGGCCCTGCCCTT
>Ga0105092_10001924_pt1 | contig 11038 bp, 6 predicted proteins | sample PPLLak2March2015_FD_87021 | JGI IMG/M metagenome (GOLD analysis project Ga0105092, IMG submission 87021) | Freshwater sediment microbial communities from Prairie Pothole Lake near Jamestown, North Dakota, USA - PPLs Lake P7 Core (1) Depth... | ecosystem: Environmental > Aquatic > Freshwater >... | reverse complement strand
GAGATCCGAGCAAGGATGAAGAAATCGGCACGCTCGACTGCTGGATACACAATCCAGATGGAGTGCTTGGGAATCCCCGGGGGTTTAGACGCAAGCCATACCCACACTAAATAGCGAGGAACCTCTTATTTTCGGCCCTAAATTAAAAAATATAAGTTTGAAAAATAAAAATTTAAAAAATGCATTTTAAAAAAAAATAGATGAGAATTCCGCCCTGCTTAGCGGAATTCCATCTTGGCCTCGCTCTTGGCCTCGACCAGGTAGGCTCTGCCCGGCACAAGGGTCTCATTCGCACCCAGATGCGTCCAGCCGCCGTCTTCATACTTCCAGATGAAGGCTGAGACTAGGCCCTTTTCCACGGCTTCGGGATACTTGTACCTCTTGTGCTCGGCATTGACGATGATGCTGCTCAGGTTCACTGTATTGTTCACCGGCAGGCCGATCATGTTCCATCCCGAGTGCAGATCCAGGCGGAAAGGCAGATCAACGGGTTTTCCCGGAATCTCCATGGTGAAGTTTCCGGCGCTGTCTATCAGATATCCTTCGCCTGCCGCAAAATGGGTCACATTGACCATGCTTCCATCCTTCATGCTGAAGTCCCAGCCGCTGCCATCTACGGAGAATATGCTGCGGTAGGGCTTATTTTTGAAGTATTTTTGCGATGAGGCGTCTCTCGGATTCAGGTAAACGGACACTGCATTCCAGCCAGCGGTGACGTTGATCACCTGAACTTCTCCCGGGATTATCACGTACTCGATCTGGAAACTCCTGTTCTCGCCGAGCTTTGGCCGGATGATGGGCCACATGACCTTCTTTTGCTCGCCGATGGTGTCTTCATCGTGCCAGACGGCCAGGCCGTCCTCCAACACAACGATCTTGTCCGCATCTTTGGGCAGCATGACCTCGCCGATGATAGCCGGGGGTGAATTCAAATTCAACTCCCCTGTGGAGCTGTCCGTCTCCGTCCAATAAATCCAATCGGTAGCGCTCTCGTTCTTGGGCGTGATGGTTGCCGCCAGAACCGTTGTATTCCTGCCCGTGCTATTCGCGTTATATGTGTTATTTGTGTTACTTATCTCGCTAACGACTGTAGCATAGGGCAGTTCCGGTGTCTTGGGAAGGTTCGGTCGGAAGCTGGGGTCTCCTAAGATTACATCCATGTATGCAGTCTGGTTGAGCATCTCCTGGACCGATTCATCCCATGCGGGAAGCTCTTCCTGATATTCGTCGAGCTTCTTGAGATCACCCGTGCTCCTGAACTTCAGCTTGAAGAGATTGTCCGCATCAAGCTGTGCCTGGCCGACGGTGGCGTTCTCGTAAACCAGCGATTGGTAGAACCTCTTGAAGTAGTCATCCGACACGAAGATCCAGGACAAGGCCGACTCGCCTATGTAGTTGACCGCTCCCGCTCGAACGAAGGAGAGGGCAATGGAGTCCTCAAGGTTGCGGGGGATGTACATTCTTGTGCCGCTCACGTTCAGATAGTAGCCTTTTAGGTTCACGGTGACGCAGGCTGCGGCAGTCGTCGTCTGAGGCGGCAGCGTCAATTCCTTTACATGCGCTCCTTTTAGAGTGGAGTCCGTCAGCGACCACTCGGAGAGCAGCCAGGATTCCTCATTGCCGTGATGGTCGAAATGCACGATATTCTGACCGTTATTCATCTGCGAGATGGCCTGCTGATAGGTTGCTTCTTCATAGCGCAGATCCTTGACATTCAGCCCGGCATCGAGCAGATAATCTCGAATGCTCCCTGCCGTCGGGGCCTGGGGAAAAGAGAGCGGCGGCGTGGAAATGACTAGCGCATTGCTCTTCCAGGCACCCTTGAGCCGGTCGTAGGCCAAAGTGCGGGCAAACATTTGAGATGCATCGTAAACCGATAGCCCCATAATCCTGCCCACGGCAACTTCGCTGTAGTTTTCCTCATCTCGGGGAAGCTGATAGTCTCTATAAATCTCATATTCCATGACAGGCGACAGCTTTTGAATGAGCCCCGTGGTGATGAACGGCATGGAACCGGGATCTCCCACGACCGTCAGGTACTTGGGAGAGAGCTTTAGGCTATCCACCACTTCTCTTAGATTTGCTTCCTCAGTCAGGGGTTCCATCTGCTGCGGGTCCTTGGCCACATCCACCAACAGGGCTTTGCGAGCGGAGGCTGCTATGGCCGCAACCAGCGAAAGCCTGGGAACTTTAGTATGGCTGAAGGATGTGATATTCAAGGCATCGATGTTGGAGCGAACAATGATGGTATGGTTTTCCGTCCTCTGAACAGTACCGTCTCCCACCTCGATATTGAACTTCCAAATGCCCGGCGTCAGCATCTGCACTCGCAGTTCGTAGAGCCGATCCTCGGTAGTGTTAGTGATCTCCACCCTGCCGCTCCGGTCGTCCGGGCTGTAGAGATTTAAGGCCGTAAAGCCGGCTTTATGGTCAATGTTCCACGTGATGTTTGTCCTTCCCGAATAGATCCAGGTCGGATACGTCAGGTTGATGACCGGCGGCTCGTCCAGATTTATGACGGTATGGTTATACGAGAATCCTTCATAAGCGGCAGTGGCACCCGTGTCCAGTCGCTGCTTCCAGCCGGCGTCCATGGGATAAAGGATCTCTGCCTCCAGGTTTAGACTGGCAGACTCCGCCGGCTGCAGATGGCGGATGTTCCACTTGAGCAATGAGCCGTTGATGAAAGCACTGGTGGCGTTGGTCTCAAGTCCCGTGTAGGGGTCTGTGATATTCACTATGCCCTTGCCGGGCCTTGGCCACTTCAAGTATCGGCCCATAGGGAATATATCCACCAGTCTTATGTCGGTCATATCCTCCTGGCCGGTATTGGTCACGGTAAAATTCATTCTTACGATCTCGCCCAGCTCCTCGGCCGGTATTTGACCTGGCGTGGCCTCAACCCTTACCTGCAGATCCTCGACAAAGGTGCGCTCCACAACCGGATCAGGAGACGGTGGCAGAAGCGACAGATCATGGGAATTGGTCATGACCACCATGCTCGGACTCTCGCCCCGCTTCTTCATCTCTTCTACCAGAAACTCGCGGCTGCCGTCTTGCAGTGTGATGTTCATGTCCGTCAGGTTCCCTCGCACGGTATACGAGATCGGGCCTACCAGTATTGCCTCTTTTGCATTGAGGCGTTCTATTGTCGCAGCCGTCTGTGCAGGCAGTCCGTCATTCACGTAGAGGAGAGGCCAATTTAGATAAGACGCAATTGGAGCGGCCTGGAGAGCTGCACTGTAGTTCTCGCCCACCAGCACAACTCCGGGACTGCTCTTCCAGTATCGGCTGATCTTCTCGGCCATATCGAAGCTGTTATTTGCCTCCAGCTTCCGGTCGCTCTTCCAGGAGACATTGCCGATACTAAGGGAACTTCCGCCGAGCTGCGTTAAAAGCCACCTGGCAGCGGATGACGGCGGCTCCAGCTCCGACCAGAGAGGCGTGTAGACGACGTTGTACTCAAAGGCCACTCCTGCTGCACCGGCTTTTCTGAGATCCTCGATATATTTGACTGCGCCTTCCACATTCTGGGTGGAGAGGACGTAGCCTGCATAGTCGTCGCTCAGCCTGACATAGACGGGTTTGTTGCTCATGCCGGCTGCCAGGTGCACATCCTGGGCCGAGAGCGGCGAGATGATGGTGAAATCCGCCTTCTCGATTATATCTGCATAATTGTAGCCCTGGTTGCGATCAAAGGGATTGTCCAGAGCAACTCCGAGCCTCGCCGGGCCAAGATCCTCGGTGATGTTTTTGGCATCGCTAACAATTTTCGTTACCTGTTCTTGCTTCCATTGATTCCATCTTTCCTGGTTGTAGCTGTCGACATTGACTTTTGTGATATCTATGCCGGTATCGCTGTAAAACTTCTCTTTGCACACATCACAGAAGCAATAGTTCTCATCCTGGAAGCCGAATTTATAGAGCACTATCCCGTCCGCTTTGTAGTCATCGATCAAGGTCTCGATCTTGTTGTAGAGATAATCCTGGACCTCCGGATTCACGGGACAGAAATAGCTGGCATTGCCGCCGATGTCCGGATTGGCAACCTGCAGCCAGCTTTTGTCAATCTTGGCCTTATCGGGAGAAAGACTCTCCAAGCCCGCCTGGGAAAGGAGCGCTTTTCTGGCCTCGTTAACGGCCTCGATCTGGGTGGCTTGAGTTTGCGCTATCGCAGGAAGCTCCAAGGATGCGGTGACATAGGCCTTCATGCCGTCTTTATGGGCTGCTTCTACCAGAGCTTTGACCTTATCGCCTTCGCCGTGAACGGTGAGGGCGGTGATATTGGCAGCCTTGAAGGTATTAAGGATGGTTATTGGGCCATACTTTTCCAGATCGCTCTCTTCAACCCATCCGTTCCGATCTCCCGCAGACACGTCTTTGGGCAAGATCAGCAGCGGCTTTGTGATCGTCATGTTGTTTTCCGACCAGATGGCCAGGGGCGTGGCAGCAACTGATGCATGCCAGTCATCTGCGCCGACGAGGATGAGATCATCTACGTTTGACTTAACGCCCCGGTCCAGCGGATCGCCCGCTGCTGCAGATGCGCCGGATACGAAGCATATCAATAATAACACTGCAAGCAGCTTCATTGCGTCACCTCTTCCATCGAGACCCCTGCATTTTGCAGTGCTCTTGCATTCTCTTCACCGATATCGCCTAAAATCAGAGCCTTGGAGAGCCCGATGCTTCGTTTAGTCATATCTTTGATAACAGACACGGTCGCCTCGGTTGCATTGCCGCCGCATATAATCAGAGGAACTCCTTTTGTCTTGGCCAATTGGTAAGCCTTGAATGTATTTACCGGCACATTGTCTGAGAGAACCACCTCAGCCGTTCCATTCTTGCCGATCTCCGAGGCAAAGAGCCAAGATTCTTCGCATAGGTTCTTGCCCTGGATGCGTTTGATCTCGACGTCCTGCAGGGAGCTTTCTGCATCCTGTGACACAATGCTCTGGTTGCCAAGTATTATGATCTTGGCAAAGCCCTGCAAAAGCTCTCGATCCTTATCACTGAGCTTGCCCGGCGGAACGGTCACGACATATTGAGTGTCGTTATTTGGGATGCACGCCGTAGCAATTGTACTGTAGAGGAGATCGTCTCCCGTCAGGACCGCAACGCCCCCGGCACGTACAACATTGACGCTCGCCATTTCTTCTGGCATGGGAATGCCATTGGAATCAATTAGCCTGAACACAATTGGGTACTGGCCCGGCATAGAGGCAAGCATGGTGAAGTTGGCAACGCCCGGTTTTTCCGGAGAGACATCCACAACCTGCGTCAGAGGTATGACCATAAGTTCAGCCGGCGTGGCAACTCCTACCATCACCCTTTCTTTGACATCCAGCATTATCTCGAAAGAGCCCTTGTAGGTCTTGTTGGCGGCCATCTCATCCGGCACCGCGATCTCGACATTGTAGCCCCGAACCGCCACGCCGAACTCAACTTGCGCGCTCACGCTGGAATTCTTGGTTTTATTTCCAAGAGACGTGGCGGTAATCGTCATCTCGTTCTTCTTGCCAGGACTTGAGGTTTGGACATTCAATTTCATGGTATGAGTGACGCCCGGGTCTAAAGACACATCATAAGGCAAAGACACATCCTTTTCACCATCAAGTAAAACAACCGTCCAGCCCTCAGGCAGCGGAGAAGAGTCGATCGATGCCACATCCCGGAAGTTCCCGAGATTCTTGATAGCCAGCTCAAACTGGGCCGTATCCTTCGCCTCGGCGGTGAGTGAGCCCGACTTGGCATCATCAATGGTCATGCTGAGGCCGTAATTCTCCTTGCCCATGACGACTACATTGAACTCGATTCTCAGGGGCATGGAGGGCGGAGTGCTGTCCAATAAGTAGATGTATCCGGTATAGGTTCCGGGCTTTGTCTCCGGAGGTATGGCAAAATAGACCTTGATCTCCGCTTCATCCTGAGGTTTCAGTGGTTTTGTTTCAGGCATGGAGAGGAAGATGAAGTCCTTAGCATCTCCGCTGACTTCCGTGCCGCTGATCTCGAAGATTGTTGCATCTCCGACGTTGACAACTTTCAGAGTTTTTTCCTCCACCTCCCCAGGATGGAGCACAACATCGAACCTTTCCTTATCTGGCGACAGCTGGGCAAATCCCAAGCCGGTCAGCAGAAATAGAATAACGACCGCGCATATCAGTCTCATCTAACACCACACGATGGCATGTGCCGGATTTTTTCACAGTTATTTTTTCAACTTATAAACCCTATCCCCAAGCAATAAATAAATATGGTTTCTACAAGGGACTAGCTAGTTTATATCAGTTATGTATTAATTACGATCAATTGCAATCAGGTGCTCACGGTTGAGGTGTTCCTTTGGATCAAGAAAAAGCCTTTCTGGTGGCTACGCCATTTAAAAAGCGCGGCAAAAAGAGTCTTAAGATTAGCGATTTTATCTTTGCCATCTCCCTTGACCTGAAGTGGGGTCCGCCGGAGAAGGTGCGCGCCCTGCTGAGAGAGGCGGAGGCGGCGGGAATGGTGAAGATGGAAGGCGACCTGGTTCATGCCACTTTTGATGAAAAGGCGGTTGACGTTCCGGTCGGGTTCAAGCCCAGCACCGAGGAAGGCATTCTGGACCGGGGAATCCGGCTTATCACCTCTCAGACGGGAATGAGCCGCAAAGAGGTCATCGCCCTGGCCAATGAGAAGCAGGATTCTTTGCAAAAGCTTGTCGAGCTTGATGCCGTCGTCCTCCTGGTGGCCAGGGAGATGGGAATCGATGTTCGCGATCCGGCGGGTATTGCTTACGAGAATCTTCTCGCCAGGTGCAAAGAGAATAAGTGCGCATGAAGGGACCGTTCAATAGATGCGATCCCGGCGCAAGATCTTGAAAAAGAACAGCTTTTAGAAAGTGGGGCGGACAATGGCGGATGTGACTCTTCATGGGCTGCTGGGCGTCTCCAAAGAGCGAGCCGCGGAGATTGCAAAGAAGGTCAGAGAATCGTTTTCCGAGTCCGACGGACCGGACATCTGGATCCGGCGCATGATTGAAGAGTTCGGCATCGATGAAGAGAATGCCGAGATCTTTGCTTGCGGCTGGTTTGCCGGAAAGTACGCAGGCGTGTCCGAGGTCTTCAACGTCGTGCAGCGCGAGATGGATGAGATGGAAAAGGACCAAATAGAGAAAAGGAATCGATACGCTACAGACGGATACGTTTGATGAGCGTTGGCAAATGATATTCTCATTATTTTGACGCAAGTGGCAATGCACCAAGTTGCACTGCTCACGGCCATCTTTTCCTTGCCATCTTTTCCCTGCGATCCCGGCAGATTTTCCGCAAAAAAATCGTGAAGTCTGGAACGAATTAGCTTCATTTTCGCCATTTTATTAGCCAGCAAAGACGCTGCGGCCCGCTGACCTGGTTATGCAAAAATCCCGCTATCTAGTTAAAGAAGCAGCGACTATTATTTAGTGGGAACGATAATGGAATATGACAGGGTTACCGTCGGCTTGATTCAAACTTCCGTCTCGGAAGATCTCAAGGAGAATCTGGGAAAAACCATCCTAAAACTGGAATGGGCGATAGCCAGGGGTGCCAAGATAATCTGCCTTCAGGAGCTTTACAGGACGCGCTACTTCCCGCAATGGGAAAAAACGGACGCCTCCGCACTGGCTGAGACCATCCCCGGCGAGTCGACACAAGTCCTATCGACACTTGCCAAGAAGCATGAAGTAGTGATAATCGTGCCCCTCTTCGAAAAGGACGAGTCGGGCTACTATAATTCCGTTGCCGTCATCGATGCCGACGGCAGCTTGCTCGATACCTATCACAAAGTGCATATCCCCCACGATCCACTGTTTTATGAGAAGAGCTATTTTTCCCCCGGCGAAGGGTATCGGATTTACGAGACCCGCTATGCAAAGTTCGCAGTTCTTATTTGCTATGACCAGTGGTTCCCGGAGGCCGCGCGCGCCGTGGCTCTTGGCGGAGCCCAGATCATCTTTTATCCCACAGCTATCGGCTGGATCAAGGGCGAGGAAAACCCGGCGGAGGGCGACTGGCACGATGCCTGGGAGACTATTCAGCGCAGTCACGCCATCGCCAACAGCGTGTGCGTAGCAGCCGTGAACCGGGTCGGGCAGGAGGGCGACCTGATCTTCTGGGGCGGCTCCTTTGTCTGCAACTCTTTTGGCAAAGTCCTGGCGCGGGCCGGCAGCAATGAGGAGGAAGTGGTGATTGCGGAACTGGACCTCTCCCAAAATGAGACCGTGCGAGAGGGCTGGGGATTCTTCCGTAACCGCAGGCCCGATACCTACTGGCCGCTTATCGAGATGGTGAAAGACGCCGCAATAGTGAAAGAAACGGGAAAAGCCAAAAAAGCGGAAAAGCCATCGGAAGATGTCGAGCTTGGCCCGAATGACACGCCCCGTCGTCTTGGATACCAAATGCCAGCCGAGTGGGAGAAGCACGAGGCCATCTGGCTCACCTGGCCCTACGACCTGGACAGCTTCCCCCGGATCGATTCCGTTGAAAAAGCATACGTCGCCATCATCAAAGCCATCCACACCAGCGAGACCGTCAATTTGCTGGTGAAAGATGAGCTGATGCAGGGGCGGGTCATCGACATGCTGCGGAAAGCCTCGGTTGATCTACAACGCGTCAAGTTTCATCTGGTCGACTACGCTGACGTCTGGTTCCGGGACTACGGCCCGACGTTCGTCGTCCGCCGCCGGAAGGAGACAGGAAAGGCCGGTCTGGCTATGGTCAACTGGATCTTCAACGCCTGGGGCGAGAAGTACCAGGAGCTGATGGACGACACTAAAATTCCTTCCATCATCAACGAGGACCTGAAGCTGCCGCGCTTCCAGCCGGGAATCGTGCTGGAGGGCGGCTCCATCGATGTGAACGGCCTCGGGACCGTATTGACCACGGAGCAATGCCTGCTCAACAAGAACCGCAATCCTTCCTTAAGCAAAGAGGAGATCGAGACGTATCTGAAGGAGTACCTGAACGCAAAGAAAGTCATCTGGCTGAAGGAAGGAATCGCCGGAGACGACACGGACGGCCATGTGGACGACATCGCCCGTTTCGTGAATCCTACAACGGTTCTTTGCGCTTTTGAAGAAGATCCGGAAGATGAGAATTATTCTGTGCTTAAGGAGAACTACGAGCTGCTCTGCCGCGAGACCGACCAGGACGGAATTCCTCTAACGGTGATCAAGCTGCCCATGCCCGGGCGCGTGGGCGCGGAGCGGCGGCTGCCCGCCAGCTATGCCAACTTCTACATCGGAAACGATGTGGTAATGGCGCCGGTATTCGGGCACAAGAACGACAAGGCGGCGCTAGAGATTATTCAGCAGGCTTTTGCGGGGCGTAAAGTTGTGGGGATCAACTGCCGGGAGATGGTGGCGGGGCTGGGAACGATTCACTGCGTGAGCCAGCAGGAGCCAAAGGTCTGAAAATTCGCCTCGTCAGTCGTTAGCGACGGGAAATATGAAATAAGCCACGCTGCCAAAAGTGCTTTCGGCAGCGATTTCATCTTCTCAATTCCAAACTGAAATTTATCTAACTCGAATTATAACGCTTTCGAATTCGACGCATCCAGCGCAAAGTAAGCCAGCAACGCCTCCAACTGAATGCGCTCGTTTGCTCCTTCCGTCATGCGGAAGTCGATCTCTCCGATGCGGTCGATGAGCCTGACTTTGTCCTTATCCGGGATATCCAGGTCGAGCATGGCCCGGTGAATCTGGACCACCACATCCTGACCGGAGAGTCCCTTGGAGAGCAACAGATCATCCAGCATACTCCGTGCGCCTACAAAGTCGCCCTTGAGGGCGGTATTGATGAAGTTTTTGATCTCCTCCGGCTTGGCGGTGGAAGTAATCTGGTAGATCGTTTCTTCGTCCACCTGATCGCCCATGAGAGCCGCGGCCTGAAGAGCGTTGATGGCTTTGCGCATGTCGCCGCCTGCGACGTATTCGATGGCTTGCAGACCGCCGTCAGAGACCTGCAATTTCTCTTGCTCGGCGATGTATTTGATGCGTTTGCCGACAGCCTGCGCCGACAGCGGCTTGAAGCGATAAACGGCACAGCGGGACTGAATGGGTTCGATGATCTTGGAGGAGTAATTGCAGGAGAGGATAAAGCGGGTGGTGGCGGAGTAGCGTTCCATCGTCCGGCGCAGCGCGCTCTGGGCATCGTTGGTCAGGGCGTCGGCCTCGTCCAGGAATATAACCTTAAAATCGGCTTCGCCCAGTGGTGCCATGCGGGCGAAGTCTTTCACTTTATGGCGGATGATGTCGATGCCTCGCTCGTCGCTGGCATTCAGCTCGATGAAGTTGTTCCTCCATGTATCGCCGAAGACCTCTTTGACAATAGAGATGGAGGCAGCAGTCTTGCCCACGCCCGGCGGCCCGGAGAAGAGCAGATGCGGCAGGTTTCTTGTCTTGACATAGGACTTGAGGCGGCGGATAATCTCATCCTGGCCCACGATGTCATCCAGCCTCTCAGGCCGGTACTTCTCGATCCAGATCTCCTCTTTAATACTTGACCCCTCCACTAAAAGGTTTCAGGCTGTCCTTAAATCAATATTGCTCCGGGTCCAACATTGCTTCCAGGTCCAATAAACCAATGAAGCTCCCGCAGCGATCATGCGAGAGATTAGAAGAAAGGTCACAAAGGCTAAATATAGATGTGTCACATGGTGGAAAATCGTTTTTCGGAGGAACTCTAAGTGATTACCGAGGTGACGGGCCAGTACGATGCGCAAGATCTGGAAAGCCGGATCAGACGGCTGTGGGAAGAGGCACAAACCTACCGCAAGGTTCGGGAAATGAGGGTCGGAGGAAAGAAGTTCTTCTTCGTCGACGGGCCGCCTTACACCACAGGTCGCATTCACCTCGGCACTGCCTGGAATAAGGTCATCAAAGACTCCGTTCTGCGCTACAAGTCCATGAACTGCTTCGAGGTCAAAGACCGGGCAGGGTGGGACATGCACGGGCTTCCCATCGAGGTCAAGGTAGAGGAGACGTTCGGCTTCCGTAACAAGAAGGATATCGAGACCTACGGTG